>Ga0082212_10006675_pt1 | contig 15437 bp, 11 predicted proteins | sample TergutNt197P3_FD_71548 | JGI IMG/M metagenome (GOLD analysis project Ga0082212, IMG submission 71548) | Neocapritermes taracua P3 segment gut microbial communities from Petit-Saut dam, French Guiana - Nt197 P3 | ecosystem: Host-associated > Arthropoda: Insects > Digestive system > Gut ...
GTAAAGACCCTGATACGCAAGGCGATTATTATGTTGTTCATTTTTCGTTAGTATCCGAACCGTTGCCTCAGGGAAAAATGTACCTCTATGGCGATTTTTTTAATAACATACTTGACGCCCGCAGCCTTATGGAATACCGTGCCGAAACCGGCGCCTACGAGAAAGAAGTCCTGTTGAAGACCGGATTATATAACTATCAATATCTATTTCTGGAAGATGGAGACGCCAAAACATCTTTCAGTCGAACTGAAGGCGCCTTCTTTGAGACCGAAAACGAATATACCATTACCGTTTACTATCGTCCGATAGGAGAAAGATACGACCGACTGATCGGATTCCTGAACTTCAGCAGCAAAAGATAAACAAATGAAGGAAGTTATTTTTATACGCCAAAATATTGAGAAATGGAAGTCGCTGGAGAAAGTTATCGACCATGACGAGGTATATACTCCTTCCGAAATGGCCGATGCCTATACTGAAATAACGACCGACCTTTCGTTTTCGAGGGCGCATTACCCTGCTTCTCGCATCACATTATACCTGAATAACCTGGCCTCGGCATTACACAACCTGCTATATAAAAGTAAAAAAGAACGGTGGTCGCGAATCATCGACTTTTGGGCGCGGGAGATACCGGAAGTGATGTATCATTCGCGAAAAGAACTGTTTTATTCCTTCCTTGTCTTTGCAGTCAGCGTCCTAGTAGGGGTCGTCTCGGCGATAAACGACGATTCATTTGTCAGACTTATTCTCGGCAATGGGTATGTGGATATGACGTTAAAAAACATTGAAAACGGTAATCCGATGGGGGTTTACGGTTCTATAACGCCATTTACAATGTTTATTTATATCACATTTAACAATATCTTTGTCTCCTTCAAGGTGTTTGTTTTAGGTATTTTTACGGGTTTTAGCGCTGGCGCTGCATTATTTTACAACGGCGTCATGATTGGAGCCTTTCATACGCTCTTTTTTCAGCACGGCGCAGGCGTCGAATCCATGTTAGCGGTATGGTTGCATGGAACATTCGAGATTTCTGCAATCATCATTGCCGGCGCTGCAGGATTTGTCTTAGGAAACGGATGGCTTTTCCCAGGTACCTATTCGCGGAGATATGCCTTTAAACAGGGCGCTATGCGTAGCCTCAAAATTATCATTGGACTGATACCTGTTTTCATTACTGCCGGATTTATCGAAAGTTACCTGACAAGGCACACCGAATACGCTACTTTTCATCGCCTGTCACTCATCCTTTTCTCCTTATTTTGCGTCATTTTTTACTATATAATAATCCCTCATTTAAGACATCATGGACAATCTACATCCAAGAATTGAATTTTATCGTCAGCGTTCTTTTTCCGAAAAAATGAATGTTGTGTTTGAGTTTATCCGCGAAAATTGGAAACCGCTACTGAAATACTCTTTTTACCTAATCATGCCTGTTTGCCTGATTCAGACTTTTGCTAAAAACGCGTTTTTTGGTACATACGTAAATATGTTAACTAAAACATCGGCTAGTAATAGCATCTTTTTAAGCAATTCCATGGTTGGCTTTTTTGGCCACTATGGCGTATGGATGTTATGTAGTTTGATTGGTTCGGCTATCCTTTCGGGGATGATTTATGCCATGATGCAGACGTATGCCGTGCGAGAGAACAAGCTGCAAAACATAACAATCGATGACTTTAATGACTTGTTAGTGAAAAATACCTGGAAATACATCCGCTTGACGCTGGCGCTTCTGTTCATGTTAATACTCGTCAGTTTGCTAATAGGTTTATTAGCCTCCATAACAGCCTGGTCTTTAGTGATCACCGTACCCATTTTGTTGACAGTTATCATGGTCCTGATGTTATTGGTTCCTGTTTATATCTTTGAGCGTGACATAACCTTTTTCGAGGCTATCGGTAAAGCATGGATATTAGGCTACGAAACCTTCTGGGGGATGCTCGGCCTCATGATTGTACTGTATCTCATATCTTTTGTCATCCAGACCATTACATCGCTCCCCTGGAATATGATGACGATTATTAACACCGGTTTATCGGTCACCTCTACATCAACGATGAACCAGTCTGCCGCCTTTAAATTTATGCAGTACATCTTTGGATTGTTACATTCGTATGGTACGTACGTTTCTGTGATTATCGGCGTTATCGGTTTAGCCTTTCAGTACTTCCATGCTCGTGAAAAGATAGAAGGCGTCACCATTGAATCGAATATTTCAAATTTCGATAATATGTAAAAAAGTGATTAATTATAAGTGATAAGTGATTTTAATTTTTAAATTTTTCATTAACAATGTCTGATACGGTCATTTACGATGTGAATAAAATAACTAATTATCAATCAAATAGCAATTACGACTATCTTGCGCAACTTGATATACCCGATTATTCCTGGTTTGACCTCATCAGCCGATGGTTTAACAGCTTTTTAAATTCGATTTTTTCAAGCAAGATTGGGGAGAATGTGACGACGCCGTTGCTGATTGTTATTTTTATCCTCTTACTTGCATCCGTTGTCTATTTCCTGTATAAAAAGCGCCCCGAACTATTCATACGTTCCAAAAAGACGGCCTCTATCCCTTACATTATTGAAGAAGAAAATATCCACCATATCAACTTCGACCAGGAAATCGAATCGGCGCTTCAAAACCATGATTTTCGTCTGGCCATACGCTTGCTCTATCTGCAAACACTCCGCTTTCTAACCGATAATAAATTGATAGATTGGCAAATACACAAGACACCAACTGAATACATCTATGAAATAACAAACCGGGAAATGAAACAGTCTTTTCGTGTTTTTACAAACTACTTCCTGCATGTTCGCTATGGCAACTATCAAGCAACCTGCGAATTATATGAAATTATGCACGATTTACAAGCGAGTATCAAGCAATGGATGAAAGGAGGCGCCGTATGAAAGGCAGCAGGATTTATATGATTTTTTTATTTGCCTTTCTTGTAATTGTGTTTTTATCGGAATTGATAACGCCACATAAATTCGAGTGGAAACCAACGTATGATAAATACGACAAAGAACCCTTCGGGAGCTATGTGTTCGATGATGTGCTTTCGTCGTCTATACCTGATTATTCCGTAATAAACCAGACATTTTATCAGATTTTTATGGAGGATTCCGCTTCGTCATCACGCGCTTTCGAAGCGATCCAGCCGCCTCCCAGTTCATCACGCGCCTTCCTGTTGACTGAAAATAATCTCAATTTTACTGAAACAGATATTGAATACCTTTTCAAATTACTTCAGCTGGGTAATCAGGTCATGTTTTGTACAGAAAATTTTCCATTCAAACTAAGAGATACACTCAAATTCAATATTATACATGAAAACGTCAATTCGTTTGTTATCAATAATGTGTTAAAAAATCTCACCCGTGACAGCATCTTTTTTGGAACGGACACCTTGAATCCAGTGCAGATTTATGAGGTTTTTCCGCAGACGCATCCTGTGAGTATCGTCTTGAAAACCGATTCTTTTCATATTAAACATTTTGATGATGGGGCAGTTGCCTATTCAAAAAAACCTTTATCTATAAAATGCGATTCATTTGAAATCCTTGTTTGGAACAATAATAATAAACCGTTGGCAATACGCGCTTTTTTAGGTAAAGGCGAGTTGTTTTTAGTGTCCACCTCCCTGATGTTCACCAATTTCGGAATGTTAGACGGCCAGAATGCTTCGTATGCGTTCCGTCTGCTTTCCTACCTGAAGGATAAACCGCTCATACGCACAGAAGCCTACGGCGTTCATGGCGACAAAGCACGTACGCCACTTCGCTACGTTCTTTCTGTAGCGCCACTTCGCTGGGCGACTTATTTCATCTTGACAGTTCTGCTCCTATTCATGGCCTTTAGCGCCAAACGACGGCAACGTATCATTCCTGTTGTTCTTTCACCTCCAAACAAGTCGCTCGGATTCATGCAACTTATCAGCAACCTATATTATCAAAAACATGATAATATCGCTATGCTTAAAATGAAATATATGTATTTTTGTACCGACGTAAAAAATTATATTGGCGTTGACATGTACGATCGTGTTCCTAACGAACAGGACTATGAGCGTATGGTCGAAAAAACAGGGATGGAAAAAGATTTTATCCAACTATTACTGCAAAATGTGCGATTAGCTATTTATCGCGACGAAGCCGATGACAGGCAACTCCAACAATATATTAATGGCATGAACGAACTATTACACACAATAAAAACGTGATAAATAAGATATTATGAATGAACAAAATGAACTTTCCTTCTTTACGGAAAAAGTAGAGCGACTCAAAATTGCGATTGGCAGTGTCGTTGTCGGTCAGGAACGTGCAGTTGACTTGATTCTTTCCGCTGTATTGGCACGCGGACATGTATTGCTGGAAGGCGTACCGGGCGTTGCTAAAACATTGTTAGCCAAGATGATAGCAAGACTAATCAATGCCGATTTTTCGCGTATCCAGTTTACGCCCGACCTAATGCCTGCGGATATTCTCGGCACATCGGTTTTCAACATGAAGACAAGTGAATTTAACTTCCATCCCGGGCCTGTTTTTGCGGACATTGTACTCGTGGACGAAATAAACCGCGCCCCTGCTAAAACGCAATCCGCCTTGTTTGAGGTGATGGAAGAACGGCAGGCAACGATAGACGGTATCCTCCACCCGATGAGTCCTGTCTATACTATTGTCGCCACACAAAACCCGATTGAGCAGGAAGGCACCTACAAGCTGCCTGAAGCACAGTTAGACCGTTTCATGATGAAAATCATCATCCCTTATCCTTCGTTTGCCGAAGAGATAGAAATCCTCAACCGACACAACCAGAATGCACTACTAACAAAATTGCTTGATGTCGAACCGGTTATCTCTCGTGATGAATTGCTCCAAATGTTCGGCGACGTCGAAAAAGTATATGTCGAACCGTCGTTACTCCACTATGTCGCTTCCGTCGTCCAACAGACGCGAAACAGCAAAGCCGTCTTTCTTGGCGCTTCGCCTCGGGCATCTGTCAACTTGCTTCAGTCTTCCAAGGCAATGGCCTTATTACTGGGACGCGATTTTGTCACGCCCGAAGACATTAAAATGGTCGCCCCCTCCGTACTGCAACATCGCCTCATACTCACAGCCGAGGCCGAGATGGAAGGCCATACCTCCTTGAAAGTCGTACAACGCCTCATCGAAAAAGTGGAAGTCCCGGTCCGCTAGTCGGTCAGCTAATTTTGCGAAATAACGCTAATCATGTCGTTCATAGCTTTTCCTTGTAGTCCTGCCGTCCCTGCCTATGCCGTCCGTCGGATTTGCAATCCGGCAGTTGAGAGTATAAGCATTTGTAATGCGAAACCAGATTTCCAATCCGACAAAACTCGCCATTCGTAATTTTTTAATTAATATAAATGTTTCTAAAGAAGCGATTTTATATCATTAGCTTAGCAATCATCCTATTATTTATAGGAGGCTATTTCTTTACGCCGGTATTTGTAATCGGGCAAATCATGCAAGCTTTGCTTTGCATCGCCACGCTAACCGACGGCGTCCTGTTATGGCATCGAAAGAAGGTGGTCGATGCTGAGCGTTATTGTGCGCCGCGTTTTTCGAATGGCGACGACAATGACATACGCCTCGTTATCGAAAACCATTACCCTTTTGAGGTCAGAATGGATATCATTGACGAGATACCTGTCGTATTTCAGCGCCGCGACATCCTGTTCAAAATCAAAATACGGACCGGACAAACCAATGTCATCCACTATCAACTGCGCCCGACACAGCGGGGCGAATATGGTTTCGGGCATATACTACTCTATATTTCCACAGCGCTTGGAATAGTGAGCCGCCGAGTGAAATGTGCATCGCCCATTGATATTGCCGTTTATCCCTCGTATATTATGCTCCACCGGTACGAATTTTTAGCCATTCATCACAACCTGCAGGAGATAGGTATAAAAAAAATACGCCGCATTGGCCACAATACCGAGTTTGAATCTATCAAGGAATATATCAAGGGCGACGACTACCGTATTATCAACTGGAAAGCAAGCGCCCGCCGCCATTTTCCGATGGTCAATGTGTATCAGGATGAGCGTTCGCAGCAGATATACAATATCATCGACAAGGGACGTATCATGCAAAACGCCTTCCGCGACATGACACTGCTTGATTATGCCATAAATGCCTCGCTCGTTTTGTCGTTCGTCGCCATTCGCAAAGACGATAAAGCAGGTCTTGCCACTTTTGCCGAGGGTTTCGAAACCTTTATCCCCGCAGGCAAGCAAGTATCCCAGATGCAACAAATATTAGAAGGACTGTACCACCAGCAGACCACTTTCGGCGAGAGCGATTATTCTTCGCTATATGTTCACCTGAACAAACACATCAACAAACGAAGCCTCTTAGTAATATATACCAACTTCGACACAATTATCGGCATGGAACGCCAGCTCGAATACCTTCGCCAGTTAGCCCGTCGTCACGTCGTCTTAGTCGTCTTTTTTGAAGACGTCGAACTGAAAGCATTTGCCACCAAACGTCCCGCCACGATGGAAGGCTACTATCAGCTAGTCGTCGCCGACAAGTTTATCTTCGAAAAACAACATGTCATCGCCAAACTGCGGCAGCACGGCATCTATTCCCTCCTCACCGAGCCCGATAAACTGTCCGTCAACATAATCAACAAATACCTTGAAATGAAAGCCCGCGGCACGTTTTAACGCACTTCCATTTCGCGTTATAAGCGTTTATTTTCATCTATTAACTGTGTTTATTAATGAAAATAACATGAAACAGCACGGATATGGCTCTGTTGGCGATAGTATAGAATATTTTTCTAATCGGGCATCACCTGCCAAAGGCAGGATAGTTCCATTGTTTCGGTTCGTAATCCACAGAAGTCAGGTTATCTTGAAATGTAGTAATCATAAGCCTGAATTTCGACCGGTCCAAGCAAACCGGAGGACTGAAGTGGTGAATCAGCCTTCCATGGATTGACCGGCGTCCATGTAGGACGCTCATTTTCAGGAAGATGTTGGTCGCCTATCAAGCGGTTTTGCCAGTTGTTCACTACCGTAATTTCCAGCCGGTTCTCTCCCTTGCGAAGATAGTCTGTCACATTCAAGCGATAGGGGGTAGTCCATACACCGCCTACATATTGCCCGTTTAACTTCACTTTGGCCATCACCATGACTTTGCCTAAGTCGATATAGAGCGCTTTTGCCGGTACCTTATCTAATACAAAATTTGTCGAATATACGGCTTCGCCAGAGAAATACCGGATTCGCTCGTCACCCGAATTTTTCCAGTCCGTCAAACTATTGAAAGTAACCGGCGTTTCAGGCCCTCTTTTTCCCTTCTCGAAAGTGATCTGCCAAGGTGTACAGACTGTACAGACAACTTCTTTGGGTTGAAAGTTCGGTTTCGCGCCCGATGTTTTGCTTCCTTTGCGGAACACGATGAAAGAACTCTCAAAGCCGTCCAACTCTATTGAAAGCGTAAATGAGTGTGAAGTATTACTGCCGGTTCTTCTGCAGGCGGGTAACCGGCGTATTTCCGCCGTTAACGGGTTCCATAGTTCTGGCTGTAAACCGGCTGTTTCTACTCGAAAACTACCTGTGAACGACGCCTTTTTGTCGCTTTGATTCGCAATCAAATAGAGGTCGCCTTCATCCAGCGAACGATGGATATACAAAACAGAGACGTCACTGTCCGTTTTAAAATCGGGAGATAAACCTAAATCATCAAGCGCCTTTTGAAGGTCTGTTCCCCGTCGGAACACTTTTCCATTCCCGAAACTGTTACCAGCAAATAATTCCCGTCCCAAACGTTGCACCTCTTTATCAGCCTCATGATACCCTGACAGACTCGGCGAATAAACGGGAGGATCGCCATAGACCGCCAATCCTTCCTGTACCATCTCCCTGATTTTCTTTAACACTTCCGGTCGCATAGACAACTGGTCCGGCAAGACTAACAAACCATAATTCATTCCGTCAGGCAATGTCAGGCGACCGTTGTTTACCGTCGCCCGCGTCATCAACACTTCGGCATTGATATAGTCGTAGGCGTATCCTTTCGGCAATTTAGGTTCGTCCAACCCTGTCATCTTTGGCGCATCTTCGCCAATGAAATAGGCGACATCCGCCACATACAGTCCTTGTTGAAGCATATAGTTCGAACGGCGTAGATAGTCAGTAAATAAATCCATCTGACTGAACCAGGTGTTCTTACGGTGGAAATCGTTACCAAACCAAGCGCTCATGCCAGGGTTACAGTCTTCATACGGCTGATGTACATAGAGGTGAAGCAGGGAAGCATTTATACCTTCCGTAAAAAATCGGTCAACGCGCGGTTTCATATCGTAGGGATAACGTCCGAAGTTAGGGCCGCCGCTGGTACACGATTCTGCCCAGACGCGCGTTTTGCCATAGATATGCGCGGAAGAGGAGGCTGCCCTGTTTTCTATGTCGCCTAACTCGCCGACACTCCAAAACTCGCCGGCTACTTCGTCCGATTGTCCGCCGTATTGCAGAAACTCGCCGGGGAAGCCCCAATGCCCGTAATTTTCCAACCATGTAGTCAGACCATGCTGGTGGCATACCTCACTCAAGCCGCCCACATAATCGTATGCGATACGGTCGGCGATAAGGCGGCGCAAATCCCATAGAAAACGGGAAGAGATATCTTCGTTGCCGACCACTTTGCCGTATAAAGCAGGCAGATATGGAACGGGGTTATATCCATAGACCTTAGTGAATTTCTCTATCATATCGTCCGTCCAGTTCTGGCCGCCTGTCTCATAGCTATCCTGAACGGCTACTTTAAAACTTTTTCGGTCGGCAGCCGGTATGCGACGCAAAATCTCTCCTATGAAAGCATCAAAGTGGGTGGCTACATGTTTTTTACTCATCTTATCTATTTCCAAACCTGTCGCTTCCGGGGTAGCTGGCGAGTTGGTAACGCCTGTCGTTTTCATTTCCAGCAAGGAAATTGTCCAGTCTCCTTCGGGTACATTCCAATTGAGGATGCCATCGGCAGAAATAGAAGCTGTAATATCCATCACTTTATCCTGCGGGATGACAAATCCGGTGGTAGATTCATACCACGCTTGGCGGGGCCACATATACACATGCCAATAGGGAAGCGGTCGTTGGAACATCTTCGACAGGCTTTGTTCGGGATAGCGCTCCACGACAAGCGCTTCGGATAGTACGGCTGTTCCTTCTACAACGCCCCTTGTATCAATCAACAGACGGAAGGCGGAAGTTTTTGTCTCTGGCAAGGAAAGTACAATAGGCGCGTAAGGGTCGAATCCGACGTTGAGCGCAAAATTGCTGCGGTCTATCTCAAAAGAGCGAATGGTTTTAAACGAATCGCCCACCATCGCCTGCAACTCGGCGTTGGCGCGTAAGCCGCTTTTTGTCGTAAAAGTAAAACTGCGTATTACCTTGTTCGCATTAACCGGTATGTCCAACGAAAACGTTTCGTTTCTCTTTTTTTGTACCAACACCTTGATACAATAGTGTTCCGCACGATCCGGATATGCTATTACACGAACAAGTTGCGTCTCTTTCGTGAAACCGGGTAATTTACCTGAAAATGATTTCGGCCCTTTTACGTGGGTATCCGACGATGCCAGATAGCGCATGCTCTCTTCCGGTTTTACCCAGGGCCCCCCCGACTGGCTCCACCCCGGACTGTTGAAGATACCCATTTCAATATCTAATTCCGTTGCTGTCTTCAACGCTGCGTGAATAGCCTCCCACCAAGCAGGCGTAAAGATTTTTACTTCTCCATAAGGGAGGTTGTCAATACCGATGTTGCCAATAAAAGCGCGTGTAATACCTGCGGCTTTCATCGCATGCAAATCGCGGACAACGCCCTCTTTCGAGATATTATCCGACAACCAGTACCAGTAAGCGCCTATACGGATGCTGTCAGGAACGTCCCTGAATCCTTTTTCAAGCGTGACAAGCGATGCCTGCTCCCTGCATGAAATCATTAAATAAGATACGTTGATCAGTAAAACTAAAAACGTAAAAAATAAACGAACTCTTTTCATACGTACATTTTTTATTTTTTATATTTCGGTCGTATGGAACTCGCATGTTCATTTACTTGGGTGTATTAAGGTACATGCTCGTTTCATAGTTTATTATTGAAAAATTTTAACCATAATTGGGCATTATTGCTTTATTAAACTGTACAAAAGTAGCAGTAATTTTTGATTTTTCACATTAAAGTATAACTTTTTTAGGACAATCGCATCAAAACACGCATTATATCCCGATGTCAAGCAAAAAGATTTGTTCATAGATGTCGTTAATGTCCGGTATTCCATAATATTGTAAGATAATTTTCCCAGCCGCTAAAACATCAATGGGAGGATAGACCTCGCTTTGGTTGAAAGTATTCAAAAATTTAACGATAAAAAAAGCGTCAAAATTGTCGAACATCCGTTTCACAAAAGCGCTTGAGGTCGCCGAGTAACGCCTACATTCTGTTACGATACTTTCAAACTTGTGGAGGCCAATATAATCCAAAATAACCGGAGGGATATTTTCTATCTTATTTTCATTCCCAATAGCAGGAAAAAGCCTGTAAAAATCTTTTAATAAACCGAATAACTCGAAGTTATAGACATCATACTTCCCATTTTCCACAATATTCCGCACAGACGGCCCTGTACCAAAAGGCACGCGGTTCGATATTCGTGGAGAAGGGAAGACAATGGGCGACCTTACTTCATGCACCGGATTCATTTTTACGGCTTTCTGCAAGAAATAAAAATCCTCGCCGCCTTGTCGAGGTGTCATGCCTCCTAACTTCGTATAAGATTCGGCGCGAATGGCAAAACAGGAGCCGATGGTATGTATAGCAAAAGGAAAGTCGAATGTTTTAAGCGCCAGACGGTAGTAACGGAGATATATTTCATACTTCTTGCAGGCATCAATCACATTTGCAGGATAAGCCGCCGTATCGTAGTGGTGTTGAAACTGAAAGGTGAAACAGCGGTATGTTCTATCGCTCGTCACACGGACGATTTCCTGAAAATAATTTACGCCGACAAGCGAATCTGCATCTAATGAAACTATCAACCCGTCGGGTTTGTCAATGGCGTCGAACCTGCGCACTGCTTCATCCATCGCTACTTTTCGCGCAAAACCGACACCTGCTTTTTTCCTAATTGTCTTTTCGGTCAATATCGGTAACAACTTGAACTTCTTATAGAAACCCGCTTCCGCTTTTTGTTTCAGCGCATAAAAAATTGCCCTGTTTTCTTCAACGATCTTTGCTGGGGTCTGCTCGCCTGAATTGACGTGTACGATAACTTCAATCTTCGGATACACCGTGTTAGTGCACTCTAACGATGCTAATGTGTTAAAAACAAAAGCATCATATATGCAGGGGATAATCACAATCATACCGACTTGCTCGTCGGGAATGTCCTCAAAAAAAGGCGATAACGATTTATAACGTACAAAATAATGTGCTGCAAAACTCATCTTACATTGGTAATTGCTGTTTAAAGATACAATTTGTTGCTTCTGATTGCAAAGGTACGACTTTATTACATAAAAATGCGGTTGCCCTGAAAAAATACGCTTTCTGAAAATAAAAAAAACCGGGGTAGCCTTCACAGACTACCCCGGGACAACATTCTTAATGTAAATGTTTACTAACGTCTACCTTATTTCAATAGAAGAGTCAAAACCGATATTTTGAGATTTAAAATCCGAATTAGATGAATCTTTTAACATGTAAGTACCTGACCATGAGTGCTCTATAGTTGTATAGTGGTCGGTTTCTAACCACGTAATTTGAACGCGTTTGGAAGTAACGCCCGGCGGGAGCAAATCGGAAATCTTGAACGAACTCCTGCCGATGCCATTATGCAAGTTGTATCCTTTTCCTGGAACCTCACCGTATGCGTTATGATATAATTTTAGAAAAATTATGTCTGCATCTGCGCGGGTGTCATCATAAACTAAATTGATTAAATGCTTTACATGTGAGTGATTTAAATATAATACATTAAAGTCAATGTTAATATAATTCCCGCCGAATGCTGCAATAATGTGCGTGAAAGGATCATTACCAATACTATCTCTACGGACCTCTTCATCCTCAAGGATAAACGATTCATTAACAACCGGCTTTGAAAGCAGATTATAAAAACCGTTCACGCTCACTTCATAAATATGTCTGTTACTCTCTTTTTCCGACAATATTTCAAAATTTACAAGAACACGTTTGTCGTCTTCAATGTTTTCGTTGGAGTATGATTTTGTAACCTTCAGCGTGTTTCCTTTATCGGTAAGAATCTCGTAGTCATTAGAAGAATGAACATTACGGATAACGCCATAAGATACAAGAATTTCATCTTTATCAGCAAGACATGAGAAAAGAACAAAAAAAGACAAAAGTCCAATGTTTAATTTTAAAACAATTTTTTTCATACGTAATACAATTTTTTTAAAAATTTTCATAAATACATTCATTAACTATGATGCAATAAATATCCGTTTCGTTGCATGACTTTAAAAAAAATTTGCATTGCGCTCAATTTGCACTATCTTTGCACTGTTTTTACACATAAAACTGATAAGCTATGGCCAACTATTTAAATGATGTATCCAGAACTTTCGGGGAGTATTTGTTGATCCCCGGTCTAACGACGAAACAATGTGTGCCGTCGAATGTATCGTTAAAAACGCCACTTACGAAATTCTATCGAGAACAGTCGCCGAATATCAGCCTCAACATCCCTTTTGTATCTGCTATCATGCAATCGGTTTCAGGGCCTGAGCTGGCAATTGAATTAGCCCGTAACGGCGGTCTTTCATTTATTTTTGGTTCTCAACCTATTAAAAACCAGGCAGATATGGTACGTAAAGTTAAGAAGTTCAAAGCCGGTTTTGTGGTTAGCGATTCTAACCTTACACCAGAGCATACGCTTGCCGACGTGGTAAGAATAGGTAAATTGACAGACCATTCTACGGTAGGTATAACCTCCGACGGCGCTTCCAACGGCAAATTATTAGGTATCCTGACAAGCCGCGATTACCGTAAAGAAAAGGATGATCACAACATGAAAATTAAAGACTTCATGACGCCTTTCGAAAAACTGATTGTCGGCAAATCGGGTATCAGCCTGAGCGAAGCCAATCAGATTTTATGGGAACACAAATTGAATGCGTTGCCTATCATTGATGATAAACAAAATCTGTGCTATTTTGTTTTCCGAAAAGACTATGACGGACATCGTGAAAATCCATTTGAACTTTCTAATCCAGTTAATAAAGAATTACTTGTCGGCGCCGGTATTAACTCGCGCGATTATCAGGAACGCGTTCCCGCTTTGATAGAGGCCGGCGTGGATGTTTTATGTATCGATTCATCTGACGGATACTCAGAGTGGCAAGAGGACACTATTCATTGGATAAAAGCTAATTACGGAAATAAAGCGCTGGTTGGCGCCGGTAATATTGTCGATGGCGAAGGATTTCGCTACTTAGCCGATGCCGGAGCGGATTTTATCAAAGTAGGTATTGGAGGCGGCTCTATTTGCATCACGCGCGAACAGAAAGGCATAGGACGGGGACAAGCTACCGCACTGATTGATGTAGCCAAAACCCGCAATGAATATCTGGAAGAAACAGGCGTCTATATTCCTATTTGCAGCGATGGTAGCCTCGTCCACGATTACCACATGGTTTTGGCTTTAGCCATGGGCGCCGACTTCCTGATGATGGGACGTTATTTTGCACGCTTCGATGAATCGCCTACCAAAACATTGCGCATCGGAAGTAATTATGTAAAAGAATACTGGGGCGAAGGCTCCAACCGGGCCCAAAACTGGCAACGCTACGACATAGGAGGTAATGCTTCGCTCAAATTTGAAGAAGGTATCGAAAGCTATGTCCCTTATGCCGGTAAAATGAAAGACAACCTCGACGTGACTTTAGGAAAAATCAAAGCTACGATGTGCAGTTGTGGCGCCATTACCATCGACGACTTGCAACATAATGCCAAGATTACTTTGGTTTCCTCAACCAGTATCGTCGAAGGTGGCGCTCACGACGTCATCCTAAAAGAATAAATCTATGAAAATCAGTCTAATCTGTGTCATCTGTGTGCCAAAAAAGTGATAAGTTTCTTACAAATAGATAATCTCTCGAAACGTTTCGGCAACGTAGTCTTGTATGATAATATTACGTTTGGCGTGGCACAGGGTCAAAAAATAGGTCTTATCGCCCGCAACGGCGCCGGAAAGACTACTTTATTAAATATAATAAGCGGCAAAGAAAGTGCAGATGAGGGAAACGTCATCTTCCGCAATGATTTACGCATTAGTTACCTCGAACAGTCGCCGACATTCCCTGAAGGGTTCACTGTTCTCGAAGCCTGTTTTTACTCGCAAAACGAAACGGTCAAACTGATCGCCGACTATGAGGCTGCCTTGTTATCAGGTAATTCAGCGCGCATAGAAAACCTGCTTCTATTGATGGAGCATAAAAAAGCATGGGATTACGAACTGAAAGCCAAACAAATACTTTCACAACTGAAAATAACCGATTTCGACCAAAAAGTAGAAACCCTGTCAGGCGGACAAATTAAACGCGTCGCATTAGCCAATATCCTGATACTTGAACCGGAGCTTATCCTTCTCGACGAGCCAACTAATCACTTAGATTTGAAGATGATAGAATGGCTCGAAGAATATCTGAAGCGATCGAAGTTAAGCCTGTTGATGGTTACGCACGACCGGTATTTTTTAGATGAAGTTTGTAATGAAATTATCGAAATCGATAATAAGCAAATATATTCATATAAAGGCAATTACACCTATTTTTTAGAAAAACGCGCCGAACGTTATGAAACGCTTCAGGCGACTATTGAACATGCTAACGATCTGTATAGGAAAGAATTAGACTGGATGCGCCGCCAACCGCAAGCCCGCGCTACAAAAGCAAAATACCGGATAGATGCTTTTTACGACCTTGAAGAAGTAGCCAAACAAAAACAGGATGACAAAAATGTCTCCCTACCGGTAAAAGCCGCCTATTTAGGTACAAAAATTTTTGAAGCAGAACATGTTACCAAAAATTTCGACGACATAAAAATCATTGAAGATTTCGAATATGTTTTCACCCGCTATGAAAAATTAGGCATCGTCGGTGATAACGGAACGGGCAAATCTACTTTTATCAAAAAAGTTATGGAGACGCTCGTTCTACCAAATATGGAAAATGAATATAGACGCGAACAGACGATAGATGAACTCCCTCAGAGCGCCGCAGGGAAGATGATCATGACTACGGAACCAAAATTCGTGCCCAACGAGGCAGTCAGTGTATCGCTCGAAGGAAACGCCAACGTAAATTTGCGCCTTATTGACTGCGTCGGATATGTTATAGACGGCGCGGCGG
>Ga0082212_10006676_pt1 | contig 15434 bp, 14 predicted proteins | sample TergutNt197P3_FD_71548 | JGI IMG/M metagenome (GOLD analysis project Ga0082212, IMG submission 71548) | Neocapritermes taracua P3 segment gut microbial communities from Petit-Saut dam, French Guiana - Nt197 P3 | ecosystem: Host-associated > Arthropoda: Insects > Digestive system > Gut ...
CATTGCAATCGGCAGTGCGAGTCGAACCCGGCGGCTATGGTATTTCGTGGAACGACAACATTGATCTCAGCGCAGAAGAAATCTACGAAAACGGAATCGATGTCGATGACGTAACAGAGCCCAAAGCGTAAGCAAGGACGAATGAAAGTTTTTACCGCAGGGGCGCAAAGAGGATTTTTAGAGATTTTTGCTTACGCTACGGACCCATTCGCCGTTCATCGTATAAATCGGGTAAGAAACCGTCATAAAAGTCCGAAACTCATCCGTAATTGACGCAAAACATATTGAGCAGCGCAGAAAGTGAACTGCTGTTGCCCTCTTGGAAAACTTTGCTGACTTGGCAATCCACAACGGGACCCTTTTCGGGACTAATAAGAATTTTCGTCAGTTGGCTACGCAATTTTAGAAACGGCTCCAAACTGGGACGCTTCAGGTCTGCTGGACTTTCCACCACCAAGACGAGTTTGCGTTGCCGACAATTCGTGATCAGTTGCGTTGTCGGAGTCTGTTGATCGTTTTTTTCCGAGAAAAATGCCTCGACTTGAAACTTTGCCTTTTGGGCATCCACCATACCGCCCCCCATTCCATAGAGCATTGCCGTGTCTGCAAAAGGTCCCTTGATCAATTCGTCAAATGTGGTCATAAAACTGGAAAACCCCTTTTTGACGACACCGATGTTCACATCAAAAAGAATCGCTCCTTCTGCCTTCTGAATTTCTGCATTCAGTCCTTTTCGATGTCCCACATTCTTGATGGTTTCCCGAATGTCTCGAAACCGATCTGTCCGAACGCCATTCGGTCCCATGATGTCGAAAAAATCTTCGGTGAACACAAACGTAAACTTGCGGTTCCCTCGCGTGAGCCGCTTGACAAAATCCTCTACATTCGCAGCCATAACTTCTTTGAGTAATACAACGAGCAGCAGATGTTTCATCTGCCTAGTGTCATCAATATACAGGACTCTCATAAAAAAACAAGAGAGAACAGGAAAAACTACGGTTTTCTGGGGCGGCAAGTTTTATCGGCACACCGCCGAGGGACTTGCGCCCCCTCGTTCTCTGCTTTCACCATCACTCAGGATACACCCACGGTGTCCGATACGTCCGCGAAAGCATCTTGGCGGCTTCAGGATCGTTCGGAATCGTCTGTTTGACTCCATCCCAAACAATACCGCGACCAAGTTTCAGCGACAACACGCCGAGAAGTGCCAACGTTGTCGAACGATGCCCTTTTTCAATGTCGGAAATCGGTGTGCGTCCCGTTTCGATGCACTCAATGAAGTCGTTCCAAAGCCCAATGATGTTTTGGTCATCCGGCTTGTTGAGTTGCGGATCCATGTGTTCCGTCGGCGTTTTGTTCGTGTCGCCGCTGGGATAGAAACTCCAACCATCCTGCCAGCCGAGATGCAACGTACCGTTCGTGCCGTAGAAATAGATGCCGATGTGGTGCTTCTCCGGCGGATTCCCGGAATAGTTGCGGTGTTCCCAAACAAGATCGAACTTGTCGAATTGGTACACGACGTGCTGCGTGTCCGGCGTGTTGGTGTTGTCTTCCAAAATGAATCGACCGCCGGTCGATGCCACGCTCTTGGGATATTGTTCATCTTGCGCCCACCAGAGAATCTGGTCGAGCCAATGGATTCCCCAATCGCTGAGTTGCCCATTGGCAAACTCCCAAAATTGCCGAAAACCTCGTGGGTGCATTTTCGTATTGAACGGCACGAGCGGAGCGGGTCCACACCACATATCCCAGTTGAGTCCCTCCGGCACCGGCGAGTCGGGCGTGACTCTTCCGGCACCTCCCTGATAATTGACGAACGCACGAACAGAGCCGATTTTGCCCAGTTTTCCACTTTTCAGGAATTCCATTGCCGCCATATTGTGCGGTGAAACCCGGCGGTGTGTACCGACTTGAACCGTTCGTTTCGTGTCCCGTGCCGTCTTGACCATCGCAATTCCCTCGTTGACCGTATGGCAAATTGGCTTTTCGACGTAAACATGCGCCCCGGCTTTGCAGGCGGCAATCGTGATGAGGGCATGCCAATGATCCGGGGTGGCATTGATGACGATGTCCGGCTTGACCTGTTCGAGCATTTCCCGATAGTCGCTGAATGCTTTTGGTGTGGTGCCGGTTTTCTCTTCGACCGATTTGAGTGCCGGTTCGAGTTGCCGCTTATCGACATCGACCATCGCTACGGGTTCGACGGATTTCGTTTGGATGGCGGTGTTGAGGATATTCATTCCCCACCAACCGCAGCCGACGAGGGCGATGCGGTATTTTTTGTCTCCAACGGCACCGAAGATTGCCGGTGTCGGCAGTGTGGAAGCGGCTGCCGCCAGTGTCGAGGCGGTCAGAAATTTGCGTCGGGAAATTGTCATGATTTTCTCCAAAGGGTTGATGTAATTGTAGCCAGTATAGCCGATTTGCTGGCGACTATCAACCGTTCCTACGTCAGGGTTGCGCAAAATGAAAATACTCGCCGAACAAAATACTGGTTTGCAGACGGAACTCTTCGCAAGCAAAATTACGCAAAATTCCTTTTCCGTGCCCGACAAGTCGTTTTGCCCGTATCGCTCCCCCTTTGTTAACCCCTGAAATATGGTAGAATGCTCGCTCGCAGTATATTATTAGGGGCGAGAAATTATGACCGCTGGGGTTACAGACAAAACGTACATGGCAAAGCCGGGAGAAGTACCGCAAAATTGGTTCCTGGTGGATGCAACCGATAAAATTGTCGGTCGCTTGGCAAGCGAAATCGCTATGATTTTAATGGGAAAGCATCGTCCGACCTATACCCCGCACATCGATACCGGCGAGTACGTCGTTGTTACGAACGTCGACAAGGTCGTCTTTTCCGGCAAAAAAATCGATCAGAAACGATACACTTGGACGACCGGCTGGACCGGTTTACGGAGCGAAACTGCCCGCGAACGCTTTAATCGGCACCCAGAGCGAATTCTCACCGAAGCCGTTCGAAGAATGCTCCCCAAAAACAAACTCGCCGTAAAAATGTTGGATAAACTCAAAGTTTATAAAAGCGGCGAGCAACATCCGCATCAGGCACAAAAACCGCAACCCCTAGAACTTGCAACGAAATAAAGCGAAATATCATGGTTAAATTTGGCGAATACATCATCGAAGGAAACGGAAAAAATGATAGTCTCGGTACTGGTCGGCGGAAATCTTCTGTTGCCAGAGTGCGGATTCGGTCCGGGAGTGGTCAAATCAGCATCAACCGTCGAGAACTGGACGAGTTTTTCAAGACCGTTCAGCAACGAAACGCTGTGATGGCTCCCTTGCTTCTCACGGGCAAGGAAGGCGCGGTGGATGTCTTGATCCAAGTCGAAGGAGGCGGAACGACGGGACAAGCGGACGCTTGTAAACTCGGAATCGCCAGAGCAATCAAACGGTACGATCCCGAAACGGAGCCGGTACTTCGTGAACACAGCCTTTTGACTCGTGATGCGCGGGAAGTCGAACGTAAAAAATACGGTCTCCGCGGAGCAAGAAAAGGTACACAATTCTCGAAACGTTAGACATTTATACTGTCCCCCGTCATAAATTGGACTTTTCTGGAATCGCCGTTCCCCGCTTTCTAAAAGGGGTTGGGGCGGACAAAATGACCAATTTATGCCCGGTTACGGTATAGAGGAGAACTCGATACACACGCATTGTTTACAACTCTACGTTCCGATTTTTTCGCAAATCGCCTCTGCCATTTCGCGAGTGCCAACGGCACTCGGATCATTTCTGTCGGCTTTCATGTCGTAAGTAACATTCTTCCCCTCCATAATGACCGACGCAACGGCTTTTTCCAACCGGTCTGCCGCATCGAACTCTTTCAAATGCCGAAGCATTAACATTCCCGACAGAATCACTGCCACCGGATTGACCTTGTTTTGCCCCTTATACTTCGGTGCGGAACCGTGCGTTGCCTCAAAAACCGCCCCATCGGGTCCAATGTTTGCGCCAGGAGCAACTCCCAAACCGCCGACCAAGCCCGCACAGAGATCGCTCAAAATATCGCCGAAAAGATTTTCCATGACCAGAACGTCGTACAATTCCGGCTTCTGCACCAGTTGCATGCACATGTTATCCACGATTCGGTCTTCAAATTCGATGTCGGGATACTGTTTGGCAACGTTCCGCGACACTTCGAGGAACAAGCCGTCGGTGTGCTTCATGATGTTCGCTTTGTGAACCGACGTAACCTTTTTGCGTTTGTTTTCTCTGGCGTACTCGAATGCCGCCTTGACAATGCGCTCCGTTGCAGAAACGCTGATCGGCTTGATCGAAATGCCCGTCTCGTCTGCGCCGGTGCCGATTTTTCTTCCTTCGGCAAGTGCGTTGATCTTGGCAATCAGTTCGGCAGTTTTGGGACTGCCCTTCTCAAATTCGATACCTGCGTAGAGGTCTTCGGTATTTTCCCGAAAAATCACGAGATCGATATTCGACTTATCATAGAGCGTTCGCACACCGGGATAGTATTTGCAAGGACGAATGCAGGCGAAGAGTCCGAATTCTTGGCGGAGATGCACGTTAATGCTACGAAAACCGGTGCCGATGGGGGTGGTAATGGGGGCTTTTAGGGCGCATTTGGTACGGCGGACGCTTGCCAGTGTGGCTTCGGGAAGCGGTGTGCCGGTGCGTTCCATCACGTCGATACCGGCTTCTTGGATGTCCCAGTTGACTTTTACGCCGGTAGCGTCGATACATTTTTGGGCGGCGGTGGCGAGATCGGGACCGACTCCGTCCCCCATGATGAGCGTAACTTCGTGTGCCATTGATGCAAAAAGGTGTGCAAAAACTGATTTCGCCCTATTGTACCACACTCTTGGAGTTTGTTCAGTGGTGCCTGCCCGCCTAAAATGAGGAATGGCTGATTTAATTTTGGTATAGCACTTCTACCGCAAAAGTAAACCTATTGGACGTATCAATAGTCCGATTCATAGAGATCGTACAACTCGAAAAAGGCGGTACGAAAATTGCCGCCAGCACGTTCATACACCGTCCGAAGAACAGATTCTGCTGGCGGTTCCTGCACCATTTGAAGAACCATCTGCATGAAAACCGAAAATTGCGGCTTCGTTCGGTATAAAATTGGAACAAACCAAACAGGACGATGGACGGTCAAAATCAAACGCCGCGACCGAAACCGCAACCAAAATTGGTTGGACAGTGGTAATTGCTCGAATCCATCGACGAAAAATGCTTGGTCCCTATGAAATGGGAGATCAGTCGGAATATGCCTCTGTTGTTCGTTAAAACACAGATATTGGACATCTTCGCCGCTTTTTTCATACTGCTTCCGCAGTTCCAAAAGGAGTGTCGATTTACCTGAACCGTGCGGACCAACAATTTGGCAAATCGGACACCGGCGTACTCTTTCCAGCAGTGTACCAATGCTTTCATCACGCTCAAAAAACTGAAATGTCATTGCGCCGGGTACCCAAAATTTTGTCGAAAAAGGATTCATCTAAATTTTTGAAAGTGCGTTTATCTTATCTCCAACCATCGTTCTTCTCTTCCGGCAAGCCGTCGATTTGAATGTCCCGCTCACGACGCAGTTGACCGAGAACGTGCTGCGGAAGCCGGCAACGAATCACCGCCGAGGTCTCGTCGTACTTCGATGACAACACTTCTCCTTCTCGTGCCAACAGTGCCTCCAAGCGACCATTGCCAATCGGCATCGTAATTGTTAAATCGAAAAATTCCTTGCTCAACGTTTCGCTGACACGGGCGGTCAACAGATCAAGACCGGTGCCGCTTTTCGCACTGATTGCCACCGCATTCGGATATTTTTCCAACAATATCGTCAACGCTTCGGATGTTTCCAACGCATCGGTCTTGTTCAAGACCAACAGCGTGTCCTTTTCCCGAATACCGAGATCGGTCAGCACTTCATAGACCGCCGCAATCTGAGCGTGAACCTCCGCACTCGACGCATCGGCAACGTGCAACAGCAAGTCCGCCTTATTTGCTTCTTCCAACGTTGCCCGAAAACTGGCAACGAGATGGTGCGGCAAATCCTTAATGAAGCCGACAGTATCGCTGATCAACACCGGTCCCCAGCCGGGCAAACTCCAACGGCGAGTTCGGGTGTCCAACGTCGCAAAGAGTTGATCTTTGACGTACACATCGGAATCGGTCAGCCGATTGAGCAACGTACTTTTGCCTGCATTGGTGTAACCGACGAGCGACAGCGTTCGGGACGTTTTTCGAGCGGCAACTTCACGTTGCTTGCGTTTATGAATCGCATGGAGTTCCGATTTGAGATCGAGAATGCGCTTTTGGGCGAGTCGGCGGTCAACTTCCAACTGTTTTTCACCGGGACCACGCAGACCGACCCCGCCGACACCTTGCCGTTCGAGGTGCGTCCACATCCGTTTCAATCGCGGCAACGAGTATTCGAGTTGCGCCAGTTCCACCGCAAGCCGGGCTTCAATCGTTTGCGCTCGTGAAGCGAAAATGTCGAGGATCAATTCGGTGCGGTCGAGAACTTTGACCCGCAACTCCTGTTCGAGGTTTTTGGTTTGGCTCGGTGCCAAATTGTTATCGAAGATCACAACATTCGCATCGGCGGCTTGGACTTGCTCTTTGAGTTCGGCAAGTTTTCCGCTGCCGATGTAGGTTGCCCCTTCGGGTTTATATCGGCGTTGGACGATTCGCCCAACTTCGCACACCCCGGCGGCTTCGGCGAGTCCTGCCAGTTCGTCGAGCGGAGAGTCTCCGCTTCGAGAGCCGGCGACTGTGTCGCCGTTGAGGTAAACACCAACGAGGATTGCCGACTCACGGGCAACACTCGCCGTTCGGGTAAGAGAATCAATAGACATAAAATATCTGTACGTTAAAACACATGGACGGAAAGACGACCGGCTGACTCTTTCGGTCAGATCGGCATCGACAACGCTGCAGAGAACAGTTTATAGGAACATCCGTCTAGTAATTCTACGTTTTAAGCGAGGCAGATTTAACAGAGGAGATTCTACCATCTCGGCAGAATTGTAATAGGGGGTATGAGGAAGTCTAGCACACAGTATGTCAAGAAGCGTCAGGAAAATTTCTGACGCAAGCGCAAGAGCGGCATCCCGCAAGGGTGCCGGTGTGTAGGTGTGTATCGACACAATACCGAAGGGCTTGACATTTTGGAAACGTAACTGCACAATAACGTCGATGTTATAAGCGGGAGGGCAATAATGCAGGTCGGGATTTTAATGGGAAGCGACAGCGATTGGAGCAAAATCAACGGTGTTGCCAAAGCGTTGGACGAGTTCGGCGTACAATACGAAGTCAATGTGATGAGCGCACACCGCACGCCGGAAGCGGTCAAAGAATATGCCGAAACCGCCATCAGTCGAGGCTTGTCCGTCATGATTTGTGCGGCAGGCGGGGCGGCACACCTTGCCGGTGTTGTTGCTTCGCACACGACGTTGCCTGTCATTGGAATTCCAGTGCCGACGGAATTCGCCGGCGGACTCGATTCGCTCCTTTCGACTGTTCAAATGCCGGGAGACATTGCCGTCGCTACGGTCGGTGTCGGTTCCGGCGGAGCACGAAATGCCGGATTGCTTGCCGTGCAAATTCTTGCCCTTGCCGATCCCCATCTGCGGAAAAAGTTGGAAGATTTTCGTGCGAAACTGCCGCAGAAGATCGCCGAAAAAAATGCCGCACTGAATGACCGAATTCGAAAAGAGGAATCATGTTAACCGGCACCCTTGCGGGTGCCGCTCTTGCGCTTGCTTCGATTACGACTCGTCGTCCGTTCTTCCGTGTCCCTTAAACCGCTTGCCAGTCTTGCGTTCTTCACCGAGCATCGTTGCAATCGCCGACGACGCTCCATCGACCGGCATCATCGCCGATTCCTTTTCCCAACGCCACTTGATTTCCAATTTTCCTTCGGCAAGTCCCTTTTCGCCAAGCACAATCCGAAGCGGAAAACCAATCAAATCGGCATCCTTGAATTTCACCCCCGCCCGCTGATCCCGGTCATCGACCAAGCAATCAACACCCCGCTGTTCCAACTCGTCATGCAACGTTTTAGCGAGTTTCATCATTTTTTCGTCGTCAATCTTCATCGGACAGATCACCACTTCATACGGAGCAAGATTCACCGGAAAAATAATGCCGGCATCATCGTAAGACGTTTCGATCAAGCCCGCCACGATTCGATTCACGCCGATTCCATAGCAACCCATCAGGATTGTCTTCTGCGTTTCGTTGTCATCCAAAAATTTCGCATTGAGACATTCGGCATACTTTGTGCCGAGTTTGAAAACATGTCCGACTTCGATGGCATGCTGAATTGTCAAATTGCTGGAACAACGCGGACAGGGATCGCCGTCTTCGGCATTGCGTAAGTCGTCAAATTTCGTTGGCGTGAAGTCCCGATACGGATTGACATTGACGAAATGTTTTTCGTTCTTGTTCGCACCGGTAACGGCATTGACTGCGTCCAAAATGGAATAGTCAGCGTAGATCGGAATTTGCTCTTTCAAATCGACGGGACCCGCGAAACCGACCGGTGCGCCCGTTACACGTTCAATCGTTGCCGGATCGGCAAGTTCCAATTTTTGCGTATTGAGAACCCGGCGAATCTTGTTTTCGTTTGCCTCGTGATCGCCGCGAATCAAGACCGCCACCGGCTTTTCATCGGCGAGGTAAATCAACGTTTTGATGAGCCGAGTCGGCTTCACTTTGAGGAACTTGCAGACCTGCTCGACGGTGTGTGCTTCCGGCGTGTCGAGTTCCTTCATCTCTTTCAAGAGTATGCTGGCATCCGCCAATTTTTCGCCGCCGCCGATTTCCGCTTTTTCGGTATTCGCCGCATAACCGCAATCTTGACAGTGGACGATTTTGTCCTCACCGTTCGGCGAAGGAATCATAAACTCGTGTGAAGCGTCGCCGCCGATGGGACCCGACTCCGCTTCGACCGGCAAAAAAGGCAAACCGCAACGGCTGAAAATGTGACTGTACGCATCATACATTTTCTTGTACGTTACATGGAGCGATTCGAGTGAGGCATGAAAACTGTAAGCGTCTTTCATGATGAATTCGCTGGTTCGCAACACGCCGAATCGGGGACGCTCCTCGTTACGGAACTTCGTTTGAATTTGGTACAACGTAATCGGCAGTTGCCGATAACTGGAAATGAATCGGGCAACGATGTCGGTGATTTCTTCTTCGTGAGTGGGACAAAAGACGACGGGAACTTTTTTGCCGCCGCGTTGCAAGTCCGTTTTGATGAGAACGTTGCCGAACACGTCGATTCGGTTCGTTTGTTCGTACAGCGAGGCGGGACAGAGAGCGGTCAGGAGCAGTTCGACGGCACCGGCTTTGTTCATTTCTTCGCGGACGATTTGGGTCGCTTTTTGCAGGGAACGCAGTCCGAGCGGCAGATAGGAGTACGCTCCTGCCATAATTTGAGTGATGAGACCGGCGCGGAGCATCAGGACGTGCGAAGGAATTTCCGCTCCTTCCGGGATTTCCTTCATGGTGGGAATGAGTGTTTTCGACCAATACATTTTCGGGACTCTTGGAATGTGGAGAAAATCAGCAGTGAATTCTACCGAAATTTTTGAAAAAAACAACGTTTTGGGTGCGTGCCAAATTTTTCTTTACCGCCCCAGAACATTTCATGCAAAATTCATCGAGCGGCATTCAGCGTGTTTTGGAGTAACATCGTAATCGTCAGTGGACCGACTCCACCCGGCACCGGACTGATCGCGCCGGCAATGTCTTTCACCGCATCAAAATCCACGTCGCCACAGATTTTGCCGTTCGGCAGCCGATTGATACCAACATCGACAACGACGGCTCCCGGCTTGACCATCGTTTCGGTAATGAATTGGGCTTTGCCCATCGCCACGATCAAGATGTCCGCTTGTCGAGTCAAATCGGCAAGGTCCTTTGTTTGACTGTGGACAATCGTAACCGTTGCATTAGCACCGACACTCTTTTGCACCATCATCAGTGCCATCGGTTTGCCGACAATATCGCTGCGTCCAACGATCACGACGTGCTTTCCTGCCGTTTGAATTCCACTGCGAACAAGAAGTTGCTGAACGCCGTGAGGTGTGCATGGCAAAAACCGGGGACGACCTTGCGAAAGCAGTCCCACGTTTTCGGGGTGAAACGCATCGACATCTTTCTGAGGATCAATCGCATCGAGAATCGGTTGTTCTTCGCAGGTTTTCGGCAAAGGTAGTTGGACTAAAATGCCGTGAACCGACGCATCGGCATTGAATCGATCAATATGCCGTAGGAGTTCGGTGGTAGTTGTTGCGGCGGCGGGAAGACGAAGGATTCGGCTTTCGATTCCGACTTGCTGACACGCTTTTTCCTTGTTGTTGACATAGATTTGGCTTGCCGGATCATCACCGACGAGCAGAGCGGCGAGACAGGGAACGATTCCGCGCTCGGCTTTGAGCGTTGCCGTTGCCGTCGCGATTTCTTGCCGAATTACTTCGGCAAGTGTTTTCCCATCGAGAATTTGCATCGCCCGACATTATACCAGAAAACGAGAAACATGAGTGGGTACGACGTTATGCCGATTTTTTGGAAGGACTGTTTGACAATGGAGCAGCCTGTGCTAAATTTTCTGCATGGGAAACGTTCTAATCACATCTGGACCGACGCGGGAATATCTTGACCCGGTGCGCTATCTCACAAACGGTTCAAGCGGTCGTATGGGATCAGCACTAGCAGAAGTGGTCTTGCAATACGGCAACGTGCCGATCATCGTCAGTGGTCCGGCGGCAATTTCCTATCCTTCGGAAGCGAACGTCCACTGGGTCGAAACAACGGAACAAATGCTTGAACGCTGTCTGGAACTTTTTCCACAGTGCATCGGTGTCATTGGAGCAGCAGCACCATGTGATTTTCGACCGGTTGCTTTTTCAGAACACAAAATTGTTAAGCCGAAAGAGAGCGGCAAAATGACATTCCAGTTTACGGAAACATCAGACATTCTTGCTGCTTTGGGAACGATCAAACGTTCCGACCAATGGAGCGTGGCATTTGCTTTAGAAACGGAAAATGGCACTCATCGAGCATTGGCAAAACTCCGAAAAAAGCGTTGTGATTTCATTGTTTTGAATACTCCCAATGCGATCAATAGTGACGAAGCATCATTTCAAGTTTTCGATAGGGCTGGTGAGCAATGCAAAGTTTTCACAGGTGCAAAACGTGTGTTTGCCGAAGAACTATTGCAACTCGTACTGCGGTAAGTCGGCGCAAGAGCGGCATCCCGCAAGGGTGCCGGTAAACGCAGGGCGTTCCTTTTTGCGATGAAAATGCTAAACTTGACCCAAATGAGTCATTTCCCAACTTTACTACTATGAAACGACGAAACTTTTTGAAAGCGGCGGCACTGACCGTCGTGTCTCCGTGGATCGTTCCTTCCACGGTTTTCGGTCAAGAGGCACCGAGTGAACGCGTTACCGTCGGACACATCGGCGTTGGCAATCAGGGAGGACATCTCTTCCGCTCGACACAACCGGTAAGACTCGCTCAAAGTGTTGCCGTTGCCGACTGCTTCAAGAGCCGACGTGAAGGAGTCGCAGCCGCCTGCAAAGGAAAGGCATACGCCGACTTCCGTGAAATTATCGCCCGCGATGATATTGATTGCGTCATCATTGCCACACCGGATCACTGGCACGTTCCGATTGCCATCGCTGCCGCAAAAACAAAGAAGGGTGCCTACGTCGAAAAGCCGCTCGGCTTGACCGTTGCACAAAACATTGCTTGCGAAAAAGTTTTCAACGAAAACGGTGTCGTTTTCCAATACGGCACGCAACAGCGCAGTCAAGACAACTGCTGGATCGGCTGTCAACTTGTCCAGCAGGGAGCAGTCGGCAAGGTACACACCATCGAAGTGGATGCGCCGAATGGCGGGTCTGGCGGGTCAACGACCGAAGTACCGATTCCCGAAGATATGGGCAAAGACGGATACGAAATGTGGATCGGTCCTGCGCCGATGAAACCGTACACGGTTGACCGATGTAAACCTGACGGTACATACTTTGTGTATGACCAATCGATTGGTTATCTCGGCGGTTGGGGAGCGCATCCATTGGACATTATGGTCTGGGGTTCCCAAGCCGACATGTCTGGACCGGTCGTGGTCGAAGGAACCGGCACCATCCCGACGCAGGGACTTTACGATGTCGTTTATAATTGGGACATGAAGATCAAACTCGGTGACGTGAATTTGATTTTCAAGCCCGGAGGCGACCGAACCCGTTTTATCGGCGACAAAGGCTGGATCGAAGTCCGGCGCAATGGCAATTCTGCCAGCGACGAAAATCTGCTCAAAGTCGAACCGGTACAAAACGACAAAACGTTGTTCCACAGTCCGAATCACTATGCGAACTTTATCGAATGCGTCAAGAACAAGACCGTGCCGGTCTCTTCGCTTCGGGATGCCGTTCGCAGTGATAATATCAGTCAACTTTGCGACATCGCGGTTCGCACAAAATCGACCGTTAAGTGGGATCCGGTAAAGATGCAACTGATTGATCCGACCGCTGCGCAAACGGCGATGCTTGATCGACCATTACGTTCGCCGTGGACACTGTAACTTTGGAACTGTCCTAAAATAACATTTTCAGACCGTCATTCCACTTCATTTCATTCCGGCTTTTGTTTGTTGTTATGGACAAAAGCCGGAATGGAGCGTAGCGCAATGACGGATGTCATCTATCATGTCGATAGCCAACACACTTTACAGATGTCCCGACCCTCCCCTAAATTTGTTTATCGCTTTCTCACGGTATTACTCCTTCTCGTAGGGTTGATTGCCGCCGGTTGTCGTCCGCCGCAAAATATCGCCGAAATGCCTCTGGAAAACAAGGCGACTCCCGAAATTCTTCCAACAGAGCCGGAGCCCGAACAGGACATCACGTTCGTCCTTCGGACAATCGACGAATCTTTCGGCACAGTGGAACGCGATACTTATGGCAACATTATCGGTGTCGATCTTGCCGCCGGTCGGACTTCGGCAACCGATGCGGTGCTGAAACTTGCACTCACGCTACCGAACCTCAAAAAATTTCGACTGGCCGGGGGAACAATCTCGGCGGAAGCGTTTGCCGGTTTGAAATTGCAAACCAATCTGGAAGAACTTTTCTTGCAAGATATGTCGATTCGAGACGACGAATTTCTTTCGGTAGTCTCTGCGCTCCCGAATTTGAAGCGGCTTACTCTTCGCCGCTTGTCCAACGTTTCCGATGTGGGAATGATTCCCTTATTTCAATTACCGGCACTGCGACAACTTGCGCTCATCGAAATGCCACTCACGGGAGCCGGACTCCAAAACGTTGACGATACGGTGACTCTTACCGCATTCGACGTTCGGGATTGCGCACAACTTGTTCCAGAGGATTACAAACATCTCCTTCGGTTGCCGAAACTTGTCGATTTGAAAATCGGCGGATTTGCCATTAACGATCAGTGTTTGGAGATCATCGCCCAACTTCCTGCTCTGAAAGGGCTCACGCTCGACGACACCATGATTTCCGCAAAGGGATTCGAGACCTTTGCTACCGATTCTCTCTCCGCTGACACTTTGGAGACGCTGGTTCTTAATCGGAATATGGCGCTCACGGACGATGCACTCGTTGCTCTCGGCAATTTCCCGCGTCTTCGGCGGATTATTCTCGGCGATGCGATGGTAACAGGAACATTTATAGTACGTCTTGCCGAAGAGGAGCAAAAGCGACCGAAGTTCAACGATATTGCCCTTCGGAAAACGTTTTTGACCGAAGAAGCGATGGATTCGTTCAAGCAGTATCCCGAACTTCAAAGTCTTCAGATCACCGGAATAGTGTTGTCGAGGGAAGGAATTGATATTCTTCTTTCCCTGTCCTCGCTGGAGCGGCTTGATTTGACCGACTGTTTTCTGGACGAAGAAGCACTTCGGCATCTTCAGGGGGCAGAATTGCCGATGTCCTTGAAAGTGCTCAAATACTAGTACATCATTTCACAAATGATATTCCTTTTGTTTCGCACAAAGGCACGAAGTTCACCAAGAAATTTTCGGGTATTACAACTCCTCCGTGTCCTTTGTGCCTTTGTGCGAGGAAACTGAAACCGACTGCCGCCTGAAGGCGGCAGGTTCGTTTACCCACTGGTCACGTCCCCGTGATTATCGTACAATGAACCCATGCGAATTTTACTGACAAACGATGATGGTGTTTACGCCCCCGGCTTGGCAGCAATGGAAAGAGCATTGCGTCGGCTGGGGGAAGTCTTTGTGGTCGCCCCCCTCCGAGAACAAAGCGGCGTTGCCCACTCCATCACTTTTCTCACCCCGTTGCAGGTGCGAAAAGTTTACGTCAACGACAAACACTGGGCTTGGACTGTCGATGGCAGTCCCGCCGACTGCGTCAAATTGGCAGTGTCCGCCATTCTGCCAGAACGTCCCGACTTGATCGTCAGCGGCATCAACGGCGGACTTAATGCCGGCATCAACGTCATCTATTCGGGAACCGTTGCCGCCGCCGTCGAGGGTGCGTTTTACGGTATCACGAGCATTGCCGTCTCGTTGCAATACGACGAAAACGAACCTTTCCAGCAGGCAGCCGACTTGGCGGTGGGAGTCATCGGCAAACTCTTGGAACAAAGCGGCACGTCCGGTCGGCTTTACAATTTGAACATTCCGCTCAAAGCACTGCAAAAAACCGCACCGGAAGTCAAAGTCGTGCCGATAGACGCAACGCAGTATTGGGAAACGTTTGAACGCCGGATTGACCCGCTGGGACGTGCCTATTATTGGCTCGCAGGAAAACCAGATGCGAGACAACCGAAAAGCGAAGAACCGAAGCAAGAAACCGACCTGACCGTCCTTTCGCAGGGGCATCTTTCGCTCACGCCGTTGAATTTCGACGTTACGGATAAACTCGAATTGAAAGAAATGGCAGATTGGAATTTGACCCCGCAAGACAATGGTGCTGCTCACGATGACGAACACACTGGACCGCGTGTGCGAGTCAGTTGGCGAGGATAGCGGTTGCCAATACGCCTTTTTTATTGTACACTAATGGTGTCGTTTGATATTTTTTGCCATTTCCGTAATGCATTTTTCGCTGATCGACAAAATTGATGTCCTGGAACCGGGCAAGCGGATCGTGGCGACGAAGGCTCTTTCGCTGGCGGAGGAGTATTTGCAGGATCACTTTCCGAATTTTCCGGTCATGCCCGGCGTGCTGATGTTGGAAGCCCTGACGCAAGCGTCCGCTTGGCTGATCCGGGTGAGCGAAGATTTTGCGCACAGCATCGTCGTACTGAAAGAAGCACGGAATGTCAAATATGCCCGATTCGTCCAACCGGGACAAACGCTCGTCATCGCATCGGAAATCGTGCAGGAAGAAGGAAACCTCGTTACCTTGAAAGCCGAAGGATCGGTGGAAGGGCAAAACAATCTCAAAGCGAAATTA
>Ga0082212_10006677_pt1 | contig 15434 bp, 13 predicted proteins | sample TergutNt197P3_FD_71548 | JGI IMG/M metagenome (GOLD analysis project Ga0082212, IMG submission 71548) | Neocapritermes taracua P3 segment gut microbial communities from Petit-Saut dam, French Guiana - Nt197 P3 | ecosystem: Host-associated > Arthropoda: Insects > Digestive system > Gut ...
GTATTGCTGGGCAATCACGTTTTCAATGTTTACACCGGCTAAATGGTCTTGCAAACATTCAACCTTAGGCATCGAGAACGGGTTATGCGAAAAAGTCCAGCCGCCTTCTTCTGTTTTTTCAAATTGAGGGAAATCAATTACCCAGGCAGGATGTAATTCGCGTGGCTTTATCAGATTCAACAGTTTGCCTAATTCCTGCCGTACTGCATTTAAAGCATTATTTACCGTTTTATAATCGGATGCAGCAAAAAAGATTATATCGCCTGTAACAGATTCGGTTGCATCTATGATTTCCTGACAGATTGTTTCGCCAAGATACTTGATAATAGGCGACTGCAGTTCATCCTCCTTTACAATTATGTATGCCAAACCGCCCAATCCGTTCTGACGGGCAATTTCAGTAAGGTTTTCTATCTGACCTTTGGTTAATCTTTTATCCGATAGCGTTTCCGATACTTTTATACATTTCACAATTCCGCCATTTTCAATTGGTTTGGCAAATACGTTGAACGTTGTTTTCTTAACAATATCGGTTATATCCGCCAGTTCCAACGCAAAACGCAAGTCGGGACGGTCGGTACCATATTTGTCCATAGCCTCCCGATATGTCAAAATCCTGAAAGGGTATAGATTCCATGTATCGGGATAAATTTTCATCACAATCTCATTAAAAAGATTTGTATTCAATGTGATAACATCTTGCATACTCACAAACGACATTTCTATGTCCAATTGGGTAAATTCGGCTTGTCGATCGCCTCTCGAATCTTCATCTCTAAAACATCGTGCAATTTGAAAATAGCGTTCATAACCGCAAACCATCAGCATCTGCTTATATTGTTGCGGCGACTGAGGCAAAGCATAGAACCGACCCTGAAACTTCCGACTTGGAACGATAAATTCTCTTGCGCCCTCATCAGTTCCGGCAGAAAGAATGGGGGTTTCAATCTCTATAAAATTATTTTTATTTAGAAAATCCCTAATTGAATGAAGTACTCGATGGCGATTTACAATCGCTTTGTGCGTTGATGGATTACGATGGTCAAGGAATTTGTATTTCAAACGCACTCCTTCATTTATTACGTTTGATTTTCTTATCTCAAACGGTAGCTGGCTTGCAATATTAAGAAATTCAATCTTTTGAGCGTCCATTTCTATTTCTCCGGTACGGATTTTTGGGTTATAATCCTCTGCATTGCGTTTGATAATTTTTCCTGAAACCATTATGACCGACTCGTCTGGTAACTTTGCCGCATCATCGAAATTATCAATGTTGTCTCGGGTAATGCGCACTTGGAACGTTTCCTGATTTGAATCGCGCAAATCAATAAAAACCAATTCGCCATGGTCGCGAACGCTGGCTACCCAGCCCGCCAAAATAACGTCTTCATTCAAATTATTGTTTGATATTTCCGAAAACTGATGCGTCCGGTATCGTTCTTTGATTATTATAGCATCTGAATTAACAGCCTTTGTATGAATTGATTTTGCATTAGATTCGGCGCTTTTTTTGTTTGTTCCGGAACTTTCAGCCTCTTTTATTGAAAGTTTATCAATTATTTTCTGCTTAATGATCTTTCCTGAAACAGTGTTTCCTGTCAACTGAATCGTATCTCTGATCAGGATATTGACTTTGGATAAATTTCCTGATTTTATTTCATCTGCAATCGTTTGATTTTGATGCAATACCTCATCAATTATCTTGTCCAGTGTTTCGTCAGAAATACTCTTTTCTGCGACGAAAGTTCTGTAATCAAACGTTTTATCTGCAATTAAACCTTGCAACGCTTCTTGAAGAACAATAACCGATATTTTTTGCTCCTTGTATGCTGTAAAGAGAAAACAGAGAGCCTCGATGTCCTGAACCGACTCATAATCTTCGGCTTTAACGTTATTTAACAATGTTCTTGCCGTATGCAGAGGGTCGTTCAATTTTGAATTAAGAGCCATAAAAAGAGACGACCTTGTAGAATCGGAGGTAAAGAATTTTGCGTCCTGTGGACGTATACCGGATTTGATCAGTATGGTTTCGATGGCAAAGGGCAATGTCTTTTCATCTACATCACAATCCTCAACCGACTTTTCAATGTTCACCAATGGCACATCTGTTTCAGGTACATAGCGATAATCATCGGCATATTCCTTCGTTCGCATCGTCTTTGTCTGTTTTGTATCGGAATCGAACAATACAGTGATCTGATCAGGGCGGAAACTATTGTGAGTGATATAATAATCTATTTGCTTTTCAATTTCATCGACAATCGCTTCGAGCATGAATTTGAATGAATTCAGGTTTTTTATTTCCGCTCTCGGATTAAACGTAGAATCACCGATTTTTTTCAAAGATACACTCACATCCGATTTAAATTCGCCTTTTTCGAGGTTTGCTTCCGATATTTTCAATGACTGGACGATTCGTTGAAGATTTTGAGCATAGATGGGCACATCCGTAATCTCCCTGATACAGGGTTTGGTCACTACCTCTATCAACGGGACGCCAGACTTGTTAAAATCAACTAACGTCTGATTGCTTTCATGCACCAATTTAGCAGCATCTTCTTCGATATGAACCTGATGTAATTGTACGACAAATACCGTTCCGTCATTTCGATAGCATTGAACATATCCATCCGGAATGATAGGTTTACGGAATTGGGTTAATTGATAGTTATTCGGCAAATCGGGATATACATAATGTTTTTTATCCCAGCAAATTATTTTATTTTGAAAAGACGAATGTACCGCTTTCCCAAAGAGAATAGCCTTGTGGATAGCCTCGCGGTTGACTGCCGGCAATGTACCTACATGTCCCGTACATCCCGAACAAATATGGGTGTTTGGTGAGTCGGTTTCCGAATTTGGACAGGAACAAAATAACTTGGACGCTGTATTTAACCGGATATGCGTTTCGAGACCCATGACGACCTCAAGGTCTAATTCTTTTAATTTTTGTGTTATCGTTTTTAAATCCATCATGCTGTCTCCTCTAAATAATTTGCAAATGTGAGTATTAAGTCTTCACGATTTTTATTAGCCGTTATCTGAATACCTGTCGGAGTAAACAAAGGCGCTGTCAATACAGGTAATCCGCTCAAGTTGAAACCTGAGGTAAACGTTTCCGCCATATATATGGACAGTGGATCGTCAAGCATTTGACCGATCGCCGGAGGCAAAGTGGTGGAAACGGGCGAAAGTAAGATATTTACCTTTTCAAAATCGCTGTTGAACTTATTTATCAGTTGATTCCTTATTTTCTTTGCTTTCAAGTACACATCAACGTCGTGTCCGTTTGATAATGCCTGACATCCTCCGATAATACGTCTTTTCGTTTCGTCCGTCAAGTTGTCGGCGCGTGTGAGCATATAACCTTCCAATCCATGCTTGCTGTTTACTCTTTCTCCGTAAACACAACCGTCTAATCGCCCCATACCTGACGACGTTTCCGCCATAGCCAACACAAAGTAGGTTGCAACCACGACATCCGTATCAAAAAACTCCAACGGAATCACCTGAATACCCTTTTCGGATAAGGACGCTATCATTTTTTGGAACGATTCTTTTATCGTAGCGTCCAAATATTTGTTATCAATGAAATTTCTGTAATAACCAACTGTAAACTGGTCTTTTGTTGTTTTCGATTCAAAAATGGTTTCAGGAATGGGTTCGGACAAATATGTATTTTGGTCGTGCACATCCTTTCCGCTCATTACATTTAATAAGATGCGTATGTCATCTAACGAATTAGCCATTGGTCCGACACTATCGGACGATGAGAAATTCGTCATCATCCCATAACGCGATACTCTGCCATAAGTCGGTTTCAATCCATATACCTTATTATATCCGGCAGGTATTGCCCCTCCGCCATCTCCGCCTATGGAAAAAGCGGTGTATCCTTTGGCTACATTGACGGCGCTGCCACCGCTCGAACCGCCTGCTAATTTGCTTTTATCGTGTGCATTAAGCGCTGTTCCGAAAACCGTGTTTTCACCCGTACTGCCATGTCCGAAACAGTCGCAATTTTCTTTTACAACCGGTATGGCGCCTGCTTCGATGAGTTTTTGTACCGCTGTGGCCGTGAAAGGTGAAATATAGTTTTTAAGCATATCCGAGCTGCCTGATGCGACGCTTCCCTGCAAAAGCAGTACATCTTTAATGCCAAAAGGTATTCCTTCCAATAACCCGATTGATTGACCTGCTTTGATTTTTTTATCTACTTGATCTGCCAAAACAAGTGATGATTCTTCCAATATCAAATTCACCGAATGGTATTCGTTGCCGCGTAACAACGAAATCTTTTCCTGTACGATATCCCGACAAGCGATTTTGCCTGAAACAATTTGCTGATGTATGTCGCGTATTGTTGATTTCATTATTCTTCAATTACCTTTGGTACAACTAAATAATTATTTTTTTTAAACGGAAAATTATCAATAATGATTTCCCGCTCTGTTTCGGTTGATTCAATCACGATATCTTCCCTCAATTCATTTATTTCTATTGCGTTCTCCGACATAAGTTCTACAAAATCTATATCACTTTGCTCCGAATCTGCCGAACGGACAATTTCAAACAATTGCCTTACAGAATCGGAAAGAACGGCATTCTTAATATTGGTCAGAATTTCCAAAGAGGTCAATTCGCTCATATAGTTGCTTTTTATTTTATGTGTTTTTGTAAAATTTAGTTGCAAAGGTACTAAAGATTCTGCAATCTTTAAAAATTGCAACTTTTAAAAAATTGACATTTTGTTTCCTTTTTTAAAAAAATGTACCGAATCATTTTATTTTCGTCAAAAATTGATAATTTTACCAAGAAATTTCAGGAATCGTTTAGTTGAATTGCAAATATGAACGCAATAAAAGAAAATAATCGGATATTATTGCATCTGATTGAAGCATGGGAGCCGAAGCTGTCTTCTCTTTCTGAAAAAGTTATATCTGAACGCCGAAACCAGCAAAACCGGACGATAAAGCAAATCGTGGGACACATGGTCGATTCGGCATCAAATAATACCCATCGGATTGTCCATCTGCATTATCAGCCAAGTCCGCTGGTTTACCCGAATTATGCCAGCGAAGGGAATAACGACCGATGGATTGCTATTCAAAACTATCAAACGGAAAAATGGGAAGATCTGGTTCAGCTCTGGAAATATGTAAATCTACATATTATACATGTAATTAATCAGATAAATCCTGAGAAACTAAATAATGAATGGAATGCAGCGCCGGGTATAAGTATTACGCTCGAAGCTATGATAATAGATTATCTGAAGCATTTCGAACTGCATCTCAATGAAATCAATGAATTAATCAAAAAAATGTAATAATCTATTTTAATGTAAAGTATCATGAAGAAATTATTTTTTGTTGCAGTTTGGTTGTGCCTTGTCGCTTCGATGGCATTGGCGCAAGGCGGTTTTGTGTATGAAACCAAAACCGTGAAAAGTGAGATTCTGAAGATGGATCGCAAGTACTCAATCTATTTGCCGCCTGGTTATAATGAGAGCGATCAGTCTTATCCTGTATTATATCTTCTGCATGGAAGTGGCGACGACCATACGGGTTGGGTACAGTTTGGACAGGTACAACACATTGCCGATAAGACGATTGCCGAAGGATTGTGCGCCCGGATGATTATAGTAATGCCCGACGCCAATACCGGTACTCGCGGATATTTCAATGTCATTCAAGGCAATTTCGATTACGAAGATTTCTTTTTCAAAGAACTGATTCCGCATATAGAAAAAACTTATCGTGTACGCGGTGAAAGACATTACCGTGCTATTTCAGGCTTGTCGATGGGCGGTGGCGGTACTATCTTTTATGCCTTGCACAAACCCGAAATGTTTGCGGCAGCAGCGCCATTGAGCGCTTCCACAGGTAACTGGGATATTGAACAATTCAAACAAAGGGCAGTAGCCAGCAACTCTTCGGCAGGTATTTCGGAAAAACAAATAGAGGATTATTTCAATCGCCACAGCATCGAAGGCATCCTCAATAATGCTTCGGAAGAAGATATGCAGAAAATCAAAGCCATACGTTGGTATATCAGTTGCGGCGACGACGATTTCCTGTACGAAGGTAACAGCAGGATGCACATCATCTTTCGTCAAAAGGAAATCTCTCATGAATACAGGGTAAAAGACGGCGGACACACTTGGACTTATTGGCGAATGGAACTTCCTTTAGTGATGGAGTTTGTTTCCAAGTCGTTTACTCAGTTTTGACGAAATTATTATACAGTTTTTGCCAGCAGATACCGATATTGTCATACTCAAAATTGGAGCATTGTGCCGAAATAGTATGATGCAAATGCGGATAATCGGAAATCTGACTGCTATATATTTTACATTATCCTGTTTTATTCCGTATTTTTGTAAAAAATATAATTGAATATACAGAAAGATGTAATCAAATTTAATACTCTGAAAAAATGAAAAAACTTATTGCAGGATTTATAACGGTAAGCTCACTGAATTGTTTGTCGCTTTTTGCACAAAATTCAATCAGGGAAATAGAAGCATGGATAACCAATCCCGACAGGTCTGCGTTGTTTCAAAAACAGGCTGAACTGATTCCTTTTGAAAATGTCAACCGTGGCGCATTGCCCATTGTCATTGACGAATTGCACAGCATGCAAACCATTGATGGATTTGGATTTGCGCTCACAGGGGGAAGTGCGGAACTGATGATGAAAATGAGTGCAAGCGAACGCAAAAAACTGCTGACAGAACTTTTTGCAACCGACGGTTCAAATATTGGTATCAGCTATATACGTTTGAGCATAGGCGCGTCAGATCTTAACAGTTTTGTGTTTTCATACAACGATTTGCCTGCCGGACAAACAGACATCGAGCTAAATAAATTCGACTTGGCACAGGATAAAAAAGACGTCGTTCCTGTAATGAAAGAAATACTTGCAATTAATCCAAACATCAAAATACTTGGTTCGCCATGGTCGCCGCCAACATGGATGAAAACCAACGATAGAGTGAAAGCCGGATCATTAAAAAAGGAATATTACGACGTATATGCCCTATATTTTGTAAAATATATTCAGGCAATGGAAAAAGAGGGTATCACAATAGACGCCATTACTATTCAAAACGAACCTATCAATGCTAATAATACGCCAAGTTTGCGAATGACGGCTTATGAACAGGCTGATTTTATTAAAAATAACCTTGGTCCTGCTTTCAAGAAAGCAAGCATAAACACGAAAATTATTGTTTTCGACCACAACCTCGACCGTCCCGACTATGCTTTAACCATTTTTCGCGATCCGGAAGCTGCCCAATATGTAGATGGATCTGGATTTCATCATTATGGCGGCGATATGAGTGCAATGACGATTGTACACAACGCCCGCCCCGATAAAAACTTGTATTTCACAGAACAGATGGTAACCGAACGTCCCGGCAGCGAATATATTGCAATAGCGGCACCGGTTAAACGACTAATTATTAACACAACACAAAACTGGAGCCGAAACGTTATCCTATGGAATCTTGCCGCCGATCCGCTTAACGATCCTCATACCGACGACGGAGGCTGCTCAATGTGCCAAGGAGCAGTAACACTTGACGGCGATAAAGTAACACGCAATGTGGCATATTATGTTGCCGCTCACGCTTCAAAATTTGTGCGACCGGGCTCGGTGCACATTGCATCTACTAACCGCGGCGATCAATCGGTAAGTTTAACAACCGATGAAGAACGTCCTGAAGTAGTCCGCGTATCAACAATCAGCAACAATGACGCTTTGCCGAATGTTGCTTTTAAAACGCCTGAAGGAAAAATAGTATTGATAGTTGCAAACGACAGCTATGCCGTTACATCTTTCAGAATTCAGCACAACGGACAATATGCTTCCTTACGGCTTAACCCCGGCGCAGTTGGCACATATATATGGTAAATTAGCGGATAATTTGCATCTATATATTTATTTATAACTAACTATGCCGAAGGGCAATATTAATATAAACATAGAAGAATACGCATATCATCTGCCTGATGAGAAGATTGCTCAATTTCCTGAAAAGGAAAGAGATATGTCGAAGTTGTTGATATATTCCAACGAAACTATATCCGACACGCATTTTATTAATATAGATAATTATATTCCATCTGATAATTTATTGGTTTTCAACAATACCAAAGTAATAAAAGCTCGGATTTTATTTCAAAAAGAGTCCGGCTCCACAATCGAAATATTTTGTTTGGAACCAATCACTCCTCCCGATTATGAAACATCTTTCAGCTCGCGCGGCGAAATAGTTTGGAAATGTATCGTAGGCAATCTCAAAAAATGGAAACAAGGGACGCTGGTAAAACCTGTTGCTCAAAACGGCAAAAAATATGAACTAAAAGCCGAAAAGATTAAACAGGTTGGCGACAGCGTTGAGGTAAAATTCAGTTGGAATCCTGAATTTACATTTTCCGATACGCTCGAAAATATTGGTCGCATCCCACTGCCGCCATATATATGCAGGGACGATGTTGAAGAAGATTCGATAAGCTACCAAACCGTTTTTGCAAGCATAAAAGGATCGGTTGCCGCGCCAACGGCAGGCTTGCATTTTTCCGAAAAGGTAATTGAAAAACTTAAAAATAAAGGCGTTTCGTTTTCCGAAATCACGCTTCATGTGGGGGCAGGCACTTTTCAGCCGTTAAAAAGCAACAATGTTACTGAGCATAAAATGCACCGCGAACATTTTACGGTTAAATTCAATACTGTCAGCGCATTATTACAAAAAGTCGGAAAAATTATTGCAGTAGGAACAACCACCGTAAGAACTCTTGAGAGTATTTATTTTATAGGTGTAAGGATTATTAAAAATAATATCGAAAAAGATGGTTTTTCAATAACACAGTGGGAGCCGTATGAAACTGATTACGAAATTTCAGTGGAAACATCTCTCAAGGCAATCTTAAAATACATGAAAACAAACAGCCTTGAACAAATTGAAGCATCAACCGAAATAATGATAATACCGGGATATAAATTCAGGATTGTCAACGGCATAATAACTAACTTCCATCAACCGCGCAGTACACTCCTGTTGCTTGTTTCGGCATGGACAGGCGAAAAATGGAAAGATATTTACGACTACGCCCTGAAAAACAATTTTCGTTTTCTAAGTTATGGCGACTGTTCGCTATTATTCCGAAAATGGTACGATAACTGTTAATCTAATTATTTTAACGATTCATCCCTTTAAAATGTCTGTTAATGGAATAATTTTAAAAATGTTGGGGGATTAGTAGTTTTTTCAATTTTTTTTTGTTTTTTTGCGTTCTTAAAAAATTACCTTTATAGCATGAGTGAAAACAACATTATGCAACAAGTATCTTCGATATTTTCGGCTTTTATGGTCATATTTTATATCGGCGTAGGAGTATTACTTGTTTTCTTTTTTGATCAAAGCTTCATCGATAAGGCGACCCGAAACATTATAGGATGTGCATTTATAATTTATGGGGGGTTCAGGGCATTCAAAACGTTCTTCCAAATTAAAGAACTTTTTTTTAATAAAGAGACAGACGACGAATAATATACATCAAAGTATGATTGTTATAAATAAAATAAAAATGCTGTTCCCTTTGATTTATAAAAGATGTTTGCAAGGCTTTGCCATTCTGGCAAGTATTATGGTTTTTATGTCTTGCCTCAACCGAGGTCCCAAGCCTCTTAATGAAACGCCTACAAGAGGTGATATTAAAATAAGCGTTGACGAATCATTTCAACCTCTATTAGATACGGAAATATTTACTTTTACACATCTGTATAACAACGCCTATATTACGCCGCAATATAAACCCGAAGTCGATGTAGTGAACGACTATATGAACGATTCGGTAAAAGTGATAGTAACCAGCAGAAAACTTACCGATGCTCAAATTCAATATCTCAGAGAACAGTTAGTAATAGCACGCACAATAACCTTTGCATACGATGCGCTGGCTTTGGTTACAAGCAAAGAAAACTACGACACGCTACTTAATTACAATACTGTAAGAGATATTTTTCTCGGAAAAATAACAAATTGGAACCAAATCAATCCCAAATCAAATTTAGGTGAAATACGTGTGATTTTTGATAACAACGGGTCGGGAAATATCCGCTTTTTTAAAGAACGGTTTGAGATAACCGACGCATTGTCAAGTAATTTCTACGCAGTAAACTCCAATCCTGAAGTTATTGACTTTGTAAGCAGAAACAAAAATGCCATTGGCATTGTAAGCGTAAACTGGATTAGTGATCAACATGATCCTCTTACTATGAGTTTTTTGAAAAAAATCAATGTCCTTGCAGTATCTAATCCGTTTCTCACAGACAGATCATATTATCGTCCATATCAAGGTTCAATTTATGACAAGACGTATCCGTTTGTACGAGAGATTTATTTAATTTCAAGAGAGACATTTGCAGGGCTTGGTACAGGATTCATACAATGGGCTACCGCTGAACAGGGACAGCTCATTGTAAAAAAATCAGGGCTTGTTCCGGCTACTATGCCGGTAAGGCTTGTAGAAATAAAACGTTAAAAAAATTAAAATATATTGATGCTTTTGCCTTAAAATTGTAAAATTGCAAATTGAAATTTTCAACGTTCAATAATAAATAAAAATAAAATTAATTGATATTAAATTAATAAAAACTATGAAACCTCTGATTTCAAGACCATTATTAGCGATGGCAGCCTTTTTGACAGTTGCGGTTTTTACCGCCAATGCACAAGATTTGAATACTGCCATTCAATTTACGAGAAGTGAGCAGTATGATAAAGCGGACGAACTTCTCAAACAGTTGACACAAAGAGAACCGTCAAATGGTAAAGCCTATTTTTACTTGGGAGATAACTATCTGTTAGACTATTTTGCAGATACAATATCCAACTCGCTGCCGGCAGCGATAAATAATGCAAGAGCCTCGTACCAAAAAGGCGTTGACGTAAGCCCCAATGAACCTTTTAACTATATTGGACTTGCAAAAATAGAACTGTTGCAAGGCAATGGTTCAAAAGCTGCTGAATACAGGGCAAAGGCAAAAAGTTTCCTTATTCCAAATAAAAATATTAAAAAATTAAAACCGGCGGCGCCTGAGTATGCTTTTATACTTGCAAAAATTGCAGAATCGTATATTAATACTCTTGAAAATAAAGTTGATACCGCTTCAGCCCTTCCACTAATAAGAGAAGCTATTAGTTTAGATAAAAAAAACAGCGATATACTTTTAATTGCAGGAGACATTTATAACCTCCTAAATGACGGTTCAAGAGCCATTAACTATTATAATTTGGCTCAAATGGCAGATCCTAAGTCTCCCACCGCAAACATGAAAATCGGAAGTATATATGTTAAAGGTCGCGCGTTGCAAGCTGCAATTCCATATTATGAGGAGGCAATTGGACTTGATGCAAACTATGCTCCTGCGTATCGCGAGTTAGGACAGTTATATATGCTTGCCAATAGGTTCGCACAATCAAAAGAGAATTTTGAAAAATACCTTGCTCTTACAGCCGGAAATATTCCTGCAAAAATAAGGTATGTCAACGCTCTTTTCTATGCAAGAGATTATGAGGGAGTTATTACTAATGTTGAAGAAATCTTTCAGGTTGACAGGTCAAGAACATATATGAATCGTATAGCAGGTTATTCGAGTTATGAAAAAGACCCGCCTGATTACGCTCAAGCTTTGGCATATATGGAAACACTCTTTGCATCATTGCCGGCAGATAGAATTATTTCAAGAGACTATCAGTACATGGCAAGAATACTTATCAGAAAAAACATTAATGCCGTCGGCATTACCAACGAAGCGAATGTGTTAAGAACAGAAATAGATAGAGACAGGTCGAGATTAGCAACAATAAGAGTAGCGGCAGAGAGAGAGGCTATAAACGCTGCAATTGCAGAAAAGACAGCAAAAGCCGACAGTTTAGATGCAGTTGCTGCACAAATGTATAAAGAAGCCGACAGAGCATTCCAATACTATGATAAACTGCTTGAGGAAAGACCTGACGACAAAAATTTGCTTCAAGAAATCGCACAGTCGTATAACATGTATAGAAATTATGTAGGCTATGCTAAAACGCTGGCAAAAACGTTAGGCCCACTTCCTGACAGCAGAGAAGATTATATACTGGTTGGAAGAGCATTTTATCAGGGCGAAAGATTCCAGTCTGCCGACTCTGTTTTCAATATCATTATCCGGTCGTCACCCGATTATGTTCCGGCATATATGTGGGTTGCAAGAACATACTCAAGAATTGATCAAGACAATTTAGCGCTTGCAAAACCTAAATTTGATAAGGTAGTTGAGGTAGCTCAGGCAGACTCTGTGAAAAATGCAGCGGAATTATCCGAGGCTATTGGATTTTTGGCATCTTATTATTTTTCGTCCGAAAATTATAATATGGCAAGAGTTTATTATAACAGATTAGCCGAAGTTAATCCTAACAGTAATGAAAACAAAATTCGCGCATATAACGGCATTGGGTTAATTGAACAAAGACTTGCCGGCAACGAAAAGACTAACGAAGGCAGGCTGCCATTTATAGCAAGATCGAGAGAGGCTTTTAATAGAACTCTTGCCATTGACCCAAATAATACATCAGCAAGAAATCAAATAGCCTATCTTAGTACATTTGAAGCTTCGGTTAGAAGCGGAATTAATCCTAATGAGATTAGAGGCGTAGTAACCGACGCCGCTACAAATGCTCCGATTCCGTTTGTTTCTATCAGGGTAAAAGATACAGCAGCCGAAAATTTAACAAATCAAAGAGGCGAGTATAGATTTGAAATACCGGCAGGCTCAGAAATGCTGATTATCAGTGCAAGAGATTATAGAACAATAGAAATTCCTATAACAAGTACGCGAGTTTATAATGTAACGTTATCAAAATAATCTCGAAATTTTTTGTAAAAAAGAAATATAGAATATATTTGTATAATAATTAATTTTTAACCTAAACAAATCAATAAAAATGAGTAAACAAGAAAGTGCATTAATGGGTGCGTTGAAAAGCATTTTTACATTAACTGTTATCGTAGTATCTTACGCGGTGTGTTATACATTATTTCACACTGTAATGGGAAATCCTGTCAACTTTGAAGGAGGCAACCCTGCCGGTCATGCATTGGAAGGCAACTATCTCGGAATTATTTACAAAGGAGGTTTTGTTGTTCCAATTCTTTTCACATGCTTTATGGTTGTTTTTATTTTCATGCTTGAAAGATTTATTACGCTTTCAAGAGCGAAAGGAAAAGGAAGACTTAACGTATTTGTACGTAAGCTTCAGCAACTTTTAGCAGAAGATAAAATTGAAGAAGCAATTGAAGCTTGCGACAAGCAAAGAGGTTCTCTTGCAAACGTTATGAGAGCTGGTCTTTCGCGTTATCGTGAAATTCAAAACGACAAAACGCTTGAGAGAGATCAAAAAATTCTTTCAATTCAGAAAGCTTACGAAGAAGCTACAGCAGTTGAACTTCCAAGTTTTCAGAAAAATATGGTGATTTTCTCAACTCTTGCGCCAGGCGCTGTGTTGATTGGTCTTACAGGAACGGTTCTTGGAATGATCCGTGCATTTGCTGCTCTTGCTCAGTCAGGCGCTCCTGATGCTCTCGCTCTTTCACAAGGAATTTCTGAAGCTCTTATAAATACAGCTCTCGGTATTTCAGGTTCATTGTTTGCATTGTTAATGTATAACATTTTTTCAACAAGTATTGACGAGTATACATTTAGTATTGATGAAGCAGGATTCAGCTTAACGCAGAGTTTCGCAGCATCGCTAAAGAACGCTTAATTTTATCTCTTGGTAAATCATTATAAAAAAAATAAGTAATGCCAAAGATTAAAATACACAAGAAACCGCAACCTATAATCGACATGACGCCAATGGTTGACACATTTTGCGTTTTGCTTACATTTCTTATGCTTACAGCGCAAATGAGGCAACCGGAACCGGCTAACGTTGATACTCCTTTTTCAATATCAGAAACACCAGTACCTGATTTTAATATGATGACTTTCCTTCTGTCTGAAGATGGACATGTTTTTATGAATTTCGATAATGGTCCGGATACTTTGCTCAAATACCGTCCGAAAATTTTGGAGGAGATGGGCACTCTTTATAACATTGAATTCACTGAAACACAACTAAGGGAATTTGAAAAATATCCATCATCTATCGGTGTTCCGATGCAAAACATGGCACAATTCCTTAACTCCGACAAACCGGATGTGAGAAAAGAATTGCAAACGGGAATTCCGATTGATTCTGCAGATAACCAGTTGTCAATGTGGATTCTGTGCGCAAGACAGGTTAATCCGAATATCCAAGCTGCTGTTAGAGGCGATGGAAATGTAAAATTTGCATTTGTAGAGGAAATCCTCGACATACTTCAGGATAGAAACGTCAACAGGTTTAATCTGATTACGAGCCTGAGAACAGCTGTTATTAACTTAGATGAAATAGAATGATATGGCACAAGTAGGAGGAGGAAATGAAGTAAAAGGAAAAGGAAAAGGGAAAAGAAGAGGAAAAAAAGGTACTCCCTTTATTGATATGACCCCGATGGTTGACCTTATGTGTCTACTAATCACATTCTTTATGCTTACCACAGCCTTTACAAAAGCAAAGGTTATGGAAATAGTACTGCCTGAAAAAGTTCAAGATCCCACAAAACAAGATGGACCAAAAATTTCGGCGAGCCGTACGGTAAACGTCATTCTTGGACCTGAAAATAAGATTTATTTATACCCGGGAAGAGTTGAAGATTACAATAATTTGCCACCTCTAATGGAGACAGATTTCAGCGCCACAGGAATACGCCAACGACTGCTTGAACGTAACGCTACTCTTGCCCGAAAAATAAATGACTTGGAACAGGAGGTTATCACAGGCAGGTTAGTAATATCGCGCGACTCGTTAGCTTCGGCAATAAGCCAGCTTAAGAGAGAAGACGATACAGGACCTATTGTACTTATTAAAGCATATAAAGATGCTAATTACGGCAACTTTGTAGATATTATGGATGAAATGAATATCTGCGGATTAGCCCGTTATACTTTTATGAAGATAGCATGGTATGAGGAAAAAATGGTAGAAATTGCCGCAGGCATTTCTACAGACTCATCAAATTAACCGTAAACCTGAAACAATATGGCTAAAAACAAATTTAAAGCGCCTACTTTCGACGAGATACTTTTCGAATTTAGAAATAAGGAATACGGAGCATACATTATTCGTAAGAAGTATAATAAATACATGACCATTTCACTGCTTATAGGGATTTTTATTATTTGCACAGCACTTATTACCCCTTTCCTTAGGACTAAAGCAGCTGTTGCACGCGGAGAAGGTCCTGACGAAAGAAATGTAACTATAGAAATGATAGACTTGGATATGCCGAGCGATGAATTTG
>Ga0082212_10006678_pt1 | contig 15434 bp, 11 predicted proteins | sample TergutNt197P3_FD_71548 | JGI IMG/M metagenome (GOLD analysis project Ga0082212, IMG submission 71548) | Neocapritermes taracua P3 segment gut microbial communities from Petit-Saut dam, French Guiana - Nt197 P3 | ecosystem: Host-associated > Arthropoda: Insects > Digestive system > Gut ...
CGATTTGAACAAGTCGGGGCGGATGAACTTGATGGACATCGCCTTTCTGGTGCTGGACGAAGCCGACCGTATGTTCGACATGGGCTTTTACCCCGACCTCCGCAAGCTGATCAGGGTAGTGCCGCCGGCGGATCGCCGCCAGACAATGCTGTTCAGCGCGACGCTTAACGCCTGGGTAAAAAATCTCGCGTGGGAATACACCCGCGAGCCGTTCGAGATTGAAATAAAGCCGGAGATTGTAACGGTTGAGGAAGTCGATCAGATCCTCTACCATGTCCCCTCCGAAGAAAAGATGCGGCTGCTCTTGGGCGTTCTGGAGCGGGAGAAGCCGGAGAGCGCGGTTGTGTTCTGCAACACCAAGCGATACACGGAAATCTGCGCTAAACGGCTGCGGGCCAACGGCTACGACTGCGAGTTTATCATCGGCGACCTGCCGCAGAACCGCCGGCTTAAGGTGATTGACGACGTTAAGGCGGGAAAGACGAAACTGCTCGTGGCGACCGATGTCGCGGCGAGGGGTCTGGACATTGAAGGCCTGTCGATGGTGGTGAACTACGATCTGCCCGTCGAGGCGGAAAATTACGTGCACCGTATCGGGCGCACAGCGCGGGCGGGCAAGACCGGCAGGGCTATCACCCTGGCAAGCGAGCAGGACGTGTACGAGCTGCCCGCCATTGAACGCTACATTGGCAAGAAGATCCCCTCGGAAATTGCCGTGGCGGATCTGTACGCCGAGGATAAAAGCGCCGGGCAGCACATCCGCTCTGAGATATACGAAGACCGCCGCGAGGAACGCCATCTGCACGGCAACGCCAAGGCCGGTGAAGGCAGGGGCGCGCGCCCCCACGGCCAGAACCGAGGCGGCGGGGACCGCACCGGCGGCAAGAGGCGGGATGCCGCTCACGGCAGCAGGAAGGGCGATGCCCAGCGGCAAGGCCGCCGCCAGGATCAGCGGCAGGACCGTAGGCCAGACCAGCGGACCGGACGCCCGCAGGGACAGCGTCAAGACCAACGGCAAGGCCAACGGCCAGGCCAACGGCCAGACCAAAGGTCAGACCAGCGTAGCGCCAAACCGGGAAGCAGCGCACGGGGCAACGCCCAGGGCGCGTTAGGCGCACTTGGTGTCCAGGACGTCCAAAGCGTCCTTGGGCAGCACGCGCCGCAGGACCTGAGCCGCATGACCTTTGATGAACGGATGGCCCTGTACAAGGACAAGTACAACTCAGGAACAGGCGGGAAAAGCGGTTCAAAACCCGCCGGCGGGAAACCTTCCGGGAAAAAGCGCGGCGGCAAACCAGGCGCCGCCGGGGCGAAAGGCGCAGGTCAACGCGGAACGCCGCCGGTTACGAAACAGCCCGCAGAACAGGCCGCGGCCCCTGCGTCGGTCCCCGCGAAAAAAGGCGTTATCTCGCGCCTGTTGGGATTGTTCGGAAAGAAGTAGCTAACTGTCACCAATTTTTTTAAATTTTTTCCCTGAGATATAAAGCAAATCGCGACTTCTCGCCATATATAGAGTAGAGGAATTTTAAGGATTTCTTACTATTAAGAACCGTTATAAACGGTTATACTGCGAGGAGGAGAACATGGGAACTTTTATGGAAGAAATCACACTGGAGAACAGCACAGACAGAGAGAATGTTAATCGAGGGTATATCAACGAAAGCCAAATCCGCAACCTGAAAGTGGAAGCAATACCCGACACCGGTGCCTGGACGCTGGTCATTAATGAAGAGATACGCCAAAAATTGGGTCTCACCATTAAGAGTGAAGTGCAATCTACCCTTGCTGACGGTAAAACGTCAAATTACCCGATTACCGAAGCCGTTTCAATCCAATGGAAAAACCGTAACACCGAACTTCCGGCGGTAGTTGTTGCCGACGCGAAAAAAGTTTTGCTTGGGGCATTACCTCTTGAAGCAATGGACTTAATAGTTGATCCGGTACATCAAACCCTGGCTGGGGCACACGGGGACGAACCTCTATATATTCTTTGCTAACCGGCTTTTGAGGAGGCAGCGCACGGTGTCAGGCACCCGGCACCGCAGCCTAACCGGTTAAAATCTCGGCCAGGTCGGATTTCCAGTCGGCCGATTTCTGCATGGCGGCTTTTACCCCCAGCGCCTTGATGCGTTTAAGCTGCGTTTCATCGTCGGCGCTGGTGACGACGATTACCGGGGCCGATTTGTCGGAAACCATAAGCCGCTTGATAAATTCCTCGCCGCTCATGTCCGCCAGAGACATTCCGGAAATTACCCATTCCGCCCTGCCCGCCTTGACCGCGGCGATTGCTTCCTCTCCCTTTGCGAAGCTCTCGGATTCATGGCCCAACTCGGATAAAAAGGTCTTCATTAACTTGCGGAAAAACTCGCTGTTGTCAACGTGAACGATATGACTCATGATCTGCGCCCCCTGGTTAATTCCATGGTATCATTGAAAAACCGCATTTGCAATGCCTAAATATAATCCGAAATTTCACGCTTGACTTTTATGGAGGGCGGCTCCATCATGATTCAGGAGGCTAGAAATGGCAGAAATCACGAAATTTGCAGGTTCCGACATCGAAATCGCCCAGGCAGTGTACCCCCGGCATGCGCTCCACATCGACGATGTTGCCGAAAAAGCCGGGATTCCCGGCGAATATATCGAACATCACGGGAAATACAAGGCAAAAGTTGACTATAACTTCCTGCTGAACAGCCAGAATACGAAAGACGGCAAGCTGATTTTGGTAACGGCCATTACTCCCACCCCCGCCGGCGAAGGAAAGACCACTACGACGGTCGGCGTTGCCGACGGCCTTGCCCGAATCGGCAAGAAGGTGCTGGTCGCCCTGCGGGAACCGTCGCTGGGGCCGGTTTTCGGCGTCAAAGGCGGCGCGGCAGGCGGCGGCTGGGCGCAGGTTATCCCCATGGAGGACATTAACCTCCACTTTACCGGCGATTTTCACGCCATAGGCGCGGCAAACAACCTTCTTGCCGCCATGATCGACAACCATATCTTCCAGGGCAACAAGCTCAACCTTGACCCCCGCAAAATCATCTGGCGGCGCTGCGTGGACATGAACGACCGCCAGCTCCGCTTTGTCGTCGACGGCCTGGGGGGCAAGGCGAACGGCATGCCCCGCGAGGACGGCTACGACATTACCGTGGCTTCGGAGATCATGGCGATACTCTGCCTTTCCTCCGGCATCGACGACCTAAAGGCGCGGCTGGGGCGCATCATCGTGGGCTACACTTTCGGCAAGCAGTCCGATGGCAGCGAACAGCCGGTTACGGCGGCGCAGTTGAACGCACAGGGGGCGATGGCGGCGCTGCTCAAGGACGCCCTCAAGCCGAACCTGGTGCAGACGCTGGAGGGCACGCCGTCTTTTGTTCACGGCGGCCCCTTTGCCAACATCGCCCACGGCTGCAATTCAATCATGGCGACAAAGATGGCAATGAAATGCGCCGATTATGTGGTAACGGAAGCGGGCTTCGGCGCCGACCTGGGCGCGGAAAAGTTCCTCGACATCAAGTGCCGCTTCGGCGGGCTCAAGCCGGCGGCGGTCATCATTGTCGCAACCGTCCGGGCGCTCAAGTCCCACGGCGGCGTAAAAAAAGCCGATCTGGAAAAGGAAAACCTGGCCGCACTGGAAGCGGGGCTGCCGAACCTTTTGCAGCATGTGGAAAATATCACCAAAGTGTATAAGCTCCCCGCCGTGGTTGCGATTAACGCCTTCCCCAAAGACACAAAGGCCGAGCTGGACCTGGTCGAGGCAAAGTGCAGGGCGTTGGGCGTAAACGTGGCGCTTTCCGAAGTGTGGGCAAAGGGCGGCGAGGGCGGCGAAAAAGTCGCTGAAGAAGTGGTGCGGCTCTGCGAACAGCCCAGCAGCTTCGAGTTCGCGTACGACGTAAACCTTTCGGTAAAGGAAAAAATCGAGGCGATAGCGAAAAAGATCTACCACGCCGACGGCGTTACGATACTCCCCGCCGCGCAGAAGCAGATCGAGCAGCTGGAAAAACTCGGCATGGACAAGGTGCCGATCTGCATGGCAAAAACCCAGTACAGTTTCTCCGACGACCCCGCCCTGCTGGGCGCGCCTGCGGGCTGGACGCTGACCGTGCGGAACATAAAAATCTCCGCCGGCGCCGGTTTTATCGTGGCCCTTACCGGCGAGATAATGACGATGCCCGGCCTGCCGCCTGTCCCCGCTGCCGAAAAAATCGACGTAGACAACACCGGAAAAATTTCGGGGCTATTTTAGCAGGTTCGCAGATACCCACACAGAGGCACCAAGGCACAGAGAGAAGATAAAGGATTAACGAGTTTTATGTTAACTGTGGATTATCCTTCCCAAATCTCCGTGCCTTTGTGCCTCCGTGAGAGATAATTACAATTAATCGTAAATTCGTGGTACGCGCTTGCTGATGTTGCAGGTAATTTCGTAGGGTATTGTGCCAACTACCCGGGCGAGTTCGGCGGCGTCGAGGGCGGGACCGCCGAAAATGACCGCTTCGTCCCAGCGGCGGACTTCGCTGCCGGGGCCGATGTCCGCCATGCACTGATCCATGCAGATGCGACCCACCAATGGGTACGACCTGCCGCCGATGACCGCCTGCCACCGGTTGCTTGCCAGGCGGGGCAGGCCGTCGGCGTAGCCAAGGGGCAGCACGGCGATTTCCGTGTCCCGGCCGGCGGTCCAGGTTCTGCCGTAGGAAACGGCCTCGCCTTTTTTTACCCGCCTGATAAACGCCACATTGGTCCGCAGTTCCATCACCGGCTCTGCCCGCAGCGGCGGCAGCGCGAGGCCGGCGGCGGTTTCGTCAGCGGTTGAGATAGACGACGTTGTAATGTCGTCTATCGTCCCGGCTGTTTCTGCCGTTTTATTGGCAGAAACAGTGTTATACCCGTACAGGAAAATCCCCGGCCGCACCATGTCGAACCAGGCGTCGGGGTGCAGGATAACCGCGCCGGAGTTGGCGGCGTGGACAATGCCGGGGTCGACGCCCGCCGCCCGAAGACAATCTACCGCAGCGGTAAAGCGGGCAATTTGTTCCTTTGTAAAGGCAATGTCCTCCGGGGCGGCGGAATCGGCGGCGGCAAGGTGGGTGGCGGTGCCAGCGTATTCCAGCGCGGCGCTGGCGGCAATGTGCCGCGCAAGAGCCGGGGCGTCTTTGGGCGCACAGCCCATGCGGCCCATGCCGGTGTCCACTTTCAAATGGACAGGCAGCCGCCGTCCTGCCGTTTTTGCCACATTTTCCAGCGCTGTGATGAATTCGCCGTCCGAAACAAAGGGAATCAGTTTATATTTGAAAATATCATATATTTCATTCGTAAGTGGCTGCGAAAAAAGCAGAATCGGCGCTTCAATGCCTTCATTCCGCAGCGATACGCCTTCGTCCACACACGCGACGCCAAGGCATACGTCCTCCGGGGGGAAGGCCGCCCCCGCCGCGAGGGCCGAGCGGGCAATGGCAGCCGCCCCATGCCCATATGCGTCGGCCTTTACCGGCACGCAGATCTTCCGCCGCCCTACCCGTTCCTGCACGGCCCGGAGGTTGCAGAGAAACCGGTCCAAATGCACAATCGCCCGAGTAGCCCTCATGGATGCAGTGTACTGAATTGCAGCAATATTTGATATTGCTTTTTCACATGAAATCGTAATAAAATTGCAGTGCACACCGAAAAAATGGGGGAACATTATGGCAGGGCAGAAAAAGAAATCGTTGGTGGTTATGTTTACCACCGTCTATTTGTCAATAATCATTCTTATTGTGATAATCTTCTCGGCGTTCTTCTTCTACAACATCCACGGCCTGGCCAGCAGCGAGGCTGTATCCGATGTCAGGGAACACATTGCCCATTTGCGCGATATGGTTAATTCCAGCCTGGCGGAACACGATAAAATTGTAAAACACACAGCTGCAAGCATGGCGCACTTCTTCATAAATGGGGAATCTTTGCAGGAGGACATACAGGAATATCTGGCAGACATGCAGGAAACGATTCCCGATATCCTTGACCTTTACTATATAAGCACCGGGGTGTGGAACCACCCGGGAGGCTTTGCCATCTTTGCCGGAGGCTGGGTTCCCGGGGACACCTGGGATAATACCGGGCGCGGCTGGTTCATTGACGCAAAAAATGCCCATGGCAAAATTGCCTATTCTGATCCCTATGTGGATTCCCAGACCGGAGACGTTGTTGTCACCATGTCGATGACGGTTTTCAACAGCAGGGGAGAAGACATCGGGGTAGTAGCGGATGATCTTACGGTGAACAGCCTGGGAGAAGCTATCCATAAAACAGAAACGTACCCCGGACAGCAAATTTTCCTCATCAACAGCGATGGGCTGTATGTCACCCATGAAGATATCAATGCAATCATGGAAAAGGACTATTTTGCCGAAACAGGACTCAATGAATATAAAGAAAGGGTGCTTTCTTCCCAGGAAATCACCATTATTGACAGAAACGTATTTCTTTATTCGGTCCATATCCCCTCAACAAGCTGGATGCTCGTTTCTACCATTCCGCGATCCGTTATCTTTGCCGATGTAAACCGCCTCATGCTGCGCATGATCATTATAAGCTTGTCTTTCCTGGCCGCCGCCGCCGTAATCTCGATTCTGTTCACCCATAAAATGCTCACCGTCCCCCTCAAGGGGCTGAAAGAAGTCGCCGGCACACTGGCCAATATGGACTTTTCCGTTGATATAAAAAAAATCAGAACAGACGAAATTGGCGATATGCAGCACGCGCTGCTTACCATCAGGGACAGTCTGCGGAGCAACATTTCCGATCTGGAACAGCATGCGGCCAAAGCCAACGAAAACTCGGGCAGGCTGAACTCGGTGGTCACGGACTCCTTCTCGGCTATCGAAAAAATGACCGGCAATATGAACGAGATGGACGACAAGGCAAAGAGCCAGATGGGATCGGTAGGCATAGCCTCAGACGCGGCGATGGAGATATACCAGTACAACGACTCTTTTGAACGAACCGTGCAAACCCAGTCAGATACTATTGCCCAATCTTCCCAGATCATCGAACAGGTGGTGAAGGGGATCGATTCAATCCGCCATGTGGTAGAAGGTACAAGCAAAACCACCGACACCTTGGGCAAATCTTCTGAGGCGGGACATAAAATGCTGAGTAAGCTGTCCGAAGAACTCAAGCACATTGAGGAACAGTCCGCTACCCTGCAGAATGCCAACAAGACCATCGCAGACATTGCGGCACAGACGAACATCCTCGCGATGAACGCGGCGATTGAGGCCGCCCATGCCGGGGAAGCGGGGCGGGGCTTTGCCGTCGTCGCCGGTGAAGTGCGAAAGCTGGCGGAACTTTCCAGCAAGGAATCGGACGGGATCTCCATCGAAATCAAGAAGATGGAGAAGGTCATCAAACAGATCGGCGCGGTATCCCAGGAAACCGTCAAAGCGATGAACACGATATTCAACGAGATCAAATCAATGAACACGTCGTTCATATCGGTTAACGCCGCTGTGGAGGAACAGACCGCCGGAGGCACCCGGATGCTCGAATCGCTCCGCATCGTTGAGGAGATGACCGGGCAAGTCCGCGAGGGGGCGCAGCTCATACACAAACGCAGCGGGGCTATCAACAAGGAGATGGAAAAGCTCAAGAGTATCTCCCGGGAAGTAACCGATAAGGTTCAGCAGATGCGGACGGCTACGGAAAGTATCTCGCAATTCCTTGGAAACGCCAAAAAGCTCATGTAGGCCCCCCAGAGCCAAAAAGCGGTGCGGAAATTTCATAAATTCTGGAATTTCTGAATAACCGTGATATATTTAACGTTAAGTACTATGGGGTTTAGGTCTGCCGGAAAGGCTTTTTTAGCACTGGTTCTTCTTCTTGCTCTCGCTGGCTGCGGAGAGCTTGATTCGCTGTTTCCACAAAGCGAAAGTTACCATGTAAAGGCCATGATCAACGGAAATTCTCTGGAAGATTGCTCACTGATATGGGCTGCCGATGAAATTCGCCCTTATTTTGCCGCATCTGTAGGAAACGACCCGGATTTAACCGGATTGCTGGTCTATATTCAGAATTCCAGGGGCGAAGTTGTCGGAGAAAAGGTACTATATTCGCTCCAGCCCTATTCCGGCGGGGCAGAAGCCCCGAACGAGACCGCACAGGAAGGCGGTCCTGCCGAATTGGCAGCCGAAGAAACCCCTGGAAACGGGGCCGCGCGGGGAAAATGGGGCTTTATCAACACTAAAGCCGCAGAACCGGACGACGCCGTCGTCATTGTGGTTGCATCCCTCGACCAGGAAATTCCCCCTTTCCCCATTCCGGAAAATATGGAGATCGGCCCGTACATCCTGGTTTTTGAGGCAATTGGGAAAAAAGAAACCCTGTGCCACAGCGAATCGGCTATTTTTTATCTGGGCAACACCGAATTCGCCATTAAAGATATCACTATGTACCTGCCGAAAGTTTCCGACGCACGGCTGATCCCCCCGGGAACGACGATCCTCCTGGAGTCCAACCTCGATTTTGACAGCCGCCTTGAGCCGTACCTCATCTGGTACGACGGCAGAACCGTGATCAGCGAAGGAAAAATGAGCGAAGGCGCCGGAAGCATTCTCTGGAAAGCCCCGGAACGGGCCGGGTTCTATTCGCTGCGGCTTGAGGTTTTTCCATTTAAACTGCGGAGCAATTTTTCCGGTGTTTACCGGGAGATTGCCCTGCCCGTCTCGTCCAAAGCCACGGACGGAATCAGGGGATACTTTTTTGGAGAAGGCCCGGAATATGCCGGCAACAGCCAACTGTCTTCGGGGACGGTATTTGCCGAGCTAAAACTGGCGGAGATCGAATTTGAAGAAGACCCCGATGAAGAAAACACGCCGGCTGTGATCGAACGGCCCGAACTCCTGAGGTGGTATCAGTTTGAGGGAAGTTTGGACGATACAACCGCATGGTCCGACACCGAGCGATCCCTGATACCGGCCGGAGAAAAAGCTGCCCTGTGGACCTCTGTTGGGCAGAGCTACGGACTTTCCACCGGGCCCCATGACGCATACCTCCTTTCCCCCATTACTTTTTTCCGCAATGCCCAGGCGGAAGGCGGCGGCATTTTCCTGTTCCATGTAAAAACCCCGGCGGAAGGCGTTATTTTCAGCGCATTCTTCCCTTCGCAGGCTTCCGAAGACGAGGGGTTAAAAATGGAAATACTCAAAAACAGGAACGCCGTAGTACTGCGGCTTGAATCGGGGAAATCGACCGCCGAAATACCCGTGTACATCCCGCCATTTGAAACCCAGGCCTTTATCCCCGCCGCCGTGGAATTTTATATCCGCCCGTACCGCATGGAAGCGAAACTGTCGCTGGACGGAAATCAATCCCTGCACAGCGCCGAGGGGAACATCCGGCTGCACAGCGCTTTGGCGGGTGAAAGCAGAATCCGGCTGGGCGGAGGCGCGATGCCGGAAGGGAACCCTGGCCTCGTGCAGATGCCGGCAGCAGAAGAAAGCCCTGCCGAAAATGCCTCTGTGGAAGAAATATTGTTAGAGGCGGTTTTGGACGCGGATGATATCGAATCTGCCATCAATACTGCGGCTGCCGAGGCAGATGCGTCCCGGCTGGCCGGCGAGGAAGTCGGAAAAAAAGAAAACCCGGTAAATACCGTCTGGAATGAATTCGCCGTTCTGTATTCATCGCTTGCGATTCTGGAGGAGGAAATTTTCCCCGACCCTGTTGCCGAAGCCGATATTGAAATGGCAATGGAAGAAGCCCAGGGGAGAACGGATGAAGCCTCAGCAGAAACTGCCGCAGCCCCTGCTGCCGAAACGTGGAGCAAAATAATAAGCATTGAGGTAGACCGCGTATACCTTAGCGATGTAGAACTTGATGCACTGGCATCCGGGGAAACGGAAATGGCGGCTCCGGACGGCGCTGGCGATTTTGCGTCCTACGGCGAGGGCGAATTGCCCGATACGGCCGACGATGCGCCTGAATCGGGGGAAACGGAAGCGCGGATACAATCGCCGATACCGGCAGCAGACGGCGAGTCAGACATCGCCGCCGAAACGCCCACCGCCTGAAAACCGTTGCATAGCCTGTCGCCCCAAGGTATGCTGGTGTAGCAAATGAAAAAATACCGTCCGATTTTTCTGTGCGCAGCGCTGCTGCTTGCCGCATGCGCGGGACAAAAAAATAAAATTATTTTCCGGCCCGATCCATCACAGGACGAACACTATGGCCGTACCAATACGTTTGAATCATGGCAGATAATCGAGTCTGAAAGCGGTCCGGGGGAAAGGGGTATCCCTGAATGGGTGCGCCGCTATCTCGCCGGAGACGGGCGCGGAATTGAATTGATGGATCAGTTCAGCGGCAAATATATTTTTGTCGGAGAAAACCAGGGAGATAATATCAATTCACTCAGGCAGTGGGCAAACGGCTTTACGGCTGCGTACGATCTGCCCAGGCTTGTAGCCGCGAGGGTCGAGCGCAGGCTCGTATCTTCTGCCGCGCTGTATCCCGACGATGAATACGGCCAATATTTTGAAAACCTGATAAAAAAAGTATCCGATGGGGAATATCCTGGCGCGGTCAAGGAACAGACCTACTGGGTAAGGCGCATGAGGATCATCGGCGAAGACGACGGTGGCGGCGAAATTGACAGGATCACCGAATTGTATGAATACATGGTGCTGACCAGCATTGACATTGAAACGCTGCGAGCCCAGCTCCGGCAGATCATGGCGGGCATAAGGACAGCAACGCCTCCGACGCGGGATCAGGCAGCGGCGATCAGCAGAATCCAGCAAACGTTTTTTGAGGGTTTTTGATGGAGGCGGTACTTCAATGGGGGCTGGACTGCATCAGGCTTGTTCAGTCATGGGCAAGTCCGCCGTTAACGGTATTCATGAAGATGATAACCGCTCTGGGTTCCATTACGGTGTACCTGGTTTTGCTTCCCTTTCTGTTCTGGTGCATTGACGAAAAAAAAAGCCTGCGCCTTGGCATAGCGGTGCTGGTTTCGCTGTGGGTAAACCTTGTCCTTAAATTTCTGCTGGATCAGCCCCGCCCGTTTTTCGCCGGTTACGATCCGTCGGTGGGCATGATCCCTGAACGGCTCGGAGGATTCCCATCCGGCCACGCCCAGACCACGCTGGTTATGTGGATCATAATCGCCTCGTGGGGAAAAAAGAAATGGCACTATGCCGCCGCCGCTGTTCTCTGCCTCCTTGTGGGTTTTTCGCGGGTTTATCTGGGCGTGCATTTTCCCACCGATGTCTTTGGCGGCTGGCTGCTCGCCGCCCTAATCCTCTGCGGCTACTTTCTGGCGGGCGGAAGAATCGAAGCGCTGCTTGCAGCGGGCGGCCACCGCGCGGGAATGATCGCCAGCGCAGCCCTGTCCTTTGCCATGATCCTCTACCGTCCATCTACGGCGCTGCTCATGCCCGCCGGGATGATCCTCGGCCTGGGCGCGGGCTATGTCCTGAACAGGCGCCATATCGGCTTTGCCGCATCCGAACTTGCCGGCAAAACCGGCGCCGCCAAATACCTTGCCCTGCTTGTCCGCTTTGCCCTGGGAATCGCCGCAATGATACTTTTGTATATGTTGACCGGCAAATTAGCCGCCCTCAGTGATACTATTGGCAGCAACGATCTTTTTATTTTCATCCGTTTCGCCCTCCTTGCCCTGTGGGTCTCCGCCGGCGCCCCCTGGCTTTTCCGTGTCATGCGCAAAAGCAATTAGGAAGAGTCAACGAATTACGCGAATGAACGCGAATAATACAAATAATTATTGATCTTTAATTCTTCATTCGTTTACATTCGTGTAATTCGTTGATCTTGAATTCTTCCTATGGTATTATGCATGATGACCGGTTCATACGGCGATGACGTTCCCATTGCGGCGTTTGCTACGTCTCCGGGCTGGAGCGCCCTTACGCTGATCCGCTGTTCGGGCAAAGGCGCGGTAGATTTGGCCTCTTCGGTTTTTTCCGCGCCGGAAAAACTCACACAGGCCGCCGGAAACACGATCCTTCACGGCTGGATAGTTACGGCTAACGAAAGAATCGACGAAGTGCTGGTATCGGTGTTTCGCGCCCCGAAAAGTTATACCGGCGAAGACAGCCTGGATATTAGCTGCCACGGCGGCGGTGCTGCGGGCAGGGGGGTAATGGCGGCGCTGCGATCCGCCGGTTTCCGCGACGCCCTGCCCGGCGAGTTTACCTTCCGCGCTTTTATGAACGGCAAACTCGACCTGACCCGCAGCGAATCGGTGATGGAACTGGTTTCCGCCAGGACGGACAGGGGCCGCCGCCACGCGGTGAACCGTCTGTCCGGCGCGCTGGAAAACGAAATCAACGCGATAAAAAAAATCCTCGTGGAGGTATTGTCCGGCGCGGAAATTTTTCTCGACTACAGCGAGGATGAAATCGGCGCGGACCCGGACGAAACGGCGGGGCTGCTTCCCGGACAGGATCGCGCGCAGGGTGCCCTTGCCCGTCTGCAAATACTTGCCGCGTCGTGGCAGCGGGAGCGGCTCTACCAGGAAGGGATTCTCGCCGTTATCGCGGGTCGGCCTAACGCGGGAAAGTCCAGCCTGTTCAACCTGCTGCTCAGGGAAGAACGCTCCATTGTTACCGAAGTTCCCGGCACCACCCGCGACTGGATCGAGGCATGGGTTTCCATGGAGGGCATCCCCGTCCGCCTCGCCGACACTGCCGGCCTGCGGGAATCAGTTGACCCCGTCGAAAAAATCGGCGTGGAACGCAGCCGCGATTTGCTGGACGCGGCGGAACTGGTCATCTATCTTCTGGACGGCGAGGCTGGCATTACCGCCGAGGACTTAAGCGTCATCGCCGAATTGAAACAAAAGCCCGCGCCGCATCTGGTTTTGTGGAACAAGGCAGACATCGCCCCCATGCCGCAGCAACTCGCGCCCGCCGCCTTTATCCGCGTCAGCGCAAAAACCGGCGAAGGCGTTGCTGATCTGACAAAAGCAATCACCGCCGCAGTTAAAGCGCGGGCAGGCGTTGACGGAGCCGCCGATTCGCAGACGGCGGCCATCGGCAGCGAACGGCAGAAAAATCTGGTAGAAGCCGCCGCCGCCGCCGTGGAGGAAGCTCTGCTCCTGGCCGGGCGGGAAGAACCGCTGGACATAATCGCCCCCCTGCTGCGGGAAGCGGTTAATGCGTTAGGTGAAATAACCGGCGAAGTTTCCACGGCGGACATCCTGGAAGAAATGTTCAGCCGCTTCTGCGTGGGGAAATAAATTTGCTTGAAGGGGTTCACGCAGAGGCGCGGAGTTTTATTGCCAAATGACTCACGCAGAGGCGCAGAGTTTTATTGCCAAATTCCTCACGCAGAGGCGCAGAGGCGCAGAGGATGCAGAGAACAGCGCGTTGTTTGAAAACAGCGCGAAACCTTCCAGGTCTCCTCCTTCCTCCTTCCTCCTTTTCCCCTCCTCCCTCGCATTGCTTGAAGATTGCGAGTAGCCTGCAAACAACGAATCGCTCTCCGCGTCCTCTGCGCCTCTGCGCCTCTGCGTGAAATATTTCGAGAAAATGCCTGCGCCTCTGCGTGAAATATTTCGAGAAAATGCCTGCGCCTCTGCGTGAGGAATTTGAGAATAAATTAAAACATTTCCATTTGCGTATAGCTTTTTTCCTCAAAGGTTCGCATGTATTCAAATAGTGCATCATTGTTGCAGACGATGTTGTGTTGGGCGCAAACTTCGTAAAATATTTTCATCAATGCGCTGTTGTTGCCGCTTGTAATGGCGTAATTAAAGCCGTATTTTTTTTGATATTTGGTTTTCAGGCCGGGAAAATGTTCGTCGAGTTTTGAGTAAAAGTACTCGCGGTTGCCGTCGCGCAGGGTAAGGCCGATACTGAAACACAAAATGCCGTATACTTTTGCCTCGACACAGTAATCCAGGAGGCCCCGCAGATTTTCTTCGGTATCGTTGATAAAGGGAAGGAAGGGGCACAGCCACACGACCGTCTGTATGCCGTTGTCCCGCATCGTTTTCAAAACCTCAAAACGCCGCCTGGTGCCGCAGACTTTCGGCTCAAGGATTTTGCAGAGGTCTTCGTCAAAGGTGGTAAGGGTTGTTTCTACGACGCATTTTGCTTTTTTGTTGATGCTGATCAATACATCCAAATCGCGCAGGATGAGGTCGGATTTGGTCTGAATGGCGAGGCCGCAGCCGTAGCGGTCGATAATTTCCAGGCAGGCGCGGATGTTGGCAAGATTTTCCGGCAGGGGAATATAGGGATCGGTCATCGCGCCGGTTCCGATCATGCACTTCTTTCGCTTGCGCCGCAGCGCGTCTTCCAGCAGCGCCGGTGCGTTGGACTTTATCTGCACATCCTCAAAATCATGCTCAATGCGGTAACACTTGCTGCGCGAGTCGCAATAGATGCAGCCGTGGATACAGCCCCTTGAGATGTTCATGCCGTTGTAGGCGTTGAGAATTCCTTTGGCTTCCCGCAGGTGCATATATCCCTTATACTATAATTCCGGCAGATGGACTACGATTGCATTGTCATAGGCGGCGGACACGCGGGGATCGAAGCGTCCCTGGCTGTCAGCCGTCTTGGTTTTTCGACTCTCCTCATCACCCAGAACCCCGACCGCATCGGCGCGCTTTCCTGCAACCCGGCGATCGGCGGCCTGTCCAAGGGCAACCTTGTCCGCGAGATTGACGCATTGGGCGGCGAGATGGCGCGGCTCATCGACTCCACGATGATCCAGTACCGCATACTTAACCGTTCCCGAGGCCCGGCGGTACAGGCCCCCCGCGCCCAGGCGGACAAACAGGAATACCAGGCCGCCGCCCGCGCCGTTCTAGAAAGGCAAAAAAATCTTACCATCATGATGGACACGGTCACCGATCTGATAATTGTAGAAGCTGCCGGCGGCGCTTTACTCGGATGTGCCGGCGGGGTGATTACCCAGCGGGGGCATCGCATAACGGCCCCGGCAGTGATCCTCGCTTCGGGCACTTTTATGGAGGGCAAAATCTTTATCGGCGAATACGATGCCCCCCAGGGACGGCTCGGCGAACAGGCGGCGCTTGGCCTTGGCGCAAACCTGCGGCGGCTGGGCTTTCCGGCGGGGCGGCTGAAAACTGGCACACCGGCGCGGATTGCCAGGGATTCAATCGATTACAGCAAAATGGAAAAGCAGGACGGCGAGGCGCCGCAGCCATTTTCCTTCGCCGCCGATGCCGTTACCGGCCGACCATCTTTGCCCTGCTGGATTACCTACACCTGCGAGCGCACCCACGAGATCATCCGCGCCAACATCCACCGGTCCCCGCTGTACGGCGGAAAAATCACCGGCGTCGGCGCGCGCTACTGCCCATCAATCGAGGACAAGGTTGTCCGTTTCCCCCAGCGGGAGCGGCACCACATCTTCATCGAGCCGGAGGGGCTGTACACCAACGAGATGTACATGAACGGCGCGTC
>Ga0082212_10006679_pt1 | contig 15433 bp, 12 predicted proteins | sample TergutNt197P3_FD_71548 | JGI IMG/M metagenome (GOLD analysis project Ga0082212, IMG submission 71548) | Neocapritermes taracua P3 segment gut microbial communities from Petit-Saut dam, French Guiana - Nt197 P3 | ecosystem: Host-associated > Arthropoda: Insects > Digestive system > Gut ...
TGTAGAGTATTGTCAATTACTTCATGTAAATATGGGCGTCATACGAAAACTCCCGAGTCTAACGACCCGGGAGTTACGCGCGCGCTTATCTCCTTTACGCCACGCCTGCGTGGCGTCACCGCGAGATTTCGCGGTGTTGTACACCGCGCATGCGGCGTAAATGAAATCCGCTTTACCGTTAATAAACGGTGTTTCGCTAAGAACGATATTAGCCGAGGAGCTGGAGTACGCCCTGCGGGAGAGCATTCGCCTGTGCAAGCATCGCAGTGGAGGCCTGGAAGAGGATGTTGTTCTTCATGAAGGACGTCATCTCTTTTGCCATGTCTACATCGCGGATGCGGCTTTCTGCTGCTTGCAGGTTCTCCGCGCCTATGTCGAGGTTGCTGATCTTGAACTCGAGTCGGTTCTGGAGGGCGCCGAGTGCGGCTCGTTGAGTTGAGACGATGTTCAGAGCAGTGTTGACCTGAGTGATAGCTACGCTTGCGTCCTGACGATTCCCGATTCTTGAGTTGGCAATACCAAGCGAGTAAGCGTCCATCTTGCCAAGGTTGATGGCGAGGTTGTCGCCTTCGTTGGCGCCGGTTTGGATAACAAGGTTCTTGCCGTTTGACTTGACAACACTAAGCGATAATGGATTGGTAAGGGCAGAATCAACTGTGGACTTAAGAGGATCCGCAACAAGCGAGTCTTTAAGCTGCAAGCTAATCCCGCCATTTCTGAAGTTCAAGGTAGATTGACCTGTCTCGAGAACGATCTGTTCACCGCCGTCAAGTGTCGCAACATGTTTATACTCTGCATCACGTTTATCAATAGCACCAGTAACCTTGAACTGCCCCGTTAAGCTCGTGTAGCTGTTCGCGTCGACAGCGCCGCCTCCACTATTCGTTATCGTAATGGAACCGAGCGATCCAATATTAATCGTTACTGCGCCACCTGAAGACATGCCCTGCATTTCCGCATCAATCCGCTCACCTGTCCTCTGGTTTTCCGCAACGAGTTTTCCATCGCTAAGGATTACCTGCCACACGCCGTTATACTTCTCGCCAGAAATTGATGACGATAAGTTGAAGTCTACATTTAGCGGGCCGCCGGTCGATGAGGCATAGAACTTGGCTGTGGAAGCTGATGTTCCTGATACCATTGCAATTGCTTCTTTGGACACGATAGTGGTAAATGAAACCGCATGAGTCCCTGCGTAAAGCCTGTCGTCAGCCCACACGATGTTTGCTCTACTGTCGGTAGTTATACCGGTTGTGATGCTCTTCGCAAACGTTCCGTCGATGAGCGCCTGGTCGTTGAACTTCGTCTTCGCAGCGGTGTCGTTGATCTCAGCGATGAGCTGTCCGAACTCCTGCTGCAGAGCGCCGCGGTCGATGGTGGTCTCGTTCGTATCGGAGGCTGACTGGACTGCCAGTTCGCGCATCCTCTGCAGGATGTTGTGCGCTGACTGGAGCGCGCCTTCAGCCGTCTGTACGAGGGAGATTGCGTCCTGGCTGTTCTTCGAAGCCATGGTCAAGCCGCGGATCTGGGCGCGCATTTTCTCAGAAATCGCGAGGCCCGCCGCGTCGTCGCCGGCGCGGTTGATACGGTAGCCAGAGCTCAGCTTCTCGATGTTCTTAGAGATGCCGGATTGGTTGATGCCGTAGTTGCGGTGCGCATTGATAGCTGTGATGTTGTTTTGAATACGCATGATTTCGCTTCCTTTCAATTTTGACCGGGAGTTTCCTTTCTCCTCGGTTGCTGTGGATATTCATAAACCCGTTCCGGGGCGCGCATCCCGTTCTGGGTGAATGACGAATGAAGTAAGTGTTGAGTATGCTAAGTTGCGGGTTTGTGCTGTTGAGGGACTCGTTATATAGGTTGATCTTACAGCGCGGTGACAAAGCGCGTTTGAGTAAAGCGCTCCTTGTTAATGTTATCGTGATATTGCGCCCGGAAGTTAATAGATATTATGCGAAATCAGCTTGCTTTTTGGTAGTTTCTTTTGATGGTTGCTTACTTGCCCGGTTTTTGGGCTGCATTAACATCGTGCTGTACGGTACTTTAACTCTTGTCCGGAATATTGTGCCCTTCGCTCCAAGGCTTGTGTACATGCAGCGCTTATGGCTAGACACTACCACAGCGATACTGGTTTGTCAAAGCAAATCTGTAGAGTTTTCCAACTTTTTTGTCGTGTTTTAGCCATAGCCTTGCAGGAGTCACCCGGCTCATTGCGAAGCGCAGGAGGGTGATGATTCCCAGGCATAACGCGAAGCGAGGTCGCTAAGCTTTCACCGGGTACTTCGGGAAGCACGCGGGAATCCCCTTATTATACCTGTGTATGGCCACGCACTCTTTGCACTTCCCGTGATATGCGCATGGCTGCCCGTCTTTTTCCGCTGTGCAGCTGCACTTTTTGTTCTCCGGGTCGGATAGCCATGCTTCCTCGTTCGCGAAGCGCACTTTCATATCGGGAAGCGGGAACTCATAGTCGGTGTACAGGCGGATGCAGGTTGGGATCCCGCCTTCGACTCTGTGCACGATGACGCACTCGCTGCATATTGTGCGGTGTGAGCAAAGCGGCATCCCGCCCTCTTCTCCGGTATGGTTGCACAGGCATTCCAGGTTCTTCGGGTCCGCCAGTATCTCTTCCGGGGTCAGCTTCTTGTCCATTACAAAACACTCCAATCAGGTCATGCGCCATGTGCGTCCCGCGTCACGGCTGAAATCTAACATTCAACAATTACTCAGAAGCATATCATTTGCCTGCAGCGCGTTGCTCTGCAATGATCTCCTCGATCTCCGCAAGCACTCCCTCGCTGCCTGTAAGATGATATGGTTCGTAACCGATATCGAGAAAGTGCAGTATGTCGTATTTTTCATCCAGTTCCAGAAATTGCTCCGGCGTCAGGCTGTGTTTTTTCATATACATATGTGCTATCGTAACCTGAAGGTAGATACGATTGTTAATTCCGATCAAATTATCAGCCTTCTCTCAAATCTCCAGCCATCTTTCCCAATCACCGCACTCTTCAGCGTCTATCATGTCGAGCACGTACATTGGACTTTCAAAAAACAGATAGGACTCAGGGTCAATAAGCAGCGAGTATGTCCGGCTCTTCATGAACTCGCGGAGTGTTTCTGTTGCCGACTTACCGGACTTCGCTGCAAGAGCATCGACAACGTTGGTCGTTAGCAGGTTTATAATAAACTCAATCGATTGCTCATTAACTGTCAATGTATTACCCTCCTGTTGACATAGAAAGCAGCGTCCTCTCTTTTTTACATTCTACCATATGAACGAGCGCTGTCAATAATTAACGCTGTTGACGTGATTTCGTGTTGAACATTTTTCTCTGTTGAGATATTATAGCTATACTAACAGGGGAGCGCATGTGCCGGGTTTGTGCGTGCGCATAACGTACGAAATTTTCGAAAGGACAGCGTTGGCGCGCGCGATGACGCCTGCGGGCAAGCGTGTGCGTTTTGTTGTGAGGGATACATGCCGGGGTCTACATATTTCATTGAAGCAGAATTGGCGAAGCTTGCAGGTAATGATTTTTTCAAAGCCGGTAAAGAGCTGTACAATAGAGGCTATGTCAAGATACTGAACATGAGTACGAGGGACGGAAATTCTACGGTGAGAGCCGCCGTAAGCACGTTATACAGTATTCCACCGTTTGCGGTGAATGCCGTGTTGAAGTCATACAGAATATTGAGCCATTACGAGTGCAACTGCCATATGTATTCCAAGAACAAGGCGGTTTGCGCGCATGTTGTTGCCGCAGTTTTAGCTGCACACGCAGCTTTCGGATTCGATGACGAGGAACCGGGTTTCAGAGGTAAAAACGCGAGTGATTATCATTTGGGCGGGACATACGATTCAACTGAAGCGCGAGACGGGAACGCCCGGGATGCCGCTTCACAGGGCGCCGCGTCACAGGACGCCGCTTCCCGGGATGCTGCTACACAGGGCGCCGCTACACAGGGCGCCGCTACACAGGACGCCGGTTCACAGGGCGCTGCGTCACAGGACACCACTTCACAAAGCCCCGCTTCACAGGATGCCGCTTCAAGAAATGCCGCTTTTCCGGAAGCGTTTGCTCAGATGACAGTTGAAGCTGAAGCTGAAGAAGGACTGATTGATTTCCCCCCGGATTTCTTTGACGATTTCCCGCCGGATCCCGGGGACTTCCCGTTCGGTTCGCATGCAGGGCGTGGCGAGTCGCCGAACGGGCGAAGTAACATGGGTGGGAGTAACGCGGACCGGATTAATGACGGGCGGTACGACGTCAACACCGCGCAGCTGAACGCAGGCGGCCGGCAAAACAGCGGCGCCGGTGCAGGGCAAAGCGGAGCGGGCTACGGTCAGCAGCGGTACAGAAGGAAGCAAAGTGACAAATCCGCAACTGACTTGATCGCAGCATATGTCAAGAGGTCCATAGAAAAGGCTGACGTCCCGCGATTCGGCGACTTTGAGTTTGAGCCGGTACTGCATTACGCTGATTATACGATAAGCCCGTATCTTACTTTCCGAATCGGTCAGAAACGTATGTATATCGTGCAGGACCTTGCGAAGTTCAAACTGAAGTTTGCGGAAAGCGGAACGAGCATGTACGGAAAGGATAAACTGAATCATTCTCTTACATCGTTCAGTGAGCGAAGCCGCCCGGTACTCGATTTTGTGCTGAGGCGTTATGACGAAAACAATTACCTTAACAAGGCCTCGCACAAAAGGTCAGAAGCCGCGTACTACTACTGGTACAGCCGGCGTTACCGCAACAGCAACGAATCGCGCGAAATGTTCTTGTCCCCGACGCAAGCCGACGAGTTCTTTGCGCTGTACGAGGGCTTTCTGACCTCCCGCGATGAGTTCAAGGCATATTCCAGTGTGACGGTTGTACGCGAAAGTTTCGTCCCGCGACTGCGCCTGGAGAAGACGGAGAGCGGCGCGCGGCTGGGAATGGACACAAAAGTCAATATTTTGAGGGGCGACAAGAGATTATACGTTTTCACGCCGCATACGGTTTATTGCTGCGACGAGAGTTTCGCCGACGCCTGCGGCGAACTGCTGGAGCGTTTGCTCGAAGCGGATTTCTCGCTGTTCTTCGCCGAAAGTGATTTAAACCTTCTGTTCAACTCGGTCATTCCGGGGATATCGCCTTATGTCAGCCTGGAAACGCTGGGCGAGTTCGATCAGTACGAGCCGCTGCCTCTCGAGTGTAAAATATACCTTGACTCGCCTGATGCGGGCTATATCCTTACGGGGATGACATTTACGTACGGCGATGTGACATTTGACGCATTCTTGGAAGAGCATCCGGTTTCTTCATGGGACATTGCGGGCGAGTTTGTCGCACAGAACCTGTTGTATAAGTACTTCGGCGAAACCATATACCGGGACGCCGAACCGGAAAGAGTCCCGAAGGACATGCCTTTGCATATGCTTCTGATAGAGGATGACCAAGACGCTGTCTACAGGCTCATAACCGAAGGGTTGCAGGAGTTTTCGGAGATCGCAAAAGTGTACACGACTGAAAACTTCGGCAGGATAAAAGCGCGGCCGCCGGCAATCGTCTCCGTGGGAGTGAAGGTCGACTCGGATCTGCTGCGCCTGGATTTCGACCTTGAAGGCATTGACATTTCAGAGCTTCCGGACATCCTGAATTCCTACAGAGCGGTAAAGAAATACCACCGCCTGAGAGACGGTTCGTTTCTGACTCTGGAGGATTCCGCGCTTGGCAGTTTGTCGGAGCTTGCAGAGGGACTGGACTTGTCTGATAAGGAGTTGATTTCAGGCCAGGCGAGGCTTGCGATGAACCGCGCGCTCTACCTGGATTCCGTCTGTAAGCGCAATGAAGAGATGCGCGTGGACCGCGACAGCGTGTTCAAGAAGATGCTCCGGGATATGCACGACGTTGAGGACGCCGACTTCCCCGTTCCGGAGAGCATGCGCAAGGTGCTGCGTAACTACCAGAAAACAGGGTTCCGCTGGCTGAAGACGATAGGCGCTTACGGGTTCGGAGGGATACTTGCGGATGATATGGGGCTTGGGAAGACAATACAGATGCTGGCGCTGATACAGTCATTCTGCGACGAACGAAGAAGCTGCAATGAGGGCACAGCCCGCGGTGAGGATGCAGCCAGCGGCGACGGCACTGCCCGCAGCGACGGCACAGACAGCGGGGAGGGCAAAAACCGCAAGGGCGGCAAGACACTCAGCGAAAGTGGAAGCCGCAATGAGAGCACAGCCCACAGCGACGGCACAGACCATGCCCCTTCGATAGTGGTATGCCCTGCGTCGCTCTCTCTGAACTGGGAGAGCGAGGCGCAAAAGTTCACACCGGGGCTGCGCGTTTCAGTGATCACCGGGACTGCGGTTGAGCGCGCTGAGCTGATTTCAAGCTGCCAAAGCTATGACCTTATAATAACGTCATATGACCTCTTGAAACGGGACATTGAACTGTATGATCCATACATGTTTCAATATGTCATCATCGACGAGGCGCAGTATGTGAAAAACCAGGTGACGCAGAACGCGAAGTCTGTGAAGGCGCTGAAAGGGAAGGTCCGTTTTGCTCTCACAGGGACGCCGGTCGAGAACAGCCTTGCAGAGCTGTGGTCGATTTTTGACTTCCTGATGCCGGGATACTTAATGACATACACCCGGTTCAGAAAGAAGTTCGAGGAACCGATCGTAAAGAGAGCGTCTAAAGAGTCGTCAGAGCGGTTGAAGCAGCTTGTGCGCCCGTTCCTGCTGCGCAGGCTGAAGGCGGACGTTCTAAAAGAGCTGCCACCGAAAACAGAGACTACGCTGCGTTCCCTTATGAATGAAGAGCAGAGGAAAATCTATACCGCGCACCTGGCGCAGGCCCGGAGCGACATTACGGGGCGGACCGGGCTCGGCGCCGGGCAGGACAGGATAATGATCCTTGCCGCGCTGACAAGGATAAGGCAGATCTGCTGCGACCCTTCGCTTTTATACAGTGATTATGAAGGCGGAAGCGTGAAACTGGATGCCTGTATGGAGCTCGTTGAGAGCTGCATCGAGTCGGGCCACCGCATGCTGCTGTTTTCACAGTTCACGTCGATGCTGGATATCATCGAGAAGAGGCTGAAAGCAGGCAAAGTGGAGTATTTCCGCATAGACGGTTCCACAAAACCGTCGGGCAGGCTTGATCTTGTGAACACATTCAACGCAGGGAGCATGCCAATCTTCCTTATTTCGCTGAAAGCCGGCGGAACCGGGCTGAACCTCACAGGCGCGGACGTCGTGATCCATTTCGACCCGTGGTGGAACATCAGCGCGCAGAACCAGGCGACAGACCGCGCGCACCGCATCGGGCAGATGAAGAGCGTCCAGGTGTTCAAGCTGATAGTGAAGGACACGATAGAGGAACGCATTCTCGAAATGCAGGAGCGGAAAGCGGAGCTTGCGAACAGTATCATCGAGGATAACACGGACCCGTTCGAGAGCCTCACGCGCGAGGAGCTGCTGTCGCTGTTTGAATGACAAGGTTGCGATTCATTTGCTATTGACATTGCATTGCCGCTGCAATACACTTTAACCAAACCGAATCGTAACTGATCTGGTATCCCCTGAACGGAGCGCCTGAACAGTTACACCTAATCAATAATAAACAGGAGGCGCTAGACCATGAATTTCACACGGATCCACATCAAGCCGGACGACGTGCTGGCGGACATCGACGAAATTGCCGACGGTTCCGAGCCGCGCTCACGCTGCAAACTGTACATTCTGCCGTATGACGGCCCCGGGATCAACGAAGCGTGCGAAGCCAACTACTATGTGGGCAACCGCGTTCCATACCATGAGCATACCACCGGGTTTGAGACGTTCCTGATCGACGGCGGAGCCATAGAAATTCTGGGGCTTGGGAAAAAGGCCGTCGGGCGCAAGGGCGACATCGTACACATCATGCCGTATATCCCGCATTCCATCCACACTCTTGAGGACAACAGCATATGGCGCGCGTTCCATCAGGGGCTGTGGCTTTCCCCGCACATGGTCGAAGAGCGTGCGCTGCGCGACCGGCACTGGGACATTGCGTTCGCGCCGGAACTAAGGCAGCAGTCGAACAGGCGCAAGCATGACGCGTGGGTGGATTACCAATTCCCGGAATGCCGCGACGTTCCCGCGAGCGAGATGCCGTCGCTGCGGCCCTTTGACTCGGAACTGACGAGCTATGTTTTTGACGGGATCACGCTGAAGCTGAAAGTCGGGCGCTGGGAAACCGCCGGAGTCAAGGAGGTTTGGCAGCTGCACCTTTCAGCGGGATACACGTTTTCCTGGGGTGAGATCCACCCGTACACGCATCTGTACGACGTTTTCAGCGGCAGCGTGCGCGTGACGCTGGAGGGCATGGACCCGTTCACGGCAGAGGCGCGCGACCTCATCCACATTCCGAAGTATCTGTCAGGGAAGATCGAAGCGCTGGAGGAGACAGTCCTTCTCGACGTCGGATGCCAGGGCTTCCTCACACGCTTCATGGATGAGATAAACACCATTAAGAGCCGCGAAGCTGCGAAGCTTAAGGATAAGGCGTTCGTAACGGAGATAATGCAGAAGAACGACTATCATGTTATGATAATATAGCAGTTGCAACGCGAGGAAAAGTTGCAAAATATGAAGCATCCCGGGGTGCTCGCATGTTCGAGGCTCCCGGGATGTTTTAGTTTGCGATTATAAGTTTCTTAGCAGTAAAACTTGATTATATCAACACGAAAATGCTCTTTCCGCGTACTTATAGAAACGCAGATCAAATGTTATGCGTCGGATGTTTCTATCAGACCGTAGTCGCCTTGCTTGCGTTTATAGACGATCGAGTATGCGTCGTCGTGATCCTGGTTCTTGAAAACGAAGAACTCGTGTTCGAGCAGGTTCATCTGCAGCACCGCTTCTTCGGGAGTCATCGGTTTTATAGGGAACATTTTTGAACGTACGATCCTGAAATCTGATTCGTCCTCGACGTCGTACTCTTCTTCCGGCGCGTCGTCGCGGGTTACCGCAGGCGCGCTTTCTTTTGCGAACGCACCGTCTCGGAGGCGCTTTTCGAGGCGGGTCTTATGCTTGCGGATCTGGCGCTCGATTGCTGCGACGGAAGAGTCAATGGAGGCGAACATATCGCTGGTGTTCTCCGTGACGCGGTAGAACATACCTCCGTTTTTTATCGTAACCTCAGCCTTATACTTGCCGCGCTCAGTTGTAAATGTTATGAATGCTTCGGAATCGCCTCTGAAAAATTTGTCGAGTTTTCCGATTTTCTTCTCGGCATAGGCTCGCAGGTCTTCGCTGATATGGACCTTTTTCTCAGTAAATGTGAATTTCATGGCTAAATCTCCTCACTATTAGTTCTCATATTACCGCGTGCGCGTGTCTTGTGGCGTGACAACTCATGTTAACAACACAGGGAAGTCCCGCTATGTGAGTGGGGTACGCCTCGATGTTTACGGCTATTGCCGTGTGCTTACCTCCGTAACCCTGCGGGCCGACGCCGAGCCTGTTAATTTTGCTGAGAACTCGTTTTTCCATTTTTACGTAAAAACGGTCGCGGTTGCGTTTGTCCATCGGGCGTATCAGCGCCCGCTTCGCAAGCAGCGCGCATTGCTCAATTGTGCCTCCGAGCCCGACTCCAAGGATGACGGGCGGGCATGGGTTCGCGCCTGCGTTGCTGACGGTTTCGACAATGAAGTCTTCTATTGTCTCCTGTGTGTCTGAGGGCAGGAACATGCGCATCGCGCTGGAATTCTCGCTGCCGAAACCTTTCGGGGCAATGTGCAGGCTGAGCTTATCGCCTTCGGTAAGGGTGACATGCAGGACGCAGGGGGTGTTGTCGTCTGTGTTTGTGCGCCTGAGCGGGTCGCTGACGACTGACATGCGCAGCAGCCCTTTTTCGTACCCGCGCCTTACGCCTTCGTTCACCGCATCCCCGAAGAGCCCGCCGGTTATGTGAACGTCCTGCCCGATATCCGCGAACACGACGGCCATGCCGGTGTCCTGGCAGATGGGGACGCCCGTCGCGGCGGCGTATTTGAAGTTTTCAACGATATCTTCGAGAGCTGACGCGCCGGCAGGTGAATCTTCACCCTCAGCCGCGCACTCAAGCAGTATCGCGAGAGCGGGGGGCAGAATCGTCGCGGCCCTGATGCATAGTTTTTCGACAGTTTCCGTAATTTCTTTACACGATATTTCTCTCAACTGATTTCCATCCAATCCTGAGCTGCGGCTAAGAGGCCAGTCAAAGAGGCCGATTACCTAATCATTTGCTCCGCACTCTGTGCTCTGCGCTCTGCGCTCCGCACTCTGCACTCCGCGCTCTGCGTTCCGTTCCTCGCGCTGCTAACTCCGCTTGTACTTTGCGCGGCCTTCGGCAAATAAGTCTCCCCCGGCGCTGTCGACGCCGACTGTAAGAGGCATAGAATCGACAGTCATGCGCTTTACCGACTCGCAGCCGAGTTCCGGGAAAGCGATCTCTTCGACGGCTGTTATATGCCTGGATATGAGGGCGCCCGCACCGCCGACGGCGCACAGATAAATGGCTTTGTTCCTTATTATGGAGTCCCTGACGGCGCCCGATCGTTCGCCCTTGCCTATAGTCGCGATCAGGCCCATGTCGTGAAGCCGCGGAGTAAACGCGTCCATTCTGCCTGAAGTCGTAGGGCCGCAGGAGCCGACTGGCCTTTCTCCGCTTCCGGGCGTGGGCCCGGCGTAGTATATAACGGCGCCTTGTATTTCAAATGGCAAGCGCCCGCCTTCATCAAGCAGCGTGAACAGCCTGACGTGCGCAGCGTCGCGCGCTGTGTAGATTTCACCGCTGAGCAGCAGACGGTCGCCGGCGCGCAGCTGCGGTATGACAGCCGGCAGTTCGCTGACTTCGGCTGATATGGTTTTTGCAGCCATAGTTGTTACTCCTGCGGGTTTACGGTTTGCTCCGGGGTATACGCAGCGTCGGCTTGCCCTGCTGTGCTGTCATCAGCGCTCGCGTCGCCGAATACAGTCAGGATTTCTGCGAATCGCCTGTCAGCCTGCTCGAGAATTGTCGGGAGTTCGGCAATGTTTTTCCTTGCGGCGCCGAACTCCTCCCGGGCGCGTTCGGAGATCTTGAATACGTCCTGGCTGAGATCGCTGAGAGTCGTCTCGAGGTCAGCGAATGTCCTAAGCGCCGCGATTACCGCCGCGATCTTGTTCTCACGATCTTCAAACTCTGTTCTGCGCGCCTCTTCGATTTCACGGCGCAGGGTCTCAAGTTCGCCCGAGAGTTGCATGAGCCGCTGCTCTGCGGCGGTTTTCTCCGCCTGAAGCTTATTGCGTTCCTGCGCAAGTTTCTCAATATAATCGATTACGTCCTCGCGGTTGAATCCGCCCAGAAACCGTTTCCGGAAATAACTGATCTCACCAGCCATGTTCAAACCATTCCCTTCTATTAGCCTTTGTCAATTGTCATCGCCCTCATCCGGCGGAGGCTCATCGCCCGGCTGAGAACCGGGCTGAGTGTCCGTGTCCTCCGGGGAGGGGGTTTCCCCTTGTTCTTCCCCGTCTTCCTGCCCGCTTTCGCTGCCTGCGGCGTCTTCGACCTCATCTTCGGTGTTCCCAATCTCATCGCCGGACCCTTTCGGGTTTTCGTCATCTTCGTCCTCTTCGTCGCCTGAATCCTCTTCGTCGTCCGGGCCGTCCGGGTCTTCCGGGTCTATTATCTCTATACCCGCGACTTCTTCATATGTCAGAGCGCCGTGGCATGCGTGCGCGCTCACGAAATCCCAGGTATAATGCTCCATCATTTCCGTGTCAGTCTTGAGAAATACGGTTTCGATGCCGTTCTCCGCGCACATTGAAACGTCGATGTGGTAATAGTCGCCGTAAAGCAGAACAATGTTCCACGCGTGTACCATTCCGCCCAGATATCCTGTTATTACTGTGCAGTCGTAGCCGAGTTCCTCACACAGGGCTTTGTAGGCCATTGCGAAACCTTCTCCGACCGCGCTGCCCAGGACCAGCGAGCCATATGCTGTCGCGGAAAGGTTCTGCGTACCGTGTTCACTGATGACATGAGCTGTCCCCGCGTCATAGACACAGGCGCCTATCAGTATTTCCGCCAGTGAAAGCAGGATTTCGCCATCGTTGTCGCCCCCTGCGACAGCTGCGCATTTCCGTACGGCTCCGGAAAGGCTCTCGCCGTATCTGGTGAGGAAATCAGGCTGCTGAGAGTATGCAAACCTCACTTCGTAGATTTTGTCAAGGCCTTCATCAGGGTATATCTCAACGGCAGTTACCGGCATCATTACGATGCTTCTGGGGCTGTCGTAGTATATTTCCGTCACATAACCAATTATATCGTCCGCGGTTAACCCTCTCAGAGAGGTCTCAATGAGAAGTTCATCGCGGTATTCGCTCATGACGCTCAGCAGCTCGCTCTTGAGATACCGGGTGTTTGACACTGCGACTCTTGAGTCGACCTGCTGCTTTGTGCGCTTGTACTCTATGCTGATCTCGATTTCGAAATATGAAACGATTTTTGTGCTCAGGGCAGTTATGTCGTTAACGGCGTACGCGCAGACGGGGTCGTTTTCATTGAGCTCCGCGCACGCGCGTTCGATTTCATCCTGTATGTCGTCGTCGAAGCTGTTGTAGAGTATCTGCCCCGAGTCGACGTGCTGCATCACAAGATCGAGCAGCGCGGCTTTCAGTTCGTCATAGTTTGATACTTCCGTTTGCTCAACAGGCGGCTTTACATTCTGCGTGACCAGGTGCTTTGACTCGATCAGCCGTTCATCCTCGAGCAGCGCTTCGCAGCCGGACGACGCAAGGAGCGCCGCGGCGAACACTGCTGCCAATACTAAACATGAAAGTTTTCGTTTCAAAAACCTCATCCCCTGCACTCAACACTCAACACTCAACACTCAACACTCAACTCTTAACTTTCAACTCTCAACTCTCGTCCCCCATCGTCATCTGCTCTTCGCCCCTGTCTTCCGGCTTGAGCAGCGCGCCGGCGGCGGGGAGCGAGCGCACCCTGTAGCGCGACGCGTTCGTTATATAGCTTTGTTCAAGAGGCAGAGCCTGTTCGAGAGTGTGGCGGCGTTTGAGAGACATCACGGAAACGCCCTGAGTTGTGCGCGTGGTTTTCGGCGCCAGCAGGGAGGAGCTGAAAATGATGGCGCGGCTTTCGGTGGAAAGCACGGCGAGTTCCATGTCTTCAAACAGTGAAAGGATAGATTTTACAGGGCTTTTTTCGCTGTATGCGCCTGTCAGTTTCTTGCGGTTCGTCTTCGTCGCGTATGCCGAGAGTTCGACGCGGGCTGCCTTGCCGTTTTCAAAGAAGAAGACGACATGTCCCGTATAGTTGCCCGGGTCCAGAAGGTATATCGCGTTTTCGCCGTCGTCCATCTCCATCGCGGTGGGCAGATATGTGCCAAGGCTCGACGCTTTAGTATCTTCGAAATCGTTGACGCGCGCCTTGTAGACTTGCTGCTTGTCCGTGAACACAAGCAGATCGTTCTTGTTGGAGGACTCAAAGCTCAGGAAAGGCCCGTCGGCGTCCTTGTATTTATGCTCGCCGCCCATCCGAAGCGAAAGCGGCGTTATCTTCTTAAAATATCCTTCGCGCGACATAAAAATGTTAACGGCGTAGTCCTCTACGTGGTCCTCCTCGGTGTATGTGTCTATCTCGTCTTCATATACGATCTGCGTGCGGCGCTCTTCGCCGTACTTCTTTATAACGTCTTTCAGCTCCGCAATGATGATCGAGTTTATCCGCCTGTTTGAGTGCAGAGTGTCGTCGAGGTCCTTTATTTCATTCTCTATCGCGGCTATCTCGTCTGTGCGCTTGAGTATGTATTCGCGGTTGATGTTTCTGAGCTTTATCTCCGCGACGTACTCGGCCTGCACCTCGTCTATGCCGAACCCAATCATTAGATTTGGCACGACCTCGGACTCCTCCTCCGTGGCGCGGATTATCTCGATGGCCTTGTCGATGTCAAGCAGTATTTTCTGCAGGCCGAGCAGCAGGTGCAGCCGCTCTTTCTTTTTCTGGAGTTCGCTGTAAACGCGGCGCTTAACGCAGTCAGAGCGCCAGGCTGTCCACTCTTCAAGTATCTCGCGCACGCCCATCACGCGCGGCGCGCCCGCTATGAGTATGTTGAAATTGCAGGAGTAACTGTCCATGAGCGGCGTCTGTTTGAACAGCTTTTGCATAAGCTTGTCCGGGTCGGTCCCGCGCTTGAGCTCTATGGTCAGCTTCAGACCGGACAGGTCTGTTTCATCGCGCATGTCGTTCACGTCGCGCAATCTGCCCGCTTTGACGAGTTCGGCGACTTTGTCGATAATGGCCTCGGCTGTCGTGGAGTAGGGGATCTCCGTTATTTCAATAAGATTCCCTTCTTTTTGATAGCGCCACTTCGCGCGGACTCTCACGCTGCCTTTGCCGGTGTCGTAAATTGCCTCGAGATCGGAAGCGTTGTATATGAGCTCGCCGCCTGTGGGAAAGTCCGGGGCGATGAGCGTCTGTGTGAGATCGCAGTTTTTGTCGCCTATGTACTCGATTGTCGCGCGGCAGACTTCGGCGAGATTGAATCCGCATATGCTGCTTGCCATCCCTACCGCGATGCCGATGTTTGCGCTGACGAGTACGTTCGGGAACGACGTCGGCAGCAGAACCGGCTCCTTCATCGTGTTGTCGTAGTTATCTGTAAAATCTACTGTGTCGCGGTCTATGTCGCGGAATACCTCCGAGCAGATGGGCGAGAGTTTTGCTTCCGTATACCTTGAGGCCGCGTATGCCATGTCGCGCGAGTAGGCTTTTCCGAAGTTGCCCTTTGAATCCACGAACGGCGTCAGCAGCGCTCCGTAGCCTTTTGAGAGGCGCACCATAGTGTCGTATATCGGGCCGTCGCCGTGAGGGTTCAGGCGCATGGTCTGCCCGACGATGTTCGCCGACTTTGTGCGTGCGCCTGTCATCAGCCCCATTTTGTACATCGTGTACAGAAGCTTCCGCTGCGACGGTTTAAAGCCGTCGATCTCGGGGATCGCGCGCGATATGATGACGCTCATTGCGTAGGGCATGAAGTTTACTTCGAGCGTTTCGGTTATCGGCTGTTCCAGCACCTCGGCGTGCAGTCCTTCCACGTTGAGGGCTGCCGCGGGGTTTGCTTTGCCGCTTTCAGCGGCTTTCTTTCTCGGCATACTGTTATGATTACTCCATTATGAAATTAGTCTAAGGCTGCAGCGCCAGCGGGGTCAGGGGGTTATACATATAATAGTCGTAATCTTCGGGGAGCAGGTCTTCGATCGGGACAACGACTTCGCCAGTCGGCGGCGCCAGCATTATCGGTTCGGACGCCGGCACTGTTTTCATGTCTATATCCACGCGCATCACCGATTCGTTTTTATAATGCGTCTCGAAAAAGTAATGCGTGCTTCCGGGCGACAGTTCGTATT
>Ga0082212_10006680_pt1 | contig 15432 bp, 19 predicted proteins | sample TergutNt197P3_FD_71548 | JGI IMG/M metagenome (GOLD analysis project Ga0082212, IMG submission 71548) | Neocapritermes taracua P3 segment gut microbial communities from Petit-Saut dam, French Guiana - Nt197 P3 | ecosystem: Host-associated > Arthropoda: Insects > Digestive system > Gut ...
TGATGATAGCCAAGCCACATTTCGTTGTTTTGCACATATCCAAATACATCCTTATAGCTCAATGCGTTGGTTGGACCGATGATGAGAAACTGTATTTTATGCTCAAATAACGTGCTGATGAACTCTCTGAACACACTGAATGGCGGGTTTGTAATAACAATATCATATTTACTATAATCAATATCTTGAAATCTGACGCCTTGACTACTTGAAGGGTCATAGCCACTGACAGACACAGTTTTTATTCCATAATCCTCCGCGTGTGAAACAAGGAACTTCACAAAATTACATTTTACGGAATCAAGATTCCGTTCTATCCTGTCTTTTGAGTGAGTTATATCTATGTTTTTTACTGATCCACCAACGCTGAAAAGATCATGCGGAGCTATATATCCTTCTTCTTTATAGACTAATGCCTCAACAAAACTCTCATCCCAATCACAAGGGCAAATGATTCGCTTCCCGCGTAACTGTTCACGATACAACGGTAATTCGTCCGCAATATCCTGCCAGAGCGTATAAAACTCATCATTTTTTGCCGATTTTGATTTTTGCATTGATTTTGACGTTGCCACTATACGCCGCTCCCTTTATGACTGGATTGCTTTTCTGCACCATTGTCATCGAAGTTAATACCATGCTTTTCACAAAAATCATTAAAAACCGTTTGGGCCACTCTGATCGGCTTTGTCTTAGCATTTTCCCATCTGTTTATAGTAGCAAAGCTCACATTCAAGGCGCGGGCTAAGTCTTCTTGACTTAACATCAGTTTTTCCCGAACAAAACGCACTTTATTTGAAAACTCCATGTCGCTCACCTCGCATATAAACTGGCAATAATATACCATATGCTATGACAGAATACAAGACTGTTCAACTAATTACTCAACATCGAGCCAAGTTGGCCCGATGTTGAAGCGGGTAGACTCCGGAAAAAATGTCCCGAAGTGAACGCGAGAAAACATTTTTGTATTTCGGGAAATATTTTGATATAACGGGAACATTCAGCCTATGCATCTGTCGTTAATAAATAAATGGCTTATATCGATTGAAAGGAGGACAACCCCATGCCACAACGACCGCCTATCTTCATGGAAATCGCATACGACAGCAACCTTCGTTATATACCGCTGGTCTATCTTCTACCGGAAGAAATGATGGCGAAATGCCCCACGCTCCGTAAACTGCCGCGCAAAATCCGTGAAGTCATGTATAACGAAAATATGCTGGCGGTTGTAGAAAGCGATCAGTTTCTCAATGAAATCGCTGACGCTGTGGCGGCTCTGACATTCCCGCATTTCGGTTTCAGCGGTTGGAAAGAGCATTACTCCGGCGAATTTCCAGTATGGAAGTTATCGTATGTACTTCCAATATGGGCGAGGGTGCTGAACTCTGAAATCGGCTGGGACTTGCAAGCGTTATTCCTTATCGAACCTACTACGAATATCCCATTTTTCAGCTCCGACTACATAAAGGACTTAATGGGTCGGATGGTAAAACGGGCTATCGCGGAGGAAGGTTGGCAACCGATTCTCGATGTTGTGAAGGAAATGCCCTGCAACGAGGATTTTATGAACTGGAATACCAACGTCAGGACGGACTTTCTGCGTAAATGGTATCATACCCGTTCAAAGAATGTTCAAACGATTTCACTAGACGCCTGTCTAGAGGACGAAGAACACGGTATCTATGAAATTGAGGACAAATCTGCCGCTTTCGAGAACGATGTTGTCGTGGAGGACTTTTATCAAAGATTCAAGGCTCGACTATCCGAAAAGGACATGAAGATATTAGAGTTACGGGTCGAGGGATTCACCTACGAGGAAATAGCGGACAAGCTAGGGTATAAAAATCACAGCGGGGTAATCAAACGAATACGAGCCATCGAAAAAGAGTTTATAAAATACGAAGAACAGCAGTAATAAGCCACGCGATCAGAAATGAGGCGTGGCTTTTTGCTGCTCGAAATCAAAGAGAAAGGTTGATTATGTTCAATATCAAAGCATTGGTGCCCATAGAACGGAAACCTGACGGCTCCCTGCCACGAATGACGCCACGGCAGCGACAACAAGCCGTGAAACTCATCCATAAAATCTGTTGTAATTACGATGATGGAAATTGCATCTTGCTGGATGACAGCGAAACGTGTGTTTGTCCGCAAAGCATATCATATTTCGTCAACTGTAAATACTTTCGGCGTGTGTTGCTGGAAGACAAAGAAGGATTGTCGCTGAAAGCGGAGATTTTCCGCGATGATACAACGAAACGGTGTGCGGTCTGTAGCAAGGCGTTTCAGTCCAAATCTAACAACGCCAAATACTGCGGCGATTGCGCGGCAATCGTCCAGCGCAAGCAGAAAGCCGCTCATGCACAAAAGCGACGGTCGGGAGTAGAAAAGTAGAGGCTGAAAGAGCCTGATATATCAAGGCTTTTTCGATACAAAACACAAGGGGTAATACTTTTATACCTACGGAGCGCGAAATCGCTCTTTTTTCATTTCAACAGGAAGGAGATTATTATTATCGCACAGTACGCAATAATGCGGTTCAAGAAACAAAAGGGAGGCTTCGGCGCTTTGGAGGCTCACCATGAGCGGACAAAAGAGAAGTACGCCAGCAATCCCGATATTGATACCGCCAAAAGCAAAAACAATTTTCACATTATTAAGCCGGAAACGTCATACAAGCGTGAATCGGACGGACGGATTGAGGCGGCGGGGTGCAAGACCAGAAAAGACAGCGTTCGTTTCGTGGACACACTCATCACCACCAGCCCGGATTTCTTCAAGGGCAAGAAACGGGAGGAAATCAGAGCCTTTTTCCAAACAGCGTTTGATTTCCTTGCAAAGAAAATCGGCAAGGACAACATTTTTACCGCCATCGTCCACATGGACGAGAGAACACCTCATATGCACTTGTGCTTCACGCCGATTACAGAGGATGGACGGCTTACCGCGAAAGAGCTCATTGGCAACCGAACCCAGCTTACCAAGTGGCAGGATGACTTTTTCGCCCATATGGTAAAGAAGTTCCACGACATTGAGCGCGGGGAATCAGCCAGTATAACAGGCCGGCGGCACATTCCGACGAGGGTATTCAAACAGGCGGTCAATCTCACACGACAGGCGGCACAGATACAATCCGCGCTGGACGGTATCAACCCGCTCAACGCTGGGAAGAAGCGTGACGAGGCTGTTGCCATGTTGGGCAAGTTCTTCCCGAATATGGAAAGGTTTGAAACGCAAGTCAAAAAGTATAAACGTGAAATCGACTATCTGGAAAAAGAAAACGCCGCTCTTGCCAAGAAAGCGGCGGCGAACGAAAAAGACAGCATCGGTCGGCAAATGGAAACCGCAAGGTTGCAAATCGAGCATCGGAATCTGCGAGCATTCGTGGATTCGCTACCCGATGAAATCAAGCGACAAGTACGTACACCGCAAAAATCCCAACAACAGGAGCGATAGGAATGTCAACCTATCTCATAACACTTCGCCCGCTTTGGCGGGCATTTCACATTTTCAAAAAAATACGGAGGTACAATACTTGGCGAAAAAGGTTGAAAAGTCCAACAGCGGCATGGACATACCCGATTTTCAGTTTGAGGCTCTTGCCCGATGCCTCTTACCTAAAATACAAGAATATTATGAGAGTGAGGACGGCAAGAAAGATTTAGCAGAGTACAGGGTAGAAAAGGCGAAACAGTCACAAGATAGAATTCACGGCAAATAACTATATACGAGGGGCGAACCTCGGGTCAACTTGGCCCGAGGTTCGCCCCTTTTTTATTCCAAATCATTCAAATATAAGATAAATCCGAACCCATCTCCTATAGGGATTATGGGGTTCGGATTATCTTCTCGTGGTGGACCTGAAGGGGATCGAACCCTCGAACCTCACGGATGCGAACCGTGCGCTCTCCCAGCTGAGCTACAGGCCCAAACTTAATTTTTCATGTATGCATAGAGTACCAACCCGCTCTCCCAGCTGAGCTGCGGGCCCATTTTCTGTTTATCGCGCTATTGTTTAGTCCAGCCCGCCCTACCAAGTTGGAGCATTACGCATTCATGGTACAACCTGGCAGATTGACGTGTCGAACCTTATGGCCTCAAACGTACCTACTCCTTTTCCAAATCGTCCCGATCCTCGTCCTCATTCTCGTCTTCGTAATCGAACTCTATCTCTTTTCCGCATTCGGAACACTTTACCGACTCGCGGATCAAATCGGATTTCCCTATTGTGATTTCAGCCCCGCAGAAAGGACAGGTCGTTTCATACGAGAAATCAGCGCCGCTGCAAAACGCACAGTCGCACTCTTCTTCGCAGGATTCATCGGCTTCATCATCAAAGTCGTCATAATCGTCATTGTCGAAACCTATGAAATCATCGTAATCGTCAAACTCGTCGTCGAAAAGATAATCCTCGACGTCCCTAAGGTCGCTTGATATAGCGTCAAGCTCCTCGCCTATGTCGAGGGCGTTTTCATTTAGCTCCTCGATTTCTTCCGACATTTCAGCAATAGTCTCGATAATGACCGAAATCAGCTTTCCTTCCTTGGATTCCGAGTCGATTCCCAGACCTTCGGCAAGACCTTTCAGATACGCGGCTTTTTCCTTCAATGACATAACGCACCTCCATCAATTAGTGTGTAGTGTAGGGTTCGGGCGGCGAGCGCGGTATATCAGCTCTTGGAACGCTCGAGATACTCGCCGGATCTTGTGTCAATGCGGATTCTCTCGCCTTCGCTGATAAAGAGTGGGACCTTGACCTCCGCGCCGGTCTCCAGTGTCGCGGGTTTCGTGACGTTCGTCGCGGTGTCGCCCTTTAACCCGGGATCTGTGGCGGTGACTATCAAGTCGACGAAGTTGGGCGGGTCTACGTTGAAGACCTTACCCTTGTAAGAGTGTATCGTGCAACTCATATTCTCTTTGACGAATCTGAAGTCATCATTGAGAAGCGATTTATCGACGGGCTCAAGCTCGTAGGTCTCAAGATCCATGAAGTAGTACAGGTTTCCGTCGTTGTAGCTGTATTCCATATCCCGGCGTTCGACAAAAGCATTTTCGAACTTATCTGACGGGTTGAAAGAGTTTTCGGTCACCGTGCCGGTCATTACGTTTTTCATTTTTGTCCTGACGAAAGCCGCGCCCTTTCCGGGTTTTACATGCTGGAACTCGATTACCTGCATGACTTTTCCGTCCCATTCGAACGTGACGCCGTTTCTGAACTCACCGGCAGAAATCATTTATACTCCTCCTCGTGGCCTGATACAAGATAGAATGATTGTGCAACAGGCATTCTACCTTATTTTAGGCTGCAATGCAAGATAAATTACAGGATTATTAGCTCTTTGGCGAGTTTTGTGATGTTCTCGCAGCCGCCTTCGGTGACGTAGACGACGTCTTCGATTCTGACGCCATATCTCCCTTGCAAGTATATCCCGGGCTCGGCCGAAATCACCGCGCCTGCAGGCAGGGTATCTTTGGACTTTGCAGATGCGCTCAACGGTTCGTGAACCTCCAGCCCCAAACCGTGGCCGAAGCCGTGGCTGAAGTACTCGCCGTAGCCGGCGTTTTCTATGACAGTTCGCGCCGCTGCATCTACCTCAAATCCTGAAACGCCCGCGTGGATTGCTTCGATACCGGCTATCTGTGCATCAAGGACTGTGTTGTAAACCCGCCTCATTTCATTGTCCGGTTTGCCGATGTGGACTGTTCTGGTCGTGTCGCTGCACCAGCCGTCCACCTTGACTCCGAAGTCCAGCGTCAGAAAGCCGGGTCCGATCCTGACGTCCTCCGGGACGCCATGGGGCATGCTTGACTTGGACCCCGACACAACGATTGTGTCGAACGATTTGTCGTCCGCGCCGTTGAGCAGGAAACGGTAGAGGAGCTCGGCGGCGAGCTGCTTCTCTGTTATGTCGGTGCTGATAAGGGGCAGAATATCCTCAAAGGACTTCTCTGCGATACGTTGCGCTTTCTTCATTTTTTCGAGATCGCCGGGAGTTTTAACGGCGCGGAGATCGTTTATGATTTTTTGTGCAGGTACCAGTTCTATTTCCAGTTTCTCCGACCATTCCTTGTGCTCGGAAACGGTCATGGTGCGCTCTTCAAATCCTGCGGTTTTGATGCTATGTTCACTGAGCAGCGCCTTGATCTGCGCGTGGACGGGGTCGTCGCCCGTGTTTAGAAGTACATGCGCGTCTGTTATTGAGGCTTCTGCCGCCTCGATGTAGCGGGCGTCCGTGAAGAACCAAGCGTCGTTTGCTGTAATAAGCAAGGCGCCGGCGCTTGAAGCGAACCCCGTCGCAAACAATCTGTTGCTCGGGTTTGTGACCAGCATCGCGTCGAAGCCCTGTCCGGCTACAGCCAGCCTCAACTTCTCCATTTTACTCATACCAATAATCATTCCTTTTTTATCATATCAGGTGCGCGTCCGGGACTTCCGGTACCTTAGCGCTTTGCCGGTCGCGTCAACTCATTGTTTTCTGACCTTTACGCATTTTCCTCCTGCTGATAGCGCGGAATGGCGCCTCGGTCGCATATCTCAGCGCAAGAAAAGGGTTGGTGAACTGCCTCGGCCGCACTACAATCGATACAATACCGGCGCGGTTGGCCGCGAGGGCGTCGGTATATACCTGGTCGCCCACAAACGCGGAGTCTTCCGCACTGAAACCTGCCGCATCCATGGCCTTGAGGATGCCTTTGGGCGACGGTTTGGAAGCGCCTTTAATGAATCCAATGCCGAGGGTCTCCGCAAATGTGTCGACGCGGGTTTCGCGGACGCTGTTGGAAACGATGCACAGCTCCACCCCGCAGTCCTTCATCGAGCCTACCCACCGGGTTACGCTGTCCGAGGGGGTATGTTCGCTATATGAGGCCATAGTATTATCCAAATCCAGCATCAGGAATTTTATTCCCAAGCCCTTTAGGAAATCCGGTGAAACATCAATAATTTCTCGGAAAGCATAATGTGGCACTGGTATAAATCCCATTGCTCAGTCCATCTCTTTCACCGATTTGATACTTTTTTCGATTTTTCTTCTGGGTGACATGATTTCATGCCCGCAGCCGGTGCATTTGAGCTTGAAGTCCGCGCCAATCCTCAAAGTCCGCCATGTATATGAGCCGCACGGGTGTTTTTTCTTCATGGTCAGTACATCGCCGACTTTGATAACCATAAGTCCCATAGCCTCGCACCATATTGATTGCGTAGAAGGTATCATGCCACCGGCGTCAAACGCGCCTGGGATGCCCATAATGCCCGCGCGCGTTATCATCGCAGCCATCATTATACGTTGATACCCTGTACATTTCAATTAATTATTTATGAATTATTCACTTGCCTGCGCATTTATGATATACTTCGTTATGCTTTTGGCTATATGCTATGCGGACTGCGAGGTATCCAGATGCTTGCAGACTATGAAGTCGACTCTATTGTCCGGCTGCTCGAAGAGTATTATCCCGAGCCTGTGTGCGCGCTTGATTACAGCAAGGACTATGAGCTGCTGTTTTCGGCGCGGCTATCCGCGCAATGCACCGACGCAAGGGTGAATATTATCACCCCTGTCCTTTTTGGGAAGTACCCGACGCTTCAAGCGCTTGCCGGCGCCGATGTGCTTGAGGTGGAGGATATTATCCGGACTTGCGGCTTTTTCCGAAGTAAAGCGCGGGATATCGTAAATGCGGCCGCCATGCTCATCGCTGAGTTCGATTCGCGGGTCCCGGATACTATGGCGGATCTGCTAAGACTACCGGGTGTGGGGCGCAAGACAGCAAACCTCATGCTTGGCGATATCCATAACCTGCCCGCTGTCGTGGTGGACACGCATTGCATAAGGCTGAGCAACCGTATAGGGATGGTGGATACTAAGGATCCCACTAAAATCGAGAAGGCATTGCGGGAGGCGCTGCCGCCTGCCAAGTCTTCCGATTTCTGCCACCGTCTCGTTCTGCACGGGCGGGCTGTATGCACTGCAAGAAAACCTGACTGCGGCAACTGCGTTATCGCCGGTTTTTGCCGGCACTTTAATATAGGAGGTGGACGCCTTGATGACTGATAAGAAAATCCAACCTTGCTGCGCTTACTGCAGGTACAGTTCGGCGTTGGGGAGGGATGAGGTTGTCTGCATTAGGCGGGGGATTATGGAGAGTTCCGGGAATTGCAACGCTTTCCGTTACGAACCGACTAAGCGTCAGCCGGAGGGGCTTCCGGTTGTGGCGTCCACGGATTTCACCGAGGAGGATTTTAAAATATAAGTAAAGCGTATCGACCTCACTGCAGGGGCGCGGGGTCAATGCACTTTTTCTATACGGGTTTGATAACGGGTTTGATAGTACACGTGAATGCGCTTTCGTCTATGGTGAGGACAGCGTATGTTTTTGTGCCTAAACATAAGCTGCCGGGATTGATCATCACGGTGTTTTCAATGGTTTTATAAAGCGGGACATGCGTGTGACCGAAAAGCAGTATGTCCGCGCCCCTGGCGCGCGCGGTCTCGGCAATCTGGAAAAGCCCTGTTTTCACGCGATAGAGATGGCCGTGCGTCATGAAAAACCTCTTCCCTTCGAGGTTAAACTCATCAAAGTCAGGGCTGTATGACGTGAGGTCGCAGTTGCCCCGGACCGAACGCAACGGGATGTCGGGGAAGGCTTCCCCGATATCTGCGCAGTCGCTGTCATGGTCGCCAAGGTGCAGTATCAGTTCCGGAAGCTCGAGAGATACTGTTTTTTGAAGGGTTCTCTTCCCGCCATGGGTATCGGATACAATCAGTATTTTCATGAGATAGTCCACAATAGGGCGCCGTCCGGCAGGGTGAACATTTTCGGGTCTGTCTCCCCGATCAGACATTCGCCGGCCTTCACCCTGTAAATCAAGTCGCCTGTTTCATCGAATTCTTCCGCGCATGTTATCAGCCCGAGCCGGATTGATATGTAGCATGTCATTGTGTTGCCAAGCTCCACAGTTCTGTACGAGATGTATATGCAGTCTTCGCCCTCGTATTCGGTATATCCTGCGTCGATAATATCGTAAAGATTAAAATCCAGGATGCTCTCATAGCTTGTAAGCATCTGGTATTCATCTGCGGTCCTGTAACCGTCGCCGTCTGAACCGGGAGCGCCGATGAAAGGAGCCGTTTCCGAACCATACCATATGTATAGCGCTTCCGAGGTGACGATGATTCTTTTCTCGTCGCCAACGGGGGGCTCGACCTTGAGTGAGGTCACGTCGGCATTTACCGCGACATCGATATAGAAAACAGCTTGCCCGCTGTCCCAAAAGCTTTCGACGATCAGTCTGCGGGTATATGTGTCCGGGCGCGTCAACGTAGATATTACGGCCTGGACCGTCTCCCGCGTTACCTCTACCCGGTTTGGCGCGTCCGGATTTGGTTCAATTGGCCCCTCGGGGGATTCGGATCTCTCCGGGAGCGTCAACGTACCGCCTTCAGGGCTGAGATCCGATACCAGCAAAATCACAACGATGATTATTATGATGAATATCACGCCAAAAGCAGTTATTCCCAGTATTCGTTTTGTGCTCATGTTTGAACCTTATAGTTTTTCATTCTCATTGACTTGTTTTGGCTTTTCATCCGGTTTTTCTTGCGTGGTCGTTCCTAACTGATCATCGCTTTCCTGTTTGGCCGGTATGGCGGCCTCCGCTTGCCCGTCGCTTTCCGGTTCGCCCCCGATGTTACCCGTTCCATTCCGGGCGGCTGGTTTCCTTACGCCTTTGAAAGCAAAAAATACAATGAACGCGGCGACTGCGGCAGCGATAGCCAGTATCAGAGCTTTCATTTTGACGCTAGTTGTGATGACGACGGCTACAAGGCCTAGTAAACCGCTGATGGTGTAAAGGATTGCGACAGCCTGCTTCTGGCTTAGTCCCATATCGATAAGCCGGTGGTGGAAATGGCCCCTGTCCGGGGACAAGGGGTTTTGCCTTTTGATCAGGCGGCGGAGAAAGGCGAACGATGTGTCGAACAGGGGCAGCGCAAGCACAAGGAAAGGGGCGGCAAACGATACCAGCGCGTACAACTTAAACAACCCGGGAATCGAAACAGTGGCAAGTACATAGCCAAGGAGCAGGGCCCCGGTGTCGCCCATAAATATCTTCGCAGGGTTGAGGTTGTATGGCATGAAACCGATACACCCGCCCGCAAGTGCGGCCATGATAACAGCGATGTTCGGCTCCGACACCATCACTGCGATAACCAGCATGACTATCGACGATATCGCGGAGACGCCGACTGCGAGCCCGTCGAGCCCGTCGATAAGGTTGACAGAATTCGTAATCGCTACAATCCATATGACTGTGACGGGTATCGAGAAAAAGCCCAAAGGAAGGTATTGGTCAGGGCTGAACACAAATGGGTTCGAAAACGCCTCAATGATGACGCCATGGTAGATTGCGACGAGCGCAGCAAGGATCTGGAATATCAACTTAACGATCGCGTGCAATGGCTTGACGTCGTCAATAGCCCCGATTACCACGATGAGCACGGCCCCAAAGAGGATGCCCCTGATTTGCGTCGTGATATCGACGAACAGTATAACGCTAAGCAGGAAACCAATAAAAATCGCAAGCCCGCCAAGTCTGGGAATCGGGGTTTGGTGGACCCTTCTCGAATCCTTGGGGAAGTCTATCGCGCCTATGTGGTTTGCAAACGATTTCACCACAGGGGTAGCCGCCAGGCTGAGTACCAGCGCTACCGCCGCCGATACCGCGATTCTGACGTATGATGACATAATGAACATCCTTATCTACTAATAAATCCGACCTTGCTATATACCTTCATGAGAGTCTTGTCCGCAACGCGGGAGGCTTTCTCAGCCCCTTGCGAGTATACGCTTTGGAGATAAGCCTTGTCAGCAATGAGCTTTAGCGCTTCATCACGGATCGGGCGGAATTTTTCGACAACGGCTTCCCCGACGCTCTGTTTGAACGCGCCGTACCCTTGCCCGGAGAACTCGGTTTCAATCTCATCGTAATTCTTGCCGGTACAAGCGGAATATATCTGCATGAGGTTGGATACGCCTGGTTTTGCCGCGGGGTCGAAGCGCACGCTTGTTTCGCTGTCGGTCACAGCCTTCTTGAAAGCGCGCATAATATCCTCCGGTTTATCAAGCAGCATGACGCAGCCGCCTTCAGTGATTGAGGATTTTGACATCTTGCTCGCCGGCGCCTGTAAGTCCATGATCCTGGCGCCTACTTCCGGTATGTATGGCTCGGGGAGCTTGAAAACATTGCCGTATATACCGTTGAACCGGACGGCTATATCGCGCGTAAGCTCGACATGCTGTTTCTGGTCCTCGCCGATTGGGACGAGATCCGCCTGGTATAGCAGAATATCCGCAGCTTGCAGCGCGGGGTAGGTGAATAGCCCCGCGTTAATATTATCGGCGTGTTTTGCGGTCTTATCTTTAAACTGCGTCATGCGTGACAGCTCGCCGAACATTGTGTAGCAACTCAATACCCAGGCAAGCTGCGCGTGCGCCGGGACGTGGCTTTGTATGAATAGCGTGTTTTTATCCGGGTCCAGGCCGCAGGCGATGTACTGCGCCAACTGCTCCAGGGGGGTCTTACGAAGCTCGGCGGGCGCCTGCCTTACTGTTATCGCGTGCATATCGACAATCATGTAATAGCAATTGTACTCATCCGTCAGTGCGACCCAGTTCCTGAGGGCTCCGAGGTATGAGCCGAGTGTCAGCGCGCCGCTTGGTTGAATTCCGGAAAGGATCGTTTTTTTAGTTTCCATTGATATGCTCCATGATTCATTACCCCTTATTTGCGCAGGCCATACTCTTTGGCGAGTTCGCCAAAGCCTTGCATCGAGTTCTCGATAGTCTTCTTAGCGACGCAGTAGGCGATCCTGACATATCCGGGGCAATCGAATGATGCGCCCGGTACTACGAGGATGTTATACTTCTTGGCGGCGTCGGCGAACTCTTTGTCATTCACAGGTGTTTTCACCCACATATAGAACGCCCCCTGCGGGAATACCGGATCGAAACCATGGGCTTTCAGACCGCTATACAGCAGTTTTCTGTTTTCGTCGTAGGCCGTTATGTCTGTTTTCTCGTCAAGACATCTTGCTACGACTCTTTGCATCAGCGATGGGGCGTTGACATAACCAAGCACTCTGGTGGCCACGCACGCCCCGCTGAATATCAGGTCGTGGTCGTCTGCGGAATCCGGAATCAGGATGTAGCCTATGCGCTCCCCGGGTATCGAAAGCGATTTCGACCAGGAGTAGCAGACTATTGTGTTCCTGTAGTGTTCCGTAATGAGGGGGACGTGTATCCCGTCATATGCCAGCTCGCGGTACGGTTCATCAGATACTATGTAGATAGCGGCGCCGAACTCCCGCTGTTTCTCTTCCAGAATCGCCGCAACCGACTCGATGGATTCTTGCGAGTATACTACGCCGGTAGGGTTGTTTGGCGAGTTGATCAGGAGCGCCCTGGTCTTTGGTGACAGCGCTTTACGGAGAGTTTCCGGGTCGGGCTGGAATGTACCGCGCAGCGATGGCGCGGCGACCAGCTTGCCGCTGAAATTGCTGACGTAGTTGCCATACTCGAGGAAATACGGCGAGATTACGATAACCTCATCACCGGGGTCTATCAAGGTCTTAAGGACGACGTTCAGCCCCCCTGCGGCGCCGACTGACATAACAATGTTATTTTCGTTATATGTCGTGCCAAACCTGGCGTTCAACGAGTCGGCTATCTTCCCCCTTACTTCCGGAAACCCCGCGTTGTTCATGTATCCATGAAGCGCTACGGGGTCCTCATTCTCCGCTATGTCTATGATTGCCGCTTTTATCGGTTCGGGCGCCGGGAAGTTTGGGTTCCCGATGCTGAAATCATAGACGTTTTCACTGCCAAAGCGGGAAGCGAGTCTGACGCCTTCCTCAAACAATGCCCTGACGGCGCTGCTGTTTTCCGTCAGCTTTACCATGTTGCTCGAAATCATGTTATTATCCTTGCAGTCCGTATATTTTTTATTGCATCATACACGGTTTTGGCTAAAAAGTCCACTTTTCTTTTTGACCGTGCGCCTTCACTGTGGTATTATATGTGCTGCTTGATAACACAATGGGAGTAGGGATAAGATGGTCGACAGGGGAAAAATCGAAGCTGCGGTCAGGTTGTTTCTGGATGGTATAGGGGAGGATCCGGGGCGCGAGGGTCTTATAGAGACGCCGGGAAGGGTCGCCAGGATGTGCGACGAGATTTTCGGCGGGCTTGATGAGGATCCGAAAACGCACCTTTCCAGACAGTTCCATGCACCGGACAGTGAGCTGATCGTCGAAAAAGACATAGTGTTTTACTCTGTCTGCGAACACCACCTGTTGCCCTTTTTTGGGAAGGCGCATATCGCCTATATCCCGGACGGCAAGGTGGCGGGGTTGAGCAAGCTCTCCAGGACTGTAGAGGCCTTTGCCCGCAGGCCGCAATTACAGGAGAACTTGACAGTCCAGATCGCCGAGGCTGTAGAGCGCCATCTCGCGGCTAAAGGCGTTATGGTAATTGTCGAAGCGGAGCATACCTGTATGACTATGAGAGGTGTGAAGAAGCCTGGCGTTGAAACGGTCACGATAGCGACACGCGGCCTTTTTGCCGGGGATCGCGAGCGCCAGAGGCTCTTCCTTGAAATGACTAAATGATAATTGGCGGCCGCGAGTTCGATACCGGGAACAGATGCTATGTCATGGGCATACTCAACGTCACGCCCGACTCATTCTTCGATGGCGGGAAATGGAACGATATTGACGCCGCCCTGCGCCACACTGACTGCATGGTTGGCGCCGGGGCGGATATCATAGATATTGGGGGCGAGTCGAGCAGACCGGGCCACACAGGCGTTTCACCCCGGGAAGAGATTGACAGGGTGCTTCCGATTCTCGAAGCGCTGGGCGCCCGTTTTGACGTCCCGCTTTCGATCGACACATGTAAAAGCGCCGTCGCTGAAGCGGCCATCGGTGCGGGCGCGGCTCTTGTGAACGATATCTGGGGGCTCAAACGCGACCCGGGTATGGCCGGCGTCATAGCCCGCTCCGGAGTCGCTTGTTGCCTGGTGCACAATAGGGGTGCAGTTGACTATTCCGACTTCGTGCAGGATATGATCGGCGATTTGGCCGAATCAGCAGCTTTGGCGATTATGGCCGGCATATCAAAGGAGAATGTCATACTCGACCCCGGCGTCGGTTTTTCGAAGACTCACCGGATGGATTTGGAAGCGATAAACAGGATTGACGCTGTAATAGGGCTTGGATACCCGGTCCTGCTGGGCGTATCCCGCAAAAGCGTAGTGGGGGGCGTCCTCGACTTGCCTGAATCTGAACGCCTGGAGGGGTCGCTTGCCGCTGCAATCGTCGGACTGATGCGTGGTTGCTCGTTCCTGCGGGTACATGACGTCAGGGAGACGAAGCGCGCGGTGGCGATGTCGGAAGCCATAATAGCCAGCCACTGACCAATCAGCCGGGAGGCGGACGGGGAACTGCGGGGTTTATGAATACTATGGATAGGATCGATATCAGAAATCTTGAAGTCACTGCCAAACATGGCGTGTACCCGGAGGAAAAGACCCATGGGCAGTTGTTCGAAATATCCGTGTCGCTCTATTTGAGTCTCCGCAAAGCGGGCAGATCGGATGATTTGAACGATTCGTTGGATTACTCGAAACTCTGCGGGGCCATTGAAGCCTTTGTCAGCGGCAACTCATACAACCTTATTGAGACTGTCGCGGAGGGATTAGCTGCCAAGCTGCTCACCGACAACGATGCGGTGGATAAAGTGCGGGTAGAGGTGAAAAAGCCAAACGCGCCGATATCTGCGCGGCTCGAAACAGTTTCCGTGCAGATTGAGCGGGGTTGGCACAAAGTCCACGTTGCGATGGGATCGAACATTGGAGACAGGGAAGGTTATCTGAGGTTTGCGACTCGTGAGATAAGCGGCATTGAGCATATCAGGAACCTCAAGGAGTCCGGACATATCACCACAAAGCCGTATGGGGGAGTCCAACAGGATGATTTCCTGAATGGGTGTCTTGAGTTCGAGACCTTGTGTACGCCGTTTGAGATACTGGGTTTTTTACAGGAGATAGAGGCCGGGGCCGGGCGTGAGAGGCTGGAGCGCTGGGGGGCGAGGACGCTTGATCTCGACATCATTTTCTACGACGATATCGTTATGTCGGAAGAAAACTTGAGAATCCCCCACGTGGATATGCATAATAGGATTTTCGTACTGGAACCCCTCTGCCAGATCGCGCCGTATAAGCTCCATCCGGTGTTGAAGAAGACCGTTTCGGAGATGCTGGGGGAATTAAGAGTTGAGGGTTGAGGGTTGGAAGCGACTATGGACGTCAGGGGGGCGCTCGAGTATATTCATAACGTGAAGTGGCGGGGGGGCGCGCTTTGGGGCGGGGGT
>Ga0082212_10006681_pt1 | contig 15432 bp, 16 predicted proteins | sample TergutNt197P3_FD_71548 | JGI IMG/M metagenome (GOLD analysis project Ga0082212, IMG submission 71548) | Neocapritermes taracua P3 segment gut microbial communities from Petit-Saut dam, French Guiana - Nt197 P3 | ecosystem: Host-associated > Arthropoda: Insects > Digestive system > Gut ...
AAGAAACCGATGTCATCAATATGACTATCGGCATTGTAAAAACGCAGACCGTTGAAGAATATGAAGCCGAACAAGCGATTGTCGCCCAAAAAATGATTGCAGAAGAGAAACAAACACTGCAAAAATATATGGCAGACAACGACATCAAAGGCGTTGAGACCCCCGGCGGAATGTTTATCGCCGTCCTCAAAGAAGGTACCGGCAATCAACCCGAAGCAGGCAGTACCGTCAGCGTTCATTACACCGGAAAACTGTTGAACGGAAAAGTTTTCGACAGTTCTGTTCAAAGAGGCACGCCAATTCGTTTTCAGGTGGGCGTCGGACAAGTTATACGCGGATGGGACGAAGGTATTTTGACCATGAAAGTGGGTGAAAAAGCCATCTTCCTCATTCCTTCGCCAATGGCTTACGGCGAGCGCGACATGGGTGAAATCCCATCGAACAGCCCGCTGATTTTTGAAGTCGAACTTATGGAAATTCATTAATTAATAACCCTTTAATACGAATAAGTTATGTTTCAAGGAATTTTTTTTGGCTGCCTTTTGATAGTTGTCAGTATTTTAGCGCTTCCCAATCTTTTTGTATCGAAAAAAGATGAATTTACAAACTTTTTTAAGAAACTGTTCCTGTATCAAGGATTGATTGGCTTGGTTGCCTGCATTGTCGGAGCGATAGGCGTTGTTTTATGCGTCATGAAAATTGCTACGGAGATGGAAGGAGTATTGTTGGTGTTGATGCTGCTGTGGCTTACAGGGATGGTATGCACCGCCTTATTAACCATTCTCGGCTTTTTGTTAAGTTATAATCTGCTGTACACCCTGTTTTTTTTCAAAGGGAAAAAAGCGGAAGAAAGTTTAGAAAAAATGCGCACCCGCATCATGCCCATGCAAGGAAAAATCGCCTTACTCGGCATCCTGATCGGCATTTGGAGCATTATGGCTACGGTGATGTTTGCGTAATATCTGAACTGTTTTTGAATAATTCAGACGTAAAAAAACCGCCGCAAATTGTGGCGGTTTTTTTGTTGTTTTACTGTATCTATATAAAATTATTTTTCATCGTTTTACCATTTGAATTGTTTATATTTTTTGCGGGGGATTGTGCGGGGGGGCTTGTAGAGACGCACGGCCGTGCGTCTCTACGGCGGCGGCGGCGGCGGCATGGGCATCACCATCCATGAAATTCCCCATCCGTCCATTTCAACGGATTTTCATAAATATAATGGATAATGCGTCGATATTCGTTTTCATCGCGAATAATACGGTCGTGGAAACGTGGTTGCCAAACGGGCATTTTTGGCGTATTGCGTAATATATTGATTTTAACGGTTGCCGACGATTTAAACCCCGCAACAAACGATGATATGGATTTGGGGGTGCGTTGCGGGGGGGATTGTGCGTGCGCCCCACCACCATCGTTCGCCCCACCACCACCGCCATCCGGATTATCAATTCTTAAAATGGCATGTATATGATTGGGCATAATTATAAATGCGTCGCAAAACAATTCTTTTCTAATGTCGAATGATTTATGCCATTCTGCGTTTACAATTTCTCCTGTTGGGGATAGATGCATCGTACCGTTTACAATTTTTCCAAACAAACATTCATGTTTTACAGTGCAGATGGTGATGAAATAACATCCGTCTGCAGAATAATCCCACCACGATGCACGGGCGGAAGGAATACGATACCTGTTTTGAAATTTTTCCATTGCTGCAAATATACATGATTTTATAAAAAATATGTTTACAAATCGGCGCAAGCGGGGTATCTCAAAAGTAAAATTTTCTACCACTAAGTTCACAAAGGATTTTTCACAAAGAACACAAAGGCGTGAATATCAACGTTTTTTATTTTGTGTTCTTTGTGGTTTCTTTGTGTTCTTTGTGGTTAAACACTCTTTTAAGACAGCCTTTTACCACTCGTCAGGAAACGAAAAGCCCCCCTCGTTCCCCCCGAAGGGGGGAGGGTTAACTATCGCTGTGTCCACGCTCTTTTTTCTTCGCACTTTCTCTCAACGGGAGAATTACTTTACAGTTTTTACACATCTCACACAGAATCTATCTTCTTTTTCATCATAAAAGCCACGATCATTATGTTTCCAGCTTCGTACTATTAAAATTTTTGCTTTCCCTTGACTTATGTCATATACCTCTCCAAAAAATTCGGTTTTTGTAGTCTTATAACCAATTTCACTGCGTTCGTTATAAATTGCTTTAGATGTAAAATACTCTTTTCTTGTAAATAATTGTTTTATTATTTCATCTTTACATAAACAATCTAAATCAGAGGCTGAAGGTAAACGCCAGCCATCTTTGCAATACTTCTCTTTATCATGAGGAAAAACATCAAAATATTCATTTTTGCTAACTTCTAACCCACACCTTGTTCTTGCGTAAATATACGGTTTGTCTGCATCTTCGCGCACCTGCTGTTCTCTATGTATTTGTTGTGCAGTTTTGCCCTGTGGAGTTTCTTGTATTAATTTACTTGATACCTCACTAGCAATTGTTACCAAATCATTCATGCTTTTTATTGACCCGCTTGAATTTGCCGTACCTGAAACATTGTTACTTTCAGTTTCAATAAGTTTTGTGCTAACAAATTTCTCACCGAAAACTTCAATGATTTCGGCAATACATAAAAATTGAGCACCGGATTGCCTTCCTAACCGAATTATTTGGTCATCTCTAACACTGCCACTTAGTTGATACAGTTGTTCTTTTTTTAGTTGAGAAAGAAAAGCCTCAGAACGTTCTGTAGCAGTAAACAAATTACTTTTGTCAATTGCTTCAACTAATTTGGTTTCAAGCACTTTCTTAATTGCTATAGTTTCTTTGCTGTCGGTATCATCATGGACAACATAAACTGCTATTATCGGTTTTTGCCCCAAAACCACTCCCGCACATAGCATTGCGAGTAATAAGATAGATAGTTTCTTCATTTTTTATTTAATTTACTGATAATCAATCGCATTTACTCGCATCGTATGCAGCGGAAGGTGTTTTTTATGTTTTTACTGTAAGCGTCTTCTTTGCCGTTGCTGAAATTTATAATGTAACTGTCGTAGTTGTTTCGTTTGGATAAACTCCAGTAATCTGCATTGTTGAATGGTTTAAATTTAGTTTCTGCTTCTAATTGTGAGCGTTTGCTGTATATGCACAGCAGTTCTTCTTTGGTAGGTAGTCGCCAGCCTTGTCCTCTTAGTTTACAATGTTCTTCTGCTTCGGGATAGTTCATTGCTTTTTCGTTATAGATGCCAATGTCGTAAGCAACAACATCTCCGTGTTCATTTTGACAAAAATTGGGCATGGTGATGTAATCTTTTGTAACTTCGGTAATATCGCCGCCTCTGGTCAATTTTGTTGCCATTTCAACGGCGACGTCAATTAAGTCGTCTTCGCCTTTTTTTGTGGACATTGAAAAGGGGTCTCCGATACTTTCATTTGTACGGAGGTCTAAAAGTTTACAACTTATATGGAAGTTATTACTGATTTTTCGGATGGTTACATAGCAGGCATAGTCGGCTCCTTTGGCGCCTCCTACTTCGATGTGCTGTTCGTCATCTACAAGGTCTTGGAATGAGATTTCTTCTCCCAATATTTCTGCATATTCTTTTCTGTTTTGAATAACAGTGTATCTGCCTGATTTTGTTAATCCTTTTCCCAGTTCATCTATAAACAATCCTTTTATATCTTCGTCAACGGTGGTTCCGGGGGCGGTGGCTATTACAATTTTCTTTTTTTCCTGTGCCGGCGCTTCGATGCAATAGAGTAAAAAAAGTACCGGTAAAAAATACATTAATCGTTTCATATTCATTTATTTAATTAAATAATACATATCCTTTTTTATCATATCTGAATTTGTAGTAGTTTTTCAAAGAAAAGTTGATGGGCGAACTAAATACATTAACTAATTTAGAGCCGCAAGAGTACAAGGTTAAAGTTTGGATGCCTTGTTCGTGTTTTTCTTTGGGCATGTTGGTAAAAAGTCCTTTTGTGAGGGTGCCAACGCCTACGCATTTTCCGTCTAAAAAGGCAAAAACGCACAGGTCTTCTTTTGTTTTTATGTTTTTACAAAAAATGGCTATTTCATCTTCCGAAACAATAGGATCGTTGACGGGGGTGGTAATAGAAAAGATAAAAGTGTATATTTCTTGTTGTTTTTTACTGGGTAAGTCCGACAGTCGTTCTAAATCGGTTTTATATTCTTTTACTTTTTCCGGTTTTAAGGTTGATTGATAATCTTCCATGTTGTGCGATATTAAATCGGAGACCGATTGTACCAGATCATAACTGTTTTTTACTTGTGCCGACATTTTAATAAAAAAACAGAGAAAAAAAAGCGTCGGCAAAAAATACATTAATCGTTTCATGTTCAATATTTTAATTAAATAATACATATCCTCTTGCGCTATACTGGAGTTGATAATAATTTTTCAAAGAGAAATTGATGGGCGAACTGAATTGTTTTTCAAAGTTGAAATCACAGGAATAAACTGTTAATGTTTGGATGCCTTGTCCATATTTTTCTTTGGGTAGATTGGTAAAAAGTCCTTTTTTGATGGTGCCAACGCCAACACATTCTCCGTCTAAAAAGGCTAAAACGGCTTGGTCTGTCTTACTGCTTGCACTTTTACAAAAAATGGCTATTTCATTTTCCGGTATCGATGTAGCGTTTACGGAGGAGGTAATGGAAAGGATAAAAGTAGCGATTTCCTGTTGTTTTTTATTTGGTAAGTCTGTCAGTTGTTCTAAATCGTTTTTGTATTCTTTTATTTTTTCCGGTTTCAATGTTGTTTGATACTCTTTCATGGTGTGCGATATTAAATCGGAGATTGATGTTACTACGTCATAACTGTTTTTGGGTTGTACGGAAGGTGTTGTTTCGGTTTGTCCGGTGGTTTCGGTTTGTTCGGTTGTGGGGGTTGTGGGGGTGTCGGAAGGGGTTTGTGGTGATGATGAGGCGTTTTTCACACATCGGCAAGAGCATTCTTCGTTTTTATCTGATGTTTCTTCTTTACAGTCGTTAAATGTACGTCCAATCACTTTATCTGCTTTTTTGGGGCTGATGTCGCTGCTCCAGTATTTTCTACCTGTAAGGAGTCCTATGGTTGCTTTTTCTTTGCACATGGATTGCAGTTCTTCGGATGTTGGCAATCGCCAGCCTTGCGGACAAGCCTGCATAGCGTCGTTCCAGTTGTATTTACCGGGTAAGTCAGCGCCCATTATTTCCATTCCGCAAGCCGAAACGGAGGTGTTGTTTTGTACTTGTGGCGCTACTTGTGGTGTGTTGTTTTGTTCTTGCGACGTGTTGCTTTGTACCTGCGGCGTATATTGTGGCGTGTTGTTTTGTGTGGAAACAACGCCCATTTCTTTAAACATGGAAGGGACAACGGTTTTGGTAATAAAATCCGACAGTACTTTGTTTGACATTCGTTTTACCGAAGCATATTCGCCAAATGATTCTCCTGCTACTTTTGATTCTCCTGCTACCGATGATGAATATTGCAGATATTCTTCATTATACGAACTTACGGAACAGCCTTGAGCGCACGGGACATAGTAATATTTGAATGTACCGGCAATCAGATTGGCATCTAAAAGAATAACTTTTACTTCAATGCTGATTCCCCACAGCGTATAACTCGGAGTAAGGCGTGTTTTGTCTTTTTGAATGATAAACTGTTGTCTTTTTCCGCTTCCGTCGTAACCTTCATCTACTTCATATTTATCTATGGCATAATGAGTTACTTCAAAAATAAGGTCTGTACCTGTCATTTGATGGATTTGGGCGTAATCGTTGATGTCTTTCATTTTTGAGACAGCGCTTTCGAACAATCTTCTATCTCTTACGTTGTATCCTTCTTCCATTAATCCGCGCTCAATAAGGGTACAAACTCTGCTTGCGGGCGCTGCCGTGGAAACGCCGCCTGCCGACACGCGGTCTCTTACTACTACCGACGCTCCCGGATTTTGGGACATGAATTTTTGTAATGATGATTGTGCAAAAGGTTGGGACGCTTTTTGATCAAGGGTTATCTTCCTCACGGTTGGTATGTTTGGACCGCAAGAGGCTAAAAAAATCACCATGCCCAATAGAAAAATTCTATTGATATTTTTTATGAAAAATTTTCTGTTCATCTTATTATATATTTTGAATGTTTATTGATTTGATTATTTAAATTAAAATTTAGGCGTTTCTCTTGCCATATCGCGATAAATGTTAGGAATAACTTTTTTTGATATAAAATCGGAAACAACGTCCATATCTAAAAAATCTTCCCATGTTTCACCTTTGACCATCGTTCTTGCACGAAATTGTTGACCGGTCTCCGGCATTTTATAACGTAATTCGTTGAAACTGTAATCAACAACATTACAGCCTTGTGTGCAAGGTACATATTCATATTGATATATTCCTGCTACTCTGTTGTCTTCCAAAAAGATAACTTTAATCTCAATGCTGAAACCATACAGATAATATCCTCTGGATACAGTATAATTTTTGGATACATCAATTTCAAAATCATGCGTTCTTCCGTTTTGGTCGTAAAATTCTGATACATAGTGAGGAACGGGATAGGCATAAATTTCAAAAATAAGGTCTGTTCCTGTTGTTTTTCGAAGTTCTCTGTAATATTGCCCAACATCTTTGTAGTTGTTGTTTTGCATTTTTTCTACTGCGCTTTCAAACAAACTTCTGTCTCTCGGATTTTTATGATTTGTCATTAATCCGCGTTCAACCAACGAACTGATAGTACTCGACCCTGTAACGCCTGATACGCTACCGGCTACGCTAAAATCTCTCACCACTACGGATGCTTCTTGATTTTCTACGTCAGACATAAATCTTTTTAATGTTGGCGTTGTTGTAAAATTTTCTCCATAATTTGGAGGAATGTTTATTTTTCTTGCGGTGATTGAACTTCCGCAGGAAGAAAGCAGCAACACTGCCGCTGCACAAAAAATCCACATTCTGTTCATGCTACTTAATTGTTTCATTTTATTCATGCTACTTAATTTTTTAATTTTTAATTATTCAACTATTTTAACTATTTAACTATTAACCATTTAACCATTAATCATTAATCACTAATCACTAATCACTAACCACTAATCATTTAATTTTTCACCCATTCCATTAATTTATCTGCAATAACGTTTGCAACATCTTCAAAGGCTTTGCGGGCGGCTTTTTCGTAGGAAGTATCTCCGCCTTTTTGTTTTATTTCATCTTCACACACCGCTTGTTGCGTTTGTCTTTTTATCAGTTTTATCTCTACGTCGGCATCACAAAAGAAAATTCCGTTGTTGTCGCTACGTTCGCGGGCAGAGGCGTTCAGTTTTAAGATAAAATCGGCTTTTGCGGCGGTGTCGGTGAAACTGCAGCCGTTTTTACTCAAAATGCCTTTTACTTTGTTGGCAATCAGCGAAGTACTTTTTCCAAACAAATCTTCTTTGCTTTCAACATAAATATAAACGCCTTGTGCTAATTTTGCTAACGCCAAAACGATTTCGCTGCGGTATTTTGCCGTTTTTTCGCTTTGCGAGGTGGAGATGGGACTGCCAAGTGCGCTCAACACATCTTGCGCCTGTTCTGCTTTGACAAGCAACGGGATGGCGTCTTCGTATTGTTTGCGGGCTTTGGCTTTTTCGCCGGCGGTTTCCAACTGTTTGGCGGTGTTTATGGCGCTTTCCAACTGTTGCAGGGTGATGGTGAAAGAGGCGTTGTAATAACCGATTAGTTCGTCTTTTTTTACGTAGGCAAAGGCGTGGATAATTCCTTTGCTGTCATCGATATATGTTTCTGTTTTTACGCCTGCAAGGTCGAGGTTGGAAGAGGTGTTTACATTAGATTCAAAAACCGATTGTATCTGTTCGTTTTCTTCTTTGCCGGTTGCCTGTGTTTTGATACGTTCTTCGCGTTTTCGTTTTTCGCTGTTTACCTGTACTAAAACAGATTCTGTAACATACGCCATGGCGTCTTTGCGCAGCCGTTCTTCGGCAACAACTTTAGACTCTCCGGCACGTGTATTGCCGGGCGCATAACCGGTAATATATACCGAACTTGGATAGTTGCGTTCACGCTCATCGAATTGTAACCAATTGGGGGTTGTTTGTCCCCATACTATGCCCGCATATAATATTGCGAGTAAAAAAATTATTGACTTCTTCATTTGTTATTTGTTTATTTTGACCTCCCATGTCCACCCCCAAGCCCCCGCCAGCGGGGGAAAGGTTGCCCGCACTCCCTGAACGTTGTCGTTGAAGGTGTGCGGCGTTTGCCAAGCCTCCCCCCTTCGGGGGGAATGAGGGGGGTATTTAATCATATTCATCTTAAAACCTTTAATTCAGGGATGGTTCATATATTATTAATTATCTCCTGCTTTTTCATTATAATTTAATACTTGATTGAAAGTATCTTTGAATTTTTTATAATTCGGCACTGCTTTTTGTAATTCAGGCTTTTTTTGTAATTCATCGTGTATAGGTTTCAATACGGCGTCTTCATTGATTTCGAGCGCAACAAAATAGCGGTATTGTTGTGTTTTGTCGTTTTGTTGGAAGTCTTCGCACGCAGTACGGTATCCGCGTACGGTTTGATCGACCGTCAACTCTATCTCTTTTTCAAGTTTTGTTTCCAACTGTTCATTGAGGTTGGTTTTGGTTTGGTCGATAAAATATTTGGTAGTACTTTTTACCGATACTTCAATTTTCGACGTCAATTCTTCGAGTGCAGTAACATTGGCTACGGTTTTGGCAGTTGACATATCCATGCTTGTTTCCTGTCCCCAGCCTCTGATAACGCCTTCGGACGATTTTCCTTGACAGGGAACTGTTATCGAAACCCAGTTTCCGGCGGGTGGCGTCGGTAAGATGGGAACCGGTACGTCGTCGGCTGTTGCCGGTGTTTTTTGTCCGTCAGACGCCGGTACAATAACGCCGTTTGCCTTTGACTGTGCCTGCGCCGGTGTTAAAATACCCTGTGCTACAAGTTGCTCTACCGCTTTCGGAGGCAACTCCCCCGTTTGATTAATCTGCCGTACCATGTCATTCAACGCCTGCTCAAGCCTTGATTCCCAAAGATCTTGATTATACGAGTCTTTCACCTTTTTCAGTTTCATACATGCTTCATACTGCATGGCGTCGAGCATCGCCAACTCGCCCGTCGAACGGGTGAGAGACGAAAAATTGGTGCCTAAAACTACATCGGCAGCCTTGCCGAGTACTCTCAAAACCACACCTTTGGTATTTACCTTATTATCCTGCGGATTAAGGTATTTATCACACTCCTGAGCCATTCCGCTCAACGTAAAACACATCGCAACAGCGACGATAACTAATTTTTTGTAATGTTGAATCATTTCTTTATAAATTTATAGGGTTTTTATTTTATATTCAAAGCCCCCCAAGCCCCCCCGAAGGGGGGGATGTGAGATTTGCGATTTGCGATGTGAGATTTGCGATTTGCGAAGGAGTGTGGCGTGTGCCAAGCCTCCCCCCTTCGGGGGGAATGAGGGGGGCTTCCCTTCGGGGGGAATGAGGGGTGCTGTAATTCCCGTCATTATAATATTGCAAATCGGCGCGAGCGGAAATCCGCATTAGATTCTTCCTGCTTCGTTCCTCGCCCTCGTCATGACGGCAATTTGCAGGGTGGGGCGATGCGCTGAAAGCGCAACTTAATTCAGCACAGGGCAACGCCCTGTGTGATGAATGGATAATACCAATTGCGCCCTGAAAGGGCAACTTATTTATTTCTAATTGTTTAGGTTGCCCTTTCAGGGCGTTCCCGCCTTTTTCCTCCAAGTGCACACCGTCATTCCGAACGTAGCGTAGCGTAGTAAGAAATCTTTTCATAATGCGTAATTTGGGGTTTATCGTATAATCCATCTCAATTTTTTCTTGCTCATAAAAAATCATCGAATAACTATGGAACTAGGACGAGGCGGAAGCCGTTATGACTGCTTCTTTTATTTGAATTGCTTATATAATTATCAGGAGTATCTAATTGAGCGTATGCCATCCACACATTACGTCGCCACATTGCTCCCATACATATATGTTCATCGTATTTCATATCGCTACACATTTCTGCCACATTTCCACTCATATCATATAGTCCCAATGAATTCGGTTTTTTCATACCAACAGGATGCGTATAAGAATAATTATCCCCCCATTTTATTTCTCTTTCATTGTCGTCTCCACTACTATAATTTATACTACCGGTATTACTACTATTTTCAGCAAACCAGCCCACTTCGTCATAGTTATCACTTCCTGCATATTTATAAGTTTCTTTATTTTTTCCACCATGTGCTGCATATAACCACTCTATTTTACTTGGTAATCGATAGTTTCGCCCCGTCTGTTCATTCAATTTTTTGATGAATGCTTGTACATCATCATAATTTACATTATGAACAGGATGGTTTGGATTCTTAGTCGCAGAAGGATTACTGCCCATTATTGCTTGCCACTGTGTTTGAGTAACTTCATATTTGCCAATAAAAAAACTTTTCATATCAAGAGCGCCGCTACCGGTGCCTTCTACATATACCATCTCCACACCGTCGGGGTTCCATATCTCGCCGTTACGTTTAGCGCCGCTACCGCTACTGCCGCCGGAAGGCGTGTTGCCGCCGCCTGATGAGCCTTGATTAACATTAAGCAGTTTATAAGGTAGCGATTCGCATTTTTCAATAATATCTTCTCTGTTGAGTCTATTCAAACAAACAACGGTTTTAGAGTTTATTATTTCGGCGGTAACAACATCGATAATGTTACTTTTTATCACTAATTCGTTGCCTTCTATGGCTAAAGTAAAGGTACAAATATAGGAAACGCCTGTTTGTTTACCTACATCTTTAATTTGGTTATCATCAACGGCGCCGCTACGTTGAAAAACCATTTCGGCGTCAATCAGTTTTTGGCTGAATCTGGAAAAAGCCTTGTAGCCGTCTATTTTGGTAAATGATTCTTCCATAGCGCCTACCATGATTAGTTTGTCATTTTCCGGAACAGTAGCGCCTCCCATAATGTATGGTTTCATTATGGCAACTTCTTTGATTAATTTGTCGTTGCTCGAAACAGTAGCGCCGTCCATTACGAGTAGTTTTTGTCCAAAAATCGTACCCGCACACACTATTGCGAATAAAAAGATAGATAGTTTTTTCATTTTTTATATCGTTTATATCAAAAAACAATTTTTTAAATTTTGGGTGCAAAGATACGATTTTTTTATTAATAATAATGCGTTAAAATCAGGGAAAACGCATTAAAATTTCAGAGAGTTTTATTTGGCATATAACATAAAATGATTTATATAAAATATTGTTTATTAATGATTTAAAGTTCCGTTAGGAACAAAATATTGGTAAAAATATTATACATACCTTCTCAAAAGTCCCGTTAGGGACGAGATATGATGGTGGTTTTTTTTCTAATATTGCGTACCTAACGGCACGCTGTTTATGGGGAAAAAACATCTTTTTTACCAATGTTTTATCCCTACGGGATAAATTAATCGTTTGATATTCAAATGAATACTATTTTTTCATGCACGGATAAATTTTAATGCGTTTGCCCTGCCTCCCCAGCCCCTCCGAAGGAGAGGGATGTCCACCCCCGTTACTCCTCGTCCCCGTTACTCCTCGTTTCTTAACGAGGAGTATATTGTTTGGCGTTTTTAACGCCTGCTCCGTTACTCCTCGTTTCTTAACGAGGGGGAAGCACGGCGTTTGCCAAAACCTCCTCCCTTCGGGGGGAACGAGGGGGGCTTTTTTTCCCTCGTTCTTTCTATCATAACAGGATTAAACCTATCATTGTTTAATACAAGAAACTCAATAAAATGCCTGCGGCGACAGCCGAGCCGATAACGCCGGCGACGTTGGGTCCCATGGCGTGCATCAGTAAAAAGTTGGTTTTGTCGTATTTTTGTCCTTCGACGTGGGAGACACGCGCACTGTCGGGAACGGCAGAAACGCCTGCATTGCCGATGAGCGGGTTGATTTTGTTTTTCAGGAAGAGGTTCATGATTTTCACAAAACAAACGCCCGTAACGGTGGCAATGATAAACGAGGCTGCGCCTAATCCGAATATCAAAATAGAATTTTTAGTGATAAAGGTGGTTGCCTGCGTAGATGCGCCTACGGTTAAGCCGATGAGAATGGTAACGATGTCGATCATCGGACCGGAGGCTGTTGTTGCCAAACGTTTTGTTACTCCACTCTCTTTCAGCAAGTTACCGAAGAACAGCATACCCAACAACGGTAATCCGCTCGGCACGATAAAACAGGTAAGCAAAATCCCGATGAGCGGGAAGATGATTTTTTCTGTTCTGGAAACGGCGCGTGGCGGTTTCATTTTGATGACGCGTTCTTTTTTCGTTGTCAGCAAGCGCATAAAGGGCGGTTGTATCAACGGTACTAATGCCATGTAAGAGTAGGCTGAGATGGCGATAGCGCCCAGCAGTTCGGGGGCGAGTTTCGAGGTGAGGAAGATGGCGGTTGGACCGTCGGCGCCTCCGATGATGCCGATAGCGCCGGCTTCGGCAGGGGTAAATCCTGCTTGCAACGCCATGGCATAAGCGCCAAAGATGCCGAACTGTGCGGCTGCGCCGATAAGTATCAGTTTCGGATTGGAAATCAACGCCGAAAAGTCGGTCATGGCGCCTATACCCAGAAATATGAGCGGCGGATACCAACCGTATCTTACGCCGTGATAGAGTATATTCAGCACGCTACCATCTTCATAAATCCCTATTTGCAGACCGGGGAAAAACGGAATATTTCCGATAATTATCCCAAATCCAATGGGAATCAGCAACAGCGGTTCAAATTCATATTTTATCGCTAAAAAGATAAAAAACAACCCCACGCATATCATTATAGCGTGTCCTACCGTGAAATTGGAAAAGGCAGTATATCTAAAGAATGTCTCTAACTGCGTTCCTACAAATTGTAAAAAATTCATACGCTTATTCCCCCATGATTATTAAAACATCGCCTTCCATTACCGAGTCGCCTTGACGGGCTTTTACCTCTGCCACAGTGCCTTCTTTGTCCGATTCGATATTGTTTTCCATTTTCATTGCTTCCAACAAAAGCACTTTCTGACCGACGGTGATTTTGTCGCCGGGTTTTACAAAAACGTCTAAAATGACGCCCGGCAGCGGGGAGTTGATGGTGCCGCCTTTTTTAGCGGTTTTCGATTCCTGCTTACCGGCGTCGGTGGGATGAACCACCTCCGGACGAATCAGTTTCGGCGTTTTTGTCTGTTTCACTTCTTTGTCCAAAGTAACGGTGTATGGTGTTCCGTTCACTTCCAATTCTATTGTTTGACCTTCGGTAGCGTTTATTTCTACTTCGTAAGTCGTTCCGTTGATGGAGAATTTATATTTTTTCATGTTTAAAAATATTATATTTATTTAATTTTTATTCTTTTTGTTTGTTTGCTTTCAGGTAAATAGTTGGTTTCAGAAACTACTTTTTCACCTGTTTTAATTTCTAATGCTTTACGGGCGTCGCCGGCAATTTTGCCGCCTTGCCGTGCCGCTTGTTTATTTTGCACAAACCCTTCCGGATTTTGTGTACGAACAATCGCCGTTGTAGAAGCCTCGCCAAGCATTGAAAAAATCAATTCAAGGTCGTTAAAATGGTCTCGCAGGTTTTGACTTTTCAACCCTTTAACTTGTTTATATTCAGCGGGAGTAAGTCCAAAAGTTGCTTTTGAAATTTCAGCAGTAAGAATGGCATATTCTACATTTTCTTGTACTCCGTGATTTTTCCATTCGTCGGTCAGTTCTTCTCTGATGGCAATGCTGCGCATACGTTTTTCAATCCAATCGTCGGGGTAGCCTTTTAGTTTATACAGTTCGCGGGTGCGTTGCGTGGCGATTTCCGGGTTTTCAATTTCTTCAATACGCTCGCTGCCGACTTGCGCCAACCAGCGCTTAAACGGCTCTGCCTTAGGAGAAGGAATAGATTGAATGATGCGAAAAATTCCTTTTAAATCGGCGCAGTTCATTCTTTGTTTCCCTCCGGTTGTTTCTACCAAGATGGGTACAAATTGTACCCACCCTTTAGAGAGTTCGTCATCGCGCTGCCGTAATCGTTTCAGATATTGTTTGGGATCTTTACTTTCGGTTAAGATGGCAACAACGTCTTCGACAACGAAATACCATTTTTCCTCTGCTTCGCTCCACGTTGTACGAACTTGCTTGCTTTCAAAAAGTTTTATGTTGCTCATGATGATTCGGCTTATTCTTTATGTTGTCGACAAAGGTGGATTAAAACATTTTATCTATTTTTCTTCATAAAATAACTGTTCATGCCGAAATATTTGGCGTTCCAGGGCGTCCATGCGCGTTTTGCTTTTTCGATGGTGAGGATGGTGTTTTCTTCGTCGTGGAGTTCGTTGTTATAGGCGTATATGGCGGCTGCTATGGCGGCAAATTCTTCTCCGCTGGGTTCATCTTCTTTGATTATCGCTACTTTTTTTGCTGCTTTCGGATGCAATAGTCCTGTTTGGAAATCGCGTGTTTTTCGCCACATTTTTCGAGATGTTTTCATCATTTTTTCGGTGTTGGAGAAGATGATAATCAACAGCAAAAGCGCTACAAACACTGTACTCATCGCCACTGCCATCACTCCTACACCTCGCGGGTCGGTTGCTCTGATGATTTCATCTTTCTTCTCTTTTTGATAGTGAAGTGCGGGCGCATCTTCCGACATATTTTCGATACCGTTTTCGGTAGAAAGTACAATTAAATCGTAGCCACGCGGGTTTTGTCCGGCGATATACATTTGTTGCCCTTCTTTGTTGTAACTGAACGCAGTAGCATTTCCTTTGTAGTAAAAACGCCGTACTTCATAGTTCGGAACATCAGAATCCGACACCGCCATCAAATCCCAAACCGACAAATAGCAACTATCGCGATGGGAGGCTAAAAAGACCAAATAACCGTCGTAAATAGAAATTCCTTTCGGACGGTAAATGAGGTGCGTATCGTGTCTGCCTTCATACTTATCCACCAATATTTCACCCTCTTTTTTCAGTTCGCCATCACATAATTTGATGATGTCGATGGTGTTTTTAACGGTATTGATGGCTCCGAAGACATTATGTTCTTTGTCAAAAACAAATGTTTGTGGCGTTAGCGGGTCGTAAGCCTCGTCGGGGACGCGGTTCAGCAATTTTTGCAGGATAGAATCATATTTGGTTTCTATTTTGGTTTCCAACTTTTCCAAATCGGATTTTCGTATTTGTTGTGCCGAAACCGAAAAGACAACCGCTATCATCAACGCCGCAGGGAGGAGTATCCGTTTTATTATTTTATTCATCATTTCTATTCGTATTTAATTAATGAACAATGTTTTACAACGGAATATTGGTATGTTTTTTCGGCGGGTTGGAATCTTTTTTCG
>Ga0082212_10006682_pt1 | contig 15424 bp, 6 predicted proteins | sample TergutNt197P3_FD_71548 | JGI IMG/M metagenome (GOLD analysis project Ga0082212, IMG submission 71548) | Neocapritermes taracua P3 segment gut microbial communities from Petit-Saut dam, French Guiana - Nt197 P3 | ecosystem: Host-associated > Arthropoda: Insects > Digestive system > Gut ...
TAATTTGGCATGAACATCCTTGGAGATAACCAGATCATATGTACCGCTAGCCACATCTTCAAAACAGAAGCTTTGTTCTACCAAAGCCCAGCCCGAATGGGCGGTAGGACCAATATCTATATTCTCTACAACCTTTCCGTCTTGCATAAGCTGAACTCTTATGGGGTTCAGCGGATTATTACTGCTAATCTTTCCGCTGATGCAGACCCCATATAACAGATTCCAAGTAATTGCCGGTTTATCCAAATTATCCCAATCAGGCCGGGCAGTACCATCCATCTGCGAACCATATATATAGGTGAGTTCTTGATTAGTATTTAGCAATACAGCAAAGGTTTGTTTTAAGGCATGCAATTCATCAGTATCCATAATCCAGATGCTATCATCCTTCAAGTCAGCAGCACTTTTACCATCACGGAAGGCAAAACGCACCTCTCCCAAGGTTACAAATTCATCCAGAGGGCAAGCAAAAGTGGAGACAGAATTACCAACAGCCAAAGAGAGATAACCGGTATTTTTATCGGCACTAATAGCGTTGAATACAGAAATAGAACCATCCAGCACGCCACCTTTACCTGCTCCAGTTACAGATTCCCCAAAAACTTCTCCAGCAGAAGGTTCGGCAATAGCTGCCGAAGCATCCCACCTAATCAACTGCAAAATACTATTATCATAAGCCAAGCGCAACCCTTGGGTATTTGTCAGAATCAAATCTTCCTCATTAGCCCGCACCTGAAAAGCACTGACCAGAGTACTTTGTTCATTGAACATAACCTTGCTATTGTTGGAATTAACCACTTGCACAGTGAAAGGACAATCGGGCTTTGCCGGAGCGGGTTTAAATTGGGGATAATCATAACCTTCAACCATCTGCCAGACATTTTTAAAATCCCATTCCAGGGATTCATAAGTAGCTTGGTCTTTGGCTTCTTCCAGAGTAATACGCCCATTAGAGTCGTCTCTGGCATTTCCAGGAATATTTTCCAAGGCCAGATTGTTGATTTTATCTCCATAACAACCAATCAGATATGTCTCAGATCTCCCATTTATCCATTTGGAGAGAACAACACAATTGCTAATTGTGGCTCTTTCACTACCACAGTTAGCAATGCCACACCCCCAAAATGAGGAAGAAATACCACCAGAGTTATAACAATAGGAAATCGAGTTATCTCCTGTAGCAAGACCACAGATACCCCCCGCACAAGGAAGATTACCACCAGAAGAAGAAATATCACCTGTATTAAAACAATTAGATATTAGAACTTTTTGAGTTGGTGCATAATAACAACAGTAGATTCCTCCTGCAAAAGAATAATCGTTATAATTATTAGATTCAGAATACGCAGAAGAAGAAACATCGCCGCTGTTATAACAATTAAAAACTGACCCATCACCTTCACCATATATTCCTCCTGCAAAAGAGTGGGAATCAGTAGATTCAGAATAAGCAGAAGATGATATGTCTCCGGTGTTATAACAATAAGAGATTTTTCCAGTGCTTAGGCCACAGATTCCCCCTGCATAAGACCTGCTATTAGATGAGCGAGTAGCAGAAGAAGATATATTACCAGTGTTATAGCAATTGTAGACAGAAGAACTACGTGAACTACGTAATAAACGGCCGCATATTGCACCTGCGTAAAAAACACCAGAAGAAGAAATGTTTATGTTAGTACCTTCCAAGCCTACATTTATTATTTTGGCATCTTCAACATAAGCGAACAGGCCCGCATGCGAATATGTGTCGCCTGTTATAGTAAGGTTCTTGATCACATGTCCTTGACCATCAAAAGCCCCTGTAAAATAACTGATGTTCTTACCAATTGGTACCCAATCCGCCCCACCAAGGTCTATGTCGCTAACAAGGTGATATTTATCGCTAAGACTAGTAGTATTATTTCCTATTGCTTCAAGCTCCGCTCTGGTGGAAATGGGAATAGAATCAGGATCAGGAGCCCCTATGGGTGCTAGGAATTTGCCATTAGGCCCATAATAGACTCCCTTATCAGTAGCAGGCCCAGCAGGAGGCAACCCTTGCAGTTGAGGGTACTTATAGCCGGGAACCATATGCCAAACATTATCAAAATCCCATCCCAAATCCTTCTTGTAAGTACTTTGATCTTCCGCCTGATCTTGAGTTATGCGGCGGCTGGCATCATCAGCGGTATTTCCTTTGATATCTACTAGAGCCAGGTTGTTGGTTCCAGTCATATTGAGAGAAATTAGATTGCAGTGCATATTATCTGGACTGGCAGTATTCTCCGCATATATACAATTAGAAAGAACTACAGAATTTGAACTGGGGCCAACACTGGATATCCCTCCAATATAACTATGACCAGATCCAGAATCCGAACTAGCAGAGACATCCCCAGTGTTATAGCAATTGGAGGTAGGTCCATTGTCACAAATAATCCCCCCAGCTCCAACAATGCTTATACTGCTAGAAGCAGAAACAGAAATCTTTCCGATATTAAAACAATTAGAGACATTTGATCTGAAGGAGAGACTACTTGTGATTCCTCCTGCGTAAGCACTAGAACTTGAGGTAGCGCTAGCAATAATATCTCCCGTGTTGTAGCAACTGAAGATATTATTACCTATTGTAGCAATACCTCCAGCGTGTTTGCCTGAGATATCACCAGTATTGTAACAATTATTTACAAGCCCATTAGTGTAGCCACAGATTCCTCCAGATTGATTAGAGTAGATATTCCCTGTGTTATAGCAATAAGTAATTGCACTATAAGTACCTTCGTTAGTACAAGCAATGCCTCCGGCGGTACCGTCGGAAATAGTAATTTTACCTGTATTGTAACAATTGGAGATAGAAGAATTGTTATCGCCGCTGGATAGAATACTCCCAGCGAAGGCACCAGAAATACTTATATTTATATTAGTATTCTCTAACCCAACATTTTTAATAACAGCGTCAGATGCAAATCCAAACAGACCCGCCCAATCATGATAGTTTTTTATGGTCAAGTTTTTGATCACATGGCCTTGGGCATCGAAAATACCATTAAAAGCATTAGGATATATGTATTCCCCGTAATCCCCTACTCTGCCAGTCCCGACTCCAATTGGCTCCCACTCACCCCACTCAGCCAAATCAATGTCATTCATCAAAACATAGGAACCACTCAGGTTTTTACGTACATTGTCCAAATCTTCCGCAGTATAAACTTTTATAGCGTCAAGATCCGGAGCTTCTATGGGTGCTAGGAATTTGCCATTAGGGCCATAGTAGGCTCCCTTTTCAGTAGCAGCAGGGATGGAGACAGGAACTGCCAGGCTGTTCAGCGGTAGCAAACTTAAGATCATTACCATAACCAACAAGAAACTGAGTTCACGCATTGCTTTATTTTTCATACCGATCATTCTCCTTTTTTGAAATATTTAGTGACTAAGCCAAACTCTTCAAGTAGTTGATCCGCCTCCTTTATCAGACAAGTTCTTCATTTATGACAGAATAATGATTATGTCATAAGATTTGGCCGCTATCGGAGTAAAATCTGGACAAGCCAAGAGCAAAAAAAGAAAATTTGCATAACAAAATATGCCGGGACTAATTTCCAAATTATTCCGGCATGTTTGCACTGCTCAAAAGCGATAATAAAGTAGTTGACAGAACCATATTTTGGGTTTTATAATGGATATATGACAATATTCACCATTTTAAGCAAAGACTTCATGACAGAATCATTATTCTGTCATAAAAGCAAAACCTGGCTCAATCTCTCCACTATCCGCTGATGTTCCATACCACTTTCCTGCAGGTAAATACGGGTGGTGTTCACATCCGAATGGCCCAGCAGATCGGCCAGGCGATTCAAATCTTTTTCCAGCGAGTAAAACTCCCTGGCAAAAAGACGGCGTAGGTTATGAGGAAAAACTTTCTCTGGGTCAACACCCGCCTTTTTACACAGTTTTTTCATATCTGCCCAGATATTACGCCTATCCAAAGGGTTGCCTGTGCGGGTGATAAATACGCAACCCCCTGTAATGCCATGCTTCCTGGCATATTGAAGTAGGGTGTTTTGCAATTTTTCCGGAATAAAAATAATCCTTGCCTTACCCTTGTTGGTAATGACAGCCTGCCCATCCTGAACTGCCTCAACAGTGATATATTTCAGCTCGGAAACGCGGATGCCGGTAGCACAAATCGTCTGTATAACATAAAATAATCGAGTGTCCTGGGCTGCTTCCAGAAGTCGAATATATTCCTCATGGCTCAATTCTTTTTCCTTACGGGTGAAAGTTTGTCTCTGAATTTTCAGAGGCTTTATTTTTATATCCAGCCCCAAAAAGGCAAAAAACTTGTTGAGGGCGGCAACTACGGCGTTCACGCCAGCTACTGCCCGGCTCTCTGCAATAAACTGCTTATATTTGACGGCTTGATCTTTACTGATTTCCACCCCATTTAGCCAATCCAAAAAAGCTCCGGCCTCACGAATATATTTTTCTATTGTGGCAGGAGCGCGCTCTTCAGCAGTTAAGTGGCAGCTATAGGCTTCAAGTTGATTATACATATTCTCACTCCCTTGCGTTTTCTTGGCTAAATCATATCCCAGCCAACGGGAGTTTTTACAAAAACATTTGATATTAAAAGGATACCTTCAATCGGCAGGGAATAATAATACATAAACAGTCAGGAGGAAACCTATATGCCAAAACTTTACTATCAAGGACACGGCTCGTACCGTTTGACCGCGAATGATGGACGCGTGATTTTTGTCGACCCTTATGCAGGCAAGGGCTATGACCTTCCTGCCGATCTCATTCTTGTTACGCATCAACACCACGACCATAATAAGATCAAGCGCGTTACTCAAAAGCCGGATTGCCGGATAATCTCCAATATCGAAGCTCTCGCGGGCGGCAAGCACAACTCGTTTGATCTCGGCGGCTGCTTGACGGTTGAAGCGGTCGAAGCGGGAAATGCCAAACATGACCCGCGAGAATGCGTCGGATATATTGTTACGATCGATAACGTTTCGCTCTATTGCTCCGGCGATACATCTAAAACCGAGCAGATGAAGACGTTTGCCGAAAAACAGCTTGATTATGCGTTGTTCCCGACTGACGGCATTTTCAATATGGGACTCGAAGAAGCCGCCGAGTGCGCCAAGCTCATCGGAGCAAAACATAATATCCCGATTCACATGAACCCTCTCAAGAAATTCGACAAAAAAAAGGCGGCCCAAAAATGGGACGCGCCGAACAAACTGATAATCGAGCCCGGACAGGAGATTGAACTATAATATATTGTGAGGGCAACTTAAATCTGTAAATTGTAATAATATATACATCTATTGACATGAAAAATATTGCAACAAACTTTGGAAATATCCCGTCTCTAAAATATGCTGCAATATTTTTTTATCAAAGTAACGAGGAGAAAAGCTATGAAAAAGATTATTTGTCTATTATTACTTACCTTGTCCATATTTTTAATTCTGACCTTGACAGTTTACGGGAACCAACAGGTTAGTATGCCAGATAGTGCGTTTTTAGCCGAGACCAGAACTATTTATTCCTTTAATAAGGACTTATCTAAAGATGCTTACAAAGATGCAGTGATTATGAAAGAATATAACCAATACTATCTGGCAAACGGAGATATCAAACGCGGTGACAGACCCCTTGTTATAAATAACCGGATTCTGGTACCAATGCGCCAGGTTGGGGAAGCTTTTGGTGCCAAAGTAGATTGGGATATGCCCAGCCTAAAGGCCACACTTTCCCTGGGTAAAAAGAGAATAAGTATGGTTGTGGGCGATGCCTATCTAGAAATAAATGGAAATAAAGTTGATATTGACACTGAAGTCAAACTCATGGATCAGCGCGTTTACCTGCCTTTACGGGCTGTGAGCGAAGCTTTAGGAAAAACCGTCCAATACGAACATGATATAGAAGGTCATTGGTTTGTAGTTATTTATGGGGATTCTTTCGATTATAATCAATATGCGTCAGATAAATATCAACGTCTCTGGATCTTTGCCTTTTCCTCAGGCTGTAAGCCTATCTATGGCGATGACACTATTTTAGCTTACTTGCCTTATGAATGGGCTCCCGAAAGCGAAAGTTTTTTATACTATTATGATACTTATCAAGAACCCGGGCTTTCAGTTTGCGGACAACCTCTGCAGCATCTTACATCGCAAGATTTGTATCAGCGAAGCAGGGATGAATTTACAGAATTAGGCTATAACTATATTCATAATGCAAATGGTAATTTTTTCCTTTTTAATCCCTTTTCCCAAATTGAGGGCAAAAAAATCTTTGTGGTATATAGCTTTGATGATAATAATCCAGATAAGTTTCAGCTTGTCTACAAAGGCGACCAATTACCGGATATATACAAGTAGTCAAGAGAAAATTATCCGGAAACACCCTCATAAATGAGTCAAACAACCTAATCAGTGGCTATTAAATATACCAAATCCGAACGCTCCACCGATAATAATCGGCGGAGCGTTCGGATTTGGTATATTTTGGCAACTCACGTCAGAATGCAAATAATCACACGTTCTATAAATTCGACAAAAACCAAAGCTGTCCATTTGCACCCAGACCTAACGTGTTGCTATTTTAACTGTTTAGCACTATGGCATTTAGACGGTTGGTTTTTTATCTCGGTAAAGCATTGGACTAAAAACCAATAAATGTAGCCGTTGTATTTCCAAAAACGACCTATCTGTAGTCAAAAATGAAACGTTGTTGGTATCTATAAATATGTAGTAATGAGTGTCAGATGCGGCATCAATTACTCTACCATTTGCTTCTACCGTCAAAGGCAGCAGAACTACGGGACTTCTGCTGCCTTCTACCACTCCATGCGATAAATTATTTGATCTGACTGCTGCCTTGTTTTAAGGTGTGATTATGTTTATTGTGTAGTTACCAATATGGTTCCGCCAATTTTGAAATACTACAACACGATATGTAACCCCTCTCTCCAAATCTACACTTACGGCACTAACATCATAAGCTATTCGTCTTCCATATGGGTCAATAATGTCGAAAATAAACTCGAGATTGTTTTGGGTGGTCAAATCAAAACGATATTTGCCTGTTGTAGGTGCGGTGTATGTGTGTCGTACTTCATCGTCTTCGAATTGAATTGTTCCTGAAACGGTAGTTCCGCTTATTGGGGTATTGTAAGGCATAGTAGGCGTAATTATGTTAATTGTAAAGTTACCAATGTGGTTTCGCCAATTTTGAAACACTACAACACGATATGCAACCCCTTTCTCCAAATCTACGCTTACAGAACTAACATCATAAGCAATTCGTCTTCCATATGGGTCAATAATGTCGAAAATAAACTCAAGATTGTTTTGGGTGGTCAAATCAAAACGATATCTGCCTGTTGTAGGTGCAGTATAGGTGTGTCGCACTTCATCGTCTTCGAATTTAATTGCTCCCGAAAGAGTGGTTGATGTATTTGGCGGCTGTTCTGGTTGGTCTATCACATTCGATTGGTTTATCACAATAGTTAAGGCCTTTGTGCTGTTTCCACTAGCGTTGGTAGCCGATATCGTAAAACTATATGTGCCGACAGTGGTTGGTGTTCCTGATATTACTGCTCCATTTCGGGTCAAACCGGGAGGCAAATTTCCGCTTACATTCCATGTTATGGGTGAATCGCTTTTTGCGGTCAGAGATTGATTGTACACTACACCTACTGTTCCACCAGGTAAGGATGTTGTCGTTATTTCTGGAGCTGAACCCGTATTTGTTACTACACCACTATTTTCAGTTGAATCTTTACCCTTGGTATGTGGACACGCTCCCTTTTGGACAGCCCTACACAACAGCACCGCGGCTTCTGCTCTTGTTAATGTGGCTTGCCCTCTTATTGTGTTATCCGGAAATCCGTCGACTAAGCCTCTCTCAATGGCTACTGCAACGTATTTTTTCAACCCATCTGATATTGAATCATTGTCAGTAAATTTTTCCAAACGAGATAGGTTGTATTCTTCTTCAATGCAGTTTTCGCAACGCAATAATCTTGCCATTGATACAATCACATCTTCACGTACTGCAGCAATGTTGGGTCTAAATGTGTTATTGGCATAAGTGGTTAAGTATACTCGTGCTGCGTTAATATAAGGCAAGCCCCAGTGATTGGCTGTATCTGAAAAATGCACGGTTCTGTCATTGGCCGGAATATCTGCAGCGCCGACCATTATCTTCGCCCATTCTGCTCTTGTGACTGTTCTGTTAGGTCGAAAGTATCCATCCTCGTACCCTTGAATAACGTTTCGGGCATGGAGTTCTGCTATCTGCTCAAACGCCCAGTGGCTTGATGGTACGTCCGGAAATCTGACCGGATAATCAGCCAAACCTGTAACTGGGATAAATGTAAAAAGCATCGCCAAACATGCTACAAATATAACAATTTTTCTCATTGTTATTCTCCTCTCAATTTTTCCCTTTTTGTGGTTCTTCTTTTTCAGCCGTAACCTACGGTATGGTAACTTTACCCCTCCCTTCTGATGCGATGAATTTACGAACAAGGCATGTATTTAAGTATAAATCCACTGATACACCTTATTCTCTGTACTGAGCTAAACTTATCCTTTACCTTTGATGGGTTAAAGTAGTAAATTTAGAACCACAATCATAAAATTTATTATGGTTCTTCTATTACCGTAATAAAAACGCACCCAAACAAAAGATGGTATAACACTTGGCATGCTTCATCAAAACTTAGGCTTATAAATCTTAGCCCTCGCCAGAACACCATTAATCACCTCTATCATCAGAAAATAGTATTCTGTTGTTTTCCGATTCATGTATTTTCCAGTTTATACCAAGAAAGACACAATGTCAATATTAAAAGAAAATGCCCTAAGACTTCGTATTAATAAAAACATTGCAACTATTAGGAGGAAATACCAAGAGTTGAAAATAATATATTAACTCCTTTAGTGGTCTCTTGTACCCAACAAATAAACTGCCCCTCCAGCGCCTGTGCCTGCAATACAATTACAAAATCCGATGTCATGCTTACTCTCATGGACGGACATCGTATTTTGAGCATAGACAATTTATCGGTATCAATCGGAAAAATGAAAATTACTCCTTGACAAGATCTTCCTTTTATGATATGTTAAGGGTGAGAAAGTGTATTGGGGAACGCATGAGTGTTCATCCGGTATACAAAAAAGAAGCGAATAGGCATTTTACCTAAAAACAGGTGATTGCGAAGTTCGCGGGCGGTAGAATGCTGTCCCTGCATCCTGCTGAAATGCTGGAATAATATCACCTTGTAGGGGCGCGCCCGCAAAACCAACTAATTCGCAATCCAACGGAAGGAGGAAATAAACATGGTCGATAACGAAAAACTGTTTGTTCGCGGCTCACCTGTACTTTGTTTTTATACTGCCTTTTTAATTCCTAAAAAGGAGAGATGTCGATGAATACATACCAAAAAAAGGAGTGGTATTGATGAATACAACATACCAAATTTGCTGTCAAAATAAATCGACTTTTTGCTCTGAAGTTGATTTTTCAAGAAATTGAGAGTGGCAATCTGTAGCCTATTCGCACCGTCCTTTTAAACTTTGAGTTGAAAAGGGCGGATTTTTTGAACAGGGGATTTTATAAATGCTTTTATCTTTTAATTTTCCGTTTTTAGATATACGGCCATTCCTAGTGTCAATTGAAACATATAGGCTTTCAGTCTGCGATAACTTTGAGTTTTATGTTGCCGATGGTGAGAATCATGAATTCATTCGTTCTTTTGGAGAAATACGACAGAGAGAAAACTATAACGAAATACACGCTACACATGAGAGCATTTATTGTACTGCCAATAAAGCCGTAAAACTGCACCCGGATAATGCTATTACTTTTGGAGAAGTAGGAAACCTCAAAAAATTTATACCGAAATGTAAGTTCAAGAGATTGTTTACGGATGGTATAAATTGCAGGGTTGACATTGGAATTGAAAATGTATTCAAGACGCGATATTCCGACAAAGACATTGAAGAAATAATGTTGTTTTTATTCAACACACAATTATATGTTCCTCAAAAATCAAATAAGAAAGTTGCGTCATATTATGAAATTGATATGGCCAATTTAGGGAAAAGGCTTTCTGCATTATATTTGAGTGCCACTACTATTGAACCAAAGGTCAATTATTCCAAAATTGTAAAAAATTGGATTATTCATGCTAACCCAATGATATTGGTAGAAATTGTTGATAGTGAGTTGGCTTGCTTTAATAGCAAAAAGTATATAGAAATTCCAATCCCAGAATTAGAAGAATGGGAAATAAGATTATTCTACTTCAATAATTCAAATATATTTAATGGCCATTCTATGCCGTGTTGGATACTCGTTGAAACAGATACTTCTCCGCAAGATAGGGTGCGAAATTTACGAGTATACCTACAAAAACTTCATCAAAAAAGAGAGTGTTTTAAGCAAGTTTTAAAGCAATTTCTAAAGGAAGTTCGCGCAGAAACTTTTATGGATAATAATTTACTTAAGCATTATATAGAAACATATATTTATAAATGTTTATTAAAAAAGAAAAGTTATGGCATATCACATGATATCGTTTTAGATATAGTTGATAAAGCCGATTTAGCAATAAACCACCAGCAAATGAAGTCGCTTTTAGAATATTTCGATAATGAAAAGTTGAGGAGTATTGAAGAAAGGCGGGAAAAGGCAATGGAGAAATCGCCAGTAATTAATGCAAATAATGCAAACATTCAAATTGGGGAGAAAAATGAGCAGAAATTTGATGTAGATGGTGATTTTTATTTTGGAGGCAATAAGCAGGGAAGCGAATTTGGCAATCAAGTGAATGAAGTAATTCTGAAAATCAATGCTGTTGATGAACTTCAACCAGTTCAAAAAGAATTTCTTGCCAAACTTCTAAACGAGGCCAAGATTGCTGTGGAAGAAAACAGCGAAAATAAAAAAGAAGTATGCAAAGAGAAATTTTTGGCTTTCAGAACTGGTGCCGGAAGTGTAGCAAATAAAGTCTTATCTGTGATGGCTAATTTTGCATCTATTGCATCATTCTTTGGTCTAGGTCTATGATTTCACTTTAGCCCTGGTTCACTATATCAAAAGGATTTTCCCCAAAAAGTTTTGATTCATTTTAAGTTTTGGACGAGATAAATTTCTATAGCCCAAGCATAGTATTGCTTAGGGCTACTTTTTTTGCATGCATGGAGGTGCCTATCGAATGTACAAAACCATCGTCACGCTGGAGGAATTAAAAGAATATCTATCCGAAGCAATAGCCGTAGCTTTCGACTTCGAGACAGCGTCGGATGAAAAGTATCGAAAAGAAGAAAAAGCCGCACTGGATGCCCATAAGAGTCATATCGTCGGGATCAGCTTTTCAATAGCCGAGGGTGACGGAGTATATTTACCTATTGCCCATTGTATAGGCCAAAATGCTACCGGATTGATTGAGATTTGGGAATGGCTTGATACTTTCTTTGTCGATCCTACCATCACCAAAATTGCTCACAACCTAGCCTTTGAATCAGCATTTCTCTATGCCCGTGGCATCGTGATCCAAAAGCCGGTATATGATACCATCGCCGCTGCCCAGCTGATCTATAAAAATGAGAAGGAGTTTCGAAGTCTCAGTGATTGTGGCTTGAAAACACTGGTATCGGAATATTTCCATGAGCATTTACCCTCGTTTTCTGAAACCGTGAGCAGCCTGCATTTTGATGAACTTGATCCCGGTGCGGAAGCAACCGTCCGCTACGCCTGTGCCGATGCAGATTATGCCCTTCGCCTGCACCATCTGCTCAACAACTGGTTTGACCGCTTCCTTCCCAAGCACCGTTTTATTGCTGAGAAAGTAGAATCTCCAACATCGGTCTATGTTGGAATGATGCGTTACAATGGCCTCCCTATAGATCGTCCGCTTATGGAGAGAAAAGGTGCAGAGGCTTCTCTCAAGCTGGCCGAACTCAAGGAGAAAATCGCCTTCATCATCGGGGATATCAATATCGGCGCAAATGCCAGCACAGTGGCTTTCAAACGATATTTGTTTGATCATCTGAAGCTGCCGAAAATGAAGCTGACCGCCAAGGAGCAGAACGCCCTGGATGATGAAGCCATTATTTTGCTCAAAGAGTGGTGCGAAACCAATCGCCCGGAGCTGGTGGAGATGTTTTCCTTAGTACAGGAATACCGCCGCTGGGGAAAGGTCAAGGGTACATATATTGACGGGTATTTGAAATATATCAACAGCGCCACCGGACGGCTCCACCCGGATTTGCTGCCTCTGGCTACCGAAACCGGGCGCTTTGCTTCCAAGAACCCCAACTGCCAGAATATGCCCCGTGCCGGTGTCGATGATATCGGTGTCCGCAACTTTATCACCGCGCCGGAAGGCAAGGTTCTGCTGTCGCTGGACTTTTCCCAGATCGAACTGCGTGTCGGTGCTTTCTATTGCAAAGACGAAAAAATGCTGGAAATCTTCCAGACCGGCGGTGATATTCATGCCTTGACCACAGCTGTTATTTACAAGATCCCACTTTCAGAGGCTGCCGACAAATCCCACCCTTTATATAAGGAAAGGCGCACTATCGCCAAAAACTGCAACTTCGGCACATTCTTTGGTCTCTTTCCCAAAGGACTGCAACGAACCCTCAAGTTTAAGGCCGGACTGGAAGTGGATTTAGAGGAATGCGAAAGCATCATCCGCAACCTGAAGCTGGGATATCCCCGTCTTTCCCGTTGGCAGGAAGAAATCAAAAAGCGGGCCGAATTCCGCAAATATACCGAAACCTGGCTGGGACGGCGGCGCTCGATCCCGGATATTGTCTCGCCAGAATGGTCAAAGAAAGCATTTGCCCAGCGGGTCGCTATGAATACGCCTATCCAAGGAACCGCCGCAGATATTCTCAAACTTGCTCTGGGAAGGATTGTCCGGGGTTTGCCGGAGCGCCCCTGGCTTCGTCCAATATTACAAATTCATGATGAATTACTCTTTGAATTACCCGAAAATCGGCTAAAAGAAGCCGTTATTTTTATCAAAAACTGCATGGAGACAAAGCCTTTTGAGGTGTTTTCGGTACCGATTGTAGCCGAGGCTTCTGTCGGACGGAGGTTTGGCGAACTCCACGAGATGGAGGTAAATGTCGATGTCTGACTACTCCCTGCAAAAATTGGCTATTAATGCCGAGGAGTTTTTATCGGCTTTTTTTGAGCCTGCCGAGAAAGTATGCCTTCGTGTTTTCAGCGATCGTCCGGATTCAGCCTTTTCCGGCCAAAAGATGGAGATAGAGCAGGGGAAGTTTCATAAAATCGAATATGCGCTTAAGGAGCATAACAATCAGGATCGGGGGATATTCTTTGTGGTCAATTATGGCGGCCATGAAGATAATCAGATAAAACGCATCAATGCCCAGTTCGTGGAGATGGATGATGTTCCTCTTGAAGGTCAGTTGGCTCAGATTCAGGGCTTTTCTCTGGAACCGTCCCTGATTGTCAAAACCAGGAAATCCTTGCACTGCTATTGGTTGATGAAGGATGCTTCTGTGGAGAGATTCCGGCATATCCAGAAGCAGCTGGTGGCTCAGTTTTCCGGTGATCCCAATTGTATCAACGAATCAAGGGTTTTCCGGCTCCCCGGCTTTATGCACTGCAAGGAAGAGCCGCTCCTGGTAGAGTGCATCAAGTTCAATCCCGAAATTCGCTATACCCAAGCTCAGCTTTCCGAAGCTTTGCCGGATGTGCCATATGAGCCGGTGCCGAGTGGCTCCGGAGAAGCGATCCGTGAAAGAGGAACCCAGAAAGGTCTTGTGATCACGGGAAAGCGCTGCCTGTTTTTACAGCACTGCAAGAGGAATGCCAAGACCCTCTCCGAACCCGACTGGTATGCCATGATCACCAACCTTGCCTTGTTCGAAGGTGGGGAAGATGCAATCCATAAGCTATCAAAACCCTATCCCCGCTATTCCTATGAACAAACCCAAGCCAAAATAGACCATTTCCATAAGTCCAGCACCAAACCCATGACCTGTCAACGCATTGTCGAGCAAGGCTTCGATTGCTCCCGGATCGGCCAATGCAAATGCCGGGCTCCGGCTGGTTTGGCTTATTTTCCTCTTGATGTATCTGAACTTATAAAAGCCCTGATCTCGATCAAGCCCAAAAATAACCCGGCACTGGATATCCAGCAGGCCAGTGATTTTATCCGCGATTATCTCTTCAATGTTGAACCACGCGTAGCTGAGGTTTTTATCAATAACAACATTAAGGATCACTTCTTTTTCAAATCCAGTGATATAAAGCAGCTCCCAGCCTACTACAAAGAACTGTATAACAAATTCTCTGCTACCCGCGAAGCACGCTCTATTAAGGCAGGAGTAGAAACCCCTCCCTGGTATGAGCCGCTTAGCAACGGGAAACATAAATTCTTACCCGGCGCTCTGGCCGATCATCTCGCCGAAACCGATCCCGTCATCTATGTTGGCGAGAGCTATTACTTTTATGAGGGCGGCGTCTATATATCCCATAACGATAAAGCTGCCCAGCGCCGGGTACGTTCATTAATGAACTCCCGTTATGCCCTGATCTCAGATATTAGGGATTCCGAAGCCCAGTGGCAGATATTGATCGACAAATCGGTACGGGAAATCAATGTGAACCCCTATTTGCTGAACTTCGAAAACGGAGTATATAATTTGCTCACTGATGAACTTACTCCCCATGATTCCAAGATTATGTCCACTATCCGGCTCGGCGGCAAATATGACCCGAATGCCAAGTGTCCGGTATTCTTCAAATATCTCTCCGATGTCCTGCCGGAAACTGAGTTTCCCCTGGTACAGGAGATCATGGGCTATATGATGGTACCAGTCAATAAGGCCCAGAAATCCTTTGTCCTGGTGGGCAAACCGGAAAGCGGCAAATCCACCCTATTGTATGTAGTACAGGATTTACTTCTGCGCCAGGAGAACGTATCCAATCTAACCTGGCAGGCTTTGGATGAAAAGTTTGCTACGGTTCAACTCTTCGGCAAGCTGGCGAATATCTTCGCCGACCTGCCCACTGCGGAAATCCGCGACACCGGCACCTTCAAAGCCATCACCGGAGAGGACTATATATCAGCACAACACAAATTTAAGGATTACTTTTCCTTCAAACCATTCTGCCGCTTGCTCTATTCCTGCAATAATATCCCCAAGAACTACTCTGACCGTTCGGATGGCTTTTACCGGCGCTTGTGCATCATTCGCTTTCCTAATACCATTACCCCCGAGAAGAGAGACGGGATGCTCAAGGAAAAACTGATGATGGAAAAGGATGGGATCATTGCCTGGTCGATGATTGGGCTCAAGCGCCTGATGGAGAACAACTACCAGTTCTCCGAGACCGAGTGTACCCGCTCCGAGCTTGCCAGTTATAAAGCCGAGAA
>Ga0082212_10006683_pt1 | contig 15423 bp, 9 predicted proteins | sample TergutNt197P3_FD_71548 | JGI IMG/M metagenome (GOLD analysis project Ga0082212, IMG submission 71548) | Neocapritermes taracua P3 segment gut microbial communities from Petit-Saut dam, French Guiana - Nt197 P3 | ecosystem: Host-associated > Arthropoda: Insects > Digestive system > Gut ...
GACGTCGGAATTATCGACATTGCCGCCGCGCGCGCGCGGCGCGGGTCGCGGTGGTTTTTATCCAACAGCTGTTGGTCGCCGGTATACGCGTGCACCGTCGTCATATATCCGCTTTCAATACCGAATTTCGAATCCAAAACCGCGGCAACGGGCGCCAGGCAATTCGTCGTGCACGACCCGTTGGAAATAATCTTGTGCTGTTTTTTTAATGTTTTGTCATTCACGCCGTATACTATCGTTGCGTCCGCATCGTCCGACGGGGCCGATATTATGACGCGCTTTGCGCCGGCGTCCAGATGAATTTGCGCCTGTTTTTTTGTCGTCATTATTCCGGTGCATTCCAGAACTATGTCGATATCCAATTCTTTCCAAGGCATGTTTTTGGGGTCCCGTTCCGACAGAACCGTAATCTTGTGGCCGCCCACATTCATGACGTTGCCGGACAGATCAACCGGCACCGGCAGTTTGCCGTGAACGGAATCGTATTCAAGAAGAAACGCCGATTGGTCGGCCGGCGCGATATCGTTGACCGCGACGAATTCCAAATCTTTGCGGCCCGATTCAATCGCGGCGCGCAGAACCAGGCGGCCGATGCGCCCGAAACCGTTGATTGCTATGCGTGTTTTTTTTGCCATAATTTTTCCCCTTGGTTATATTCCGTTATGTTTGATTATATCATAATCGGGGCAAAAAATGACGGGAATATTTGCAAGTATCACTTGTCACCTATCACTTGTCACTTTATAATAAAGGCATGAAATATAATGCCTATATAATAGCCGGCCCGACCGCGTCGGGAAAATCCGACGCGGCGCATGCTTTGGCGCGGCGCGCAAACGGCGTCGTTATAAATTGCGACAGCGTCCAAATATATAAAGGCATAGAAAATATAAGCGCGTCGCCCCTGGCCGATGGAATTCCGGCCGACGGCGTTCCGTATAAACTTTTTTCCATACTGCCCTTATCCGAACAAATCGGCGTTGCCGAATATCTGAAAATGGCGCGGGCAGAGTACGATGCAGGCGTCGCCGCCGGCAAAACGCCCATATTCGTCGGCGGCACGGGGTTTTATATATCGGCGATTTTGCGCGGAATATCGCCAATACCCGAAATATCGACCGAGGTGCGCGCGCGCGCAAGAAACATGGTCTGCGACAATCCGGATGCGGCGCGAAAACTGATAGGCGGCGCGGAATTGGACCCGCAGCGCGCGGCGCGCGCATTGGAAGTGCTCTTGGAAACGGGCCGCCCTATTGCGGAATTCCAGGCATTGCCGCGCACCGGCGCCATACCCGGAGAAATATGCAAAATATTAATCAACCCGCCAAAAGAAATTATTGCCGAACGAATTGCCGCGCGAATTCCAAAAATGATGGCTGGCGGGGCATTGTCCGAAGTGCGGGCGGCAATCGCCGCAAATTGGGACACGGGCCGCGCAATCGGCGCATACGAATTGGCGAAATTCATAGGCGGGGAAATCGACGAAAAAACCGCGATTAAAAATTGGGCCGTACGGACGGTGCAATATGCAAAAAGACAGCGGACCTGGTTCCGCACACAATACGACGCCGATATTGAAATCAATCATGTGCCGACGGCAAAAGATTTGGAATTGATAAATGTTTAACTCTTGCGATATTGTTTGCGTGCTGATACCGAATGCGGTCAACAACGGTTACGATTACCGTCTGGACGCGCCGGCGGACATCGGGCAATTCGTCCAAGTGTCCGTTATGAACCGTCCGTATATCGGCGTAATCGTCGGCCCGGGGACCAGTTCCCTGCCCCCTGAAAAAATCAAACCGGTACAAAGTACTTTCGACTTGCGACTTTCGGCTTTAGACTTGCGGTGGATACAGCGCATGTCCGAATGGACAATGATGCCGCCGGGCGCCGTGTTGAAATTAATACTGAATATTCCGGACGCTTTCGCGCCGCCAAAGACAGAGCCCCTGTACGCATACGCGCCGCATGACAAAATCCGAATGACCGACCGGCGTCAGGCCGTCCTGGACGCGTTCGCATCCAACGATTTCGACCCTATGACCGCCGCCGATATTCAAAATATCGCGCACGTATCAAATGCCGTAGTGCGAAAGATGGTAGAGAGCGAAATATTATTGTCGACTGGAGAACAACAAATCAGAAATCAGAAATCAGAAATCAGAAATTACCGCGATACCGGAAATATAAAATTAAACGCCGAACAACAGGCGGCGGCGGACGCGATAGCATTGGAAGGATTTTCGGTTCACGTCCTGGACGGAATAACGGGCAGCGGCAAGACCCAGGTTTATTTCGACGCCGCATGGCGCGCGTACGAAAAAGGCGCGGCCGTTTTATTGATGATGCCGGAAATCGCATTGACCGCGCAATTCATGTCGCGGTTCGCGAACAAATTCGGGCACCCGCCCGTTATATGGCATTCCAACCTGACCGCTGCAAAGCGCCGCGAAATCTGGCGCGGCGTCCTGCGCGGCGATATACGCATTGTTGTCGGAACGCGGTCTGCGCTGTTTCTGCCGTGGCAGAATTTGGGTCTGATTGTCGTCGACGAAGAGCATGACGCATCGTACAAACAGGAAGACATGGGAAATTACCACGCGCGCGACATGGCCATCTTGCGCGCCAGTATCGCAGGGCTTCCGGTTATATTGGCGTCGGCGACGCCGTCTGCGGAAACGGTCAAAAAAATATCGGACGGCGCGTATAAATGCAACCGTCTGACATCGCGGTTCGGCGGCGCAACCATGCCGGGCATAGAATTAATCGACATGCGCGTCAAAGAAAACAGGGGCGGCGGAAGCGTTTCCGAACCCTTGGCGGCGGCAATCAATGGAACGCTGGCGGCACGGCAACAGGTCATGCTGTTCATCAACCGGCGCGGATTCGCGCCCATCGTGCAGTGCAAATCCTGCGGCTGGCACGGCGAATGTCCCGATTGTTCGGTCGGACAGACGCTTCACAAAAAAATCGGAAAGCTTTTGTGCCACTGTTGCGGCAAGACGGCAGCAATGCCCGCGGAATGCCCCGACTGCAAATCGACGGACATTTCGACCACCGGCACAGGGGTCGAAAAAATCGCCGCCGAAGTCGCCGAAAGATGGCCCGACGCAAAATATGAAATAGTTTCCAGTGACACTATGATGTCGCGACAAGCATTGGAGCGGTTGGTCGCGCAAATGGAATCGGGCGAAATCAACATAATAATCGGCACGCAGATTCTGGCAAAGGGCCATCATTTCCCGAACCTGACCCTGGTCGGCGCCATAGACGCGGATATGGGGCTTTTCGGTACGGATTTCCGCAGCGGCGAGAGGACTTTCCAACAATTGTTCCAAGTCGCGGGACGCGCCGGACGGGGCGAACACCCGGGCCGCGTTATGTTGCAGACATACCAGCCGGAACATCCCGTTCTGCGCGCAATCGCGGCAAACGACCGCGACGCGCTGATGACGATGGACATGGACGCGCGCCGCCGCGCGAACATGCCGCCGTACGGTCAGTTAATCGCAATAATCGTCGAAGGGGAAAAGGAATCCGCGCTGCACGAATTTTGCAAAAAACTGGCCGCCGCCGCGCCGAAAATAAAATCCGACGATTGTAAAATCATGGGGCCGATTCCGTCGCAGATTTATCAAATCAGAAACTGGTACCGCATGCGGTTTTTGGTATCGGGACCGGAACGCGCTGCGCTGCAGCCCATAGTCGCCGCATGGCTTTCAAAGATAAAAACTCCGTCGAACATGAAAATAAAAATCGACGTTAATCCGCAAAATTTTATGTAGGTAAGAGGTAAAAGGTATGAGGTATGAAGTGAGCGGACTTAAATACCTATTACCTATTACCTTATACCTATTACCTTTTACCTAGTCTTCATCTGCGCCCACATTATTTCAAATTCCCGATTGCGGGCCAGGCCGCGCAAGCGCGGATATTTCGCAAATATAGGGTCGGTGTCCCACAGTTCTGTTACGGGTTTCCCGGTCGCACGCTCTATGGCCGTGACGTCGCGTTTGTTCTTTTCATAAAATTCATCGCCGCCAAGGATGTGCAACACAACATTAAAATTCAACGGTTTTTCAAAAAATTCCGCGCGCGCCCAATCTGCGATATTGTCGCGCTGTCCCGAACCGATTGCGGCCAGCCCGGCGCGTTTTTTCGACCCGCGCAGCAACAACAGCCACGGAACCAGCGCGCGGTCGCCCAGAATAATATAACAAAAGACAGCATGACGGAATTTGCGCATGGGGCAACCATAGCACAAACAAAAAGAACTTGCAATTTAGATGTTTACGGGTATAATTCCCGCCATCGGAGTGTAGCTCAGCCTGGTAGAGTGCTACGTTCGGGACGTAGAGGTCGAAGGTTCGAACCCTTTCACTCCGACCACCATTCGCTGCTGCGCAGCTTCGGGTGGCTTCGCCACACGAATAGCGAGCAGTGTACAGCGAAGGAGTGCTACACGAAGCCTTGGCGAAGTGTAGCCAGGAAATAAATATGTTTTATGTTTATTTAATTAAATCTGAAAAATTTCCAGAACAACGCTATATCGGTTTTTCCACCGACTTAAAGCAACGAATATCCGACCACAATGCAGGATTTTCTAAGCATACATGCAAATATATGCCATGGAAGATTGTGACTTATCTTGCCTTTTCTGATGAACAGGCCGCAAAGGACTTTGAGAAATATTTGAAAGGTGGGTCTGGACAGACCTTCGCAAATAAAAGATTCTGGCGAAGCCACACATAGCCTTGGCGAAGTGTGGAAACAGCGAAGATTGAACAACTATGAGGATACGCGAAGCCCAAAGGGCAAGCGACCCCTTTCACTCCGACCATATTAAAAGTGCCCTTGCGGCACTTTTTTATTTATATTGACGTGGGCGGAATCCCGCGATAAAATACAGTCCGGAGAGAAAGCGCAAAAAGGACCGACTGATGTCACGCAGACTGCACTTCTTTCACAACAAATCCAATCACAAAAAAATATATGTAATAGAACACGACGGCCTCCTGTCCAAAGAATACGTGGAAAAACTGGAATACCTGACCGGTTCCGATTATGCGCGCCGCGACAAAATCGAATGGCGGCATCCCTTTGTCGGAACCAGGCGCGAACGCATAACCCCCTTTTCCACATCCGCGACCGAAATCGCGCACAGCATCGGACTTTCCAACATCACCCGGTTCGAAGAATACATCGGCGCGGATTCAAATTCGCCCGAATTCGACCGCATGCTGCAAGATGTCTATCCGGCGCTGGACCAGAAAATATTCGACATCGACCGCGCGCCGGAACCAATCCGATTTATACAGGACATACGAAGCTATAACAAAGAACACGGGCTGGCCATTTCGGACGAAGAAATAGATTATCTGGAATCGGTCGCCGCAAACAGAGGGCACAATTGGACGGACGCCGAACTTTTCGGTTTCAGCCAGGCGAATTCCGAACACTGCCGCCACAAGATATTCAACGGAACTTTTATCATAGACGGAGAAGAACAGGCAAAGTCATTGTTCCAGATGATAAAGGAAACCACTATCGATACATCAAGCCCGTCGGGATACAAAGGCGCGGTTAAAAACGCATACGCCGACAACGCCGCGGTCATCGACAGCGTCGATATGATTCAATGGGCGCCGGGGCCGGACGGCGCCATGACGCTGACCCCCATAAAGGCCGGGTTTATATTAAAGGCCGAAACGCACAACCATCCGACGGGCGTGTCGCCATATCCCGGCGCCGCAACCGGAACCGGCGGCGAAATCCGCGACCGCAAGGCAACCGGCATCGGTTCGCACCCGCTGGCCGGGACGCTTGTCGTCATGGCGAACAATCCCGAAAGCGACAAGGGATATCTTTATTCGTCGCCCCAGCAGATACTGACCGACGGGACAAACGGCGCATTCCGCTTTGCAAACGAATTCGGACAACCGCTGATCAACACGCGCGTGTTCACTTTCGAACATTCCGAAAACGACCGCGTATATGGATACAACAAACCCATACTGCTGGCCGGCGGCGTCGGATACGTCAACGAAGAATACGCGAACAAGGACGACACCAGAATCAAAACCGGACAGCGCATAATACTGTTGGGCGGGCCTAATTACCGGGTCGGAATCGCGGGCGGGTCGGCCGCATCCCTGGACAGCGGCGCCGTGTCGAAAGCCGTCGATTACGCGTCCGTCCAGCGCGACAACGCCGAAATGGAAAACCGGTCGTACCGCGTCACGCGGGCATTGGCGGAATCATCGGACAATCCCATCATATCAATCCACGACCACGGTGCGGGCGGGCATTTCAACTGTCTGGTCGAACTGGTGGAAAAAACCGGCGGATATATCGACATGTCGAATATTCCGGTCGGCGACAATACGATGTCCGCGCGGGAAATCATCAGCAATGAATCCCAAGAACGCATGGCGATTCTGGTCGACGAAAAAGACGTTCCGCGCGTTTTGGAAATAGCGGCGCGCGAATGCTGTCCGGCGTATGAAATCGGCGTTCTGACCGGCGATATGAAATTCGTATTCGAAATGTCGGACGACCAGCGTCCGGTCGATATGGAATTAAAGGATATTCTGCACAATCCGCCGAAAACCATAATGAAAGACGCGCGAATCAAACAGGAATTCGCGAAAATAAAATTCGACGAAAAAGATTTTGTGAAAAATCTTAAAAATGTTTTGGGCATGACTTCGGTCGGTTCCAAAGACTGGATGACCAACAAAGTCGACCGCTCTGTCACCGGTAAAATAGCGCAACAGCCCTGCGTCGGCCCGCTGCAATTACCCGTTTGCAAATACGGCGTCGCCAAATTCGATTTCGACACCGATGCCGGAATCGCCAGCGCCATCGGCTTTGCGCCCGCCGCCGCCGTTATCAATCCGGCCGCCGCATCGCGCCTGGCCATTGCGGACGCCGTTATGCCGCTGGCGTTCGCGCCCTTGAAAAACGGACTTCCCGACATCGCGCTGTCCGCGAACTGGCAGTGGCCCTGTCGCAACCCGGGCGAAGACGCGAATCTTTACGACGCAGTAAACGCCGCCGCCGAATTCGCGAATGCATTGGGCGTCACCATACCCACCGGAAAAGATTCGCTGTCCATGACGCAAACCGTCGACGGCCAAAAAATCACGGCGCCCGGAACCGTCGTAATGTCCGCCGCCGGTATCGCAAAAAATCTGGATAAACGCGTGTTGCCGGTCATAGACCCCGATGTCGAATCATTGTTTGTTCGAATCAATATGGCGGGAATCTGCCCCCCGTTTGAATTGGGCGGCTCTGCATTTGCGACGTCGCTGGGGTTTGTCGGTGACAAGACGCCGGATATAGAAAACCCGGAATATTTCAAGCGCGCGTTCAAAGCGGTCCAGGAAATGGTCGCGGGCAGAATCGTCATCGCCGGAAACAGCGTATCCGGCGGCGGGACTATAACGGCACTGCTTGAAATGGCTTTCCCAAACACCCGCGGCGGAATCCGACTGAGATTGGCCGGACGCGATGATATTTCCAACGAACTGTTTTCGGAATCGCCGGGCGTAGTTGTCCAGGTAAGCGTGTATGATATTCTGCAATTTGAAAAGATAGCGGCCAAACACAATATCGACATAGATTACATCGGCGAACCCATACCCGAACGCAATCTTGAAATGGACGGCATGTCGATTAACATTGACGGGCTGCGCGACGCGTGGATGACGCCATCCATGAAAATGGAAAAATTCCAGAACAAACGCCATGTCGCGCGCGCCGATTATCAAATGCAGCAACCGTTGAAAATCAACGTAAAGAAAATAAGAACAATCTCTATAAATACGGGCGGAACGCGAAAAACAACATGCGCGGTCATTCGCGACAAAGGCGTCAACGGCGACCGCGAAATGGGGTACGCCGCGAAACTCGGCGGATTCGATGTCGTCAAAGACGTGCACATGACCGATTTGATGACGGGCCGCGAGAATCTGAAAACCGCAGACACGGTCATATTCGCCGGCGGATTTTCCAACGCCGACGCGCTGGGCGCCGGAAAGGGATGGGCCGCGAAATTCAAATACAACGCGCGCGCGTCCGACGCCCTGATGGATTTTTACAATCGTGGAAATACTTTGATTCTGGGCGTATGCAACGGATGCCAGGTTATACAGGAACTGGGCCTGATCGGCGGCAAGCCCGCGCCGATGCGGCAAAACGATTCCGGAAAGTTCGAATCCGCGTTCCTGTCGGTCGACATACCGAAAAACAATGCCGTGATGATGCAGGATTTGTCCGGACTGACGCTGCCCGTGTGGGTCGCGCACGGCGAAGGAAAATTCGATTTATCGAACATGATTGAAAACAAAGACTATAAAGTAGTGATGCAGTATCTTTATTCGCAATACCCCGGAAATCCGAACGGATCGCCGGGCGCCGTTGCCGGCATATCGTCCATGGACGGCCGCATTGTCGCGATGATGCCGCATCCGGAACGCAGCGTTCTGCCGTATCAATGGGCGTGGAATCCGGGCGCGGAACTTTACGAGTCTTCCGGCCGCGTCGTCATGCCGTGGCTGCGAATGTTCGCCGCCGCGAATAATTTCGCAAAATTGTATTAAATAAAAAACCGGCCGCCGCCGGTTTTTTTTATGCGATAACCAATTCCTTGCCCTTTACGTCCACCGTGACGATTCCGCCGTCCGCAATTTTACCGGACAGAATCATGTCGGCAACCGGGTCTTCGACCATGGACATTATAAACCGGCGCAGCGGGCGCGCCCCGTAATTCATATCGAAACCGTTGTACGCCAGCCATTCGACCGCTTTTGCCGAAACATGCAATGTTATGCGGTGGGTTTCCAATAATCGTTTCGCCAGCGGCGCCAATTGTATTTCGATAATGCGCGGCATGTCCTTTATGGTCAGCGCATTAAAGAAAACAAATTCGTCGATGCGGTTTATGAATTCCGGCATAAAGCGTTTTTTCACAGCCACATCGTCTTTCAGATTGCTGGTCATTATTATTATAGTGTTTGTAAAATTCACCACCCTGCCCTGGCTGTCGGTAAGTCTTCCGTCGTCCAATACTTGCAAGAATATTTTCAAAACGTCCGGGTGGGCTTTTTCAATTTCGTCGAACAATATCACCTGGTAAGGCCGGCGGCGAACGGATTCGGTCAACTGACCGCCCGCATCATATCCGACGTACCCCGGGGGCGCGCCGACCAATCGCGCTACGCTGTGCGATTCCATATATTCGGACATGTCTATGCGCGTCATCGCCGTATCGTCGTTGAACAATTGTTCAGCCAACGCTTTGACCAGTTCGGTTTTGCCAACGCCCGTCGGCCCCAGAAACATGAACGAACCAATCGGCCGGCGCGGATTGGAAAGGCCCGCGCGCGAACGGCGAACGGCGCGCGCGACGACCGCCAGCGCCTCGTCCTGGCCGACAACGCGCCTCTGCAGTTCCGATTCCATATTCAGCAAGCGCGACTGTTCGTCGCCCGTCATCTTGTCCGCCGGAACTCCAGTCCAGCGCGACACGACGCCCGCGATATGTTCCGGCGTCACGGTTTTGTATTCCGCCGCGGATTCGTTTTTTTCCAACGCGGCGATTTGTTTTTCCAATTCCGGAATTTTTCCGTATTGCAATGCCGACGCCTTTTCAAAATCGCCGGCGCGCATTGCGGATGCAACCGCCGCCTTTGCATCGTCCAATTCCGTAATGGCGTCGGTCAGCGCGTGCATTTTCTTTTGTTCGGACTGCCACTGGGCGGTCAGGTTTTCGCTTTGCGATTCTATTTCCGCCAATTGCTTTTCCAATTCTTTCAAACGCGATTTTGATTCGGCGTCTTTTTCTTTTTGCAATGCGCTGCGTTCGATTTTCAGCTGCATCATGCGGCGGTCTATTTCGTCCAGCTTTTCCGGTTTCGATGATATTTCTATGCGAACGCGCGCAGCTGCTTCGTCCATCAAATCTATCGCCTTGTCCGGCAGAAACCGGTCCGATATATACCGGTCGGAAAGCCGCACCGCCGCGACAATCGCCGCGTCCGCAATGCGCACGCCGTGATGGCCTTCGTATTTTTCCTTTAATCCGCGCAGTATGGAAATAGTATCGTCCACAGACGGTTCGTCCACAAACACCGGCTGGAACCGGCGCGCCAATGCGGGGTCTTTTTCGATATATTCGCGGTATTCGTCCAGTGTCGTCGCGCCCATCGCGTGCAGTTCGCCGCGCGCCAGCATCGGTTTCAGCAAATTGCCGGCATCCATCGCGCCGCCTGCGCGCCCCGCGCCGACCAGAGTATGCAGTTCGTCGATAAACAGGATTATCCGGCCGTTCGAATCCTTTACCTCTTTCAGGACGGCTTTCATTCTTTCTTCGAATTCGCCCTGGAACTTCGCGCCGGCAATCATCGCGCCCAAATCCAAAGACAGAACGCGCCTGTTCAATAAATTTTCCGGCACGTCGCCCGCGATAATCCGGTTGGCCAGGCCTTCGACAATCGCGGTTTTTCCGGTGCCGGGATTTCCAATCAGCACAGGATTGTTTTTAGTGCGGCGGGACAGTACCTGGACCGCGCGGCGGATTTCTTCGTCGCGGCCAATTACAGGGTCCAGCCGGCCGCGACCGGCCAGTTCCGTAAAGTCGGTCGTGAATTTTTCCAATGCTTTTATTTGTTCTTGCTGTTCCATCGTGCGCCCTCTTTTGATAATTTTATCATATTACGTTACGGTTATCTTTTAGACTTTATTCACAAATAGTGCACATGGCTGTAATTTCAAGTTTCCGATTGATTTTTTTATCCGTTTATGATATGATGTCACTGAAATAAAGCGGGCCTTTGCCCGTTGTTTTTTTAACCCGCCTTTGGCGGGTTTTTGCATAAAAAAAAGGATAAAACCAATGAGTAATTATTTGACATTAACCGCAGAAGATTATTCTGAAAACGAACCGGCAAGCGATACGGCGCGACAAAAACCCAGAATCCGCGGACAAGACGGAGAAGGCAATGGAGCATTTGGAGCCAGCAGAGAAAGGCGTGACGGCACCAGATATTCACACGCCGGTGTCGATTTTATTAATGGACCGGGCGCACCTGTTTATGCTTTGAACGATGGAGAATTCAGATGGGCGCATGCACCGTATCCAGAAGATTCAAGATTTACCGGATTAAACATCAAGGATACGAACGGAAACACAAATTTATATTTTTACGTTAAACCATCTATAAAACCGGGAACACAAGTTAAGAAAGGCGATTTGATTGGATATAACCAAGACCTTCGATTAAAATACAGTGATAAAATGACAAACCATTTTCATTTTGAAGTTAGAGAAAATGGAGACAAAAACAAAATAATAGACCCCTTAAAATATCTAGGCTGGAAATAAATTGACATTAATAAGTGCAAGTTTTACAATTTGTACTATGAGAAATGTATTTTTACTATTTTTATTGCTGGCAATTACCAATACAGCATTCGCAGATTTTAAAAAGCCGTTTGATCAAAATATGATTCAAGCAATTTATATCCCTGAAGAGCAACGTGGGTTAACAGTGCACACGCTAACATATCAAACGGCTTTCATAGTCCATATGCATGAGAAAGAAGTGATATTTGATTTTATCGGCGATTGTCCGACAATAACAATCATCGAAGATAGAGCGTACAGAAAATTACCTGATGGCTGCACGCTCGCGATATTTTATAATGATGATGGAAATGATAATGGGGAAGAATATGTTGGTGATCCATATTTGTGTTCTAATAAAGGGTGTAAGAGACCCTAGATTATGAAAGGCGTCAGTTTTTTTAAGCCTTGATTAATAGGAATTTTGGTTGTAATATCTGCGAATGACACCAAGCGTATATCCACCCAAAGATTTCAAGAAAATCCGCGCCAGCGGCGACATCGTCGCGCGGTGTTTCGAATTTATTTCGCCCCATATCGCGCCCGGAATTTCCACCGGCGGCATAGACAAAATGGTTGCGGATTTTTTGCGCGCGGAAAACGCGCGGTCGTCTTCGTTGGGATACCACGGATTTCCCGCGCATTGCTGCACGTCAATCAACGACGTAATCGTTCACGGCATTCCAAACGATGAAATAATATTGAAAGACGGCGATATTGTAAACGTCGATTTGACCGCGGAATACAAAGGGTTCCACGCCGACGCCAGCCGCATGTTCATGATTGGAAACGTATCCACGCCTGCGCGCAAACTTGTACAGGCCGCCCAGGACGCAATGAACAGCGCGATCGCCGCATGCGGCCCGGGCGTTCCGCTTTCCGAAATCGGCCGCGTAATCGAATCAGTCGTAAAACCGCACGGATATTCCATTTCGCGCGACTTCGTCGGCCACGGCATCGGGAAAACAATGCACGACGAACCGCAAATCTGTCACTTTTACGAACCGAAACTGGACCGGGTTAAAATGGTTCCCGGCATGGTGTTCACAATCGAACCCATGATAAACCAAGGCGTCCGTGAATGCGTCATAGACGCGGACGGCTGGACCGCGCGCACGGCGGACGGAAAGCTTTCCGCGCAGTGGGAGCATACAATCGGAATCACCGAAGACGGCGCGGTTATATTCACGGAAAAAATAAATGGATAAAAGTCCGACAAATTACCGTCACGGTCACCGCGCGCGCTTACGCGAAAAGTTTTTATCCGACAAACTTGCCGAATACGAATTGTTGGAACTTTTGCTGTCGTATGCCATACCGCGCAAGGATGTCAAACCCATCGCGCACGGATTGCTGCGCGTTTTCGGAAACATACACGACCTGTTGTGCGCACCCGTTGAACGGTTGGAATCCGTGCCGGGTGTTGGCGCGTCCGCCGCGGTGTTAATCAAGGTCGCGCGCGAAATAATCCTGATCGATTATGAAAACACAATGAAGAACACGCCGATATTCGTGGATTACAAGGCGTTTGAAAATTATTGCCGCATGAAACTGTCCGGCAAGCTGACCGAAGAATTTCACGTTCTGTATCTGGACAAGCACCGCCAGTTAATCAAAGCCGAAATCCATTCGAAAGGCGCCGCCGATTACGCCGAAGTGTATCCGATAGAGATAGCGAAACGCGCGGTCGCATTGAACGCGAAATGCGTCGCGCTGATACACAATCACCCAAGCCGTCTGACCAGTTTTTCGGATTCGGATAAAAAGGCGACCGAAGTCGTCATACAAAAACTTGACGCGCTGGGCATTGAATTTTTCGACCATTTCGTGGTATCCGGCGGCATAGTTCATTCCATAAAGAACACGTACGCCTGTTAAAGCAGCTCTCCGGCCTTGATATATTCCGGACTGTCCGGCGGCAATGCCGCCTGTGCGCGCTTTGCGAATGTTTTCGCTTTGTCTTTATCGCGGTTCATGCTGTAAAATTCCGCCATCGCCCAATCCGCGACACCCTTGTTCCCGCGAATATTTTCCGCCCGCGACAACACCCAATACGCAAACGGCGACGGCGACGAAATCAGCGCGCGCTTGCACATTTCCACCGCGCGGTCGGCATCATTCGCCGCCCGGCGCTCCGTCAAGACCAGCGCCAGCGCGGTTTGGATTTGCGGCGAATCTTTTTTTATCGAAAGCGATTTTTCGTACGCCCGGACGCTTTCGTCATAATTTCCCGATTGATATTCTATGTCGCCCAACAGTTCATGAAAATAAGGATTCCGCGGACGCGCCGCAATCAGCGCCGACGCGCCCGTTCGCGCCGCGGTCAAATTTCCCGCGCGCATTGCGGAAATCGTCCGCGCGTAATCCGCCGCAACCGATTTGTCGGACGCCGGATAAACCATGGCCACGCGGTCCGCCGGCCACAAGTATCCGATTATTTTCGCGCGCACCATTACATAATTCGGATTTTCCGGTTTTTTGGAAAACTTGCCCAGCTGGGAAATTTTTTCCCGCGTGTACTTTATTCGTTCCGAAGTAAACGGATGCGCCGCGCGGTTCGGATCGATACGTTTTTCCGCCGCGTCCATCATGTCGTTCATTTGCTTTAACGCAATAAGCAGACCGTTCGGGTCGACCCCCGCTTTTGCCATCAAATCGACCGCCGCATAATCGGCCAGGCGTTCCTCTTCGCGGTTAAATGACAGCATGCCCGTTTTCTGGATGCCCTGTCCGCCCGCAACAACGCCCATGCCGGCCGACGGATTTCCGCCCGCGACCATCATGCCGACGCCCAGCGCCTGGACAATCATAGAACGTATCATTTCGGCGCGCGCGCGGTCCGACATCTGGGCGATATGCCCGCCGGACATGTGGCCCAGTTCGTGCGCGACCACACCCTGGAAAGCAATCGGCGATTCAATCCGAGCAATCAGTCCGCTGTGTATAAAAATGTCTTCGCCCGCCATGACGAACGCGTTGAATTCGTCGTTGTTTATGACATGCGCGCGCAGACGTCCGGGGGGCATTCCGGCCGCCGCCGCCAACGGTTCGATAAGTTCCTGCAGCACGGATTCGATTTCGGTGTCCTGTATCAGACGGCGGTCGTCCGCGCGCGCAAACAAGGCGTAAGGCATAAGGCATACGGCATAAAAGAGAACGCGGAGTTTTTTCATTAAAATAATGATAACGAAAAAAAATAAAAGGGGCAAATGATTATTTGCCCCTACAATTATCCCAATATTTTTTGAAGCAGGGTTTTCTTTTTCGCAGGCGCTGCTTTGCCGCGGCCGCGGCCGCCGCGACGCTTTCGAGGGTTGCCGGTTTTCACCGCTTCGCGCGTTTTGGTATGTTCCGCGTTTTTCTTTTTCGCATCCGTCGACGGCGCGTGCGCGGTCAAGATGTCGTCCGTTTTCGCCGCTTCGGGTTGGACGCGCTGTATCTGGTACTGTTCGATATTCAGCATGGAATCGTCGCCGATAATCACAATGTCCGTGCTGAACTTTTCCTCCATCGCGTGCAATTCGTCGCGTTTGACGTTCAGCAGATAAACCGCCACGTCGCTGGGCACCGTCATTATGATTTTCTGCGCGGATTTCGCAAGCAGCTTTTCCTGCAGGTGACGGAACATTATAACCGCGGCGGTCTGGATGGACGGCACCACGCCCGCGCCCTGGCAATGCGGGCACTGGACATAGCTGGATTCCGTAAACGAAGAGCGCAAACGCTGGCGCGACATCATCAAAACGCCGAACGTGTTTATACGCGCGACCTGGGTCCGCGCGCGGTCGCGCTTCATATATTCGCGCATTTTGGTTTCCAGCTTGCGGTTGTTTTTTTCCTCTTCCATATCTATGAAGTCAATCGCGACAATTCCCGCCAAATCGCGCAGGCGCAATTGCAGGGCGATTTCTTCGGCCGCTTCCAGATTGGTGTTCAGCGCGGTCGCCTCGATATCCTTTTCCTTTATCGCGCGGGAAGAATTGACGTCGATGGTCACCATCGCTTCGGTCGAA
>Ga0082212_10006684_pt1 | contig 15420 bp, 10 predicted proteins | sample TergutNt197P3_FD_71548 | JGI IMG/M metagenome (GOLD analysis project Ga0082212, IMG submission 71548) | Neocapritermes taracua P3 segment gut microbial communities from Petit-Saut dam, French Guiana - Nt197 P3 | ecosystem: Host-associated > Arthropoda: Insects > Digestive system > Gut ...
TTGATGTTGTGAACTTTCTGTATTTCCTTAAAAATTTCCAAATTGTGCTTAGCAATATCCGAAATGTCGGGATTGGAAAAAGCAGGTCGTCCGCCTGCAATATTCCGCCAAGAGCCGCCGCGTTCCGCATTGATTAACACTGTTTTTTTGCCCGCCTGTGCAAAATAGCGGAACAGGGCGCTTCCCGCAATGCCTCCGCCCGCGATAAGAACCTCAATTTCAATCTTTTTACACGTTTTATTTGCACCAATTACAATCGTTTCTTTGGCTTTTTTGTTGAAAATATCGCCCATAGTAACTTGGTTGGAAAGCGGTCCACGCGGCGTAGCATCGCCCGTAACCTCAATGCCATAGGAACGCAAAAGTTGCTTGGCACGCGGAATACAGCGTTTCCCCCGACATGCCCCCATGCCCATACGCGTAATATGTTTGAGTTCGTCCACCGAAATAAAGGTACGTTTGCCTATTTTTTCCAACAATTCTTCCAGATTTACATCATCGCAATGGCAAATGTAAGATTGACTTTCCGTTTCTTTAACTTGCTTAAATTCAATCGGTTGCGGATAATTTTCTTTTACAATAAATCCGCGTACCTTCACCAAATCTGCCCCTGATATATCCATCGCTTTCACGCGGGCAACATTGGTTTTGTTTTTCTTTTTAAGAATTTTTTCAATCACTCCCTCGCCGACTTTTTTTCCGTTATTATCAATCAAAAAGACTTCCACATTCTCTTCCGCATGATATTCTATGGGCAAAAACAAGGTGTTTTTCTCCATATTATAACCAAAAATCGCCAATCCGGGACATTGATAAACGCACTCCATACAACCGATGCACTTGTCAAAATCAATCTTCGGAACTGCCGAAGTGCTTGATTTAGTGATTGCTCCATGCGGACAGGCAAAAGAACAAGGATTGCAGGCAAAACCGTACAAACAATCCACCTGCACAAAACCTTTTGCCTTCATTCTATCATCTGTCGGCAAATCTGGAGTTTCCAAAATACGGAATGGATGTTGTTGAGATTCAATGTATTCCTTAGACAATTCCAAATAATCATCATACGGGATACGCATTCCCATATCTTGAGCAATTTCGTAAGCGGCTTGTTTTCCCCGCAATACGGCACTTGTCCCCTCACCAATGCGAATGGCATCGCCCACGCCAAAAGTCTTCGCCCCGAAAACCTCTTTGCTCTTGACTAACAGCTGGTCATCGGGAACTAAACCTGTACATATATTTATTACATCTATTCCGTCAATCACTTTTTCCGTGCCTGCGATGGGCTTAAAATCCTTACACTCAGCGATAACTGCACCGATAATGCCATCGTGTTTTTCATTGGGAATGGCTTTGAGCAAAATGTGCGAGGTCATAATGGGAATGCCCAGCCGCCGCACCCGATTTGCCTGCACAGGAAAACCGCCCTCATGGGGTTGTGCCTCAACAATTGCCTTGATATTCGCACCCGCCTGCATACCCTGATAGGACGTTAAATAGCCGATATTGCCCGCTCCAACAGTCAGCACATTTTTGCCCAACAAAGTGTGTTCTTGGTTCATCATTTTTTGGAAAACGGCAGCCGTGTAAACACCCGGCACATCATCGTTTTCAAAACTCGGCGTGAACGGAACCGCACCCGTAGCGACCACCATATATTCGGCATCAACGTATGAAATATCCTGTGTATCAATGTTTTTAATGGCGATGCGTTTGCCTTGCAACACTTCCCAAACGGTATTGTTGAGCAAAATGCCCTCGTGATTATCGCCCGCCAAAGTAGAGGCAATTTCAAAACCTCGCATACCGCCGTATTTCTTTTCCTTCTCAAAAAAGAAAAACTGATGCGTCTGCATATTGAACTGCCCGCCGATTACAGCATTGTTGTCTATCACCAAATTGGGAATATGGAACTCGTTTAACTTCTCCCTGCAAGCCAATCCCGCGGGACCCGCACCAATTATCGCAACGGTGGTTTTAAATATTTTGACTTTATTTTGCTGATTTTCAGCGGTTTCAGGTTGATAATTGCCTGAAATAGTCTTCACTTCCTTCACATTATCTACTTGGGTAATGCAGATGCGGCGGACAACGCCGTCAACGAGCATCTCACACGCACCGCACTTGCCGATGCCGCACGCCAAACTGCGATGGCGACCCGAAACACTCTCACTATGAACACTATAACCCGCCTGATGCAAGGCTGCCGCAAGGGTATATCCTTTCTCACCCCGCACCTCAACGCCGTTAAACAAAAAAGTTGTCGTTTCCTTTTCGGAAATATTTAAAATAGGATGTCTTTCTATCTTATACATTCTTAGCCACTTATGTTATCTGAAAAATAAAAACAGGGTCTTTTTACCCTAATTTACAAAGATACAATATTTTTTAAATATGCTAACAAAATTTCCATTTTAAAATGGTATCTTTGTAAAGTTTTCTAAAAAAAGAATAAGATGGTCAAACCTTTAATAAACAAGATGATACAATGCCTTAACCTCAATCTAAACCGCAAATCATTATGGGCATTTTTTGAAAGATGGGCAATAATTATTGTTATTTTTTTGTTTACTTTTCCTTTCCATGTTGTGGATTATGATGTTGGGTTGGACCCTTCTTATGTTTGGGGACTGAATTGGTTATTTGCCAATGATTACCAGACACTTAAACAACTAATCTACCCATTTGGTCCTTTGGCATTTTTAAAAATACCGACCGTAATCGGACACAATTTATTTATTTCTGTACTGTTTTTCAGCACGATAAAGGTGGGATTTATTTGGCTAATGTGCAAACTATCTGATATTGTGCAAAATACCAATAAATTGGCAGTCATTTTTGTTGTTTTCATCACTTCTTTTTTTGCCGATATTGACTTTTTACTCATCGGGACTTGCCTTATTTTGAATATAATATACTATAAAAACAAGAACATTATTCCATTCATAATCAGCGTTTTAATTGCTTTTATTGGTTTATTCATCAAAGTTTCCATTGGCATTTCGGCGTTGTCCATTGTGGGCGTATCGGTACTTATTCATTTATTTTATTCAAAAAAACCGATTTTTTTGCTAAAACAAGCGGGAATTATCCTTTTTATTGGACTTTTTACGGGATTATTGGTTTTTGGCAATATCGGTACGTTTTTTCATTTTTTGATGGGAGCATATCATTTATCAGGAGGTTACGGCGATGTGTTATCCTTGCATCCTAACAATAATTGGCTGTGTTTGTTGCCTTTTCTTTTCTTAATGATTATTTTTCCGTTTATTTGCAAGGAAAAAGATGTCCGAATTACTTATCTTTTGTCGTTATTCCCGCTTTTTGCCGCATGGAAACACAGTTTTATTCGGGAAGATATTTACCATTATGCCATATTATTGATGTTTTTGTTTGTTTTTTGGGGAATTATATTGATGGTTTCCGCAAAAAAACAAATAACATTTTTATTTGCCGCTGTGAGTATTTTATTGTTGTATGCCAATGCCTATAATATCCCTATGTATCAAGGATATAAGAAGGAAATTGCAGGAATAAATAATTTTTGGGATGTGGCAAATTATAGGACATTTAAACAAAAAACGCTTTCCCTGTCCGAAAATAATATTTCAAAAAACAAATTATCCCCTGAAATATTAGCAATAATTGGCGATGCAAAAGTAGATGCATATCCGTGGGATTTTTCGTATATCGCTGCCAATCAATTAAATTGGAAACCAAGACGAACATTGGGCATTTCCCTGTCTCGCTGGATTTCCAAAAAGGAAAATTATTTATTGGCAAAGGAAAATTCACCTCAATTTGTTATTTTTCACCTTGTAAATGATGATTTTGGCGGAAAATTCGGCTCGCTTGACGGCAGGCATATTTTGAACGATGAGCCTTTGGTCGTGTATAATCTTTTGAATAATTATACTTTATTGGAAAAAAACGATAACTTTCTTTTGTTCAAACGCGATACGATTTCCCATTTTGAAAATACGTATTTGGATGATTTTCAGGATTATAACTTTGAAGAATGGATTGATATTCCTTCCTGCAATGCAAATGAAATTGCCCGTTTAAAGGTTTTTTCCAATAATACGCTATTTGGAAAACTCAAGAAAATGCTTTACAAAGAAACGGCGTATTTCATTGATTATCAATTTGAAGACGGAATGATACTAACATACCGATATGCTCCCGTAACCGCCATTGACGGCTTGTGGTGCAATCCGCTTATCCGCCATCCCGATACGGATGTGAAAGAGCCAAAAGTGGTTAAAGTTAGATTGCGAAATGGTAATTCTCTTGCTGTGAAGAAATCATTTAAAGCACAGTTTCAGCACATTACCTTAAAAGATTCTGCTGAAATAGATAATGTATTGTTTCACAAATCGGCGATTCCGTCAAAAAAATTTCTTATTGATATGATGCAACAGGCTGATAATGAGGAATCTAAATCCAATGGATTTTCCAATACGGTTGAAAGCAATGGATATTCATACACTTATACCATCAATTTGGACTCATTATTTCAGACGACAGACGCTGACAATCTGATAGTTGAGGCGAATGTACGTTTTGTAAACTACTATTCCGATGCTTGTTTAGTAATTTCTGCCGAAGATACGGAGGAAAATTTTTGGGAAGCCGCCTACCTTCCCCACAGCATCTCAAAGGATTTATGGCATTATGCGTACTTGAATAAACTGATTACCAGAGAGAAGCATTCCTCAGGCAGATTGAAAATCTACGTTGTCAATTTCGGCAAATCGCCTGTTTCTATTGATGATTTTAGGGTTTATGTTAACGAATATCTATCGCCTAAACCATAATCAACCCTATCAATCACCGAAATCTGCCGTTTTGGCAGTATCTGTCAGGTTGTTTCATGTTTCATATTCGTCTTATTATCAATTGAATAAGTAAAATCAGTGCGGAAGTATCTGCCAAAAACGTGTTTGGCACAAAGATTGAAAAGAGAGATAGCAGATAGAATAGTTAGAATTAACAAAAATATAAATAGATAAAAGATTGAAACAATGGGAAAGATAATAGGAATAGACCTTGGAACAACCAATTCGTGCGTTGCGGTGATGGAAGGCAACGAGCCGGTGGTAATCCCCAACAGTGAGGGCAATAGAACAACACCCTCCATCGTGGCTTTTTTGGAAAACGGCGAACGCAAAATCGGCGACCCCGCTAAACGTCAAGCGGTTACAAATCCAAAAAGAACTGTTGCTTCCATAAAAAGATTTATGGGCGAGACGTTTAGCCAAGTGGAAAAAGAAATTGCACGCGTAAGTTACGACGTGTCAAAAGGCGACAATAGTACGCCGAGAGTAAAAATAGATGATAGAATGTATTCACCACAAGAGATTTCAGCCATCGTTTTGCAAAAAATGAAAAAAACGGCGGAAGATTATCTGGGTCAGGAAGTTACGGAAGCGGTCATTACAGTGCCTGCGTATTTCAGCGATTCTCAACGCCAAGCAACCAAAGAGGCTGGCGAAATAGCAGGATTGACCGTGAAACGTATCATCAACGAGCCGACTGCCGCTGCTTTGGCGTATGGTTTGGACAAAAAAAACAGCGATGCCAAAGTTGCTGTGTTTGACCTTGGCGGTGGTACATTCGATATCTCTATTTTGGAATTGGGCGGCGGCGTGTTTGAAGTGAAATCCACCAACGGCGATACGCATCTCGGCGGCGACGACTTCGACCACGTAATTATTGACTGGTTGGCAGAAGAGTTTAAAAAAGATAACGGCATCGACCTTCGCAAAGACCCGATGGCGCATCAACGTTTGAAAGAAGCAGCCGAAAAAGCAAAAATAGAGTTGTCGAGTTCTACGCAAACGGAAATCAATTTGCCGTATATTATGCCTGTGGACGGTATGCCCAAGCATTTGGTAACATCCTTAACGCGGGCAAAATTTGAACAATTGGCAGACAGTTTAATTCGTGCCACCGTTGTTCCCTGCGAAAAAGCATTGAAAGATGCGGGTATGAAGGCATCGGATATTGATACGGTGATTTTGGTGGGCGGTTCCACGCGTATTCCTGCCATTCAAAAAGTGGTGGAAGATTTCTTTGGAAAAGCACCTTCAAAAGGTGTAAATCCTGATGAAGTGGTGGCGGTAGGTGCTGCCATTCAAGGCGGTGTATTGACGGGCGAAGTGAAAGATGTTTTGTTGTTGGACGTTACGCCTTTATCATTAGGAATAGAAACCTTAGGCGGTGTTATGACTCGATTGATTGAGGCAAATACAACCATTCCTACCAAAAAGTCGGAAGTGTTCTCGACGGCAGCCGACAATCAACCTTCGGTGGAAATCCATGTTTTGCAAGGAGAACGTCCTATGGCAAGTCAAAACAAGAGCATCGGTCGTTTTACGTTGGAAGGCATAATGCCGGCTCCTCGTGGTGTTCCGCAAATTGAGGTGGCTTTTGACATCGATTCCAACGGAATTTTGAGCGTAACGGCAAAAGATAAAGCGACAGGCAAAGAGCAGAAAATTCGCATTGAGGCTTCTTCCGGATTGAGCGACGAGGAAATCAAGCGGATGCGTGCCGAAGCGGAAGCAAATGCCGAATCGGACAAAAAAGCAAAAGAAGAAATTGACAAACTCAATGCCGCTGATGGTATGGTTTTCAACACAGAAAAGCAGTTGAAAGAGTTTGGAGATAAAATCCCCGATGATAAAAAATCGGCGATAGAATCGGCAAAGGAAAAATTGCAACAAGCCCATCAAAGCAAAGATTTGGCAGCAATAGACACTGCAATGGAAGAATTGAACAAGGCATGGCAAGCTGCCTCAGAAGAGATGTACAAGGCTCAAGGCGATGCCGCTGCCAACGGTGCAACAGGTACGCCATTTGATAACTTCCCTGGCGGCAACCCTTTCGGCAACGATAATCCCTTTGGCGGAGCGCCTCCAAGCGAAAATACCCCACCCAAAAACAACGACGGCGAAGTTACCGATGTGGATTTTGAGGAGGTAAAGTAATTTAAGTATAAATTAAGAATTAAAAGGCTGTTCGGGAATGGGCAGCCTTTTTTTGTTAAATTTTGCAAGTCCCGCAGGGACGATATTTATATTTTTGTATTTATCTTCATTACCGCGGGTTACACTACGTTTCACCTACGGTTAATAGTGTGTCGTCCCTGCGGGACTTGGGATATTGCTAAAATTAAAATAAAAAATGCTATCTTTGCAAATAGATTAAAAAGATTACATTAAATGAAAAAACACATCCTTTTATTATTGATATGTTGTGGTGCTTTGTTGGGGAAGGCACAGAAGTATGACTTTGTTTTTCAGGACATTTACCCAAAAGACATTGAAGTCGGGGCGGAAAGAACTCATGCCTATTTTTCCTTGTTGCAAGGGAAAAGAATTGCGTTGTGTGCCAATCATACCTCACTGGTTGGGGAGACGCATCTGTTAGACACACTTTTGTCGAGTGGAATAACGGTTGTAAAGGTATTTACACCCGAACACGGTTTTCGCGGACAGAGTGAAGCGGGCGAAAAAGTGAACAGTTCCATCGATGAGAAAACGAAAACACCCATCGTTTCGCTCTATGGTAACAACAAAAAGCCTACACCCGAACAAATGCAAGGCATTGACATTGTGGTTTTTGACATACAAGACGTGGGGGCGAGGTTTTACACCTATATTTCTACGTTGCACTACATTATGGAAGCCGCCGCTGAAAACAAGGTGAAGGTGCTTGTCTTGGACAGACCCAATCCCAACGGATATTGGGTTGATGGTCCCGTGTTGGATACCACCCTCCGTTCTTTTGTGGGCATGCATCCTGTCCCCATTGCACACGGAATGACGGTCGGGGAATATGCCAAGATGATTAACGGCGAGGGCTGGTTGGCAGGAAAAAAGCGGTGCGAGCTGGCAGTGGTAGCCGCATTTGGATATGCGCATCTGTTTCGTTATCAGTTGCCTGTCAATCCATCTCCCAATCTTTCTTCTATGGACGCGATTTATTTATACCCGACTTTGTGCCTCTTTGAAGGCACGCCTATGAGTATCGGACGGGGAACGGATAAACCGTTCGTCCTGTTGGGGCATCCCGATTTTTTGGTTGGGAATATCACTTTTACGCCGAAAAACATACCCGGCATCGCCACCAACCCACCCTGCGTAGGCAAGCAATGCAGCGGTTTTGATTTGACCAATATGGCATCTATCATCATGAAAAACAACAACTTTATCAATGTCAATCTGCTAATTGAAGCCTATAGGGAATTTCCGCAAAAAGACAAATTTTTCACTTCGTTTTTTGATAAATTGGCGGGGACAAAAACGTTGCGGGAACAAATTATTGCAGGAAAAACCGCCGAAGAAATCCGACAATCTTGGCAAAACGATTTGGACGCATTCAAACAAATTCGTAAAAAATACCTCTTATACCCCGATTTTGAGTAAAAAATGTTAAAACAATTAGATATCAATATTTTATTCCGCATAAACGGCATGCACAATGCGTTTTTAGATGTATTGATGTATGGAATGACGCATTTTCTGTTTTGGTTGCCGTTTTTGGCGTTGCTGTTGTGGATGATGTGGAAGCATTACCGCAAGCAAATCTATTTAATCTTGGCGTTTTTTGCCCTTTCCATCGTCTTTTCCGACCAAGTATCCGTATTCATCAAGGACAAGGTGCAACGTCCGCGTCCAACGCACAATGCGGAGATAAAAGATGATTTGCATTTGCATCAGTTTAAGAACGGAAAGGTCTATCGCGGAGGGACATACGGTTTTGTGTCTTCCCATGCCGCTAACAGTTTCGGCGTGATGGTGCTATTTCTTTACTTTTTTAAACCCGTGAACAGGCGGCTTTTATGGATTTTTCCTGTCTGGGCAGTTTTGTTTTGTTACACGCGGATTTATTTGGGCGTACACTACCCATCAGATATTATAGGCGGTGCCTTGCTGGGAACGCTCAGCGGGCTGTTTTCTTTGTGGCTCTATCGAACGGCTACACGGGTGGAAAAAGAGCCGTTATAGGGAAAAATCCCCCGTCGGTTCAATAGCACTTGTTTCGACCATGAGCATAACCGTCTTTTTCGGCGACCTTGGTCTGTGCAAGACGTTTTTAGAAATGGTAACCCCTTGATTTTGATTTAATTCTATGGTTTCATTTTCCAAATCAATGAATAACTGTCCTTGCAAGACGAAGAAAAACTCATCATCCTGTTCATGTTTGTGCCAATGGTATTCCCCTTCAACTATTCCGAGCCGCACCACGCTGTCGTTTACTTTTGTCAGCGTTTGGTTAAACCATTTATCCTCACATACTTCCACCATCGACGGAATATCTATTTTCTGCAGATGCTCAAACTTGATGTCTAAATTCGTTACGTAACTGTATTGTTTTTGCATAAATTTTATATTATATGTTATCATTCAATAGTTGTATCAATTCTTTTACCCCTTCCGATGCCCCTTTTTTGATAAAAGTTACATTTTTGCGATTAACCGAAACATCCTTTGGGTCAATCAGATAGATAGGAACATCGGAACGGACAGAATGTACCAATCCGGCAGCAGGATATACATTCAAAGACGTACCGATAATGACCAATATATCAGCATCTTCCGTTATATCAACGGCTTTGTTCATCATCGGAACCGCCTCGCCAAACCAGACAATGTGCGGACGCAATTGATACCCTTTCTCACACAAATCACCGATTTTTACCTCATATTTTTCAGGCGAAAGTTCATAAATCAAGTCCTCATAACGCTCCGAACGAACTTTTGTCAATTCCCCGTGCAAATGAACAATGTGCTTACTTCCTGCCATTTCATGCAGATTATCAACGTTTTGCGTTATTATAGACACGTTAAACTGTTTTTCCAATTCAACCAAACCAATGTGTCCGTAATTGGGTTTAACGGTTTTCAATTGCATACGGCGCTGATTGTAAAACTCCGTTACCAACGCCGTATCTTTTTCCCACGCTTGTGGAGTTGCCACATCTTCAACACGATACTGCTCCCACAAACCGTCCGAATCTCGAAAAGTGCTGATGCCGCTCTCCGCACTGATGCCCGCTCCTGTAAGTACTACTACATTTTTCATTACCTTATATATTATAATGCAAAGATACGAAAAAAAATGATTCGAAATTCACTTTTTTCGAGCAAAAACAAAATAATCTCCATCAATTTCCGTTTTCATAAAAATTTGATGCAATGCGAAAAAAAGTTTTAGTCATTATTTCTTTGTTGTGCTTGTTTGGGTCGTGCCGATACAAGGAAGGTCCTTTTATGAACTTTACGCCCGTAAAAGACAGAATACGAGGTGAATGGAAGGTAAATGCTATCCAAAAAAACGGCGTTGCGACCACATCGGAGACTCCAAGTCTTGCCGAAAGCCGCAACCATTATTTCGAGTTTTACATAAGCCAACGCTTGCAAATCAACTACTGGGAAAATGGCACAAGGTATCAAGCCGACGGTTTTTACGAATTTTCCAACGATAAGAAACAAATCATCGCAAAATTTTCCGATATTTACCGTTCCTACAACCGCACCTACGACATTTTAAAGTTTAAAAACAAAGAATTGAAAGTGCAATTTACCGATGAAGAAAGCACGGAATGGGTACTGGAATTCACACTAATACAATCATATATACAATATGGAATGTAAAAAATATCCTCAAATGCTGATGGATTGGTTTTCCAAGTTTTCGGACAGAAATAAAGTCTTGGTTTTGTGTATTTTCGTTAGCTTGATTTCCGGATTTTGTGCTATAATATTGAAAAGTGCGGTGCATTATACGCAAACGTTATTGCAAAATGCCTTTTCCGAAGAACAGTTCAATTACCTCTATTTGGCTTTTCCCATCATCGGGATAACGCTTACAGTGCTGTTTGTCAAGTTTTTCATAAAAGATGATTTGTCGCATGGGGTAAGCAAAATTCTCTACTCCATCGCCAAAGACGAGGGAAAATTAAAAAAACATCACACCTATTCCTCCATGATTTCCAGTACGTTAACGGTCGGTTTTGGCGGTTCAGTGGGTTTGGAAGCCCCCATCACTTTGACCGGTTCGGCTATCGGTTCGCAATTGGGCAGTTTTTTTGGATTGAACACAAAATCAACCATTACGCTGGTTGCCTGCGGTTCAACGGCGGCGGTTGCCTGCATTTTCAATGCACCCATTGCGGGCGTGGTTTTCGCCATTGAAGTGCTGATGTTGGATTTAACTATCTCATCTTTAATGCCTTTGCTCGTTTCGGCGGTAACGGGGACAAGTATTTCCTATCTCATCTTGGGTCGCAGTCTGATGTTCAACCCGATGACCATTCCCAATTTCAAAATGGAAAACCTGCCTATTTATTTGATTTTAGGCGTATTTACAGGATTGTATGCCGTCTATTTTATGCGGACTTCGCAATGGATAGAGCGGAAAATGGCGAAGATAAAAATGAAATTTCTGCGAATTATCATTGGCGGTATCCTGTTGAGTATTTTGATTTTTTTCTTCCCCTCCTTCTACGGCGAAGGGTATGATGCCATTGATGCGATACTTCAAAAGGATATACATAAATTATTCATAAACAGTCCTTTTTACGGCTTCCAATATCAAGAATATTTATTACTTGTCTTTCTGTTTTTGTTGTTGATGCTCAAAACATTTGCAACGGCATTCACCACAGGGGCGGGCGGAATTGGCGGCGTATTTGCCCCTTCTTTGTTTTTAGGAGGCATAGCTGGTTGCTTTGTCGCAACTTTTTGCAACACTCTGTTTTCGTGTGATTTATCTATTTTAAGTTTCACTTTGGCAGGCATGGTCGGCGTGATGGGCAGCATTATGAAAGCACCCTTTACCGCCATATTTCTTATTGCCGATATATCGGGTGGGTATCAATTGTTTTTACCGCTAATTATCACAGTAGTAGCGTCTTATGCCGTATTTTCTCTTTTTGAAAAATATTCTGTTTACACCAAAAGTTTGGCAGAAACAGGCAATTTGATAACGCACCACAAAGACAAGCACGCGCTGAGTCGCCTCGATGTGAATAACCTGATAGAGAACAACTTCGTATCGCTTCCACCCGATGCCACCTTACGCAATTTGGTAGATGCCATTGCCAGTTCCACCCGCAACATCTTCCCCATTGTGGATGATGCGAAAAATTTTTACGGCATCATCGTTTTGGACGATGTTCGGAAAATTATTTTTGCACCGGAGCAATACGATAAAGTTTCGGCAAAAGAACTGTCTTTTATGCCCGACATCTCCATTGAACCCGACGAATTGATTGCCGATGTCGCCGAAAAATTCAAAAAGACAGACTATTACAACATGATAGTCTTGGACAAAAACAACAAATATTACGGATTTATTTCCCGTGCCAACCTCTTTTCCAGCTACCGCCAAATTGTGGAGGAGATATCGGAGGATTAGTGGTTAGTGATAAATAGTAAAAAATCAAATCAACAATTGAAATAAAAAATTGTATCTTTGCAAATGTTTGTAAGTTGAGTGCTATACGGCAACTAACCAAGTAATGATAAAAGGAAATTTATAAAAAGGAAATACAATGATGAAACGATTATTATTAGTGATTTTGTTCACTTCATTTGCAGGAATGGTTTTTTCGCAAAAACAGGAAAAGGTTTTCTACGACAAGGATTGGAAAGGTTGTTCGCAATCAAAAGCGGAATATTATAGGCTTGTTACTTTCGATAGCGATGGTAAACCTATTGGGAAAGTGTATAGTTATTATATTACAAGCGAATTGTATGGAGAAATAGATAGTGCTTTGTATATTGATAAAAATGATGATAATAAATCAAAATTTATAGGTTTTTGTAAAGAATTTTATAAAAACGGAAACATACAAGCTGAAGGTATCTATAAAAATGGAGAATATGATGGCGATGCTGTTTCATACTATGAAAATGGAAACATGAAAGGAAAATTTACATTTAAAGATGGAAAAGCAAATGGTGATATCATTGCTTACTATGAAAATGGGAATTTCAAAAGAAAACAAACATACAAAGATGGGGTACGTAAAGATGATGCTCATTACTATGAAAATGGAGAATTAAAAAGAAAGTATACAATAGACAAAGCACCTGATGGATATGACGCTTATTACTATGAAAATGGAAATTTCAAAAGTAAGTACACATATAAAAATGGGGAACTTGATAAGTTTTATACAGATTGTGATGAGTTTGGCATTTGCCAAAAAATATTTCGTGAAAATTTTGATTCAGATAAAAATCCAAATAAATGGATATTGGAAGATAAGAAAGATTACACAAGTAAAATAATTCCAGAAAAAGGTCTGCTCATGGAAAACAAAATAGAGAATAAGGGATTTAGACAAACTATTCATATTCCAATTGATATTACAGAGGATTTTTCTATTGAGACCATTGTAGATTTCAAAAAAGGATCTGATAATACAGGACATGGTTTGATATGGGGATTCAAAGACTGGAATAATTATTATTATTTTCTCATAAGTGCAAATGGTTATTACAAAATTGGTGCTAAAACGGATGGACTAATTTTTGAATTTCAAAAATGGGAAACTTCTCAATATATTAATAAAAATGCGAGCAGAAATACAATTAAAGTTAATCGGGTAAACGATAAAATGTATTATTCAATCAATGGACGAATTGTTTTCAGCGAAGACTTCTATTCTTTAAAAGGAAATCATGTGGGATTTTATATTTCTTCGGGGCAGAAAGAAGTTTTATTTGAGAATCTTATAGTAAAACAAGATATATCTGTATCTCAACAAGAAGTATCCAAACCGTCTTCGGAAGAATGGCAAGGAAATGGAACAGGCTTTTTTATAGACAGAAGAGGATATATTGCTACCAACCATCATGTTATTTCCGATGCATCGGAAATTGAAATAGAATTTACTCGAAACGGACAGAAGCAAATCCATAAAGCAAAACTTATTCATAGCGACAAACAGAATGATTTAGCCATACTTAAAATTGAAGATAATTCATTTAGACCTTTTACAAATCTACCTTGCAATTTTCAAACAAAGTTAAGCGATGTCGGCTCAGATGTATTTGCACTCGGTTATCCTATGGCAAGTATCATGGGAACAGAAATAAAATTTACCGATGGTAAAATAAGTTCCAAAACAGGAATACAAGGCGATGTGAGAGTTTATCAAATTTCCGTTCCCATACAGCCGGGCAATAGCGGCGGACCTTTATTTGATTACGATGGAAATTTAGTGGGTATTACTTCTGCAGGATTAAATTTGGTGTTTCCCAGTGTGGAAAATGTAAATTATGCAATCAAAACATCGTATTTAAAGAATTTAATTGAGGTTCTTCCTATATCATTGAATTTACCCAATGACCAGACAATAGCCAACAAAACATTGACGGAAAAAATAAAAATTCTTTCGGATTATGTTGTTTTGATAAAAATAAAATAATTGGATAAGTAAATTTGATTTTTTTAACAATTGTTTATGATAAAAATATTAATAACAGACATTGCTTATGATAATATTACTTTATCGCAAGCATTAACAAGAGCAAAACTTATTGCTTATAAAATTGATAACAAAGATTTTAAATCATGGATTGATAATGAATTAAATGGGTATTTTAATAACAATGTAATTTTTGCACTGATAAAAACGTTATTAATTACTCGCTTGTTATTAATATATCAATATTTCATTCATATAGTATTGATTTTGCCGATGGAAAGTAGGCTAATTGATCATATTACTATTATCATAGATTTTCCCGATCGCTAATTAGCCAAATTATGTATGGGTATTTGTTGTAAATACCAATTTTTTACCACCTAACCATGAATAATCATCCGTGATTTCAGGAATACCCTCTCTAAGAAGCGGTAATGATCGCTTCCGATTCATTTTAACAGTTATATCACATTCGCCGACGATAATTTCGCCGTAATTATCTATGAATGAATTATACAGCGTCTGAGCCCTGTTGTGGGAATACCCCGGCAATTCTAACGCAAGAAGCCGGTACAAATTATGTGCCAAAGTAGTCATTGTCAGATCAAAGTCGACTTTAATCACTATACTTGAACAGTTGCGGTTCAAATGAAAAAAATGGATCTGTTCTGATATCTCCTTTTCAGTCAGCCATCGCTTCGCACATTTTTGAATAATTACAGCTGCGTCACTGGAAAAATCATTAGTCAGAATCGTTGCCGGTTGAATTCCTGCGCCTTTTATATGTATCTGATGCAGCTTGCCTTCACCGTATAACTTGTTTACAGTAGTACTCTGCGTATACACGACTGTACGAGACTTATTGTTTACCTTTTTAATTTTCGTAGTTTCCCAAAGTATCTTTGTCATGCCGTTAATTTTATCGTTTAATTTCTGGCTTCTTATTTGGATGGTTATAAATTTAATGC
>Ga0082212_10006685_pt1 | contig 15420 bp, 11 predicted proteins | sample TergutNt197P3_FD_71548 | JGI IMG/M metagenome (GOLD analysis project Ga0082212, IMG submission 71548) | Neocapritermes taracua P3 segment gut microbial communities from Petit-Saut dam, French Guiana - Nt197 P3 | ecosystem: Host-associated > Arthropoda: Insects > Digestive system > Gut ...
ATTGGCAGGCAAAATATCTGTAAATATTCGTAAATAAGATTAAGTAACGATAAGCCACAACGCTTTGCATTACTTCAAATAACTGTCCAAAGGTAGGAAATAATCTGTAATAATCACAACTTTCTCTATCAGTTTGCTTATAATTTGGTATATAAAATTTGTCAGATTACCTGTTGTGCATTTAGAAAAAAGATAAAAAAGATTGTTCATTTGACTAAAAATTCATATGTTTAGTTGTTTACTAAGTTGTGATATGGTTTGTCTGTTACCTTATGATTAATTACAAGTTATATTTTCGTTAATCATCTCAACAGTCTTTTCACCTGTTCAAAATCGCCGTCACATTCTGCTGGTTTGATTCCGAGCAGATGCGCTAATAGCGGATATACATCGGTATTGTGTATTACCGAATGGCGGTAGCTCTGTTTGAAATCGGGCCCGTAGGCATAAAAAATCACGTGCATCTCGGGACATTCGGGGTCGTATCCATGAGCGCCAAGCTGGCTATGGCTGGCATTGGTAAATTGCCAGCCACAATCAGGAATGACCACCACATCGCCAATATTTTGGTTTGTTCCATAACTCAAATGCGAAGGTATTTCCTCTTTGCGATAGGCAGAGATATGTGCTGCTGCAGCAAGCGCCGACAGCACCGAATCACGACAGCCTTCGCGAGTAAATACCAAAGACGGATTACCTCCCGCAATACGTTCATACCACGATGGTTTTAAATAATCATCAATACGTATAATGCGCTCTACACCGGTCTCTGCCATGCCATGATCGGAGGTAATTATCAGGTTCACTCGTCCTGACATGGACGATTGTTCAATTCTATTTATCAACACACCCATCAGACTGTCGAGCGCATGAACCATGTGTCCTGTATCTTCGCTTGCCGGTCCGTAGTGGTGTCCTGCTCCGTCTGGCTCTTCGAAATAAAGCATTACCAAACGCGGACGTAATTCTTTGCTACGACAAAGCCACGCCATCACGGTATCTATCCGTTGTTCAAAGCTGAGCCGCGGGGTTTCCTCCCAACGTTTGTAATCGTCCGGATATATGCCCATGATGGGAATATCGGCGCCCGTCCAGTAAATATTCGCTGTTCTTACGCCCTGTTTTTGGGCGGTAACCCAGACTGGTTCGCCGCCGTAGTATGCAGGGTTGTTACGGGTAGCCGAATCGCTTATGGCATAGCGTATGTTGAGTTCCGTATCCCAAAACGAATTGTCGATAATACCATGCCGGTCTGGAACAAGCCCCGTAGCGAGGGTATAGTGCATCGGAAAGGTGGATGCGGGAAACGATGGTTTCATGGTTGCATATACACCTTGACGCGCTATATACTGAAGATTAGGCGTATTGTACATCTGCGGGTAATCCCACCGAAATCCGTCCAACGAAACGATGACTGTACATACGTCATCATCCACACGTCCACAAGCGGGAAAAAGCCATGTCCAAAAGAATATGTATGTAACGACATATACAATCATGTTCAGGCTTCTTGTCTTATTGAAATTTCTTAATACTGTTGTTGGCGCCATGTTCAATTGTTTTTGAAAGAAACCTGTCGGTCACATTGTCCGACAGGTTTCGTAAGTATAAAAAAATCCAAGAAAACGTTATTAGAATGTATATCTCAAACCGATTTGCCCTCTCCAACGCGAAGTGAAATCGGCATAATTGAACTGGTCATAGTTTGGCCCTTGCAGGAATTGAAATTCAGCATCACCGGCCGCGTTAGTACCTGCAAATGTAATCGGAGAGTAAGACCATGGCGTTGAGTGAGTACGTCCCCATTTTGTGTTCAGCATATTTCCAACGTTTAAAATATCAAAAGTAAGTTCCAAAGCATGTTGCTGCGCTCCAACATTGAAGTTTGCCTTGTGGGCAAAATGGAAATCGAAATGATGTTCAAACGGGTGGTTGTCCGCGTAGCGTTCAAAATACTTGCCTCTGTTTTTACTCAAATAAGGGTCGCGTGCAAGCCAAGCCTTAAAATTTGCTTTTTGCTCATCTGCCGTAACTGTTGTGGTTGCCCTGAAATTCATCTGGTCAACCTGCGCATCGGTAGGTATCCAAATCAAATTATTAGAGGCAGAGCCATCGCCGTTAAAATTACCGGCGCCGGCATAAACAACCGAGTATGGAGCGCCCGATAATCCCTGGTAAATCAAGCCGAAGGTAGTAGTTTGTGATTTCACAAAATTCATGCTGTAAAACGCTGTTACGTTAATTTTGTGAGGCGTATTGAAGCCTGAAAAACCTAATTCCGGTTTGTTCGGATTACCGTTTACATAATTATAATCCCAGTTAGATGCAGCAACGGAAGATGTGCCGCTATTGAGAGATTTCGATTGCGTAAAAGCGTAAGATGCTATTAAATCCAATCCAAAATCAAATTTCTTTGCACCTTGCAGTGACAGATTGTAAGAATATCCTTCGTTAGTATTCGACAAAGCAAAGACCTGTGTGAACGGAGTTCCGCCGGTTACCACTTCGAGCATGGGACGGTTATCAAAACTCAAACTTGGATATGTTTGGGCAACTGTTTTCCCATTCACATCACGAGCCAGATTTTGATATAAAACATCGTTTAAAGTTTTAGAATAAATAGCCTCCGCCGTCCAGTTGATACCGCCGACATTGAAGTCGAAACCTAAATTAACGCGCATATTTTGAGCAAATTTAAAGTCGGGCGCAAACACATTGATTGTTTGACTGCCTCCTGCTGCCAACCTACTCACATTATCAGCCTGTCCGTTAGGATCAACAATCAAACTGAGATCGGAAGTAGCAGTTGTATTGTAAGTAGCCATCTGAATACCTGTGTTACTAAAGTTGTTGCTCAACCACACAAACGGGATACGACCTGTGAATATACCTATACCACCCCTAAGCATAAAATTGTTATTCTCATCCAAAGTCCAGCGGAAACCCGCGCGTGGCGACCACAAGGGCGTACTGCTCAACTTTTGGTTGGTTTTGTATCCCCAGCCTTTTTGCGCCGAATATTCGTTAAATGGTGCATTTTCTGCCGGAGAATCGAAGAATAAAGGAATATCCATACGAAGCCCTATCGTAAGAATAAAGTTTTTTGCTGCATACCAGCGGTCTTGTGCATAGAAGCCCAATTGACCGGCGCCAAAGGCGGCTTCCCAACGAGGATTGCCTGTTACGGCAACATTAGCCTCCTGAAAACGATATTGATTAATTTTGCAGGCAAAGAAATCGTCCGGATTATTAAAGTAGTATGTTCCGTAATTATCCTGGATAAACAGATTGGCAAAGTGAAAAAATTCATTGTGAGTACCGAATGTTAATGTATGATTGCCTTGGTACCAGTTCAGGTTGTTTGTAAACGACCATACATCCTGATCAAGTCTGTTAGCTACGGAAGAACGTTCGTTACCAATGTTTACGGTAGCAGCGCCGGTTGCGTCCGCTTTACGAACGTTATTAACAACAATCATCGGGAATGGGGAACCGTAAGGATTACGGCTATCACGTACACGCACGTATGATGCACGAAACTCATTACTGATATTGTTTGAGAAACGGCTTTGTAATTCAGCAACAAACGTGTTGGCATTTGATTTAAATTCATACATATAATCGGAAGAGTTCAAGTTTGTTACGGTAGGTGTCATATTTGACTGTGTTGCAGCTACCATATTCCAACGAATAGAAGTTTTGTGACTGTCGTTGATATTCCAGTTTAATTTTAAGCCTGCTTTGTCGGAATTTGTGTATTCCTCGAACGAAGTTGGTAATGTGCCGTTATAAGTTACACCTCGTGCAGTTGCCAGACTTTTTACTTCGTCAAGAATTTTTTTAGCCTCTATTGCATCAATATTTGAATTTTCGGCGCCCAAAGTAGAGTTATTTGGGAATTTGTTACTTTGCTTTTCGTAGTTGGCAAAGAAAAAAAGTTTGTCTTTAATGATGGGACCACCCAAAGTAAAACCTGTCCTGTATTGGCTTTGTTTTCCAAGTTTACTGCTGACGTCGCCATTTTTCATCTCATATCTACCCATCAAATCCTGATTGGTCAAATTGTAGAAAACAGAGCCTGTAAGTGTATTGGTACCTGATTTTGTAATCGCATTGACAGCGCCACCCGTAAAACCCGACTGGCGAACATCAAATGGAGCAACTGCAATTTGGATTTGTTCAATAGCTTCCATTGAAATTGGCTGAGCGCCTGCCTGACCACCGTTAACGCCGCTTGCTGTCAAACCGAAATTATCGTTACTTACCGCGCCATCAACCTGAAAACTGTTGTAACGATTGTTAGTCCCCGCAAATGACATCGCGCCACCGGAACCAAGTGTAACCTGTGGATTAAAACGGATGACTTCCGCAACGCTGCTTGTAATAGACGGAACCCTGCTAATTTCGACAGCGTTCATACTCAACGCAGCGCCTGTTCTGTTGGACTGGAAACGGGATTGCCCTGTGATCACAACTTCGCCCAAAGACACCGATGCGTTTTTCAAACTGACATTATGGATATAATTCTCGCCCAAACTAAGTGCGATATGCTCTGCGTAATCAGTGGTATAGCCAACGAAAGAAACTTCAATATAGTATGGCCCTCCGGCGCGCATACCGCTTAAATTGTAACGTCCCTCCACATTGGTAACCGTTCCGTAAACCGTTCCCGAAGGCACGTGTATCGCCCTGACGGTAGCACCGGGAAGACTTTCCCTCTCATCGGATATTCGTCCGCTGACAGACGATGTAGTTACCTGCGTATAAGCCGTCTGACAGAATACAAACAGCATCGTAAACAAAACTGTAAAAAGATTTAACTTTTTCATGATCAATAAATTTTTAATTTTTTAGTTGATTTTAATTCGGGGGCAAAAGTATATCGAGCATGTTAAGTTGAATGTTTAAAAAAAATAAGATTTGGTTAAATTTTCTTGAAAAACTCAACCAAATCTTAACAACTTATTTACAATTACTTGACAATGACTGACTATAATTGTAAAATTATTCAATCATGCTATAAAATTAATAAATCAGATGAAAAAAATTATATCATTATTTTGTGCAGTTTGCATAGCGCTGCCGCTGTTTTCTCAAGTAAGGGGTAATATTGCCATTCCCGACCTGAAGGGCTACGTGACCCTGAAATGCGATTTTCACATCCATACGGTTTTTTCCGATGGCACAGTGTGGCCCACAGTACGGATTGACGAGGCTTACCGCGAAGGGCTTGACGCCATTTCGCTGACAGAGCATATCGAATACCGTCCATATGTAAATAAGGATATGATTGCTTCGCACAATCGCACGTATGAAATTGCGCAATCCGCAGCACAGTCCAGAGGTATTATGCTTGTCAGGGGCAGTGAAATTACCCGCGATATGCCTCCGGGGCACCACAACGCGATATTCCTGACTAATTCCGACGAATTAGACAAGCCCGATTACATGGATGCTTTCCGTGCCGCCAAAGCGCAAAATGCATTCATATTCTGGAATCATCCCTGCTGGGATTCGCAACAGCCCGACACTACACTGTGGTTTAACGAGCACACGCAATTATTGCAACAGGGTATGATGCTGGGCATAGAGGTAGTCAACGGCAGTAATTACTGTCCCGAAGCGCATCGCTGGTGCATAGAAAATAAACTAACGATGATAGGAAATTCCGACGTACACGGTCCTATGCAGAATTTCGCCCCTGGAAAACACCGCGCGATGACTCTCGTATTTGCCCGCAGCGTAACCCCCGAAGCCATACATGAAGCATTGAAGGAGCGGCGCACAGCAATATATAGCGAGGAACTCATAATCGGCGAAGATAAATACCTTAAGGAACTGTTTGAGAACGCTGTAGAAATGAACATTGAAAAAATCGACAATGCGGTGCGCATAACGTTCAAAAATAAGTCCGACCTGACTTTCCACCTTAAAAAGACTGCCCACGATACCCGTTTGGTCTATTTCCGCGATTACACTATCGTGCCAAACGGCATACATACCATAACAGTTGGCCTGCAAGACGGCGTAAGGGGAGGCGACGTAAATTTCAGCGTGGAAAATTTTCTGGTCGAGCCGAATAAGGGAATGAAATATACGATAAAAATATAATTAACATGTGAGAAAACCATACATCTAAAATTTAATGTGGATGTATGGAAATACGTCGCGAGTATTACTGTTACCTGCTACTAAATGTTGCTTTTCATGACATCTGTTAATTAGTTTCAATTATTCAAAATGAAATGCTTACAGCACTGCCAAATTGCGACAACACACTGCCAATTTCGGACATTCTGTGACCTCTTTTGGCGTTAATGGAACAGGTCACGATTTAGTCCCAAAAGTGTGTCTTTTTTTGGCTTTTTGATGACTTTCCCGTAAGACAGAAATCAAATAAAAAATCCTACAATTCTTTGATATTGTAGGATTTGTCTTACTTTTGGCGCCTTTTGTCTTAGGCTTTCTGCGGAGAGAGGGGGATTCGAACCCCCGGCGCCCTTTTGGAGCGCACTCGCTTTCCAGGCGAGCCAGTTAAACCACTCCTGCATCTTTCCAATGAAATGCAAAATAAATAATATTTGAGGATATTTTTATTTTAGTGCATAACTAATATTGTAAAAGTTTTTAACTTTGGAAAGACGAAAAATCGCCGCACTGTTCAGTACAGCATGGTATTTTTATTGTCTTTTCCCCGACAATAAGCTTAATATATTTTAACAAAATATTAAGGCTTTTTATTTTTGCAATAGTTTAAATTTGCATTTTAAAATTTTGAATTTTAACAGTTAAGAATTAATAAAATAACAACACAATATAAAAAAATGAGTCAGTCAGTTGATATTAGGGAATTAAACGAGAGAATACACAGAGAAAGTTCTCTTGTTGATATGATAAACATTGAAATGAATAAAGTAATAATTGGGCAGAAGCATCTGGTTGAGAGCTTGTTAATAGGGCTTTTGTCAAACGGGCATGTACTGCTTGAAGGAGTCCCCGGCTTGGCAAAAACGCTGGCAATTAAATCTCTGGCAAATGCCATAAGTACAAAATTTGCACGTATCCAGTTCACACCCGACCTGTTACCTGCCGATTTACTGGGAACCATGATTTACAGCCAGAAAAAGGAAGAATTTACTATCAAGAAGGGACCTATTTTTGCCAACTTTATCCTTGCCGACGAAATTAACCGTGCACCCGCCAAAGTACAGTCGGCCTTGCTGGAAGCCATGCAGGAACGGCAAATTACCATTGGCGATAACACTTTTAAGCTCGACGAACCTTTTCTTGTTATGGCAACTCAAAACCCAATTGAACAAGAAGGTACCTACCCTCTTCCCGAAGCCCAAGTCGACCGTTTTATGCTGAAAGTGGTAATCAACTATCCGAAAAAAGAAGAAGAAAAACAGATTATTCAGCAAAATTTGCTAAAACAGTTTCCCGAGACATCAATCATTCTTAAACCGGAAGATATTATAAAAGCCCGCGATGTGGTAAAAGATGTTTATATGGACGAAAAAATTCAGAAATATATTGTCGATATCGTTTTTGCCACACGCGAACCGAAAGAATATAACCTTGCAAAATATCAGGATATGATTTCTTATGGAGCTTCTCCAAGGGCAGGGATAAGCCTTGCTCAGGCTTCAAAAGCATTTGCTTTTATCAAACGCCGCGGATATGTAATTCCTGAAGATGTTCGAGCAGTTTGTGCCGATGTTCTACGCCACCGAATCGGGTTGAGTTACGAAGCCGAGGCCAATAACATTACTTCTGAAGAAATAATTACCGACATTTTAAATTCGGTTGAAGTACCGTAGACAAGGTTTGTGCAAAAGGGAGCTTTACAATGGAAGCAACTGATTTACTAAAAAAAGTAAGACAAATTGAAATTAAAACACGCGGGCTTTCGCGTAATATTTTTGCCGGCGAATACCACAGTGCATTCAAGGGGCGCGGTATGGCATTTTCCGAAGTCCGCGAATATCAGTTTGGCGACGATATCCGAAGCATCGACTGGAATGTTACGGCACGGTACAGCCATCCTTACATAAAAATTTTTGAGGAAGAAAGGGAACTGACAGTCATGCTTTTGATTGATGTAAGCGGTTCGCGCGAATTTGGTACTTTCGAAAAATTAAAGAAAAATATCATAACCGAAATTTCGGCTATCCTGTCGTTTTCAGCCATTCAGAACAATGATAAAATAGGGGTGATTTTCTTTTCTAACTCTGTTGAAAAATTTATTCCTCCTAAAAAAGGTAAAAGTCATATTTTAAGGATTATACGTGAATTGATTGATTTTCAGCCTAAAGAAAGAGGAACTGACATTACCGGAGCCATCCGTTATTTAACCAACGCTATAAAAAAACGCTGTACTGCTTTTGTAATATCCGACTTTATGGACGACAACAGCGAAATGAAAATGGCATTATCAATTGCCAATAATAAACACGATGTTGTTGCATTGAAAATATACGATGAACGGGAAAAAGAACTTCCGGCAATTGGGATGTTAAAACTGAAAGACGCCGAAACAGGCCAATATGTTTACGTTGACAGTGATTCGCCTAAAATAAGGCAAATTTACTCCGGCTGGTGGATAAAACAGTCAGCACAGCTTGATGCCATGTTTACAAAGTGCGGCATAGATTATGCTGAAATAAAAACAAACGAAGATTACGTGAAATCGTTAATGGCTCTTTTCAAAAAAAGGGCTTTAAAACATTAAACGAATGATGATCAAGATTAAAACAGGGTTAATATTTCTTTTGTTGCTTGTAATTTCGGGGCATATAAACGCTCAGCAGTTAAAAGCAACGGCAAGCCTCGATTCGACAAACATTCTGATTGGCGATCAGGTAAAACTTACGCTGGAAATAGAATATCCTTATAACATAAAAGTTAAATTTCCACAGGTTCCCGATACCATACAAAGCCTTATAGAAGTATTAGGGCGTTCACCTGTGGACACTCTTAAAACCGAAAGCGAAATTCTGCAAAAGCTAATTCAAACCATTACGATAACAAGTTTCGACAGCGGAAGCTACCAAATTCCTCCTTTTTGGTTTACATTCGAAATGAACGAACTAACTGATTCAATCCCAAGTAACAGCATTGAACTTAATGTTTTTACTTTTGAAATTGATACAACCATGGGGCCAACCGACATAAAAATGCCTTACGGTGCACCGGTTATATTGAAAGAAGTAATTCCGTACATTTTGGGGATTATTTTGATTGCAGCCATATTGTTTTTGGTACTGTACTCGATAAAAAGGAGAAAAAACAACCAACCCATTTTTATAAAACCGCAAAAACCGAAAGAACCGGCTCATATTATTGCTTTGCGCGAGCTGGAACGAATAAAAGATGAAAAGTTGTGGCAAAAAAATAAAACAAAGCAATATCACAGCGAAGTAACCGAGGCATTGAGAAATTATATTGAAGATCGCTTTCAAATACCGGCAATGGAGCAAACGACTGACGAAATTATTCAAAGTTTCGAGTATCAAAAAGACCTGCTTAGTGAAAAATCGCTCTCAAATCTAAGCCAGATTCTTTCGCTGGCCGATTTGGTAAAATTTGCCAAATACACACCATTACCCGACGACGATAACCTGACGCTGATAAACTCATTCTTTTTTGTAAACGACACAAAAATAGAAGAGATAAAAAAAGTTCAGGAAGAAAAAAATGATGCTGACAACGGCGAAGATGTAATTGCTAAATAATAAAGGATGTTTGAAGGACTTACATATAAAAACCCGGATTTTTTTTACCTGCTGTTGGTAATAATACCCATGGCTGTATGGTACATTTTCAGGCACAAAAGAAACACGGCGAGCATACAGGTTTCTTCAACAGCATCAATATTTAAAGCGCCAAAAACGCTGAAACATTATTCGCGGCATCTTGTATTTCTTTTCCAGATGTTAGCCATTGCATTTTTTATTGTAGTTTTGGCCAGGCCGCAATCGTCATCAAACTGGGAGAATGTTACTACCGAAGGCATTGACATTGTTATTGCGCTCGATATTTCGAGCAGTATGCTTGCCCGCGATTTTTCGCCTAACAGATTAGAAGCTGCAAAAGATGTGGCTATGAAATTCATATCAGGCCGCAAACACGACCGCATGGGGCTTGTTATTTTTGCCGGCGAAGCATTTACGCAATGCCCGCTCACCACCGATAGAGCTGTACTGCTCAACATGTTTAAAAGCATAGTAGTCGGAATGTTTGAGGATGGCACAGCCATAGGGAACGGATTGGCAACTGCCGTAAACCGTATTAAAGACAGCGATGCTATCAGCCGCGTAATAATTTTGCTCACCGACGGAGAAAACAACAGAGGTGAAATAGCTCCACTAACAGCGGCCGAAATAGCCAAAACCTTTGGCATACGGGTTTATACCGTTGGCGTTGGGACAATAGGCACTGCCCCCTACCCGATTAGCACTCCTTATGGCATTCAGATGCAAAACATGGAAGTTAAAATTGATGAAGAAGTTTTACAACAAATATCGGCTATTACCGGCGGACAATATTTCAGGGCAACAAATAATGCCGCATTAGAAGAAATTTATAAGGAAATTGATGCTTTGGAAAAATCAAAAATTGAGGTAAAAGAATTCAGCCGCAAGTCGGAAGAATTTATGCCTTTTGCCATTGCAGGCTGTCTTGCGCTGGCGATTAGCCTGCTGTTTCGTATTACAATATTCCGAAGTATCCCGTAAAAACAGAAAGTGATGGAAATGTTCAGATTTGGAAATATTGAGTATTTGTGGGCCTTATTGCTTATTCCGGCTTTTACTGTAATATTTATATGGTCGAGGATTTTGCGCAAAAAAGCATTGCACAAATTTGGTAATCTTTCACTGCTAAGCGAACTGATGCCTTTTTCTTCTAAAAACAGGCCTATTTTAAAATTTACTATTTTAATGCTGGCGTTGGCTTTTTTTATTGCCGGAATGGCGCGCCCGCAGTTTGGTTCGAAACTAAAAACAGTGAAACGCGAAGGAGTTGAACTGATTATTGCCCTCGACGTTTCGAACAGTATGATGGCCGAAGATATTGAGCCAAACAGGTTGGAAAGAGCAAAAATGGCTATCTCAAGATTAGTTGACCGGCTAAGCAACGATGAAATAGGGTTGATTGTTTTTGCCGGAGATGCATATACTCAACTGCCAATCACAAGCGACTATAATTCAGCAAAACTGTTCCTTAATTCGATAAATACGCAAATTGTATCCAAACAGGGTACAGCAATCGGCAAGGCCATAAATCTGGGGATACGCTCATTTACTACAAGTGACAGGGGAAACAAAGCAATTATTGTTATCACCGACGGCGAGAACCATGAAGATGATGCAGTTTCAGCCGCCCAAAATGCAGCAAAAGAAGGCATTATTGTGCATACAATTGGAATGGGACTTCCACAAGGCTCCCCTATTCCAATTATTTCATACGGCCAAAGAGATTATCTGAAAGACCGTAACGGAAATGTGGTTATAACCAAACTTGATGAACCAATGCTCGAACAGATTGCAGCCGCAGGCGGGGGTATATACGTAAGGGCAAACAATGCCCAGGTTGGCTTAGATAATCTTTTCGACGAAATAAACAAAATGCAGAAAGACGAAATAGAATCAAGAATTTATTCGGAATATGACGACCAGTTTCAGTATTTGTTCATTGCCGGACTGTTTTTGTTGCTGCTCGAATTTGTTATTCTCGAAAGAAAAAATAAATATTTGAAAAACATTAAATTGTTTTCAGCTAAATTGGGTTAACAGATGAAAAAGATTTTATTGATAATAGTGTTGATTTTGCCGGCAATTGTAGCCTTTTCGCAAAACGAAAGGAAATTTATACGAAACGGCAACAAATTTTTCATGGAAGCGGTAACCGACACAACACAAATGAATACCGGCAAATTTAACAGCGCTGAAAAAGAATACCGCAAAGCGCTTGAGAAAAAGCAGGACGCCCCAAAATGGGATTTTAACCTTGCTGATGCTTTATACAAACAAATGCGTTTTGAAGAAGCAGTTGAAAAATTCAGCGAGCTTACCGACAAAATGGAAACTCCTGAAGAAAAAGCAAGAGTATTGCATAACATGGGAAACAGTCAGCTTATGCAGCAAAAAATTGATGAAAGTATTGAATCGTATAAGGAGGCGCTGCGGCTTAATCCTAATGATATGGAAACAAAATACAACCTGGCTTATGCCCAAAACCTGAAAAAACAACAACAAGATCAGGATCAAGACAACAAAAATCAGGATAACGAAGATCAGCAGCAAGATCAGGATCAGGATAATAGCAGCCAAGATCAAAATCAAAACCAGGATCAAAGCAATCAACAACAAAATAAAATATCAAGAGAAGATGCCGAACAATTGTTGCAGGCATTACAAAACGACGAAAGGGATATTCAAAACAAAGTGAACAATGAAAAGGCTGCACAAGCTCAAAGTACAAGGGTGGAAAAAGAGTGGTAACTATTATTTTACAGAGTTTAAACAAAATGGCTAAAAACCTTATATTATACATTTTCATTTTAATTGCGCCAACTGCAATGGCCGACGATATACAACTTGTAATGTCGGCGCCAAATGCTGTAGAAATGGGTAAACAATTCAGTCTTTCTTTTACTCTAAACGAAAGGGGCAGAAATCTTCAGCTCCCTCCCGGACTAAGCGATAATTTTGATATACTTATGGGGCCCAGCACCGGCCAGTCAACAAGCATAGGTATTGTTAACGGTCGTACTACCCAGCAAGTGTCCTCTTCCTACACATATATTGTGCAGGCAAAAAGTGAAGGTAAGTTCGAAATCCGTCCCGCATCAATAGAGGTTGAAGGGAAAATTTACGAATCAAATTCATTAACCATACAGGTTGTGCCAAACCAAAGCCAGCCGGCACAACAGCCTGCTGTCCAAGGCGGTACGTCAGGGAACAGTACTGAAACTGCCAACATATCAAAAGAAAGCCTTTTTATGATTGTTGAATTAAGTAAATCAAGTGTTTTCAGGGGCGAACAGCTTATTGCTACCATAAAATTATATGTAGATCCTGAGGTACCGGTTGCAGGATTCGAAGAAGTAAACCTGCCAACGTACGAAGGCTTTTATACTCAAGAGATTGAAACTCCTCAGCAAATTAATTTTACACGCGAAGTTTACAATAACAAAATTTATCAGGTAGGTGTGCTTAAAAAAACAGTTTTATTCCCACAGCAAAACGGGAGAATTACAATTAACTCAGGAGATGCAACTTTAGCAATCAGAGAAAGAACCAGACAGCGCAGCTTTTTTGACGATTTTTTCGGAGGATACCGTACCTCGCTTGCAAAGATAAGCAGTTCGCCTGTTTCAGTAAATGTAAAAGATTTGCCGCCGGCTCCGGCCTATTTTAAAGGGGGAGTCGGCAATTTTGATGTTACAGCTGAAATAAGCAGTACTAATGTTACTACCAATAACGCCGTAACTTTAACGTTAAAAATAAGCGGTTCGGGCAATATTCGGCTCATTCAGCCGCCTGAGCTGCAACTGCCGTCAGATTTTGATGTTTACGACCCAAGGGTTACTGACAATGTAAACGCCGGTAACAACGGGCTTTCAGGCACAAAAACCATAGAGTATTTGTTTCAGCCGCGTTTCGAAGGCGATTATACAATACCGGGGTTCAGATTCGCTTATTTTAATCCGGTAACAAGCTCGTACATTACCAAAACAACAAGCGATTTTACACTTCATGTTGAAAAAGGTTCCGATGTGCAGTCTTCCGCAGTCGCTTCTGTCCGCAAGGAAAATTTACAGCTAATCGGCCGTGACATCCGCTTTATTAAACAGGGGAATCCGGCGTTTGTCGCAAAAGGCTACACCTTTTTTGGGAGCACGGCATTTTATATGATTTACATTGTAAGCGCCGTTTTGTTCCTTGCTCTTTTTGTTGTTTACAGGAAAAAAGCTAAGGAAAATGCCAACATTGCATTAATGCGAAACAAAAAAGCAAGCAGGGTTGCCCAAAAGCGCCTAAAAGCTGCGGCAAATTTCATGAAACAAAGCAATAATGAGGCATTCCATGAGTCAATTTTGAAAGCTTTCTGGGGTTATTTAAGCGATAAACTTGGGATTCCTGTGGCCGACCTGAACCGCGATTCGGCAGTAAATGGTTTGCTTAATAAAAATGTGGAACAAAACATTATCGATGGATTTGTTGAAGTCATTGATCAGTGCGAATTTGCACGTTATGCACCGGCACAGGGCGCCGAGGCCAGAAACGAACTGTACAGCAAAGCCGAATCGACAATGAGCAGCCTCGAAAAACAAATTAAACATTGAGAAGTATGAAACGCATTAATTTATTTTTTATACTAATTTTTTCGGGTTTTCTGACAATGGCGCAGGAAACCAACGAACAGCTTTGGGAAAAGGCCAACAATTTATATACAGTTGAAGAGTATCAGCAGGCAATTTTGCTTTACGAACAAATATTAAGTTCGGGCGAAGAATCAGCAAAACTGTATTTCAATTTAGGAAATGCTTATTTCAAAAACGGCAATATAAATAATGCAATTTTGAATTACGAAAGAGCAAAATTACTTGCCCCCCACGATGAAGACATTGAATTTAACATACTGTTTGCAAACCAGTTTGTTGTGACCGACACCGAAACTATTCCCTTGCCTTTTTTCCTTAAATGGAAAGAGTCGATAATCAACCTGCTTCCCGCCGATATGTGGTCGGTTCTCAGCATTTCTGCATTCATTTTATTCCTTACTGCGCTTGGGTTGTTTTTATTTGGTAAGAGTATACCTCTTCGCAAAATATCATTCTGGACAGGAATTGCGCTCATAATTTTTTCAGGGTTTTCTTATTCATTTGCAGGCAGGCAGAAAAAGAAGATCGAAAACCGCAGTCAGGCAATTGTTTTTTGTCCGCGAGCAACGGTAAAAAGCGCGCCTTCGGAAACCGGAACCGATTTGTTTATTATTTATGAAGGATTAAAAGTAGAAATAACCGACAGTTTAAACTCGTGGAAAGAAATTAAACTTTCGGACGGTAACAAAGGATGGCTGCCCGAATCGTGTGTAGTTGTTATTTAATATGTGTATTTAATGCTAAAAATAAAATATTCGGGACTTTATATTATTGTATGCTTGAAGTGTAAAATAATGTTACTATATAAGATAGTGGCTTTATAATCAACTATATTGGATATTAAGCTAATTTTACTGTTTCTACTCGTAAACATAAACTCTCTTTACCCGTTGCGAAATACCGGTAAGAATTTCGTAAGGAATTGTGCCTGCTTTTTGGGCAACTTCGGCTAATGAAATGTTATTTCCGAAAAATTCAACTTCATCGCCCGGTTTTACATCCACTTCCGAGACGTCGATCATTAGCATGTC
>Ga0082212_10006686_pt1 | contig 15419 bp, 11 predicted proteins | sample TergutNt197P3_FD_71548 | JGI IMG/M metagenome (GOLD analysis project Ga0082212, IMG submission 71548) | Neocapritermes taracua P3 segment gut microbial communities from Petit-Saut dam, French Guiana - Nt197 P3 | ecosystem: Host-associated > Arthropoda: Insects > Digestive system > Gut ...
GGAAAACACGCAAGGACTGGTAAACCGTTAGCTCGAAAGACCATAGTGCAGTATTTGAGTTTTATTTCTATTGTGTTCGATTATGCCATGAAATTGCATATACTTTCGGATAACCCCTGTCGCGGAGTGAGTGTCCCAAAGGGTGAAAAGCGAGAAAAAGAGGTTTATACCCTCGAAGAAACCAAACAATTCTTCAAGTTGATTGAAACAGCGCTATTAAAATATCGGTTGTTTTTTACTCTCTTGATTTACAGCGGGTTCAGAAATGGTGACGCTTATGTCAAGCACGGAAAAAATTTTTTTGTGTAAATAATTTATGAACGAAATCCTATAAAAGCGCCATTTGAAGCGGTTTGTCACGAGCCGTTATTTTTTTGCAAAAATATTTTTTGAAACCTCTTGACAATGCGCCCGATTGAACGTATAATAAAAATGCGTTCAATCGAACGTATTATAATCTCACAAATTGAAAGGGGTATCATTTTATGGATGGTTGGCTTGTAGTCGTACCGGACAGAGGCGTGTTGATCGGTCAGCGCGAAAAATTGGGGCTTACACAAGAGGAAGTTGCGAAAAAGGCAGGTATTACACTTAAACAGTATCAGATGTATGAGAGCCACGACGGTCGTGAGTTTTCACAATCGTCTATGCGTATCGTTAACGCGGTCTTAACAACTTTGGAGCTTGATCCGACAGCTTTTGCAAAAGGGGAATATTCGCTTGAACCAGTACCCGAAGATCACCCTATATACAAAATTCAAGATAAAATTTAGTCGGGAGGGATTGATTTGGAAAATCAAGCGCTCCGGGACGAAAAAACCATTTTGCTTGAAGCCCGAAAGAAACTCGGCCTGACACAGACGCAGGTAGCAGAAAAAGCCTATATTACTTTACGTCAATATCAAAAGTTTGAGGGCGGCGAACGCAAATTATCATCATCGTCTTTTTGGATGGCAAGCAAGATATTACAGGTGTTGGAGCTTGACGTCACCACTTTTGCACGGGGCGGTTACGCCTCTTGCGAGCCAATGAATACGGTCGAGGACACAGAAAAGAACGGCTCGTAGTGAACCGCTCTTTTCTATGTTACGACTATCACAAGCCTGCCGCAAAGTTTACAAACTTCCAATGAATTTCAATATGATTGCCCGGAAATACCAAGACTTTCTCAACAAGAGCGTTCACAACATCACGCGGCGTCGCTGTTTCGGACAACGCGCTCTTTGCGGCGGTTACGGCTTTCTTATCCGCTTCCTTGTCGCGCTCCGCTTGTTTGAGAAGGGCAAGCTGTGTGTTCAGCCTGTCGATCTGCGCGGTGTAATCGGCTTTTAATAATTGGAATGTATCACGGCTAATTTCGCCGGTTAGAAACCGCTCATAGCATTGCTGCCGCTGTTCCGCAAGCTGATTGATTTGCCTTTCGCAATCGTCCATTTGACGAGCGCCCGCTTTTGCTTTCCGAAACTCCGATAAATCCTCGGAACCCAAAACAACCTCGGCCTGTTTTCTGATTATAATCATTACCGCGTTTTCAAGACTATCGGCGCTGACTTTCATCTTGTGGCACTCAGCGGCAGGGTCGGCGTGAGTTTTCATACAGCGATATGTCCTGTTTACGTTATAATCGTTGTACGACAGAGCAAACCCGCAACAGCCGCAAGCCGTTTTTCCCGATAATAGGTATTCCCTGCGGTTCATGTTCTTCCTGCTTACCGCGCGGATCGCTTGCACCTGCTCAAAGACTTCTTTGTCTATAATCGCCGGGTGTTTGTCGGGTATCCTTACCCACTCGCTTTTAGGCTTGTGGTACTTCTTATTTCCGGCAATCTGATAGGTTTTTCCGGCAATATAAGTACCGATATACTGCTCGTCTTTCAAGATGTCACGGACAGCCTGCGGCATCCAGCGGTTAGTTGGTCGTATATCACAGCCTTTGTTTAGTTTGAACTGCTCGGAAGGTGTAGGGTGTCCCGCTTCATACAGCTTATCGCTGATTGCCATAGTGGATAAACCGTGCAGCGCCATATTGAAAATCGCTCTCACCACCGAAGCGGTAAGTTCAGCCACAATCCAATCGCCGCTTTCATCTATTGCGTACCCATACGGAACGGCACAAGATTTGCGTTCGCCGTTTGTTATCCTGGTCTGACATGAACGGCTCACTTTGCTCTGCGCGGGTTTATTGGGTGATAATTCTTTGGGGCGTTTCAACATATCCTGCACCTTTGCGAAGTCCTCTTTACTTACAATGGCGGGGTGGCTGTCGGGTATAATGATCCACTCCGATCTATCGTTCACAATCAGCGACTTGGAGCCGATGCGGGACGATTCCTGTTTTCCCGAAACATAGCTGCCGGTGTACTGTTCATTGATAAGGATTCGGTATAGCTGCTTCGTCGCCCACATACATTTCGGAACAATGTCTTTGCCGCGCTTCGTTGCTTCATATTCACTCGGCGTAGGGTATCGCGCCTCAAACAATTTGTCGCGGATTTGCGAAGTAGAGAACCCTTCCAAAGCAAGCTGAAATATTATCCGTATCGTTTCGGCGGCTTCGGGGTCAGGCTCCCACTTTCCTTTATCATTCTTGCGGTAGCCGTGAACAGCGCCGCCAACGATGTGTTCGCCGTTTTCCATGAGTACACGTTTTGCGGTCTTGATCTTTTTTGCAAGGTCTTTGCTGTAATATTCGTGCATCAGGAACTTAAACGCCACGTCAATGCCGCCCGTGCCGTCTTTGTGGTCGCGGGAATCGAAACCGTCGCTCACGGCAATGAAACGAATACGGTACAGCGGAAAGACCTGTTCGATATAATAGCCGCTTTCCATTTCATTGCGGGCAAACCGCGAGAAGTCCTTTGTGACAATGCAGTTTACTCTGCCGCAGCGCACAAGGTCTATCATTTCCTGAAAGCCGGGACGGTCAAGGTTCGTGCCGGTGTAGCCGTTGTCAACAAACTCCAAAACTTCCGCGCCCGGTATATCCAATTCATCTATGTGCCTGTCAAGCAAAAGCCGCTGATGGGGTATGCTCAGGCTGTCAGAAGCCGCGTCGTCGCGGGAGAGCCGGATATATTTAGCTATAACATATTCATTCATGCCCCTGCTCCCCCTTCCGCTAATTCCTCACTGCTGTGAACAACATCGTCCATAAATCGGAACTTAACCCCGATACGCCCGCTGTGATAGACTATGATTTTTTCAACAAGTCTGTCGATGATCTCTGCTGTCAGGTCGGAAACCTGTTCTATCTTTCGGACGCTTGCGCGGGCTTTTGACAACACTTTTTCCTGCTGCGCGCGGTTGTGGACGGCGTCCTGTAAACGCATTACCTGATCCGTCAGCGACGTTATTCTTGTTTCGTATGCTCCCTTCATATCCTTGTATTCGGCGTCGGATATGTCGCCGTCCACAAGACTTTGATATAAACCCGCGAGAAAGCGGTTGTTTTTATCAAGCTCGGATTTAGCCGCCGCCAATTCGTCTTTCAGCTTGTCGCCTGCCGAAACGCTGACAGCGAAATTGTTGACATCTTGCGAAAGAGCCAACGTCAGGAAGGGTTCATGCTTGCGTATGAGAGCAAACACCATTTCCTTCATGGCGGTTTCCGTAATCGTAACGCCGTTACAGGCGTCTTTGGCGTACATAACGCTCACATTGCAAAAATACCTGTAAAACCTCTCGCCGCCGCGCTTTCTGTGCAGCGCGTGACCGCATTGAGCGCAGTACAGCTTGCGGGCAAAGACATTTTCGGTGTTCGGGGTTTTGTAGTATGGTTCATCCGGGGCGCTTTTCCTGACCCACGCTTCCTGCACAGCGTCATATAGCTCACGGCTGACAATCGCGTCGTGGGCGTTTTCGGTTATAGTCCACTCGGATTCGGGCAGATTTACCTGAACGCCATCTACGACCTTGCTTCTGCCCTGAATCATTACGCCGCAATACACTTTGTTTTTCAAAGTATCGCGGACAGCCCGCAAACTCCACCACTCCGTCAGCGCGCCTGTTTCTTTCCCCGAAGCCAAACCGATAGAGTGCATATAGCGTCGCGGCGGCATGATCTTATTGTCGTTGAGCCACGCCAGTATTGACTGATGGCTTTGCCCATCAGCCGCCATTTCAAACATTTGCCGGACGACAGGGGCGGCGTATTCGTCTACGACGAGTTGATGGCAGTCCTCGCGGCTCTTGAAATAACCGTAAGGGGCGTTGCTTCCGATGAATTTCCCGTTGCGGATATTCATTTGTATGGTAGCTTTTATTTTACGGCTTACGTCTAAAATATAGGCTTCGTTCACCATATTTTTCAGACTGACCATGATACCGCCGCTTTGACCGTTAATGGAATCGTGACCGTCCGTAACCGCTATATACCGCACATCTTTCGACGGAAAATATTTTTCCATATAGTAGCCTGAATCTATGGCGTTTCTACCGAGCCGCGATAAGTCTTTTGTTATACAGCAGTTGATTTTTCCGCTCTCCATATCGGCAATCATGCGCTGAAACGCCGGACGCTCGAAGGATTTTCCGCTATGCCCGTTGTCAACGTAACATTCGCGCAGTTCTATATCGCTGTGATCGGCGATAAAAGAGTTGATTATAGCCTGTTGGGTTTCGAGAGAATCGCCTTTGTGTTTTTTGTCAACGACCGACAACCGGATATACGCTCCCGCGTAAAACATGGGCTTCTGAACAACCTGCACCGGCGCGGTTTCTGCGTGTTTCCTGCTTTTACGAGCCACTTTGCTTGCCTCCCTTCTTGACTTGGCGGAGGCTTTTCAAATATGCGTCAAAAAGTGAAACATCCATATCGCCGCCGATTGAGCCGTCCACAGCCTTTACAGTAATCCCCTTATCCCGCAGACCGTCAAGCCATTTCAACACTTCACAGACATTCCTGCCGATACGGGGCAGCGAATGGACATATACCGCATCGATTAACCCCGCTTCTATATCGGCGTTTAACCGATTCATAGCCGGGCGGTTCAAGCTGCTGCCGCTTTCGTCGTTATCAACGAACACGGCAATTTCGCCGCAGCCTTGTTTTTTGGCGTAACTTGATACCCGATTCTCCTGTTCCGCGATCCTTTCATCGTCCGCGCGCGCAAGCCGGCAGTATACCGCCGCTCTCATTTTCTCAGCCATTTACGCCGCCTCCTTTTCGAACAGATCGACGGCGTTTTCGTATTCAAGCTGATAGTTGAAGCTGATCTCCAATTCAGTCCTGCCGAGTACACGGATGCTGTGTATCAGGTGCATCACAGTCCTGCGGTCAATAACGTCGAGATTCTCGAATTTCGTGAAATGCTCCGTCCACGCCATACGCTCATGCCTGCATGAAAGCACGGCCTCAATCTCGTTTTGGAGCCTTACGTTAGCTGCCGTCAGCGTTTCGGCGTCCACGGAGTATTTGTCTTTCATTGCCTTATGTTCGCTCTTGCTCAAATTGCCGTTCATCATGTTTTCGTACAGCCCGGCTTTATAAACGCGGATTTTTTCAAGCCTGCGCTCGTTTTCGGCGATTTGCTCCGTGAGCCTGCCGGCGAGTTCACGGGCTATGCGCGTGGCGTCCAAACCGGCTATCAGCGTTTCAAGCGACGCGATATTTGAAATATGCGCCTTTACGTTGCCGAGGACGCATTTTACAAGGTCGGATTCTTTCAGCATGACCGCACCGGCGCAGCCGTTGTTCCTGCCGGTCGGACACCAATAATAGTAGCTTTTTTCACCTTTATATGACGCGGTTTTTCGCGTCATGCGGTTGCCGCAGCAGCCGCAAATGAGTATGCCGGAAAACAGATATACCTTATCGCCTTTCGGCGCGGTACGGGTATCCAGCCGCATGATTTTTTGCGTAAGGTCGAAATTGTGCCGCATAATAATAGCTTCATGGGCGTTTTCGGTTCTGTGCCACTCGTCCTCCGGCCTTTGCACAAGCTCTTTCAACTTGTAGTTCGGCGTTCCTGTTTTGCCCTGCACCAATGTACCCGTATAAGTTTCGTCGGTTAATATACGGATGATGGTAGTGGCAGACCACTTCGCACCGTCTATATCGGCGTAGCCCTTCTTGGGGTACGGAAGCCCCCTGTCCTTTTTATACTCCATAGGAGAGAGGACGCCGCGCCCGTTCAGTATCTCGGCGATCCGCGCCGCGCTGCATCCGTCTATCTTCATGCGGAAGATGTCGCGGACGATTTCGGCGGCGTAATCGTCTTTGACAAGCCGGTTACGGTCGTTTTCGTCCTTTTTATAGCCATAGACCGGGCAAGCGCCGGTATAGTCGCCGTTGGCGCGCTTAACGTCCAGCGCGCTCCGTGTTTTGCCGGATATATCGCGGCAGTATTCGTCGTTCATAATGGATTTGACCGACACGAAAAGACCGTCCGTGTCGTCGTTCAGAGTATCAATATTGTCATTGATAGCAATGAACCTGACGCCGAACGCGGGGAATATGCGCCGCAAATAACGTCCCGTTTCGATCCTGTCGCGTCCCAGGCGTGACAAGTCTTTCGTAATGACGCAATTCGCTTCGCCGTCCTGTATGAACTCCATCATTTTATTAAACGAGGGGCGGTCGAAAACGATACCCGAAACGCCGTCGTCCACGAACTCGCCGACGACCTCTATTTCCGGGTGGTGTCTGATGATATAATCATCAATCAGTTTGCGCTGGTTTACCACGCTGTCGCTTTCGCCCTGTTTGTTATCATCAGAGCTTGACAGGCGGATGTACTTAACCGCTTTGTATTTAATTTCCTGCATGAGTAATGCCTCCTTTTAATTCCCGTAAACTTTCCCGAAAATCAAAGGGCGGCAGGTTTGCTGTATCCTTTTCCGTCTATTATTGTACGGAAACCCTTTGGGAAAGTCGAGGTTGTCGTTTGATTTTTGAAGTCTTATGTTTTAAGCCATCATCCCCCGCAGGCAGTCCTCTATGTTTGTCCCATTGTTCGCGTATACAGCCTTGACGGTAAATGTTTCGCATTTATATCTCTCCATGTCTTTAATTTGCCGCTTAAACTCGGTGCAGCGTTCCCTTTGCGGCAAGTCCCGGTTTACATCGACCGTGCCAATGTCCACCAAACCGGCGTCATATATATTATCCCGCATAAGCGTAACCTCCGTTCTGCTCTAACCTATCCGACCTATTCCCAAGTTGGGAATAGGTCGGATAGCTTCTGTTTATTCAAAATATTCGTCCGGCTTTACCATGTGAAAGAAGCCCTCGACATCATCCATGTCGTCCGTCACTTCCATTTCCGGCAGGCCGGAAAGCAGGTAATCGCGGTACGGAGCGTTTTTCCTCAACCTGCTGTCAAAAAACGCGATGAGCGCCGTGTCCTTTTCGGTTCGGATCGGACGCCCCGCCCCCTGACGCGATTTAATGAGCATATCCGGCATAAGCACGAGTTCCTTGTACTCGTCCATATCCTTATACTGTGTCCTCTCATATTCCCCGATGGGATCAGGCACGGCGAAGGGCAACTTGGCGATGATAATCATACTCAGCGCGTCGCCGGGAATATCTATACCCTCCCATAACGCGCCCGCCGCGAACAATACGCCGTTACCGCTCTGCTTGAAACGATCTATCTCCCGGACGCCGCCTTTGTCGAGCCGGAAAAGCGGGAACGGTATGCCGCGTTCTTTGAGGCGTTCCCACACCATATCCATCACCTTATAACTCGTGAACAGGATAGCGGCGTGGCCGTGGGAAGCGTATAAAAGTTTTTCGGTTTCGTTGGCGAGCGCGAGGATATATTCTTTGTTGTTCTGATCGGGGAACGGGACGTTTTCGCTGATGTATATTAAAGCGTTCTGTTTATAATCGAACGGTGACGGTTTGCTTGTTTCCACCAGCCGATGCCCGACGCGCTCCAAACCGAGCGCCTTTTTTATGCGGGAGAAGTCGCCGCTTGCGGAGAGTGTCCCCGATGTGAGAATCGCCGGTACGCCTTTGCTCCATAAATCCTTATATAACTGCGTATCAAGGTTTTTCGGTATGGCGCACAGTCGGTTTTCGTCGCTGTCTTTTTCGAGCCAGCAGATATGTTCATCATGCCGGACGAGTATGGCGGCCTGATTTCGGACTTGTTCAAGCTCCCACAGGATTTGCGCCCTGCGTCCTGTGCCGATGCCCGCGAGAGGTTCGGCTGTTATGCGCTCGATCAGCTCGTCCGAGATATTGCGTATGTTACGGATATGTCGGTGCGCTTCCTCGTCGATCACGGCGGTGAAACGGTCAGCTTCATCTTCCGTATCGCCGTTATCTGTCTTTTCATGTATCCCCCGGAAAAGCCTCGCACTTTCGTCGAACAAGACCCCCGCCGTATGGCGGATATATCTCTGCGCTTCCTCATATTTGAGATTGAGGCTGTCGGCCATATCCTTTACATCCGGCAGGGTGAGGCTTGACAGTTCCACGCCGTACATCGACCGTGCCGCCGAGAGGAATTTGTGTGCTTCATCTATGATGATACATTGATAATTCGGTATCAGCGGACGCTTATTGTCGCGGCGGCGCTGGGTATCGGCGAGCAGATAGTTGTGGTTGCACACCTGTATGTCGATCTCCGAGGATTGCGCCTGCTCGCGGAAACGCAGGTACGGGCAGGTAGCCCGTTGCGGGCAATGGTTGTCGCAGCGGTCGGGAACGCAGATTTTACGTTTGACGTGCGCGGTAAGCCCGTCGATCTCCGCGAGGTCTATCGGTGCGGACGGCCTCAACAGGTTTTCAAGAACCTTCCTTATATCAGGGTTCCGCTCAAACGGTATGTGCGTCCGCAGGTTGCGCTCGCAGACATAATGCTCACGCCCTTTGCGGATCACGGCTGTCAGCGGCTCTTTTATAACGCCGTGTTCGAGTAGGATGTCGGACAGTATGGGGATATGCTCGGTTACGAGCGCCTTTTGGAGCGCGATGCTCGACGTGGCGATCACGATGGGCATATGCGCCATTTCAACATAGGGCGTACCCATGTAGAGGCTCATATTGTAATACCCGTTCAACCTGCCGCGTTTTGCGATAACGGCGGCGGCAAGGTACGCGAAGGTCTTTCCCGTGCCGACTTCGGCTTCCGCGAGGGAAACGCCGCGCCGGTTGATGGCTTCAAGGATATGTTCCGCGAGGGATATTTGCTCTTTTCGGATAACGTACCCGTGCTGCGGCAGGATTTCATTGAAAAACTCTGACAGCATATCGCGGCAGTTTTCAATGGCGATCTTGTCCCCGAACGATCTGTCAGCTTGTAACCGCCCCGCGCCCGCGACGCATGACAGGCGTATCTTTTCGGCCATCGCGTTTACGCCGGATGTTGTAAGCGGCGTCGGGCGGCGGCTGATGACCTCACGCCGTCCGTCTTTGAGATTGACCGCTGTGTAGATATAGGTTTTACCGGTGTCGCGCTCCATCAGGACGCAGCCGTAAGCCGTGAACAGCGGTATTGTGCTTTCGGAGAACCGTATCGGAAGTTCCTTCGGCACGTTTCGTGATATTTCACGTTGAATGTTTGTAGTCATATGAGAACGTGTCCTTGTATAATGTATTTAGGTTTTGAAGGGAACCCATAACCCTTGAAACCACCGCCGTTATCTGTGATAATAGCGGTATGGGATAGAGTGGCGTCGGCTTGTCCTTGAGTTTCGGACTCGTAATTGAAAGACTGACGCCTCTTTCCGAACAGCAGGTTGCGAATAAGTTGGATGTTGCGGAGTACAATGCTCCGGCTTCGTATCTCCCACAAGGCTGTGACGCTGGTCGGTAAAGAGGGAGACACTTGCCCAAATCCACAAGGAACAAGGTGGCGGTATGTTTTACCTCGGCATCGACATCGGAAAGAACACACACGTTGCGAGTATGATTGGGGAGGATGGAAAACCGGTATTCCGCGCTTTTTCGTTCTCCAACACGACCGACGGCGGTGAGTCGCTGCTTGCCAAGCTATCAGACATCGCGCCAGTAGAGCTTGTGATTGGTTTAGAAGCGACGGGCCATTACTGGCTTGCCGTGTACTCTTATCTGCGCGACAGGGGCTACAAGCTCCATGTAATCAATCCGATCCAAACAGATGGATGGCGAAAGGGTGTTGAAATCCGCCGCCGCAAGACAGACGTAATTGATTCTGTGTTGATTGCCGAACTCATTCGCTATGGCGACTTCATTGAAGCCAAACTGTCGGAAGAAGCTGTCCTTTCACTAAAGAATCTGACTCGTTTTCGTAGTTATCTGGCAGATTCTATAGGTGACTTGAAACGCAAAGTTATCTGTGTACTGGATCAGGTGTTTCCTGAGTACCAAAGCGTGTTTTCCAATGTTTTCGGGAAGACATCAAAGGAAATATTGCTTCAGTTCTCCAGCCCCGCCGAACTTGAAGATGTTTCTGCGGATACTCTCGCCGAACTGTTGGCTGCATTGAGCCGGAAGAAGCTGGGTTATGAAGTCGCTGAGAAGTTGTCGGCTGCCGCCTCGAAGTCGTTCGGCGTGACTTTCTGCCGCGATAGCTTTACGTTTCAGTTGCGTATGCTGATTGAGCAGATCAAGTACATTGAATCTCAGGTCAAAGATACGGAAACCGAGATAGAAGTTATCATGACGAACTTGACTTCGCCCATCACGACCATTCCTGGTATCGGCAAAACAACTGGGGCTGTCATTCTCGGAGAGATTGGAAGCATAGAGCGTTTCGATAACCCTGCCAAACTCGTGGCCTTTGCGGGCATAGATGCCACGGTACTGCAATCCGGCGAGTTCGAGGGGACAAACAATCGAATGTCAAAACGAGGATCGCCATATCTGCGGAGGGCGTTATATCAGGCTTCACTGATTGCCGCCACCGGGAGAAACCCAGATCCTATTCTCAGAGCTTTCTACTTGAAGAAAATATCTGAGGGCAAACACCACAGTACCAGCATCGGCGCGGTTTCTCGTAAACTCTGTTACATTGTTTTCTCGGTTCTCAAGGAAAATCGACCCTTTGAAGTAAGAATCCCATAGTCATACCTGCTTTCCGGCCTGCTCAGACAGGCTTATTTGTGTTTCTTTCTTTTGTCTTAACCCCTTTGGCGTGGAAAATCTTGATTTTTTATGCTAAAGGGGTTGACAGATTATAGTTGGTCTTTCATTTTTGTTTTGCCTGACGGCTCTGTGGTGCGGCGGAAGCGGAAGCCTCCGCCGCAGTAGCAGAACCGTCAAGAGTTTGGTTTGTTGACGGTAAGATAAAATCAATTCTGCTTGTGTCCTATTTGCCTCATTACCCGGACACAGGGGAAACAACGGGCTGTGAATCAAATCACACACGGAAGCTCCCGCGGGTCTATCCCAACCCGCACGACGCTTCCCCGGTTCGCGCCTCCACGCTGTCCGGCCCCAGTTCTCTTGGGGGAGTACCATTATCACCGTCTTACCGTTTATTTGCCCGGCCTGTCCGCTCACTCGGCGGCGGCGAAGGGGCGCTCGTACCCGTTACAGGTAGTCCTGGCGCGCGGCATGGCGGTTATCGTACCCGATTGTTCCGATATGACCGGCATAAAGAGAGCCGGTGTTTGTCAAAGAGCGGGTGAGAGGAAAAAGTCCTCTCATAAGGGGTACCGCTGAAAATGGTTTTTGTCCCGCTGGTTTTTAATCTATTTGGGTTCAATTCCCCGCCGCTTGCGGCGAACCGTTCCATAATTTTTGCGGGCGGCTCCCGCAGGAGCCTGCAAGTCCGCCGTAATACCCCGTGATCTTGCCGCGGGGATAGGTGGACGGGAGCAAAAATTTTAATCAGATAAAAGTTTTTTCAGTTTGCCGAGAGTTTTTGTTTTGAGCCTATCGACACTCGACTTTGTTTTCTCTGAAAGCTCGGCGTATTCGCGGATTGTCATGTTCTCGAAGAATAACGCCTGTATCAGAGCGCGTTCGTCGCCGTCCAACAAATCCAAACAACGGTGAAGCTCCTCAAGCTCCATTTTTTGTAACAGGGCAGTTTCCGGCTGTTGTTCGTCGGCGGGGTAATCCCAATCCTCATCTACAAGTTTGTCTAACGATACTTCGCGCTCCGGTAACACGACGGGCATACCGTTTTTATCCGTGACCGCCCTGCCATTCGCGTCTTTAAGCACACGGTCACGTTTCAAGTCATATTCCATGTACTCCATCTTACGGGCAACCGAAGCGTACTCCCTGTATATTTCCTTGCTGATTTCCACTTCCGTGCCGTCTACTCTGATGAAATAGGCGGTTGTGCCGTCAACATTTTTACGGTTTCTGTAATTCCTGTTTTTGTGCCAGTTGTTCATTTGCCTTTCCTCCGAATTTTGAATTTTTGTGGTGAACAAAAATCCAAAATCGGAGGGGCGCGGATAGGTGCTATCATTTTCGGCTTGTCCATAATTGCTTGCTCTTTTGTGCGTGAATTTGAGCGTCAGATAACTCTCATAGGACAAGCCTAATATTTTTTGAAAATCAAAACCTCTCACGGCCTGAGAATAAAAAACCCTGTAACCATGCGGGTTTTCAAGGTTTGGAAAAGACGCGAAAAACAAAAAGGGCGAAACCGCACAGGATTTCGCCTCCAAAAATTCTCACGCCGTGAGAAAAATTATTTAGTTTTTACATTAAAAAAGCGCCGCTGTTGAGATCATCAACCGCGACGCTTGTATATTTCTATCTCATGCTTTAACTTCCGGCGGAAATATCGTCGCCGAGCGGCGATACACCTCTTATATTCAGCTTGGAAAGAAACTCATTCCGCACGTCAATGGATTTACCGCCGAAAGCTGTGATTGCCGTCATATACGCCGTGTGTGCCTCGCTGCCGTCAAAGGCGAACCCCGCCTTGCCGAGCAATTCCCCGGTTCTGTATATATCTAAATCCATACCCGCGCAAAAAGCAAGGATGGAACGGAAGGAAGGTTTGCTTTGGTCGTCCCGGAGCCGGTAATAAGTCGCTTGGGATAACAGCGTCCGCTCCTGAAATTCCATCGCTCCGATTTTCTTGGTTTCTAAAATGTTTTTCACCGATTGAGAAAAAGATATGTTCAGCCTTTGCCGCTCCGATGATCCGGCTGTAAATTCTTCCGCAAGCTCCCGCGCAAACTCAAACGCCGCGCTGTTGTCTTTACTATTATACTTCGGGAAGGTTTCATAGGTTTTGTTGCGATACAGTATATCGCTGAACCTACCGCCGCTCTCTTTGATATTGATGCGGACATTCGCAAATTTGAGGGCGCATTTGTCGAGGTTAGCCCACGCGAAGTCGGTCAAGCGGGGAACGCCGTCCCCATCATACTCAACGCATTTTTCATGGTTTATTACAAAATGATTGTCGGCGTAGGTGAAAAAACCCGCGCCTGCCAGCATACGAAGCTCCGGGTTTTCGCAAAGCTCATAATATGCCTTGTATTCGTCTATCTCATAGGTATATGACTGAAAATCAAACTCGTGTATTTGAATGTCATTGACTTCCTCATAGCCCATATCCCGCAGACGGTATTTCGCCGTTTGCCGGGACGTGCCGTAAAACTTCGCCAGTTCGTCTATCAGCTTTATGTAATACTCGGTTTCATCGTCGAAAAGGCCGGGCGGGAAGTCAGCGGCTATCTCGGCGATTTTCGCGGGCAGGGTTTCCCTCGGCATGAGGATACGCGCCCCGATCCCGTTGGCGTGCCATTCCAGCCATTCCTCGTCGCTCCACGATGTTTCGCTGTCCCATAATACCCGCGCGGGCTTCGGGCAGCGGTGCGCCACATAGTAAGTGTTATACAGAAGCCGCTTTATATCCGCGAATAGCCTGTGTTTTTCCCAATGGATCACTTCATGGGCGATGGTGAAGTTTTCGCATCCAGCAGACCGTTCCCAATATACCTCCGGGTCTATGAGGATCGTGCCGCGCGTTACGTCCAAGTCCTCCGCCATCCCGTATTCCGGGTCGAACACCCTGATCGCGGTATCGGAAAAAGAAATCTGCCCAAAAAAGCGGAAGTCTTCGCTCAACATATACCCAAATTCTACATGGAGCCCCATGCCGCAAGCGATCTCGTGCATGGGGACTTTTGTGGGTTTCCGCAACGCTTCCGGGTAGTAATGCCGTAAAAACCGGGTTGCTTCCGCGTCCATCTGCTTTTTGGATATGACGGGGACAAAGTTCTGCGTTGTATTGCCTTGCTTTCTTGAGCGGGCATACACTTCGATCCCTGTTACTTCAAAAGCTTTCAGCGTGTCGTCCACTTCCGCTTTGCAATGGAAGGTAAACCACTGTCCCTGACATTGTTCTTCACCGTACTCGTCGTTATATCGGGCATACACGTCATACACCGCGTCAAACTCAAAGCGGCAGCCGTCCACGGTCAGATTGCGCGTAAATTTGAGATACATATCCTCCGGCTTGAAATCCGTACAGCCCTCGCCGATGAAGTCGTTGCTGCCGTCAAGGAGCCGCCGCGTTATCGCCGTCCAAATGATGTTATATCCGTATTTGTCTACAAACCGTTCCAGTTCGTTTCTGCCATTGAGCGGCATAACGTAACGCCCCTTCCTGTTTTTTAGAGAGCAAAACAACCGCCGAAAACGTAATTTTTATCGGCAGTTGTTTCACATGGTTTCCGTGCGCCGATTTATATAGGGCGCAAATTATTATTGATTTGCTGTCTGTGCCTTTTTGCTTTGCGGGGTCAGTTAGTTCTACTTATAATCTAACGGCTTGTCTTTGAGGTTTTCAACCATACGCACCGCTATGGCAAGAGCCTGTTCGCGGGTAGCGTTCGACGCGCCGAGAGCGATTTCGGCGGGGGTTATATCGCGGGGGGCAAAGATATTATTGCCTACTCCCGACAAGATTTTATTCGCCGTCATGAAGTACACGGATTGATACGCCCATGACGATATTTTCGCGTCGTCGTCAAACTTCGCGGGCATGGTGAAATTGAGCGTGTAATTGCCGTCCGTCGCCAACGTCCAACCAGTTATGTAGCACTTTTTGAGTACGCGGGTCAGGGCGGTCGCCGCTTGTTCGCGGTTGAGGAGCGTGTCGGGGTCGAACTTGTCAGCCGATATGCCAACCATCAGGTCGGTATTGTAGGCTTTCAGCACTTCCACGTCTTTTGTGTCGGTGAATGGATTGGTTGCCGCCGCTATCGCTGTTTTTCCCGAAAGGTTCTCATACAACTTGACGCACACCGCCGCGAACTCGGCGCGGGTGATGGGTTTCGTCAAGTCTTTGCCTTTCAGCGTATCGGGGAAAAGACCGTATTCGTTGGCTTTTTCAATTTCCGCGCTTGCCCAGCCGGAAGTGTTCGACGCGCCGCTCACGGTGAACGGGACGGCCATGACAAAGGAATTAGCGTAGTCGCCTTCAATAGAGTAAAGGCGTACTTCAAACTCCCCGTTCTTGTTCGGCACGGATAATGTTTGTGTACTGCTTCCGGCTGGCAGATAACGG
>Ga0082212_10006687_pt1 | contig 15417 bp, 11 predicted proteins | sample TergutNt197P3_FD_71548 | JGI IMG/M metagenome (GOLD analysis project Ga0082212, IMG submission 71548) | Neocapritermes taracua P3 segment gut microbial communities from Petit-Saut dam, French Guiana - Nt197 P3 | ecosystem: Host-associated > Arthropoda: Insects > Digestive system > Gut ...
AATGCCTCAACGAGAGGAATTTCGAGATTTGTTCTAAATGCACGCTATTTACGCCTGAAAAATATTCAACTGGGCTACACTTTACCAACAGAACTTTCGAGGAAAGTTTGGGTACAAAGGGCCAGAATTTATGTGTCGGGTGAAAATGTGCTGACGTTTTCGCCATTACCCAAGTCGATGGAACCTGAAACAGCCGTTTCGGGCGACAGCAATTTCGGAGGCTCAGTACGCGGGACAACTTACCCCATTACGAAATCTATTTCTTTTGGTCTTAATTTAACATTTTAAATATTAATAAGATGAACCGAATAAAAATAAAAACCATTATTCTTTCGATGATTGCATCATGGGCAATCCTGTCGTCATGCGACGATAATTTTCTGGAAAGGTATCCGCTGGACAGACCTTCAGACGCTGTTTATTTCTATAAATCTTCAGATCTGGAGATATACATGAACCAGTTTTATTGTATGCGTTCTTTCCCCAACCAGTGGGCGTTTGTCTATTCTCCCGGAGGTCAGGAAAATTCGTATCCGGGTGGCGGCGACGATCACAACAGCGATATCATTTTCGATTACCGCTCTATCAATTCACGGCTCCTTGGAAGCAGAAACGCAACCAATACAGGACCCTGGAATCAGGAAACTTGGGGTTGGATCAGAAGAATCAATTATTTTTTCGATAATTATGAAAGATGCGAGGGGGCTTTCTCCACTTATCAGCAGTACGTTGGAGAAGCACATTTTTTCAGGGCGTTGTATTATTTACGTCTTCTGAAATCATTCGGCGATGTGCCATGGTATTCCACAGCTATGGGAACAGACTCCGAAGGGCTTTACGATTCGCGGACGCCACGCAATATTGTGGCCGACAACATACTTGCCGACCTTGACGAGGCCGCCCGCCTTCTTCAGGATGCCAAAACCAACGGGAATGCGCGGATCAATAAATGGATCGCTCTGTTGTTTAAATCCAGAGTAGCGCTGTATGAAGGCTGCTGGGAAAAATATCATGCCGGATCCGTTTTCGCAGCTGCGGTTTCCGATCCCCAGAAATATCTCAATCAAGCGGTTGAAGCTGCACAAGCAGTTATGAATTCCGGATTGTACGATATTTATTCTACTGGAAAACCGGATGAGGATTATTACAACCTGTTCATTCAACGTAATTATAATAATAATCCTGAAGTACTTTTCTGGACGCAATTTAGCAGGACTCAAGAAGTGACCAACAACAAAAATTATCAGTGGTCATATCCCAGACAATATGGTATTTCGAAACAATTAGCAGATTCGTATCTGTGTGATGACGGTCTTCCCATCAGCGTCAGCACCCGTTTCGCCGGCCACAATACGCTTACCGACGAAGCGACGAATCGCGATCCACGATTTTTTCAAACCATCTTTACCCCGGAAGCTCCGTGGATGGTTGAAAACGATGGCACGGTAGAATATACCTGGGATGAACTTGCTTCAAGACTCAATGATGGCAGTAATTCATTAGAATCACCAACCGGCTATATGAGGCGCAAAGAGTATGATGCAAGGAAACAATATCAGGATGCTATTGCCGATGAAGCCGTGCATATTCAGTTCCGTTATGCCGAAGTATTGCTCAACTATGCCGAAGCCAAAGCCGAATTGGGAACGATTAACCAAAGCGATATCGACATTAGCATCAAGAAACTCAGGGACAGAGTGGGTATGCCAAATCTCGATGTTGAAAATATCACCCCCGACCCCAAATGGGATTTTCCTGCACTTTCGTCTGTTATCAATGAAATTCGCCGCGAAAGAGTAGTGGAACTTTCCCTTGAAGGGTTCCGCTGGGATGATATTGCACGGTGGGCGGCAGCTGATAAACTGATTGTTGGTAAACGCCCCAAGGGTGCAATGGGCGCTCAATTTGCAAATCAGCCAGGAATATTTTCTTCGGTTGATGACGAAGGTTTTGTGGATTGTTATAAAACGGAAAGAACAATGTCCACAGGTTGGGGATTTGTACTTAACCGCGATTATCTGGATCCTATACCCCAAGGTCAAATTACGTTGAATCCGGATCTGGTACAAAATCCGAATTGGAGTTGGATTGATGACTAACCGTCAATTCAATTGATTTCATCCGATGTCGTTGGCTGTGTATTCTACACGACACTGACGACATCGGATTTTTTTCTACTTTCTCTTTATGATTTTTTTACTTTTTCTTTATATTTGTGCCAAAATAATCAATAATCATAAAAAAAAATTTCATATGTCAACATACACAAACTTATTTGATTTCGTATGAAAAAATTAATTATTCTTGCCGGTCTGCTTTATTTGCTAACCGCCTTTGCCCAAGATTCGCTACAGCGCGACCCGATGCGTGAAATCCCTCCCCCCGGAGCCCCGCCGCTTGAGCTGTTGCCTCAAAGCATCGACGAATTTAACAAATACCTGGTATTCAAGAGTGACATGGATTTAATCCCGGGATATGGAAGGAGTTTGACTCACAGGCTGGATCACGGAAACACATATCAGGACAAACCGTCCTGGCGAATCATGTCGCCCACCGACCAGATCATCAATCTGATGACAGTTGAACCGTTCAAAGTAACTCCGGGAGAACGGGTTTTCATTTCTCTACGTATCTTTGTGGAACGGGGATACGCATCTCTTGTTGTTCTGCCCTGGCGCAACGGTGTTCTCGAAACGACGCCGTTTGCGACAGGAGCCCACGAACCGGGCAGATACGACGATAATAATGTCTGGGTTTCCATCAATGCCTATCTGACCATTCCGGAAGGTGTTCAAGGTCTGGTGCCTGTCATCAGTATTCCAACTGCCGCTACGTACAACATCGCCGAATGGAGGATTTCCCGGCCGAGTGAAGAGGAACTGAAACCCACTTCGAGAAAAGTCGAAGGTTTTGCCTACAACAAAGAACGCGTCGAGGAGAAATTGGATCGGGGAGTCGTAGCTCTCCGCAAGGGCAGGGACGTGTATATGAGTTGGCGTCTGCTCATGACGGACAAGCCGGGCGTCGGATTCGATGTTTACCGCATCACACCGGACGGCAAGGAAAAAAAACTTAATAAGGCTCCCATCGTCAAAACGACTGATTATTTAGACAAAAATGTTCCCGTACATACGGACTTCCGCTGGAGTGTTCGAGTTGCCAACTCTGCGGAAAAATCGGATCCGGTTGCGGCCTCCGAGAAGCCGTATATTTCGATTCCGATGAAAAACGCAACATCGTTCGCTAGCATCGGCGTTGGCGATCTGGACGGCGATGGCAAACTCGATTTCGTTGTCAAAACGCCGAACGCCAGCGTTGACCCGTGGAACCAATCCTGGATGAAAAGTCCCGGTACCTACATTCTGCAAGCTTATAAATCCGACGGAACTTTCATGTGGGAATACGATCTCGGATGGGGCATCGAACAAGGGATATGGTACTCGCCTTTTATCGTTGGCGATTTCGATGGCTGCGGCAGCGCTGAAATCGCGGTAAAAACCAGCTCCGGCGATCCTCGGAGCGCCACCGGACGCGTGTTTTCCGGACCGGAATACCTCTCGATTCTCGACGGAAAGACCGGCAAAGAACGCGCTCGGATTGACTGGCCGAGACTTGAGGGAATACACTATTCCTGGACGAACCGGAATCAAATTTGTCTTGCCTATCTCGACGGCAAAACGCCATGCATCATTGCACTACGGGGAACCTATACCCGAATGAGGGCAAATGCCTATCAAATGCTAACCGGACCTGACCGGCTCGAAGAACTTTGGGTATGGAATAACAGTTGGGATGAGAGCCGTTGGGGGAAAGGAGGACACACGATGCACGCCGTCTGCCTGGACGGTGATGGTCGGGACGAAATTGTACTCGGTACCATTGTTTTGGATGACGACGGCAGCGTCCTTTGGGAATGGGAACGGGAAGAAGGACGACCACGGAGTGATGTTGACCATGTTTACGTCGGTGACATTGATCCAGATCGCCCCGGTTTGGAGGTCGTCTTAGGTATTGAACCCCCGCAACCCCAAAACGGTATTTGCATGCTTGATGCCAAAACCGGCAAACTTATTTGGGGAGTGAATCACCCAACTTTTCACATTCATGGGGCTGGTATGGTGTCGCCCATCGATGCAGCGAATGCTGGTTGTCTGATTTGGTCTGGCGAGGAAAGTTCTGCAGACGAACGCTGGTTGCGTAATTCAAAGGGAGAAATTTTGGAGATACCGGAAGGATTTCCCCGCGGTCTCTCTCATAATTCGGTTTGGTGGACTGCCGACTTACACCGAAAATTGATTATCAACAGTTCTCCTGTCAATTTTCCGTCAATGGACAGAGTTGATGCTACCCAATTCGAGGGCCGCATTGTGTTGATCGGCGACCTGTTTGGCGACTGGCGGGAAGAAGTTGTTACCACCGTAGAAGGAGAAATCCGGATTTACAGTACCTCAATACCGGCCAGGGATCGCCGGACAACGTTTCTTCAGGATCCAAATTATCGGGCTACGTTGACCGAAAACTCGATGGGATATTCGCAAATTCCATTGCCATCGCGGGATTTGAAGAAATGAAAAACTAAGAGAGAGGAGAATGCGGCGGGTGCAAACCTTTAAAAAAGAAATAAACAGTAATAATCATAAATAATAAATCATATGTCAACACACACCAATTGTCATTGTTGTCCGCAATACGTGGAAGATTCGATTTCTGAAAACCAGATGAAAATATCGCGTCGCAACTTTGTGGCTATGGGCGGCGTTCTTCTTGGTGGCCTCAGTTTGCAGGGTTTGCAGAGCAACGTATTTGCTGCCGGAAAGGCGGAACAACCGCTCCCTTACGCTCCGAAACCGCGAAAACCTCTGATTGTTAAACCTGTCCTTGTCTACGATGTGTCACAGCGAAAGGAGGAAGAATCATACAGAATGTGGGGAGGTATCCAGTCCACAGAAGAGGCAAACGAAGAAGTGATTCGTATCAGGTCGGAACTTGCCATCCTCAAACAGCAGGCAGACTACCCCATCGAATTTCTCGACGTTGCTACATGTACCGAAAACAATTCATCGTACAGTTTTAACCTCACAGCCTCTGTCAAAAAGTTAAAAGAGCACCCGGACATTGCGAAATGCGACACGATTCTGCTCTATGCTGCCGGACAGCAGATACAGGGTTTTCAGGACTTTGGAAAGGACGTCGTCGTTTTTCTGCGCTGGAACAGCGGCCCGGTTTATCGTCACATCACTACCATCAGCACACGTTTCCTGCGCCAGATTTCCGACGAAGCCAAATTAACAAATGTCACATTTGAAGATGTTGTCGTGGACAGTCTCGATGAACTCAACTGGCGTTTCCGGGCGCTTTGCGGTTTGAAGAACACGGTGAGTGCAAAAATTGTTACCATTGGCAACGCTTCGGGGTGGGCGCAACCGTATGGCCGCGTTCCCGAAATTGTGAAAAATCTCTGGAAGTTTGAGTACAACGATGTTAATTATGCCGATTTGGGTAAGTTGATCAACGAGGCAAAAGCCGACGCAGGTGTGATGGCGCGGGCAAAAAAACGGGCTGAAGACTACCTCAGGATTCCGGGAACGCAATTGGAGACAAAGATGGAATTTCTGGTACTTGCGTTTATGCTCGACGAACTTTTCAGAATGTTGATGAAAAAGGTCGATACGAATTTTATCACGATCAATTCATGTATGGGCGCCATCATACCGGCGTCAAAAACAACTGCCTGCATGGCGTTGACCACGCTCAACGACGACGGCTACCAGGCCTACTGCGAATCCGACTTTGTTGTCATTCCGGGCGCGATGCTGTTGAGCAACATCAGCGGTAAACCGGTCTATTTTGGCAATCCCTGTTTTCCGTTCAACGGTACCACCACATGGGGTCACTGTACCGCTCCGCGAAAGATGGACGGAAAAACCTTAAATCCAGTACGGATTGTTACCCATTATGAATCTGACTTTGGCGCAGCGCCGTGGGTCGAAGTACCCATCGGAACGGTAACAACACATATCGTTCCCGGTTTCAAATGCGACCGCTGGCTTGGCTATAAAGGAACCATTACAGGCGTTCCGTTTAAACCTTCGGCCTGTCGCACGCAGATAACCGTTCAGCGCGAATGTTCGGACGAACTGCTTGCAGAAAATCTGGTAGGTTTCCATCAGATCACCGGTTTCGGCGATTACCGGAAGGAAATCGGGTATGCGCTCCGCCGGACAGGTATCAAATGGGATAACCTTGATAAGGTGCCAAGATGAATTGTTAATTTTTTCAAGTAACATCAGTCTTGTACGATAAAAAATATCATATCTTTGTTCACGAAAAATCAAACCAAATTCAAATGATCATTCTATGGAAAATCAATCAAGAAGAAAATTTTTAAAAAGTACTGCCGTATTGACCGCGGGGTTTACTGCCGGCGCTGCCGGCGCTAATGCTTTCGCAGCTCCTGTTCCGGGCAATATGTTGGGCGCTAATGATAAAATCCGCATGGGTTTCATCGGCATCGGCAACAGGGGAACTGAATTGCTGGGGTTGTTCATGCAGCAGCCCGATTGCGAAGTTGCCGCCCTTTGCGATATTTACGAACCTTATCTTCAAAGAGACAGAAGTAAGGTCAATCAGCGCTGGGTGGATTCACTCGGTAGCAAAATTCCCAAAATGGGTGAACAATTCCCTGTAAAACCGAAATTGTTTACCGACTTTCGCAAATTGCTCGAAGATAAAAGTATTGACGCCGTATGTATCGCTACTCCGGATCATTGGCATGCCATTCAAACCATTGAAGCCATCAGGGCAGGAAAAGATGTGTACTGTGAAAAACCCATGACCAACACCCTGGTCGAAGGTCGCAGGATGGTTCAGGCGCAGGCCGCAAGCAAACAGGTGGTAGCCGTGGGAATCAATCGTCGCGGGAACATTGCTTACCAAAAATTAATAAAAGAAGTGCACGGCGGTAAGTTGGGACAAATCATACGCGGACGCGGAGTATATGCCAGCAATCTGTCTCCCAACGGTATAGGGAAAATGAAACCTGAAGATCCTCCCAAAGATTTTAATTGGGACATGTGGCTCGGCCCGCGTGCTTACAGGCCATATCAATATAATATTGCACCGTACTTTTTCCGCTGGTGGAACGATTATTCTTCACAATTAGGTAACTGGGGCGTACACCACATGGACGCCATGCGCTGGCTGATGAGCGAAACAGCTCCGCTCTACATATCCGCTCACGGTGGCAGATATGTTTTGGATCACGACGCTACCATCAACGATACGGATGTGGTAACTTTTGAATTTGCTTCCAAAAAAATCATGACCTACGAGATATTGGAATCTACCAGCGGAGGAGGTTTGTTCCCTTACGGAGAATTGGAAATCAGAGGTACTCAGGGTATGGCTTTTGTCAGCGAAGGCGGTTATCGTATCCGTCCGGCTTCTGCGGGACAATTCCAAACATGGAGGAGACCTTTTGAAGAAGAAGTTTTTGACAATGAGACGCGGCTTTTGAACGACGCCAGCAGCGCCGACAGCACCGGCGGTCTGATCCGCAACTTTTTGGATTGCGTTAAATCGCGCAATACGCCACTGTGTCCGTTGGAAGAAGGACATCGTTCGACAAGCCTGGCGCATCTGGCAAACATTGCTTCGATTGTGAAGGAACGTTTGCAGTGGGATGCCACAAACGAACGTTTTGTAAACAACGAAAAGGCTAATGCCTTGTTAAGCTACGAATATCGTAAACCCTGGAAATTATAATAAAACTATGTTAAGACGTGATTTTTTTAAGAAAAGTATTGCTGCATCTGCAGGTATTGCAGCAGGAGCCGGTTTTTTGCTAAATTCTTCATGCAAAGGGGCTAATGACAAAATTATACTTGCTGTTATTGGCGCCGGAAATTGGGGAATGACCGGTAGTGTCAATTGTTGTAAAATCAACGAAGGCGTGACCATCAAAACCCTGTGCGACGTCAATCAGACAAGACTTGCCAGGTCTGCGGCCCTGGTGGAAAAAGAGCTGGGTTATCGTCCGGCTGTAACCGAAAACATGAAAGAGGTGTTGGATGATAAAGATGTAGACGCCGTTTGGGTTTCGACTCCTGAACACTGGCACGCTCTGGCCACTGTTTGGGCATGTCAGGCACGAAAGGACGTATATGTGGAAAAAAATCCCTCCATCAACATCTGGGAAGGCCGCAAAATGATTGAAGCTGCCAAAAAATACAAGCGGATTGTTCAGGTTGGTTTCCAGAACCGCAGCGCAGCATATGGATTAACGGCGCGTGAATACATTGCCAGCGGTAAACTTGGCAAGGTTGTTGCCGTAAAATGCTACAACATGCTTGGCGGTGAAAAATGGACTGAAAAACCCGATGAACCTGTTCCTTCATGGCTCAACTGGGACAAATGGCAAGGCCCCGCCGCCGTGCGGGCATTCACTCCCAGCATAGTTCACGAAACCGGACGGGGTGATTGGGGTTGTTATTGGGCATACAGTGGCGGAGGTCTTTCCGACGATGCTTCGCACGTGATGGATCTTGCGCGTCTGGTGCTTGGCGATCCGCCGCATCCTAAATCAGTATTCGGGTGGGGAGGAAACCATGTCTTTGGCGGAACACGCGAAACACCCGAATTTCAATCCATCGTATACGATTTTGAAGATTTTACCATGACGTGTGAAGGGGGGTATGCTACCAATTATATGATCAAAACACCCAACGACATACGGATGGATAATACCCGTTTTCCGAATTGGGCTAATAATGCCACACGTACCGAAATATACGGTACGGAAGGTTTTATGTACCTTGGCCGGATGGGTGGCGGATGGCAGGTGATGGGCCCCAACAACGAAATCGTTGCCCAGGATGGCGGTATTTTCCCGCTCAATGAACATCACATTGACTTTATCGAGTCGCTTCGTTCGCGCAAGCAACCAAATGGCGACACGGAAGAATGTCATCGCAGCGCAACCCTTGTCCATCTTGGAAATATCGCTTATCGTACAGGAAACAAACAACTCCTGTTTGACGGTAAAACGGAGAAATTCCTGAACGACGATAAAGCAAACGCCCTTGCAAGAGGAACGTACAGGGAAGGTTATGTAATACCCGAAAAAGTATAATTCAATTATTCAATTTTTTTGAAATGAAAGGAGCAAATGACAAAGTAGTACTTGCGCTTATTGGCGCCGGCGGACGCGGAACACAACTTATACTCGGCATGTATCGGTGTGCTGCCAATGTACAGGTCAAATATATCTGCGAAGCCGATGCTGCCAGAGGTGGCAGGGTTGTGGATGAACTGAAAAAATTACAGGGTTTTGCCCCGCAAAAAGTCACCGATGCACGCACAGTGATCGACGATAAGGATGTAGACGCTGTTGTGATCGCCTCTCCCGAACATTGGCACGCTTTGCAGACGATATGGGCTTGCCGCGCAGGTAAGGATGTATATGTCGAAAAAAACGTTTGTCTTACGATGGACGAGGGGCGCGAAATGATCAAGGCTGCCGCAGACAACAAGGTAATTGTACAGTGCGGTACCCAGAACAGAAGCGGCGATTATGCTTTTTCTGCAAGGGATTACATTGCTGCCGGCGAACTTGGTAAAATTGTTACGGTCAAAGCCTATTGCATGTTGCCCGGTACACGCGAGTGGATCATGAAAGAAGACACTCCGGTTCCTGAAGGGCTTGACTGGGATGCCTGGCTTGGCCCAACCGAACTGGTGCCTTACAACGTGTCGCGCCATAAAGCATGGCAGGACTGGTGGGCTTATTCGGGAGGCATTCACATGTCGGGCGATTCTTCTCACATCATTGACCTGGCGCGTATGGCGCTGGGCGATCCCGGTTTGCCACGCGCAATTTATTCTGCCGGCGGAAGGGTGATATTCGATGACAAGCGCGACATTCCCGATAACCAGACCGTAGTTTACGACATGGGCGAATATCCGATCTCGCTCGAATCGTCGCAATATGGGGAATACATGTACAAAACACCGAATGACGTCCGCTACAGCGATAAATTCCCCGTGTGGAACACCAATTGCACACGGATCGAGATATATGGTACCAAAGGTTTGATGTATCTTGGGCGTCATGGAGGAGGATGGCAGGCGTTTGGTGCAGATATGCAGCTTTTGGCCGAAAAGACAGGATATTTTCCCGACGAGGTACACCATCGCAATTTTATCGATTGTGTGCGTTCGCGCAAAAAGCCCAATGCGCCTATTGAGCAAGGAGTTTTGAGCGCTGCGATGATCAATCTGGCCAATTTGTCGTACCGGACAGGTAAAAAGATGCTCGGAATCGATCCTCAAACGGGGGCCATTCTGGGTAATCCCGAAGCGGCAGCCTTGGACAAAAGGACATACAGGAAGGGGTATGAGTTGATATAATGTAAAAAAATAATAAACATAATGAACAGACGAAATTTTATTAAAGATGCAGCGGCATTCGCCGCTTTGAGCGCTGCCGCTCCTTTGGCAAATGTATCAGCCGGAGCATTACAGTCAGCGCCGAAACAAAAAGTGGAAATCTATTCCTTTTCAAAGTTGTTTCAATTCCTGAATTACGACGAATTGGCCGCTGTGTTTAAGGAGTCGGGGCTCGACGGGATCGACCTTACCGTCAGGAAAGGCGGGCATGTGGAACCGGAAAACGTGGAAAGAGATCTTCCAAAAGCCGCCAACGCAGCGCAAAAACAAGGTGTTCCCGTTGTGTCAATGGTAACCGATATACAGGATGTAAATGATCCGCTCACCATGCGTGTGTTGAAAACGGCTTCGGACAATGGCGTGAAATATTACCGTTTGGCCTACTATCGGTATGAACGCCAAAAAACAATCGCCGAAAATCTGGAAACTATCCGTACAAAGATGGAGCAGCTCGGCGAGTTGAACGCCAAATACAATATCACCGGCGGTTATCAAAACCATAACGGCGTGAATTTCGGCGGCAATCCGTGGGAAATACTTGAAGTAGTAAAGAATATGGACAAGCAGAAGATCGGATGTTTTTACGACATCCTGCATAGCGTTGTCGAAGGACTTCAATCGTGGCAAACCGCATTGCGGGCGATCGCTCCGTATGTTACCCAGCGTTATATCAAAGATTTCTATTACTCGGCCACCGAAAAAAATGCCAGAGTGATTACCTGCGAACTGGGTAAAGGTATGATCAATTTCACCCAGTATTTTAGAATTTGCCAGGAGCTGAACATGAATCAACCTTTCTGTCTGCATATCGAATATGATCTGTTCAATGCCGAAGAAGAAAAAAGCCTGTCGCACGCTGAAAAATATAAACGGGCATTGATGATCATGAAGCGTGATACGGATACTTTGAAGAATATGATGTAATATTTTATAAAAACAGTAAAACAATGAATAACAAAACATCCCGCCGCGACTTTATCGCAAAATCATCCCTGATGGCGGCAGGGGCAAGCCTTGGAGCAGGAGTATTTCCCGCATCAGGCAATGTATTGGGTGCAAATGAAAAAATCCGTGTCGGTTTTATCGGCATAGGTAATCGTGGTTCGCAGTTAATGACGCAAGGGTTCATGAACTACCCTAACGACTGTGAAGTAGCTGCGCTTTGCGACATTTACGAACCCTACATGACGCGTAATTACAGCGAGGTGCATCCCCGCTACATAGCAGACATGAGGGGACAGATACCCAGAATGGGCGAACAGTTTCCCAGAAAGCCAACTTTGTACAAAGACTGGCGAAAATTGCTTGAAGATAAAACAATAGATGCAGTTTGTATCGCCACTCCCGACCATTGGCATGCCCTGCAAACCATTGCCGCCATACAGGCAGGTAAGGATGTATATTGCGAAAAACCGCTTACCATCACCATTTTCGAAGGACGTAAAATGGTGGAAGCGCAAGCCGCAAGCAAGCAGATCGTAGCTGTGGGGCTTAACCGGCGCGGGAATGTAATTTATCAGAAAATGGCAAAGGAAATACCGGCAGGAAAAATCGGCAAGGTCACTTTTGCCCGCTCTGTCCGTTTTAATGGCATGTTTCCTGATGGCGTCGGAAAAATGAATCCCGAAACTCCACCGGCAAATTTCGACTGGGATGCCTGGTTAGGTCCACGAGCCTACCGTCCGTACCAATATAATATCGCGCCCTACAAATTCCGCTGGTTTAGCGACTATTCATCGCAGATGGGTAACTGGGGCGTGCACTACATGGATGCAACCCGCTGGATGATGGGCGAAAAAGCGCCTGTTGCGATTACCACCCACGGCAACAAAAACACGCTGACACATGACGGCGATATCCCCGACACCATGCAGGTAACTTTCGAATTTGCTTCCGGAGCAATTATCGCTTTCTCTATCACAGAGACGAGCAGTTCTCCAATGATGCAACGCGGAGAAATAGAGTTGCGCGGAACAAAAGGCACATTGTATGTCAACGAAAGTCTTTTCCAGATTGTTCCCAACCGTCCCGGACAGTTCCAGACATGGACTAATCCTATGGTAGAAGCAGAAGAAATGAGCCGAAAAGACAAGATGCTGGAAGACGGATCGAGCGGCGATGGCACAAACGTGATGATAAAGAACTTTCTTGATTGTGTCAAATCGCGTCAAACGCCTTTCTGTCCTTTGGAAGAGGGACATCGTTCAACAAGTTTTGCTCATCTGGCCAACATTGCATTGGTTACCAAAGAGCGGCTGCAATGGGATCCGGAAAAGGAACGCTTTACCAACAGTGCGAAAGCCAATGAACTTCTGCACTATGATTACCGCAGTCAATGGAAAATGTTTGGATTGTAAACTGTCAATAAGCGATGAAACCATTTCGCATAACAGCAACCGATTCGAACTTTGAACGCGAACCTCTTCTCCGGCCTTTCGGATTTAAAGGAGGTTATGTGAATGAGATATGGCAAACCGCTGCCATGTTACAAAGCGAAACGGGTATACGAAAAACAGGCGTCTGTGTACAAAGTATTTTATGGAGTGATGCAGAAGTATTTGCTGCTCACTCCACTGCTGCAGGAGAGGTCATCATGTTTTCCATCTCCGAGCGCGCTTTGCAGATGATCAAAGGACAAACTTTCGAATCGCCTGTACACATGCTCGAATGTATTAAAGACGAGTTGTGGGAGTACGGAAAAAAAATTACCTGTAATCCCAATTTGCGCAAAACTTTTGTATTGAATGCGCTCGTAGGTGTGGATAATGCCGCATGGTTGCTGTGGGCTGCCGAAAACGGCGTCAAAAAGTTCGACGACCTGATCCCTGCTGCTTATCGCCCCGCTTTGTCGCATCATCACAAAACGGTGGCCAGTATTCCGTTAATGGCATACAGTGTCCCCATTGACGAAATCGTAAAAGCCGTAGACGACGGCTATTTCTTTATGAAAATCAAGATTGGCCAGCCCGGTACGCAGGAAGAAATGCTGCAAAAGGATATGGACAGGATCACTGCCATTCATCAGGCGATAGGTTCGCGTACCACTACCCATACGAAAGACGGTAAACTGCCCTATTATTTCGACGCCAATGGCCGTTACGAAAAAAAGGAAACCCTGCAACGTCTGATTGATCATACGAAAAAAATCGGCGCATTCGATCAGATAGCTATTATCGAGGAACCTTTTCCTGAAGAATTGGAAGTGGACGTCAGCGACATGGGCGTCCGCCTTGCTTCTGACGAAAGCGCCCATACCGATGTGGATGCTATCCATCGGATACAGATGGGTTACCAGGCCATTGCGCTGAAAGCCATTGCCAAAACAATGAGCATGACCATGAAGATAGCGCAGGCGGCACACGAAAAAAATGTACCCTGTTTCTGCGCCGATCTGTCGGTAAATCCGACCTTGATAGAATGGAACAAAAACGTGGCAGCACGTTTGTCGCCATTCCCTGGTTTAGGAACAGGATTAATGGAAACCAACGGTCACCAGAATTATACCAACTGGGAAAGGATGCTTTCTTACAACCCGACGTCCGGAGCGTCGTGGGCAAAGACTGTTCAGGGAGTTTTTAATTTAGACAGAGATTATTACGATCGCAGCGGTGGTATTTTCGAACCTTCGCCGCATTACGATGAATGGTTTAACCTAAATTAATACTCTTATCTTCTACCTTAAAGTTTACAAAGAATAGACTAAATTTTTCTTTTGGCGAGGCATTTTTCATTTATTTTCAAATTTTTGAGCCGTAAAATGACATGTTTCATGATGACGCTTATCATATCAGTGAAATCACTTAGTAAAATATTTATGTGATGAATAGAAAATTAGCACATCAGGACAAAAACAAATTGAGATACTTTGCCTTTTTTCTGATGTTACATTTCCGGGCAGGAAGGCTATAAAACAAAATGATGTATGCTCGTTTGTCACTAATATCATGATGGTGAGAAACAATTTTTGAAACATTTAATAACAAATTAATAAACAAACAATTATGTATAAATTATTAATAATAGTCATATTTAGTTTACTTGTCTGTGTTGCGAACGCACAGCAACCATGGGATTACCCGATTAAGCCGGGTACGGAAGCATGGAATATGTTGACAACAGAAGAAGAACGCATAGTTGCTGTTCAGGTTCCTGAAAATATCCCTCCACTAAATGTACTGTCACTCCTACAGTTTCAGCGCTAGTAAATGTTGTATTGTGTCAACATAATATAGTCAGTCGGTGTTCAGTTATCCTGTCTTGTTAGCCCTGGATAAATTGGTATACTATAGAGGATTCTCCGAAATATGGACCTAGCGCCGTGAAGCACATGTCTTCTTGGGAATATAAAACCTTGTAATTACTCAAGAAACTTTACGCCCTTAATTCAGCCCGCAGGTTGACTGTTCCGTTCCTAAGAACCTAAAATTCCGAGGCGTGAGCGCCGAACCGATCTCTCAAGATAGAGGAATTACTAACTCTTGCCGACCGCTTGTTCAGCAGGTTTATGTCCACAATCTGAGGACACGCCATGCATTGGTGACAGGGACCCACGTAAGTGATTATTACACAGCACGCCTCGGAACCCTGAACTCATGAAGGTCTTACTTTTCCTTTGAAACTCCGGGAACCGATTGCCCAGTGACATACATTATATCCCAGAAGAACGGAATCGTTAGCACTAAATGCCGTAGGCTCATTACTTCAACTGGCTCGAGTTTGCTGTGTATATTGAGTCTTAAATTTAAATCATACGTAGGCCTACATGGTACATTTCCTATTCTAAGTAGCCTGAAGCAAGGAGACGTCTAAGCACCAGTCCTCTTCTACTTTGCTTTTAGACTACACAAATAAGAGTGCCAATGAAACCATGAGACACTGAAGTTGAATTTGAAACGTCGACTTCTAGTGTGTGTTGATATTTAAATTTTATTGGGTGAAATTCTGACCATATAGAAAAGCACAAAATATCTT
>Ga0082212_10006688_pt1 | contig 15416 bp, 10 predicted proteins | sample TergutNt197P3_FD_71548 | JGI IMG/M metagenome (GOLD analysis project Ga0082212, IMG submission 71548) | Neocapritermes taracua P3 segment gut microbial communities from Petit-Saut dam, French Guiana - Nt197 P3 | ecosystem: Host-associated > Arthropoda: Insects > Digestive system > Gut ...
TGACAAGCACCGAAAAACAGCAATATGCGTCCCGTAATGGTCAAAATAATGGTCAGGAGCAAGCCGAGAGCAAGAAACACCAGAACAACAGAAGAAAAACCAAAGCCGCAAAGTCAACCGTGTCAAGACTTTGCGGCTTTTTGGCGGTGTCTAAAGAGCCAGAATTTTATCAAAGACCAGAAAGGTAAACCCGGCCCCCCGTTTGCGGCCTCCTTCATCTCCGGCGTCCAGCTTTGGCTCCTGGAGGGATTGCTCCAGGGGAGCTCCACCCGCCGCCCGTCCCCGTACAGGAATGCAAGCTGGCCGTGGCCCACCACAAGAATTTCTTGCAGTCCCTCCAGGCCGCCCGCCTCGGCGAGCTTGGCCTGCATGATGTCCTCGGGGATTTGCTGCGAGGCGCAGCGGTCGCGGCCCAGGGTGTTGAAGGTGCCGCATATCCAAACGATCTTCTCGTACTTGGAGCCCGCGGCGGCGTGTTTGCGCCGGTAGCCCGCACCGCACGTCCCGCACTTGATGATCCCCGAAAGCGGGTAGGTAATCGGGGGGTGGGCGCTGGCCCGGTACCGCCGCCGCCCGGAGCGTGCTGCTTGTGGGCAAACGCAGGGACGATCCCGGTATTCGTTTTATGACTCAAATCAAGAACAACCTTTCCGCTTTCGGCAAATCGGTGGGCTTTACCATCGCGGACGACGGAGGCGTTGAATTCCTGGGTGAAAGCGAAGTGCGGGAAGAAGATTTGCTTTCCAATACTACGATGAAAAAAACGAAGTATCAGCTGGCGAAGGAGATGATTATTAATATGCTCAGGGACGGCGACCGGATGTCCAATGAGATATATACCACGCTGCTCGACGCAGGGATCACATCAGGGATGATTCAAGGCGTAAAGCGCGATTTCGCCGTGAAATCGATACAAAAAGGCAGCGAGTGGTATTGGACGCTCAAGGGCAGCAAGTTAGCGAACGAAGTTCCTGGCGGAGGCAATGACGGCGAAGTGGCGTTCGTGACACTGGACGAGAACTCCATTCACGATACCCTGTCGGCATCTGAACCCTGCGAGCCCCCGCCGCACGTCTACCGAGACCCGGCGGACTTGGGGCTGGACAGCGGGCAATTTGAAATGCTGCCGTTACCCGAAACGGGCATCACGCGGAAAAGAGGACGCAAGCCAAAACCGCCGCCGCCCGCTGTTCATCCAACTGCGCCAAAGCCACCGCTATACGACGATTTGGTGGTTTTCGATTGGAGGTGACTATCCGTTGCAGAATATGCCTGAAATGATTGTGATGGAGCAGGATGAGGCGTATGTATTCACTGACCTGCAGACTAAGCAGATGCGCGTTGCCGCCTATTGCAGGGTAAGCACGGATCACGAAGAGCAGCAGAGCAGCTTCAAATTGCAGACTGAATATTACCGCGAATACGTGTCCAATCACTCCCACTGGTCGTTGGTGGACGTGTACGCGGACGAGGGGTTTTCGGCGACGAACACCAAGCGCCGTGACGGCTTCAACCGCATGATCCAGGACTGCGAGCGTGGCAAAGTCGACCTGGTCATTTGCAAAAATGTATCGCGGTTTTCGAGGAATGTACTGGATTGCCTCGGCACCGCGAAAAAGCTGGCGGAGTTGCGCCACCCGGTAGGCATCTTCTTTGAGGAGCAGAATATCAACACCTTGAATCGGGAAAGCCGCTTGATGCTAAACTTTCTCTCTACCTTGGCGGAGTGGGAAAGTCAGGCGAAAAGCGAATCGATGGAGTGGTCCATTGTCCGGCGTTTCAAAGAGCGGAAATTCCTTACGCCCACCAACTATTTATTGGGCTACGACCGCGACGCCAATAAAAAGCTCATTATTGAGGAAGACGGCGCGAATACCGTCCGCGCAATTTATAAGGCTTTTTTAGCGGGATATTCCCTTAATGACATCGCTTTTGTGTTGAGCGATTATGGGCGTCCGACAGGGAAATGGCAGGCCGATGGACGCGCAATCATTGACGCGGAAGATCACCTCCCGGCTAATCACGCGCCCGTCCTCCACGATCTCAATATGCAGGCCATCTTGCAGCGGCATATCCGGCTCGCCGCCGTTGCAGGCGGTGGTGTTCCATGCCCGGACGCCCCGGAAGTCCATGAGGGCGTACACCTCGCCCGTGGCCTCGTCTTCGTAGTACATGCGGTAATAGCCCTCGATTGCGCCGATGAAGCGCAGCCGGAGCGCCTTGGTGTTGCTCATGGTGGTGTCCTCCGATCATTTTTGTTTGTGACAGATTAGCGCAACACGCCGCAAAAATCAAGGGGACGGTCAAATTTTTTCGTGCCGCTTGGCCCGCGTGGCCTTGTAGTCCCGGTACATCCGGCTAGCTGGCTCCTCAAAATAAATGAAGAAGGATTTGACAGAATTCGATTCATATGCTAAAATTATAATGGAAATCACCAATAATTTTGGGGGCGAGAAATATGCCAGCGAAGAAAAATAAATATGTGAATCTCGACGCATTGATCTCCAGGGAGGATTTCGAGACTTCGCACGACAGCAAAGATGATTCACAAAAAATCACGACGATCAACGTGAGCAGCTTGAAGGATGATAATTTTTTCTTCAATCTACTGCGCAAGCCAGACTTCCAAAGAGAAACCGCTTATTGGGATGTGGATAGGGTCACGCAGTTTATTGCCAGCTATGTCGATGGCTCATTCATTCCCGCTATCATCTTATGGCGAAGTCAGGATGGACTGATTTTTGTCATTGACGGTTCCCACCGGCTGAGTTCTCTTATTGCATGGGTAAATGACGACTATGGTGACAAACATCTTTCGCTAGCCGCTTTTGACGGAGGGATTCCAGAGGAACAAATTGTAATAGCAAAAAAGACAAGGGAAAGAATCAACAACGATATAGGTTCCTATCAAGACTTTGTGAATGCTCTTAAACCAAAATATGATAATCCAGAATTCCAACGCAGCGCCCGGTTCCTAGCTACAAACGCGTTGCCTATCCAATGGATAGAAGGCGATGTTGTAACGGCTGAAAAATCGTTTTTCAACATTAACCAACAAGCTGTTCCTATTGATCCAATAGAATCCATTCTGTTGACTGAACGAAAGTCACCTGTCTGTATCTCTGCCAGAGCCATTGTAAAAGCTGGGAGAGGTCACAAGTATTGGAACAGCTTTTCCGACGAAATACAGAAAGAGGTAGAAGCATTAGCGGAGTCTATACACACATTGCTCTTTACCCCAAAAATGACAAGCCCCATAAAAACTCTCGACCTACCGATATGTGACCAAAGCGGCAATAAACTTGAATTAGTGTATAATCTTATTTCTTTCTGCTTTGGTAAGACATCGACAATTGACCCGGATGGTTCTGAAACCGTTAAGTGTTTGAGACGTGTGCAAAAAGCAATTCAAATGTTTTCAAGCACTACTGCTTGTTCGTTTGGACTCCATCCTATTGTATATTGCTATTCCAACAAAGGAAACTTCCGCACAGCTTCTTTCTACGGAGCGTTGGAGTTTTTGAACGCACTCAACAGCAATGAAAAAATCAGAGGTGAATTCATTGTGGTGAGACGCGATTTCGAGAGTTTCGTCATGGGACACGACAGCATAGTCCAGAATATGATTGACATGGACCGCCGGGGGACACAGAGCGCGAAACGTATTGCAGAGTATTACTGCAGTGTGATTCAGCTTCTTGCCCAAGGAAAAACATGCGATGAATCCCTTGCTGAACTGAGCAAAAATAAGAAGTTCAAGATTAGCAAGCCTGTTTTGGATTCAGCTGCTGATAGTGCGGCTGCATTCAGTTCTGGAACAAAGAACGCGGTTTTCATCCGCGATGCATTTCCATTAGCTCAGCGGTGTGCCATCTGCGGCGGATTGCTTCACGCTAATTCTATATCATATGATCATATTCTTCCAAAACGTGATGGCGGCCAAGGAAATCTTGATAATTGCCAATTAACACATCCGTTTTGTAATACAGGCGTAAAATGCTAGTTGGCATTGCAAGACAACGGCGCGGCCCGGCGCGATGGCCGGGCCGCGCTGTATTCTTTTTGCCGTTTACTCGGCGGGGATGAAGCCCTGCTCCGCCAGGGCCTCCAGCAGGCCGGCGGGAAGCTCACCGATGAGGGAGCCGTCGCGCTCCAGGCCCAGCGTTCCGATCTGGTACGCATACGAAGGAGGATTGAGGTACAGGGCCTCGTTCCCGGTATAGTCCGCGATGGCCCGTGTCAGAGCGCCGCGCTTCTTACCCGGCACGTCGAAGCGGATGGCGGCGGGCTCGTCGGCGGGCTCTTCTGCCTCGGCGGGGGCCTCGTCGGTCAGGTCGGCGTGGTGGATTTCGGCGATGATGGTGCCCTCGGTGGTGGCGATGGTGTAGTCCTCGCCCGGCGCGGGGACCGCCTTCGCGGCCTCGGCAGCCTTCGCCGCCGTCAGCGATGCGAGCAGGGTCTTGGCGGCCTTCTCGGCCCGCCTCTGCTCCCGCGTGACCGGGGGCTTGGGCTCCGGCATGATTTCCGGCAGGGTGTAGGGGGCGAAGTAGAGCCGGAAGTTGATTTTCCCGTCCTCCGGGGTGATGAAGCGGAAGTCGTTGATTTCCAGGGCCTTGAGGCTATCGGGGATTTCGATGTTCTTGTACACGGCCCTTTCATTGCCGTCCTCGTAGAACTCGACCGGCACGGCGTCGCGGATTTTTGCGGTGATTTTGGCAGCTTTCATGGTGGTGGCTCCTTTGTTGGTTTTAGATTCAGGCGGCTCGCTGGTTCGCTGGCTCGCTCTGTGAGTGACATCTTACATATTTCACTGTGGATTGCAAGCCTTTTTTTGCTTTTGAGAAAATTTCTTTTTAGCCGCCCGGCAACGTCACAATACGAACCTCCGCGCCATAAACCCGCCCCAGGGTCAGGGCCGCCTCATGTCCCTCCGGGGTGTAGATGTCCAGCCGCCCCACCTGGTTCAGGCCCGGGCCGCCCCGGTCTGCGATACGATAAACTGTGCCGTCCACATCAACCAGAGCGTTAAACGGGAGCCAATTCGCCCCGGCTACAGAATAATCGCCGGGGGCAACGTCAGCCAGCACAATACCGTCAGCGGTGACGCCCGCGTATTTGACGCCGTTACATTTCGCGCAATCACAGTAAAAGGTGAGCTCGCCGACAATCACGTCGCCCTCGGCGATGCCGTTATAGCGGCGCGGCGGCGGGGTGGTGGCCGGGGCCGTCGTCGTGACGGCGGGCTCGACCGTGGACGGCGCGGCGATGCCGCCGCGGAAACCGCACCCGGCCAGCAACAGCAACGCGGCCAAGGCGAATGCAAATATTTTTCTCATCACGAACTCCTCCTCGCGCTGAGTAGCGCCTCCATCACATCGTCCTGCGGGCTCCTGCCCTCGAAGGCGGCGGCGCAGTTCTCCCGCACCACCTGGTAGATTTGCCCCCACTGGCCGTTCGCCTGTTTCATGAAGCTCTGGCTGATTGCCACGAAGGGCGACTGGATCGGCGCTCCCGTGGTGGGGTGCTTCGCCAGGAAGCCGAACTCCGAAATGGCCTGCTCGCACTGAATCCAGCGGGCGGCGGTCTGTGCGTAGGATTCCAGCACCTGTGCCGGGATCAGGTGGTCGCAGCCGCGCTCGTGGAGCCAGTGCCACGTGCTCTCGTAAATCTCCACCGCCTTGGTGGAGCCCCCGCCCTTCTGCCGGGCCGCCAGGAACTCCCTGGGCGGCGGCATCTCCTCGCCGCGTAGGTCGGCGGCGGCGGGGAGCGCGACCACCTCCAGGGGACGCTTGCCGGGGTTGCCCTCCAGCATCTTTTCCGCCAGGGGCTTTTTTGGTCTGCCGCCGCAGCCGGGTTGTGGCCCTCGTGTGCCCATAATCGTGTCCTCCTCAAAACTTATTGGTTATTTTCCCGCCCGAAAAATACTTTTCAGGGCGTTTTTGCGCTCATTTTGGCCCTTTTTTCGCATAAGTTTAAGGGTTTTTAGAGGCCTAAAACCCTTGTGTAGCCTACGCAAAAAGCCATTACCGTGTCAAAAGTCCAAAGCTTATCCTCGCCGTTCACGATGCGGCTGTGGGTAGCTTCGTCTAACAAGGTCTTTTCCTTAAAGATACTGCTGTTCCAGTGCTGCCGCTCCATCAGCTGACAGGCCAGCCGGGAAAAGGAAGGCGTTATTTCTCTGTATGTTTCAAATTCTTTCTGGAATTGCGCCCGCATTCCGCGCAGCGCCTGCGCGTTGTCGATAATGGAGTTATCGGCATGATCAAAAAGGAAGCTGGCCATAGAAATCTGATTTTCCCCATCCTTGATGATATTTAATGTCCTTGCGTGAAACATCCAACTGTGCTTTCCCAGGATTATCCATATTATATCACTGTAAAGTGATGAATTCAAGCGAAATGGAAAATTCCTCCGAAATGCCCAATTCAAGTTGGTAGAAACTTGGGAGGATTTTAGCCATTTTGCGGTAAAGATTGGGAGCGCAGAATGTGGTTTGTATAGGATATTTCAAAACCCCTTGACAACATACCCTCCTGAGTATATACTAGACAGGTAATATTTTGTGGGGGTGAATCCGTATGCCATATCAAAAGGTGCTATCCGAGCAATCCATACTGCGGCGGGCAAGGGCAAAGCTGGGGCTGACCCAACAGCAGGTCGCAGACAAGGCGGGAATCCACATACAGCAGTATCAGAAGTTCGATACGGGGACGCGCAACCTGTCCTCGGCCACATTTGACATTGCCTGCCGGGTGCTGGAGGCCCTTGATCTGGACATTGCCCGCTATTTTCACGGCGATTATGTGTTCTCCGAGGAAACCTACGCTTCGATTGAGGATGTGGTCAATAACACGAAAGCGGAGGAAGGTGATGGCGGTGCCTAATGCTTCGACGCTGGAAACAGCGATAGGAAATGACCTGCAAATCTTTGACAGCGTCCAAGTCGCGCAGCGGCGTTATTGCTGGACGCCGTATATTCCCGCGCGTTGCGTTACACTCTTGCAAGGCGACCCGCAGACCGGCAAATCCACGGTCGTCCGCGCCATTGCCGCCGCCCTGTCCAACGGCTCGCCCCTTCCCCCGGACAATGAACAGCGTGAACCGATGCGTGTTTTGTACCAAAACGCGGAGGACGACTTTACGTCCGTAATCGTGCCGCACCTGAAAATCCTCGGCGCGAATATGAGCAGCTTCGCCAGAATCAACGAGGACAACAAGCCGCTGTTTTTCTACGACGAGCGCATCGAGGAACATATAGAACGATTCAAGCCGCGGATTGTCATTTTCGATACCCTCCAGCGGTACGCCGGAGGGAAAGTGAATCTCAACGACCTGACCGCCGTGACCGCGCTGTTCGATTACCTCACCGACATCGCCAAGCGGTATGACTGCGCAATTGTGGTCGTAAGCCACCTGAACAAGCAGGACACCAAGGCGGAGTATAAAGGTTTCGGCAGCGTCGGCATCCGCGCCTCGGTGCGCAGCACATTGACGTCGGGCAAGATCGGCGAGGGTACGGGACGGTTCGGCTTGTTCCACAGCAAATCCAACGGCATAAGGCCCGGCGCGGCGCTGGAGTTCGAGATATTCGGCGATGCGGAGGTGCGCTGGCTCGGCACATCCAAACTGACCGAGCGGCAGCTTCTCAGCGGCAAAGGCGGCGAAAAGAAAAAGGGCAAGTACGCCATCGCCCGCAAATGGCTCGAAGAAAATCTCGCTGGCGGCAACGCTGTATGGACTGCGGACATCAGCGAGGCGATGGAGGAAATAGGGACCTCCTTCGGGACGGCGAAACGGGTCAAACAGGACTTGGGTATACGGCATTTCCGCCGCGGCAACAAGGTCTGGTGGAGCTTCGACATACCTGCTGACGCCGACCGTGAGGACGATTACGAATGAGTTTGTAGCTGCAAGAGTCAACTGAAACAAACTCCGAGCGGGTTGCTCCAGTTGGAACGGGAAATGATGCAGCTACAAAAAGATGAAAGCCTTGTAAATGGGCACTTACAGAGAATGTTCGCCTACAGCAGGAGGCCAACTGAAGCAAAACACACCGTGAGGGGGATTTGGCCTAGTTAAAGTGGATTGCACTAAAGCCGCCGCATTTCTGCGGGGAGTGTCTGTCGCGGGCACTTATCCAGAGAGCAACAGGCCGACCCGTAGGATTTACTCTCCGTCCTTACGCCGGACATGCTGGAGCGAATGATACGGATGTTTTCGACGAAGTTCCACGGCATCAGCAGCATCAAGGGTTACGTGCTATTCAGAGGCCCCAGATTGGTTGATTTCCCGAAAAAAGGTTCTTGACACACATTATAAACCATGATAGACTTTCGCCAGAGGAAAGTTTGTCCAATGAAAGCGAACACTGAAAACGAGAAGGAGAGAAATTTACAAGGATATATTTTCCTTGCATAGTAATATCAGAAAAACGAAAGAGGAATTATCGCTATGAAAAAAGTCATTAAAGTTCTGTCCGTTGTTCTCTCAATTGCATTGCTGTTCCAGATGATTTCGTTTTCATTGGAGCCAAACGGGAACGAACCTTCTCTTGGCGAGGGCCTTATTGCAGGAGAAACTGTCTTTGACGATGCCGATAGCATCGCCGCCAATACACCCGTCAGTCAGGAAGAGACGCTTATCACGTATGAACTGGGAGAACTCCGCGAGGAAAACGTGAAGCATTTCAGGCATGAGGACGGCACGTTCTCTGCCGCTATATACGCGGAGCCTGTACACTTTCAGAATGCTGCCGGCAACTGGGAAGACATTGACAACACCCTCATTCTAAACGATAGTAAACGCAGTGCGGCTGGCAAAGCAACCTTCACTCCCGCAGCCTCGGGCCTCGATATTCGTATTCCACAGGAATTTGCGGACGGGCAGAAGTTGACGATCACCAAAAATGGCCATACTGTTGGCTTTGGTGTCAGCCCATTGAACGAAGACGTGCAGTTAATGAGCCAAGCGGCGGTAACGGATGTAGAGAACCTTGCTTCTGAGCTGGTACAACAGCAGAGATCGGCGCAGGCAGAAAACCAGGCGCAACAGGCAGTCGCAGGCATAACAACTGACACTACATCGATTCAAGAACCCAGCGTAAGGGAAGCCAACCAGGTAATAATGAAAGTGGAGAACAAAACCTCCGCAGTAACATACCCTGATGTTTTCTCCGGCGCGGATTTGGAATATATCGTCGGCACAGGGATGGTCAAGGAAAACATCATAGTAAGGGAACGACAGGAGCAATATAGCTATCGGTTCGATTTACTTCTCGATGGCCTGATCCCTGTTCAACAGGAGGACGGCTCATTCTACCTGCTTGAAAATGCAAATGATGCGGAACCGCTGTTTAGCTTGGCCGCTCCGCTTATGTATGATGCCGTAGGTGAGGAAAGCACCGCACTTTCGATGGAATTGGACGAAAATGGTATGCTGACTTTGACCGTCGATACGGAATGGATTAATGATGCAATACGCGAACTTCCTGTGGTGATCGACCCTGTTTTAAAAGTCGAAGGATCTACTAATTGGGTAAAAGACTGCTGGGTCAGTACAGCTACACCTAACACAAACCATCGTGCGCAAAGCACACATAATTCTGCAGGTAAAACTATAGCGCAAACAACCCGCACCTATATGAAGATCACACCGCCGACGCTTCCAGATGGCAGCAGAGTGTGCGGTGCTGCATTTTGGGCATATTTAGTTGCGCCCGGACTCTTTACCACACGCCCAGACCATGTATATCTCTTTGACTGCAGCGGCTTTGATTCATTGGATACGGATACAGTTACATGGAATACCCAACCGCTTTCTAAGAGCATTAATGGCCCGCGTGATGACGGCACAAGCATGTTGGGTATTTCATCCATTTACTTAAGTTCTGATTATGTTGTTTTCGATATTACAAGCGCTGCCCAAAAATGGTATGAAGGCAACAATAATGGAATCATGTTGGCATCCAACGATGAATCTGTTGTAAATGTAGCGTATATTTATTCCACAAGAGAGCCTAGTGTCAGTAGCTATGCTCCTCATGCCTCAATAAGTTATACCAGAAATGTTGGACTAGAGAATTACTGGTCGTATGAAACCTTAGAATATGGCCGCTCTGGCACGGCATATATCAATGATCACAACGGTTCCTTGGCATATATCCATAACGACTTAAACATGACAGGAAATCGGTTGCCGCTAAATATTAGCCATGTGAACACTTCAAATATAATTGATTCCAGCGGAACATATGGCAACATGAAATTGGGCAAGGGCTTTAGGCTTAATATTATGGAGCACATCGGCCTGCCCTATGCTATACAAGCAGCCGGATGCCGCGACTTAATTACCGACACTGGTTCAATACATCTTTTTCGTGGTTTTGCTTATCCTTACGAGTATGAGTATGATAGTTCAGTTAAATTAAGCAGTGGCAGTTTTCTGATAGATTCTCAAACATATTCCTACAAGATTACAGACGGAAAAGACAATAAAAAATACTACAATTCGGATGGCTACTTGGGAAGGATAGAGGACAGCAACGGAAGCGCACAAACCATTCACTGGAGCAATGGTAAAATCACGCATGTAACTGATGCTGTAGGCCGTGTGGCTACCTTTGGTTATACCAATGACTACTTGACTTCCATAGAAGATCCTGCTGGACGTTATACGTACTTTGCCTATAGCAATGACCAATTAACCACAATCACCTATCCGGATCAAAAAACCACGAAGTTCCAATACAATGGCTCCAACAAAATAACGCGCATTACGGCAGACGATAATTCATACGCGACTTTTACATGGGGGCCAACGACTCCCGGTATATATCTTCCCTCCGGAACCCGTGTTGTTGAAACAAAGCAATATGACAAATTTTTGCTTAACGCTCTGGTAGGTTCCCTGAATTTTGATTATATATCAGGCAACACCAAAGTGACTGATAAGAAAGGCAACTACGTTACCTACTTATTTAATCGCATTGGTCAAACCATAAATGCGAGAAACGATCAAAAGCAAACGCAATTTGCTGTTTATAGTCAAGCAAACAAGCCTTTGGAGATTTACGGATTACAAACGATTGCTAATAACTGTCTTCAAAACCATGGGTTTGAGGATGGCGATACCAAGTGGACATCCTCTGTAACCGGCAGCGGCACTAAGGCAATCGATACAACTCAATACAGCAATGGCCAAAAATCTATGAAACTCACGACAACCGATGCAACCAGCATGGCATTGGTAGGGCAAACATTTAGCGGCACGGGTGGAAATACTTATACACTTGCAGCGGATGCACTGATTCCATCGTCCCTGACTGGAACCGGCGGTGTATACCTCGGCTTCTATTATCAGGTTTCCGGCAGTTGGTACACTGCCTACTCACAGCCGGCAGCAAAAGCAACGAACGGCTGGGAGCGTTTGTTCTTCACATTTGAGTTGCCATCAAATACGACCAGTGTAACGGCCCGATTGGTACTCCAGAATGCAGAAGGTACGGTCTATTTTGACAATGTGCAGTTGGAACAGAGCGGTGGTCCGCGGTACTACAATTTAGTGGAAAATAGCGATTTTAGACATTCAGCGGGCACGACGCCTACTGGATGGGTAGGAATTAATACAGATAACAATGATAAAGTTGAAACCGAACAACCTAACGGGATCAAGAAGTACACGATAGCTGGCGACTTTAATAAAATTAAGGGAATCAAGCAAACTGTTCAGGTGAACGCCAAAGAGGGAGAGACAATTATTATTGGTGGCCGAGTGAGTGCAAAATCTTCTACACGTCTCGATACATACTGGAGCAGCAGAGCTTACAACTATGCTCCTGGAGCGTTGCCTCTAAAATCATTTTTCGGGATACATGTTAATTACTCTACTGAGCAACACCCGAACGCAAATTGGGACCTCATGGACATTCCTTTTGATGAAACAATTTGGGATAAGGATCAAGTTGCCGCAAAAACTTTTAAAGTAGCCAACACCGGTATTTCCACCATAGAGGTATCGTTCATCTATTCTCTTGACCTTAACACCGCTTCGCTATATGAAATATTTGTTTGTGTTGGAGATTTTGGAGAGACTTATACATACAACAGCAACAACAAACTCACTCAAATTAGCAACGACTATGGAAACTCTGTTTTCGTAGAGTATTACCCCAACACACAGAATGTGAAAACAATTACACAAAAAACGGGTTCAACGGTCAACGATAGCCTTGAATTCGAATACGATGGCAATCATAATGTAACGAAAACAACAGACAAGAGTGGAGTAGAGACGCTGTATGAATATACACCGCAAGCTGGAACCAACAGCACATATGGCCAAGTCACAAATTTAATTACTGAAAAAGGCGGCACACAGATAACTGAATCCGCAACCTATTATAACGACTATAACTACCCCCTAACATATACTGATGCGCGGGGAAAGACGACCACCTATAGCTATGATACTACCAAAGGGCTTCTTGATAGCGTGACTGATCCAAACAACAACACTGTGTCATATAAATATAATTCCAGTACGGATGAGCTGACTGCCACAAAAGGCAATGCCAACGGAGCGGTTGTGCAAACAGGATTTACGATGCAGGATCACCTACTCACAACCATCACGCGCAATGGGATGAATTATTCATATACATACGATACTCAGAATCGTATAAAAAGCGCTAAAGTAGGAACGCAAACCCTGGTTACGAACGAATATGACGACAGTCATCAGCGCTTGCAAAGCCAGACCTACGGCAGCGGCTCGAATACTGTAGTTTACACCCCCGGCTATGATTCACGTGACCGAGTAATAAGCGACAAATGGGACAATTCAATTACCGCTACTTATTCATACAATGAAAATGACAGGCTTTCTTCAAAAAAAGATGTAACGACAAATATTACTGAGTACTATGGCTATGATTTATCTGGCCGTCTAGAACGGATAACTACCTCCAACAATGCAAAGACAAACATTTCCTACGACCTCAACAGCAATCCGAGCCGTCTGACTTTCAGCATAGATGGCACAATAGTATCTGATGTAGAATACGATACAGACGATTATGGGAAAGCCACTGGCGCAACGCTGCACTCCGTGGGTGGGGCGCAGTTGAGCTATACCTATGACAATCTAAATAGACCTACCCAGCGAACATTGTCGACATTGAATACCACAATTACATATGGTACAGCAGGCGATACCACCGGCATGATAACGCAGTATGAAAACAAACAAGGCAGTTCCACGCTGCAAAAATATAACTACGAGTATGACAACAATGGGAATATCAAAAAGATCACAGAGGGCAGCAAGAGTACTACATATGAATATGACGGGCTGAACCGCCTGATCCGCGAAAACAACGCCTGGGCCAACCAGTCGTACGCCTATGCCTACGACGTGGGCGGCAACCTGACCTCGGTGAAGACCTACGTCTATACCACCGGCCCGCTGCTCTTCCCCACCGCGACACAGACTTACACCTATCTGAGCTTATTCAACAACTGGAAAGACCAGCTGACCGCACTCAACGGCAAATCCATCACCTACGACGCTCTGGGCAACCCACTGACCTACGACGGCCAGACGTATAGCTGGCAGAGGGGCCGCCAGTTGACCGGAATCACCGGTGGTGGCGGGCCGAATATCAGCTACACCTATGACGCATCGGGCAGGCGCACGAGCAAGACTGTGGGCGGTGTGACCACTAATTATACCTATTCCGGTGGGTTACTCATGCGCCAAAGCGATGGAACGGACACCCTTGATTTCCAATACGATGCAAGCGGCACGGCGGTCGGGTTCAATCACAACGGAACGCCATATTTCTACCTGCGCAACCTGCAGGGGGATGTCATCGGCATCACAGACGCGGCGGGCACGATTGTAGCGGAATATAGGTACGACGCTTGGGGAAACCCGATCGAAGGATATACGAATACTATAGCGTTTAGTGCCAACGGCGGTTCTGGCACCATGGCGAATATAAGCGTAACAAACACTACGGCTGCCCCCTTGCCTGCCAATACTTTTACCCGTACAAACTATCAATTTGGAGGCTGGACCGCAAAGCGTACATCTGATAACAAGTTTTTGTACGCAAATGGCTCCGCTGAGAATTGGTATCCGGAAGGCCAGCAGCCATCCGGCTATGCCCTGAAAGTATTCGCGGACCAGGCAGCGGTCTCCGCGCTTTCCCCTGTGCACGACGACACCATTACAATGTACGCGCAATGGTCGCAAGCCAGCATAGCATATACCATAGAGTATGACGCCAACGGCGGTTCCGGCATAATGGCAAATACAAGCGCGTCCTATTGGGTGCCTGTCGCTTTGACTGCGAATACATTTACCCGCACAAACTATCATTTTACAGGCTGGACCGCAAAGCGCGCTTCTGATAACAAGTACTTGTACATAAACGGCTCCGCCGAGGATTGGTATCTGCTAAATCAGCAGCCGTCCGGCTATACCCGGAAAGTATTCGCGGACCAGGCAGCAGTTTCCGCGCTTTCCCCTGTAGATGGTGACACAATTACGATGTATGCACAGTGGGCCGCCAACTATTTTACAGTCGTATACAATGCCAATGGCGGGATCGGCAGCATGGCGAACACCATAGTGCAATACGGCAGTTCTGCGCTCCTGGGCGAAAATACATTTACACGCACGGGGCATCATTTCGGGGGCTGGACTGCAAAGCGTGCGTCTGATAATAAGTATTTGTATAAAAATGGTTACTATGAGAATTGGTACTTGCAGGGCCAGCAACCGTCTGGCTACAGCCTAAAAGTTTTTACAGATCAGGCACTACTTTTCTACAATCTTTCCACTGTGAACGGCGACACCGTTACCATGTATGCGCAATGGTCCTTGACCGCCATATTTACCATTGTTTTCAACGCGAATGGCGGCTCCGGTGTGATGTCGAATATTACCGCTCAGAACAATATCAGCTCACTATTGCCTGCGAATACATTCACCCGTGCGGGATATCTCATGAGCGGATGGACAGCGCACCGCGCTTCGGACAATAAGTATTTGTACGAAAATGGCTCCGTTGAGAATTGGTACCTGCAAGACCAGCAACCGTCCGGTTATGTCTTGAAAGTAATTGACGACCAATCGGTGGCTTCGACGCTATCCAATATAAACGGCGAGACCGTCACACTGTATGCGCAATGGATTTCTGCCGAAATTGCATACAGTATCGTATACGACGCCAACGGCGGTTATGGTACAATGCCGAATACAACCGCGGCGTTTTTGGATGCGGTCTCCCTGCGCCGCAACAAATTTACGAATGCAGGCTATCTGATGGCCGGATGGACGGCGCATCGGGCGTCCGACGACAAATATCTGTATGAAGACGGCTCTTCTGAAGAATGGCACCTGGAAGGCCAGCA
>Ga0082212_10006689_pt1 | contig 15416 bp, 14 predicted proteins | sample TergutNt197P3_FD_71548 | JGI IMG/M metagenome (GOLD analysis project Ga0082212, IMG submission 71548) | Neocapritermes taracua P3 segment gut microbial communities from Petit-Saut dam, French Guiana - Nt197 P3 | ecosystem: Host-associated > Arthropoda: Insects > Digestive system > Gut ...
TGTGGTTTGGACTTCCTCTCTTGTAACTTTCCCCTGGGTTAGCGTATTATAATAGTATGAAAAAGCTAATAACACTCATTACCGTTTTAACGGTTATTTCGGGAGCTATATTTGCTCAGACAGAGGAGCCGGATTTTTATACCCAACAGCTTAACAGCCAGGAATCATTAGAAGGCATGAAAAGGGTGATCCTGAATGCATCGCAGGACGGAGCCAGCGCCGAATTTTATGCCCTTGCCCTGGAAAAGTTAGTTTATTTTCTGCCAAATATTGCAGGCTCGGCAACTCAGCAAAAAGATGCGGACGATTTGGGACAACTCCTGGCTGCAAATCTGGGCGAACTCCAGCATACGGAAGCAGGCCCAAATTTGTGGAGGGCAGTGGACTCATATACCAACCCCCTGGTACGGGCCGAAGCCCTTGCTTCTTTGGGAAAAGTTCAGGCTGTTGATTTTATTCCCCAGGTAGTTCAGCTTCTTTCCGATCTTAATGTTGAACCTGGACAAGACCCCATGGTTCGGGAACAGGTTGCATACGGGGCCATTATCGGTTTGGAGGAATACAAAGACAGTTCGGGTTATCTTCCGGTCTTTTTTGTAACCGTAGGCTGGTATTCCGACCGCATAAAAAGCAGAGCCCGCGAAGCGCTGCCAAAAATAATGGACAACCCCACCGAACCATTGGTTTCGGTAATAAGGGGCAGTTCATATAACTTTCCTACAAAATACGGAGCCCTTCAGGTTCTGGAAGCATCGGATGTTACAACCCAGCAAAAGGCTCAGGGAGCGGTAGCTGCCCTGAACGAAGGCTGGCGTACCAATATCAGCCAAAGCGCTTTCAGATCCACCGTAATCAGCATGCGCAAACTTTCCCTCAGCATGATCCGCCGCTATGGCACCGAAGACGCCAATGTGTATCCCCTGCTGGAAAGATCGTACCGCGAAGGCTCCGATACGGAAGAGCAAATTGCTACGATTGCCGCCCTTTCCGCCCTGGCAAGCGATGATTCAGCCCGCATTCTTTCTGGTTTCCTTATGGATATTAATACCAGGCTTACCCGGGGAACCCTTACCCAGGAAGACGAAAGAATGGTTCGCGTAATAATCCCGGCGCTCGGCAATACAGGCCGCCCCGGAGCGCGGAATGCCCTGCGGGCCACAGTCCAGGCAGACTGGACCAGCACGGTTTTACGGCTTGCTCAGGATGCCCTGAAACAAATCCCGTAACCAAAAATCCATTACATCAAAAAACGTCCGGTACGCTTGCCGGACGTTTTTTTGCTTATGGAGGGCGACAGGGATGTCGCTGTAAGCATGCTTTAGGGGGAGAATACGCAGTATTCTCCAACATTAAAAATCCGCATGGAGGCGGATTTTTAATGACTTGACATTATCTAAGAAAAACCCCATTGTACGCTATAACAATTTTTAATTCTTTTTCTGCAGGAGGTTGAAGGGGCAGCATTGATAGGGAGTGATGTGGTTATCGAAGGGGTCTCAAAATCCTTTGGTAACTTTAGGGCTTTAAACAAGGTCAGCCTGAATATCCAAAAGGGCGAATTTTTTTCGCTGCTTGGACCGTCGGGCTGCGGTAAGACAACCTTGCTGCGGATCATTGCGGGTTTCGAAAGCCCGGACAGCGGTACGGTTTTATTTGATGAAAAAGACGTGCTTAGCCTTCCTCCCAACCGGCGGCCGGCAAATACAGTCTTTCAAAGTTATGCCCTCTTTCCTCATTTATCCATTTATGAAAATGTGGCCTTTCCCCTTCGCCTTAAGAAAAAGCCGAACAACCAGATAGATTCACAGGTTAAAGACTACCTTAAACTCGTTCAGCTGGAAGATCATGCCGAAAAAAAGCCCAACCAGCTTTCCGGCGGCCAAAAGCAGCGGGTTGCCATTGCGCGGGCGCTGATCAACGAACCCCGGGTACTGCTCCTCGACGAGCCGCTTTCTGCACTGGACGCCAAACTCCGTCAGCACATGCTGATAGAACTCGACGAAATCCACGACAAGACTGGCGTTACTTTTATTTATGTAACACATGACCAGCAGGAAGCGCTGTCAGTCTCCGACCACATTGCCGTAATGGATCAGGGCGATGTGCTGCAAGTCGGTACTCCCCATGATATTTACGAAAGCCCTGCGACCAGCTTTGTAGCCCGCTTTATCGGAGAAATAAACCTTTACGACGGCACAGTTCTGACAAAGGAATTAATGGATAGGCCGGAAACCGAATACATGGTAACACTGGACATTGCCGAACTGGGCAGGGTAAAGGTAACCACGGTAGACGAAGTCCAGATAGGCCAAAAGGTAAGCTTTACTGTCCGTCCGGAAAAGGTCATGATCAGTACCGATATGCCGGCAAGCAAACGGGAAGATATCAACCAGTTCCAGGGCAATGTTGATGAACCGATTTACTCCGGTTTCCAGACCAAGTTTTATGTCAATGTAAATGACAAAACAATGGTCCGGGTAATAAAGCAGCATGCCAATTATTCCGACGAAGGCCCCGATATAGTATGGAAGGATCACGTGTACCTTTCCTGGAGCGCCGATGACGGCTATATTCTGGGGATTAAGGAATGAGCGGCGGACAAAAACGCAACTATGGGCCTTTGTATTCAATGCCTATGGCTGCATGGCTTACGATTTTTTTCCTCGTCCCGCTGTGCATTATTGTAGTGTATTCCTTTTTAAAAAAAGATCTCCATGGCGGCGTACTGCCTGAATTTTCACTTGAAGCATATGGGAGTCTTGTAAACCCCAACTTTCTTATTATTACTGTCAGGACACTGGTTACTTCGTCAATCGCAACGGTAATTACAATCCTTGTTGCGCTGCCCTGCGGTTACTACATGGCGCGAAGTAAATACCAGACTTTTCTTCTGCTGCTGATCATCATCCCTTTTTGGACAAATTTTCTAATCCGGGTTTTTGCCTGGATGAACATACTGGGAAATAACGGTTTTCTTAACGAACTTTTGCTGCGCTTTGGCATAATTAAAAACTCCATTCCTTTCCTGTATAACCAAAAGGCGGTTATCCTTGTGCTGGTGTATATGTACCTTCCCTACGCCATTCTGCCGCTTTTTTCCACCATCGACAAATTTGATTTTTCACTTTTGGAAGCAGCAAGGGATTTGGGGGCTACCAAAATGGGAGCCATAAACCGCGTTCTTTTGCCAAACATCAGAAGCGGTATTTATACGGCAATTCTTTTTACATTTATTCCGATTTTCGGAGCATACGCAGTACCGCTTCTTGTAGGGGGTCTGGATTCATATATGCTGGGAAATGTTATTGCCGATCAGCTTACAAAAGCCCGGAACTGGCCGCTGTCTTCTGCCTTTTCGCTGGTGCTTACAGTACTTACAACAGCAGGTGTCTTAATAATGATGAACCTCCAGCGGCACGAAGCAAAAATTAAGACAGACGAAACGGGAATGGCCATTAATGGAGACGCGATTTGAATTTTATAAACGTTGTCCATAAATTTGTAACTTCCCCAAAACAACTCCCCGGCGGAGAAGCGTCCCGGCATGCCCGCCGCGCATACAAAAAACATTTTTCTTTTTCCCAAACAGCGTTCATTGCAATAATAATTTTTTTATTTATGCCCCTGTTCGTTCTTATCCTCTATTCATTTAACAGTTCCAAAGGAATGCACTGGACAGGCTTTTCCCTGGTTTGGTATGAACAGCTTTTTTTCCGTTCCAGGGATCTATGGCGCGCTTTCTGGCACAGCATATACATTGCCTTTACATCTGCGGCAAGCGCCACGGTCATTGGAACCCTGGGAGCAATAGGGATAAACTGGTACCGCTTTAAATTTCGTTCCTATGTGCAAACCATTTCTTTTCTTCCCATGATACTGCCGGAAATTATTATCGGCGTGTCCCTTTCCATATTTTTTGCAAGGATCGGTATACAGCTTGGGCTTACCACAATTCTTATCGCCCATATCAGTTTTAACCTTCCCTTTGTGTTTCTTATGGTAATGGCCAGACTTGACGAATTTGATTTTTCGATTATCGAAGCGGCCCACGATTTGGGGGCCAGCGAAATTCAAACCCTCCTTAAAGTAACCATTCCAATCTGTATGCCCGGTATCGTGTCGGGGTTTTTAACCGCCGTTACCATTTCATTGGAAGATTTTGTAATTACATACTTTGTTACCGGGCCGGGATCTTCCACTCTGCCCATATACATTTATTCTGCAATCCGTTTCGGCGTATCTCCTGTAATCAATGCGCTTTCCGTGGTAATGATACTCGGCACGGTAATACTAACGTTTGCGCTCAGGAACTTCCTGAAATATATAGCGGCAAAATAACCACCTGGTTAAAATAATCAGCAAGGAGACAAATTATGGAAAGAATCATGCAAAAGTATTTTCGGGGGGCAGCCGGAATTATCTGCTTAATAAGCGCTATTGCGATAATGGGCTGCTCAGGAAAAGAAAAGCTGTATGTCTACAACTGGACTTACTACACTCCCCCTTCGATAATTGAAAAATTCGAAAAGGAATACGGTGTAAGGGTTATTTACGATGAATTTACCTCCAACGAAGAAATGTTCACCAAACTCACAGCAGGCGGGAAAGGGTATGATGTAATTTTCCCTTCCGGGGATTATGTATCGATCATGATTAATCTTGGGATGCTGGAAGAGATAGATAAATCCCTTATGAAAAACCTGGGAAACGTAAACCCCGAAGTCCTGAAGAGAACCACATATGATCCCGATATGAAGTATTCGGTGCCGTATTATTGGGGCGCTGCAGGAGTTATTGTAAACACCGCTAAAGTCCCATATTACGAAGAAAGCTGGTCTATCTTTGCACGGGCGGACTTAAGAGGCCGCATGGTTATGCTGGACGATATTCGGGAAATCCTGGGAAACGCCCTTTCCTTTTTAAATTTTTCGGTAAATTCAAAAAATCCTGCTGAACTTGAAGCGGCACGCGACCTAATAATTAATTCATGGAAACCAAACATTGTTAAATTTGACGCCGAAGCATTTGGCAAGGGTTATGCCCAGGGGGATTTCTGGGTTGTTCATGGTTACCCGGAAGTGGTTTATGAAGAAATCGAAGGCGATGAAGAACTTCTAAAAAACACAGCGTTTTTTATTCCGCCAGAGGGCGGTTCTTCGTACATCGACAGCATGTGCATACTTAAGAAGGCAAGGAATGTTGAATTAGCCCACAAGTTTATCGACTTTATCCACCGGCCGGATATTTATGCGGAGTTTACAGATTTTTACAAGTTCCCCGCCTCAGCCAATACCAAAGCCGCTGCATTTAAACAGGAACCGTCTCTTTATGAAGTAGACGATATTTTAAATACCGAGTTAAAAGACGATCTTGGCGAAGCGCTGGAAATGTACAACAAAGCCTGGGAACTTATTAAAGTAGGGAAATAACCTTATCTGACCGCTTTCTTAAGCGGTCAGATAACCGGCATTAAAACGGCCCGAAACCAATCTTAACTGCAAAAGCAAGGAACACAGAAGTAATAAAAAGGATTAGGACCTGGAGTTTCCAGGTCCAGACCATCCACTTAATATACCCGGCAACAGAAAAAGACAGAGCAATAAGAAGCAGCGCATTGGTAGGAAAAACCATATTCGAAAAGCCGTCGCCAAAATCAAAAGCCAGCACCGCTGTTTGACGGGTAATGCCCACAAGGTCGGAAAGCGGGGTAAGCAGGGGCATCATAAGAAAGGCTTTTGCACTGGCGGAACCGATAAAGAAATTCATCACCAGTGTTGCGGCATAAATTAAAAAGGCTGCCGTCATGGGCGGTGAACGGCGGATCAATTCCGCTGCATTGTAAAGAATCGTATCCATAATCATTCCGGTAACAATAATATGCTTAACACTGTAAGCCATCAGAACCAGAATAATGCCAGGCATTATGTTAAGTGCGCCATTGCCAAAACCGCCAAGGGTTTTCTTTATCCCTGTTCCGGAAAGGAGCCCGCCCCCAACGCCGCCGATAAAAAACATCACGGTCATTACCGGAAAAGCCAAATCGGAAAGGCCGGGCATTCGTGCAGTAACAATTACAATTATCATTGCAATGGCAATCCAGGCGGTAAACCAAATAAGAGCCCGCCACTTTTTGCGGTTTCCTGCCTCATCATACACAGCGTCAGAAGAACTGCTGCCGCTGAGTTTACGGCGCAGCGCTTCATCTTCTTTAAAAGTCGGCGATTTGCCCGGATCGGCTTCTACTTTTTTTGCATGACGGATTACGAAGAAACATACAATGCAGTAAATAACAATAAAAAAGATAATCCGCAGCCAAGCCCCGGAAAAAAGCGGAAGGTCTGCGATACGCTGGGCAACGGCAATAGTAAAAGGATTGGTTACCGAACTTGCAAAACCAAAAGCAAGAGGCAGAAGGCTCATTCCCAGCCCTGTCATTGTGTCCCAGCCCAGGGAAATTGCAATGGGAATGATAAAGATCACCATTGGCACCATCCCTTCGTAAATACCTACAAAACTCGAAACAATCATAAAAAAGAGAATTAATAGGCCAATCAGCAGATATTTTCTTTTTCCAAAGCGTGCTACGAGCATATCAACAAGATTTCTTAAAATGCCGGCAGTCTCCAGAATGGAAATCGAACCGCCAACGCACAAAATAAAAATGATCAGTACAATGGGCGTAATATTATCCGGTCCGAAAATAAGCACTTCTACGGGGGCAGTAAACCAGCGCCAGAGAGGATAATGAGGTTTGGCAATTTCCTGATAACTGCCGTCTACCACCAAAGTACGTCCGTTCTCGGTAATGCGATCGTAAACACCGGAGGGAAGAACAATGGTAAGAACTCCGGAAAAAATCATAAGAAGAAGTATGATTAATGCCGAAAAAAGAAACGCCTTTGCTCCGATTTTTATTGCGCTGTCATCACTCATGGCTGCTCCCTATAATTGTTCTATCAGTGCAGTGTAAAATTGCAGACACCTCTCCAGATTCTCCGAAGAGATTCTTTCATCATGACCGTGAATACGGGAGATCTCTTCCGGATTAACCAGCATGGGACTAAAACGGAAAATATACTTTGACATGTTCTGATAATGCCGTGAATCGGTGGTTGCAAGCATAAGAAAAGGAAGAACCGGGATATCCGAATATACCTTTCCCAGAGCTGTTTTAATCTCTTTCCAGCCGGGACTGTTTCCTTCCGCCTGCTCCGGCCCGCTTTTTACCGGATCGGTGCCCAACCCCTGAATGGTTACATTAACCCTGTCATCGGCAAGTGCCTTTTTTACCCATTCTATGGCCGTGTCTACTGTCCAGGGCGGAAGAAGCCGTATGTTAATTACTGCCTTGACTGCAGAAGGCAGTACATTTTCCGCCGCACTTCCTTCCAGTTGAGTCATGGCTACTGTAGTACGCAGCAGTGCTTTAGTCGCAGGGCTTACCGCAGCGGCTTTATAAAAAAGCGGGCCCAGCATCCGCGAATGTTTCATGACAAAGGCAGTTGCTCCCGAACTTTGAACGCTAAGCTGTTTAAAAAATGCCTCTACTGCAGAAGTTAAATGCCAGGGAAAGGGCTGCTTGGAAAGGCGGATCAGCGCATGGGAAAGTATTACGGCGGCCTGTTCTTCCGGCGGCTGCGAAGCATGGCCCGGCTTCTGATCCACGATCAGATTAAGGGTAAGAAAACCCTTTTCTTCTATTCCTACCAGGGCCAGGGGTTTTGCAATACCTTTAATCTGATCCTGGGCAATAGGGGTGCCTTCATCAAGAATAAAAGAAAACTGCAATCCTTTTGCTTCAAGCCATCCGGCTGTTTCTTTGGCACCCAAAAGGCCGGTTCGCTCTTCATCTCCGCCCAAAACAATCCAGATATCCCGCTTTGGCTTAAACCCATTCCGGCAAAGCGTTTCTGCGCCTTCCATTATAGACATTACAATGTTCTTCATATCCAGAGCGCCCCGGCCGTAGATATAGTTGTCTTTTAGTTCCGCGCCGAACGGATCGGCCGTCCACTTTGCTGTTTCAGCAGGCACTACATCATAATGCCCTAAAAGTAAAACAGGAGCGGTATCTGCAGCGCCGGTTTTTTCCGCCGTACCCTGCCAGCGGTACGCCACGGAATAAGGGGAAAACACGGTTCTTTCGGCGCTGTTATGAAAAGCCGGATAAGTCTCTGCAAGAAAATGCTGAAAATCAACAAGCGGCTTTTCTGCCTCACTGTCGCCTTTCTTTGCATTGCCCGGCCAGTCTGTTTTAATTTTAAGTGCAGCACAAAAATGTCCGGCAAATTCCTGATTTGTAACCTGCATATACTAACCCTCAAACGAAAGAGCCGCAGCGATTTTTGAACGGAATTCCTTTTCGCCCATTTCACCGTTCAAATAATCTTTAATAATAATCTTTATCACTTCGGGAAAAGCCTTCCAGTACCGTTCCGGCCAGACACCAAGTTCGTTTCTAAGCTTATTATCATCCGCCTTGCTCATTTGTCCGGTAGAAAAACTTACAAACTGGTCGATCATTTCCAGCAGCATTTCTGCAGGAACATTTCCCGCGGGATTGGTACTTCGATCCGGTATCCAGGCAGCAGTCAGCTCTGCAATTTGTGCATCGGTCAGTTCCGGCGCTTCCTGCCTGATAATCCGGACTGCCATGTTCCGCACCGTCTCCCGCATGCCTTCAATACTGGCGCCCATATTGATCTGGCTGGAAAGTTCCCGGGCCATTTTTTTCGGATCGGGCATGCGGTCTCCGAACATATCCAGTTCACGGCGGCGGCGTACTACTGCAGCAGCCACCGCCTCGATGGACTTTTTGTCGCAGCGATTGAGGATATAATCCATTACCCTAACCAGTTCTGGATTGGCCATTAAAACGTTACAGGCTTCTTTGCTGCGGCGCTTTCGTACAAAGCGTCGATTATCTTCATTAAAATGAGCGCCTCTTCCGCCGTGTTAAGGGGTTTTTCTTTTCCGATAATTGCATTAATAAAATTGGCGGCTTGTCCGACACGGCCCATGGTTTCGTCTTTTTCCGTTACAATATTCCTGTTTGCCTGAGCGCCGTATTCCTCGTTAAAGAGGCAGCAGCTGTCGATACTGGTCGAGTCGATGCCGTCGATGCCAAAAAGCCGCTCCACTTTGCCTCCGGCTTTGGTTCCCTGAAAGCTTACCCTTACCACTTCCCGTTCTACAAATTCTGCCCAGGAACAGCGAACCATAAGTACCTGGCCGGTTTTAAATGTGATCATCCCATGACAGGCGGACTCTACATCGGTAACACCGCTAGCCGCATCGGGAATGCCCCAGGGGCCTTTAAACGCTTTGTTATTCATAAAGTCGTAAAAAATTCCCGAAAGGCAGTAAGCAGGTTCCGGGTACCCCATAAAATGCAGGGCTAAATCGATCATGTGGGGAAGGTCAATAACAGGGCCGCCGCCGGAAAGGTCTTTAGTGGTAAACCAGCCGCCAAAACCGGGAATACCGGCCCGGCGTATCCAGGCTGCCTGGGCTGAGTTTATTTTTCCCACGGTTCCTTCCGCGATGTACTTCATCATGGCCTTGGATTCCGGCCGCGCCCGGTTGTTAAAATCAAACATCAATGTCTTTCCGGCTTTCTTCGAAGCGGCAAGCATCTCTGCCATTTCCGAAGCGTTCAGGGCCGGAGGTTTTTCGCAAAATACATGCTTGCCCGCTTCCAATGCTTCCATGACAATGGGCTTGTGGAACTTGTTCGGCGTAATTACCGAAATCGCATCCAGATCCGGACATCCCTTAAGCATCTCTGCAAGGCCGGAAAAAATCTTTCCAACCGGACGGGTTTTTGCAAAGCTTTCCGCCCGCTTGGTGTCCATATCGGCAATGGCGGCAGTTTCTGCTCCCGCCTGTAAAAATCCGTCATAATGATAGGAAGCCATGCCCCCTGCTCCGACAATTCCAACTTTAATTGCCATACCGTACCTCCGCTTTTTATTGTATTTCTTTAGTTACAATAAGTATAGCAGAAAAAAACTTTACCCGGGGATTTCTACAGCTTTTTTCCGTAAAACAAAATATACCAGGACAACCACTCCGCTGACTGCTGCATAAATGGCAAAGAGATAGCGGAACCCTACCGAATCAACAATAGCTCCGCCTATTATATTGCCAATTAATGCAGGCAGGCCCATGCCAAAGGCCAGGTAAAGCGACATACCGAAACCCCGCTTTTCCGGCGGAAAAACACGGGAAAAAAAGTTAATGGCAGCTGGATGATAAAGGCCAAAGCACAAAGAATGAAGCAGCTGGGCAGCAACAATGATTGCCTTAATGGGAAAGACAGCCCAGAGTAAAAGACGAACGCAGACTGCAATAGCAGACAGAGCCAGTACCGGGAGAGCGCCGAAACGGCGGATAATAACATGGGAAAAAAACATAAAAGGGATTTCTGTCGCTGCCCCCAGGGCGAACATAAACCCCACTGCATTCCACTTAACTTCTTCGGTAAGGTACAGAGGAAAGTATGTGTTAAAAGCTATCATGGAAAAACGGCTGAAAAAGATCAGCATAAACCCAACAATAAAATAAAGCGTAATAATTTTTCCCGTATGCTTTTCTGTTTGATGTTCCGCCTGGCTGCCGGCTTTTTGCCCGGGAAGCGGCAGCGCAAGGATCGGCACTATTGTTGCTGTACTGACCAATGTGATCCAAAAGGCAATATTTACAGCGCTGACAGGCTTAAAGAACGGCGTCCATTGGAGACAAAGCGTTCCAACGACAAAGCTGATCGAACCCCATACCCGAATCTTTCCATAGTTTCCTTCGGAACCGATTTGAATCGTTGTTGCCGCATCCAGAAGGGAGGCATTAGTTTTAAAACCAAATGCAAACAACGCTATTAACAGAGCGCTGACCGCAGGATGAATGAGCAATGCTATGGGAAACGCGGCCAGAGCCGGAATGGCACAGGTAACGATAAGGAGCAGGCGGTATTTCCCCGAACGGTCTGCCAAATGACCAAACGCCAGCGGCCCTAAAATTCCCGCCCCTTCATAAATACCAAGCAATATCCCGACCAGGGTCGTACTATACCCCAGATCACGGATCATAATAGCGATAAAGGGACCAACAACCGCCCAGGTTAACTGCGAAAAAAAGAACGCCGGGATAAAGTGGTTTTCGTTAACAGCAGAAGGTTTCATTTGATTAACACCTGTTCGATAGAAATATTTTCGGCAAATAATTGCTTGCCGGACTTTTGTTCAGAATGTTCCTGCTTTGTCTTGTTGCCTTTTATCAGCGAAAAACAATACAGAGCCACTGCTATCCAGATACAGCCAAAAGCCCAGAGCTTTTCGGGCATAAAATCTTCGCCAAAAGCGAAAACTCCCAAAAAGAAAAGTATAGTAGGATTTATAAACTGTAAAAAGCCAATCGCAGACAACGGTAAAAGTTTTGCTCCTTTGGCAAAGGTATACAGCGGAAGCGCTGTAACAAAACCGCAGGAAACAAGCAGCAGCCACTGGAAAGGGGAAGAAAGCTGTAAAAGCCCTTCCGGCGGAAAGATAATAAGAGCCAGTCCCAGAGGAAGAACAGCCAGAGTTTCCGCTCCCAAAGCTTCCATTGCTCCGGCCTTATTTTTCTTTTTAAAAAGTCCGTAGAAACCAAAGGAAAACGCTATGAGCAAAGCAATCCAGGGGAATACGCCGGAAAAAACAGTTACCAGAAGAACACCCAGCGCTGCAAAACCAAAAGCTACCCATTGCAGCGGCACAAGTTTTTCCCGAAGAATAATCAGGGCAAGCAGCACCGACACAAGAGGATTAATGTAGTAACCCAAAGACGCATCTATAGTATGTCCGGTGTTCACTGCCCAGATATATATCCCCCAATTGATAGAAATAAGAAGTCCGCAAAGAACGGTAATGGGCCGTTTTTTCCTGTCGGTAAGCAAAGACAGCCAGGTCTTGTTTCCTCTGACAAACAAAGCCAGGGCAGTAAAAACCAGAGCAAAGGTAATTCTGCAGCCCAGAATACGCAGCGGGCCGGCAAAGTTCAGAAGATGCCAGTACAACGGCATAATACCCCAAAATGTGTAGGAAAAAACTTCGAGGAGTATGCCCTTTCTGATTGAGTTCACAGTTAATAGTACCTTATTGGCAGAAAAGATCATATACAGTCCGGGAAAATACCTTTTGAAAATCAAAAGAAAGCGATATAATGAATTGGAGGAGTTATGATGAAAAAGCTGACAGCGCTTGGCATATTGTTATTGGCAGCCGGATCCATAGCCTTTGCCGACGATGCCAAGACCATGCCCATAATGACAGGACGTTTCTATGCAGCCCCGAGCTTTACTGTTATTCCCGGTGAATATGATACAGACGGAAAATACCATCGGTTTGATGATTCAGCAAAGATCTTTAACCTGGGTTTTGTCCTGGAATACGGGGTAATCGACTGGATCACTGCAGCCATCCAATGGGCGCCGGGCTGGACTGCCTGGTCTGATGTTACACCAACGGCCGGTCCTTTCGCAGGCTCCACGGCAACCCTTGACACTAACGGTTTAGCGGATCTTTTTGTCGGTGCAAAGATCCAGATAGTCGGCGAAAAAGCGCCGGTACAAAACGATACGTTCCGTTTTGCTGTTGCTGCAGGAATAACCATACCGCTTCCCGGCCCTGATTTTTCAGAAGAGTTGTCCAATGTAATGGCCGGCAAAAAAGCAACCATAAACAGCATGGACAAACATGTCTTTGCCATCGGCGGCCGTTTATATTTTGACTGGATCATCAGAGAAAATTTTTTTATCAACCTGTACAACGAAACGGTTTTCTATCCCGTTAAACAGGATTTGATCAAAGACGGGATCATTGGCGGTGCGTTAGGATCGGGAACAGTAAACTACAAATACAAGCTTACTTTTGAGCTTGAACCTGTGTTTTCCAAAGCGCTCGGCAGCGGGATCGACCTTGGCGCCGGCATTCCGGTAAACTTCCGGTACATACCCGAATATGAATATTCTGTACCTGCCGCTGTTGCCGCCGCTGCAGGGCTAAAAACCGATCCGCAATATCTTCTGTCCATTAATCCCAACATAAGCTTGTTTTTAAAACAGACCCCCTTGCCCCTGGAACTTAAACTTCAGTACAACTTTCCGGTTTTGGGGAATAACACTCAAGCCAGGCATACTGTCATCTTTCAGATCAAGGCATACTTTGCACTGCCCGGCAGACCATAAACATAACAACCATAAAGCTGTTCTGCCGGGAATAAGGAGATTTGCTGTTTAAAACAAAAAGTGGTATATTATAATTATTATGAAAACAACTCACCCGCTTTTAGATTTGGGAACTATTTTTGATGAACTCTTCAGCGCTGCAAACCAATTCTGCAATGAATTTGAAATTACCGACTGTTATCCGGGTTTTTCCTATCCGCCCATGAATATTTTTCTTACCGAAGATAAAGGACTGAACTTTGAATTTGCCCTTGCCGGTTTTGACGAAAAGAACATAAGCCTGTCTTTTTCCGGAAACTATATGATTTTTTCCGCCCGCATGGAAAATGCCGAAAGCAGCTGTCCGGCGAATGTCCATTACCTTAAGCGGCGGTTAAAACTCAAGGATATAGAAAACCAAAAATACTATGTACCAATGGACAAGTACGATCACGAAAAAGTACTGGCTGTATTTAAAAACGGAATATTAAAAGTAACCATTCCGCCCAGGCCGGAAAAAGCCCAAGCCCAGGGAATCAGCATTACCATTATCACAGAAAGTTCTTAATGCAATAAACGCACCAGGGCTGATTTTAGCTGCCGTTCCTTTACTTCCTTAACGGTAATGTGGAGCTTCTTCTCCCCTTCGGCAAGATTCCCTTCCGGGTATTCCATCTCGCATTGTTCACCTTCATCGGGCAGGCGGCCTAAAAGGGTAAATACAAAACCACCGAATGTATCGCAGTTATTAGCAATATCATCGTCAAAAGAAACACCGGTTTCTTTTTCCACAAGAGAAAGGCTTGCCATACCGCTTATCCGCCATTGCTCCGGCCCCATTTTTTCGATTGAGGGAAGTTTTACTTCCTCATCTTCATCGCCCAGATCCCCCACCAGTGTTTCCAGCAGATCGTACATGGTTATGATCCCGTCAAAGCTGCCATATTCATCCAGGGCCAGGGCAAAGTGGCTGCGGCGGGCTTTCATCTGCCTGAACAGTACATGGGTGCCAACACTGTTAAGCACAAACCAGCCGGGGCGCAGGGCCTTTTCCATAACACGGTCGCGGTTCCTTTTTTTAAGGGCAAGGTAATCCTTAGCGCTTAACACTCCCCGTATATCGTCTACCGTATCTCCGCAGACAGGATAGTAGCTGTGCCTTGTTTCCAGGATGATCTTTTCCCAGGCTTCATCATTGTCCTCAAGCCATAACAGCGCCGTGTCCTTGCGGTGAGTCATTACGGTATCTATTGTCTTGTCGTTAAACTCGAACACATTATGAATGATTTCCTGTTCACTTGCGGCTATAGATCCCCGCTCGCTCCCCGCATCAACAAGGAGGCGTATTTCTTCTTCGGTAACAGCTTTCTTGTCCTGTTTCGGATCGATCCTTAAAAGGCTGAGTATGGCATTGGTGGATTTGGTTAAAAGCCACACCAGCGGGGCAAAGAATTTGGAAATAACAACGATGAATGTTGAGAGAGCCAGGGCAATCTTTTCCGCCTTGTTGAGGGCAATGCGCCTGGGAACCAGTTCGCCCAGTACCAGTGTAAAAAACGAAAGGATAATGGTAATGATGATCAGGGATGTTGTTCTGATTAAATCGGGCGATATGGTTATTCCTGTGGTTATCATGGCGGCGGTAAGCCTGCCGGAAAAATTTTCTGCGGCAAATGCACTTGCCAGAAAACCAGCCAGGGTCATTCCTACCTGGACTGTTGCAAGGAATTTTGCAGGATTACTGGTTAGCTTAAGAAGCTGCTGTGCTTTGCGGTTTCCTTCTTCAGAGAGTTTTTCCAGCTTAACAGTACTAAAAGAAATAACGGCTATTTCTGCACAGGAAAAAACAGCATTAACGGCTATTAATACAAGTTGTAAAAGAAGCTGCCAGGGCAGGGGATTGCTTTCCATTTATTTTATTCAGACCTATGCGGTTTTGTTATGGTTAACGGCCCGGCGGCGCTTTCCGCTTTGCCGCCTATGTCCCGGCGGTAATCCATACCTTCAAAGTGCACTGCCTTCAGGGCTTTGTAAGCCCTTTCGCGGGCATCATATCCATTGGCTCCGTATGCCGACACGGAAAGCACACGTCCGCCTGCACTGCGCAGTCCGGTACCGAACGCCCCGCCCTTACTGCGAACGGCGCCGGCTGCAAAAAGAACGGCTCCGGTTTTGGCAAATGAAATTTCGTTAAATGCAATTGGATCGCCTTTGC
>Ga0082212_10006690_pt1 | contig 15414 bp, 11 predicted proteins | sample TergutNt197P3_FD_71548 | JGI IMG/M metagenome (GOLD analysis project Ga0082212, IMG submission 71548) | Neocapritermes taracua P3 segment gut microbial communities from Petit-Saut dam, French Guiana - Nt197 P3 | ecosystem: Host-associated > Arthropoda: Insects > Digestive system > Gut ...
ATCTGCCTCCAACCCGATCATACCCGGAATGACAGAACCATCGACCTGTCCACAGATACCTTTGATGAGTTTGTCTCCGATTTCTTCATAGCCGGCTACCATCACATCGCAGGTAGAAGTGCCGATAATTCGAACCAAAGTGTTGGGGATTATTCCTGCTCCTACTGCTCCCATATGGCAGTCGAAGGCGCCGCCGGCAACAACAACATCAGTCGAAAGGCCTAACCGCTCCGCCCATTCGGGTGAGAGTTTGCCTACCGGCTTATCGGCGGTTTCTGTTTTTGCAAACAGCCGGTCTCGAAAACCTTCGAGTAGCGGGTCGAGTTTTGTGAGAAACTCTTCGCTTGGTAGCCCGCCCCATCGTTCATGCCACATCGCTTTATGGCCGTGCGCGCAACGACTGCGAACGATGTCTTTCGACGATTGTACGCCGGTGAGTATAGCAGGTAGCCATTCGCAATGTTCAACAATAGAAAAAGCCTTTTCTCTAACAGCAGGGTCATTCCGCAATACATGTAGCGCTTTTGCCCAGAACCATTCGGATGAATAGATGCCGCCTTCATAAGCTGAGTAATCGGTTTCATATTCTTTACAAAGTTTATTTATTTCGGCTGCTTCCTTCACTGCCGTGTGGTCTTTCCATAAAACGAACATGGCGTTCGGGTTGTCTTCAAATTCAGGAAACATCGCCAAAGGCGTACCTGTTGCGTCGGTGAAAGCAGGCGTACTGCCGGTAGTATCGAAAGCAATCCCGACCACCTGTTGAGCCGTACCTGCGGGACATAATGACAAGGCGTCAATTACGGCGCTTTCCAATACTTCGATATAGTCTTTCGGATGTTGGCGGTATTGATTGATAGCAGGATTACAATACTTGCCTTCCGACCAGCGGGGATAGTTTTTAACCGATGACGCCAGTATTTCCCCATTTTCTGCGCTTACAACCACGGCGCGGGCAGAATCAGTGCCGTAGTCAAGTCCAATTACGTATTTCATAATGATAAATGATTTGACAAGGGGTCAAGACCCCCTTTTAGACAACATATAATATATTTCGTTCATCCGGATATCTTTTTTGAAACCGGACAGGGTTGTATTTTCGTCTATAACAAGCAATTCGATGCCGGCTATCTCTGCAAAATCTTCCATATACTCGACTGTCAGGTCGTAGGAGAAGCTTGTATGGTGCGTACCGCCTGCTAATATCCATGCGCCTGCGCCAATTTCAAAGTCGGGGCGCGGAATCCACAATGCCGATGCTACCGGAAGATTAGGCAGCGGTTGCGGTTTGATACAGTCGACTTTGTTCACAATCATGCGAAAACGATTTCCCATGTCAACGATAGTGGCGGCTATACCGGGACCTGTTTTACTTGTAAAGATAAGTCGCGCAGGATCGTTCTTGCCGCCAATACCTAATGGAAATACATCCATTCTTGGTTTTTCTTCGGCGGCAATCAGCGGACAGACTTCCAGCATGTGGGCTTGCAGGATGGCGCTGTATTCATCGGAAAAGTGCAGGGTATAGTCTTCCATAAACGAACAGCCTTCCGGCATCCCCTGACTCATAAACCACATTGTGCGGTACAGGGCGGCGGTTTTCCAGTCGCCTTCGGCGCCGAAGCCATACCCCTCGGCCATCAGGCGTTGGGAAGCGAGACCCGGAATCTGGTCAATGTCTTCGAGGTCGTCGAAGTTGGTCGTGTAGGCTTTTGCGCCTTTGGCTTTCAATAAATGACGTAACGCAATTTCAATACGCGCCGCATGTTCGACCTGTCCACGTTTAGCGCCGCCGGCTTTACATTCCGGTGCAAATTCATACAGACTTTCATATTTCTGCATCAGGGCAGTTATTTCTCCGGTCGTTACTTGTTCCTGAAAAGCCGCTAATTCGGCTATCGGACAGTAGTCTACATGATACCCTAATTGCATTTCGGCCTCCACTTTATCGCCATCGGTTACGGCAACATTGTTCATCTGGTCGCCCAGACGAATGATAAGCATGTCCTGCGCATCCGCCCAGGCAGCCGCAACGCGCATCCACACCGTAATCTTTTCCTGTGTCGCCCGGTCGCTCCAATGACCAACGACCACTTTGCGCGGCTTACGCATTCGCGCGGTGATATGACCAAACTCGCGGTCGCCATGCGCCGACTGATTCAGGTTCATAAAGTCCATGTCTATCGTGTCCCATGGTATTTCTTTGTTGAACTGCGTATGCAGGTGCATGAGCGGCTTACGGAACTCCTGCAGTCCGTGAATCCACATTTTTGCCGGCGAGAAAGTGTGCATCCAGGTAATAACGCCGATACATTTGTTGTCGTTATTTGCCTGTTTAAAAGCTTCCGTTACTTCTTTTGAGGAATTGACCGTCCCTTTGTACACAATCTTCACCGGAAGGGAGCCTGATTCGTTCAGGCATTTTACAATTTCATTCGAGTGACTGTCGACAGCAATGACTGCGTCGCCACCGTACAGGAGCTGAGCGCCTGTAATAAACCATACTTCAAAATTTTTATATGCGTTCATAATATTGAATAACTGAATAATTGAATAACTGAATAATTGAATAACTGAATAATTGAATAATTGATTTATTGCCCATAATAAGCGTTAGCGCCGTGTTTGCGGCTAAAATGTTTTTCTACCAGAAACGGGTTCATGGTCAGTTTTGGATTAAGGTTGCCGGCTATCCAAGCCATTTTGGCAACCTGCTCCAAAACTACTGCATTATGTACGGCGTCGTTTGCATCTTTTCCCCAAGTAAAAGGTCCGTGGTTTTTAACTAAAACGCCCGGCGTATACATCGCGTGAAGGGTCTTAAAACGTTTCACAATCACATTTCCTGTTTCCAGTTCATACGCTCCTTTTACTTCCTGTTCGGTCATATCGTCCGTACACGGTATGGCTTCGTAGAAATAATCGGAGTGGGTAGTCCCGATATTAGGAATATCCAAACCTGCCTGCGCCCAGGCAGTGGCAAAAGTAGCGTGGGTATGAACAACGCCCCCAATGTCCGGAAATGCCTTGTACAATACAAGATGTGTAGGCGTATCCGATGAAGGTTTATAGCGACCTTCTGCTACCGTACCGTCAAGATCAACCACTGTCATATTTTCTGCTTTCATACGGTCGTAAGGTATACCGCTTGGTTTAATAATTATATAGCCTTTCGACCGGTCGATTGCGGAAACATTCCCCCATGTGAACACAACTAATCCGTACTTAACCAGTTCAAGGTTTGCACGAAAAACATCTTCTTTCAATGATTCCAACATATTGTTTTACCAGAAATAGATATAAAAAGCGACGGTAATACCCAGAATAATACAAGTATGTATAACATCCCAGTGATTCCAACTTTTGCGCGTTTCGGCTAATTGTTCTTTTGTCGCGGCGCCAAATACAAGCCCCTGAATCTTTTCTTTGGCAGGCGCTTCGGTAAATAAACTGACAACTATTACGACAATAATACAGAACAGGAACATCCAACCGCAGAAAAACAACCAGTTAACGTCGTAAAACAAGTATTTGAACAAGTTCTCGCCCGATGTGGCAGCCGAACTGTAAAAAACTTTAGCGCCCAGACGTGTCAGGCCGATAGCCATTCCTGCAATTAATCCCCACATACCGCCTTTTGCGCTTGTCCGTTTCCAGGTAATACCCAGCAGGAATGCAGCGGCAATACCCGGCGCGAGAACAGATTGAACATCCTGAAGATAAGCATACAGGACATCGCCTACGCTACGCATGATCGGAATCCAAAGTATGCCCAGTCCAACCACCACTACCGTTGCTATCTGACCGATGACTACTAATTTTTTCTCGGACGTATCGGGTTTGAAGCGTTTATAAAAGTCAATAGTAAAAAGCATGGAAGATGAATTGAACAGGGAGGCAAGCGAACTCATCAGCGCCGCCAGAATACCGCAAACGACTAACCCTTTCACGCCGGCAGGCAGTAATTTCGCGACCAACGTAGGGAATGCCGCGTCCGCATTGGGAGCGCCACTGTTTAGGAACGGTAAAAAACTGCCTGTTTTTTGATGCAGCGCAAATGCAATCATGCCCGGTATCATAAATAAAAAGACAGGCAATAATTTAAAATATGCTCCCAAAATAGAACCGCGCCGCGCTTCGGTTTGATTTTTGCCCGAAAGTACGCGTTGCACAATATACTGGTCGGTACACCAGTACCAGAACCCGATAATAGCTGAACCAATCAATGCGCCCAACCACGGGAAATCCGGATCGCTGTTACTGCGAATCAGACTTGTCATAGAATCGCCATAAGCGTTCACTTTTGTTGCGCCTGCTATCCGTATCATCTCATCCCATCCGCCAAGTTCTTTCAATCCAAGCACAAGAATGATGAGCGAACCCAGTAACAGGATGGGCGTTTGGATGACAGAGGTATAGAGCACCGATTTCATACCTCCGATAATGGTATACAACGCGGTGAATACAACAAGACCAATGGCCGCAATCCAGAAAAAATCGACGCCCCATAACTCATCTATTCCGAACACTTGCTGAAACACCAACCCGCCTGCAAAAACCGTTACGGCTACTTTGGTAAGCACATAACTTATCAGTGAAATGAGTGATAAGATGGTTCGTGATTGCGGATTATAGCGACGTTCCAGAAATTCCGGCATCGTATAAACCATACTTCGCGAATAAAAAGGCACGAATACCCATCCTAAGATAAGGATCATCCATCCCTGTATTTCCCAGTGCGCCATGGCCATCCCGCTTGATGCGCCGGCGCCGGCTAAACCGATTAAATGTTCCGAACCAATGTTCGAAGCGAAAATTGAGGCTCCGATAGCGATCCATGTCGCGTCGCGTCCTCCAAGAAAATAATCTGCCGAATTATCCTGCTTCAGCTTTGATACCCATAGAATAATTCCGATTAATGCAAGAGAAAAAACTCCAATTACGATCCAATCCAATGTTGCCATAATGCTGTTTTTTAAATAGTTAAAAAAACCGGACTGCTTATCACAAGTAATCCGGTTTCCAAATTTGTAAAATTAAATTTATGATTAAAAAAAAAAATTAGTCTAATCTTCGCGCTCCGTTGCTGATAACAATATCGTACACTTTTGGGAATTTACCGTACTGTTCCTTATATCCTGTTTTTGCTTTTACAATAAAAGAATCGTAAAGTTCATCTTTTACAAGGTTGATTGTACATCCTCCGAAGCCTCCGCCCATGACGCGCGATCCAGTAACGCAACATTCTTTGGCAATGTCGTTCAGATAATCTAATTCCTTACAACTTACTTCGTAGCGTTTACTCATGCCGAAATGTGTTTCATACATTTTTTGTCCTACGGTTTCATAGTCGCCGACTTTCAGCGCATCACACACATCCAGCACGCGCTGTATCTCTTCGATAACATATTCGGCGCGCAGATAATCTTTGTCGTCTACCTGACCTTTGATCGTTTGCAGTTGTTCGATAGACGCATCGCGCAGAAAATCAACACCCAGCAATCTGGCGACGGTTTCACATGCTCTACGCCGGTCGTTATAGGCGGACGACGCTAATTCGTGCTTTACTAACGTATCAAGCAATACAACTTTGTAGCCTTTGGGATCAAACGGAAAATACTCATATTCCAACGAACGGCAGTCAAGACGTATCAGGCTTCCTTTTTTACCGAAGATCGAAGCAAATTGATCCATAATTCCGCACATAACGCCGCAGTAATTATGTTCTGTGGCCTGTCCGATTTTAGCAAGCTCAAATTTGTCGATATTGAGGTTGAACATGTCGTTTAGCGCATACGCATACGTACTTTCTAATGCGGCCGAAGACGACATACCAGCGCCGAGCGGAACATCGCCGGCAAAAGCTGTATTGAAACCGGCAAGTTCGCCTCCGCGTTTAATTATTTCCCGACATACGCCGAAGATATAACGCGCCCAACTGGTACGAGGCGCATCTTCTTCATTCAGACCAAATTCAACATAGTCTTTCATATCGATTGAATAGGCGCGCACCTTGTTGGCGCCGTTCAATTTCAGTTCGGCAATCATTCCTTTGTCAATTGCGCCAGGAAAAACGAATCCGCCGTTATAGTCCGTATGTTCACCAATGAGGTTGATACGTCCCGGAGAAGCATACACAGAGCCGGTACTTCCGTCAAAGTGTTTAATAAAGCGACTTCTTACGTGTTCTATTTCCATTCTTTACTCTTAATTCTTATTTACATTAGTCAACTTTGATGTCTTTATTGACATTCTTGCTGCCCACCAACGCATAGAAAAGCAAATAAGCAAAACCGGCAAACATTACCCAATAGCTTGGCAGATAGCCGATAGCATCAGCTACCAATCCTTGTATCCAAGGAATAATTCCTCCACCACAAACCAATGTCATGAAAATTCCGGATGCAACGGCCAAATATTTTCCTAAGCCTTCAACGGCCAAGTTGAATATGCCACCCCACATGATTGAGGTACACAATCCGACTAATATCAGGAACATTGCATTAATAGGAACTTGAGTTAGCATAAAAGATAGGGAATCTTTATTAAATGCAGGAACTGCAACCTGTGTAGAGGTCGGTGAAAAAATGGCCAATGAGACTAAAATCAGTGCGAATACCGAGCCGACAGAAAGCATTGTTTTGCTTGACACCTTACTGCCGATAGAGGCGCCAACTAAACGTCCAATAAGCATCAGAAACCAATAAGTGCCGGCGACAAAACCGGCTGCTTCTGTTCCTACAGAAGAAACATTCGGATCGGAAAGCCATAGATTCATCATGCCGGGTGTTCCTACTTCAACACCTACATAGACAAATATACCAAAGGCGCCCAAGATGAAGTGGCGAAATTTTATAGCGCCCATCATTAAATTACCCATCGGTTCGGAAGCGACTTCTGCCTGTGGTTCAGGAATTTTTACAGCCCATAAAACAATTCCGACAAGCGCAAATATCCCCATTGCAAGGTATAATACCGGAAAAACATCGGATATTTGAGGTTTTGTTGCTCCTCCAATCAAAATGCCTACAAAAGCCGGTGTGAAAGTTGCGAAAATGGAGTTGAAAGAACCGCCAACTTGAATCAGCTGGTTGCCTTTATTACCACCACCACCTAAAGTGTTCAACATCGGATTGACAACCGTGTTGAGTAAACACATTGAAAAACCGGCAACAAAAGCGCCGATTAGATAGACGGCAAAAGCAGCCGACTGACCGGTATGTCCCGACAGGAATTGAATAAAAACGCCAAGAAAGCCAACAGCAATGGCAATTAATGCCGTTTTTTTATAACCCACTCTTTGCAATAATATGCCGCCGGGGATTCCCATAACAGCATAAGCGATAAAATTCGCCATATTTCCCAGTAATCCCATCGCATTGGATACGCCGAACTGGTTTTTCAAAACAATGCCCATCGGCGCGGCCAGGTTTGTTACGAACGCGATCATTCCGAAAAGTAAGATCATCATAATAATCGGAATCGAGTAATTTTTTTTAGTCTCCATAATGATTAAAAATTTATTAGTAAAAAAAACTTATTTTGTTGAAAATTTATAAATAGTATAACTCTTGAATTGTTCGCCCGGCTGAAGCGCTGTTGACGGGTATTCCGGTTTGTTAGGGCTGTCGGGGAAATGTTGTGTTTCGAGGCAGAGCGCAGCACGCATGGGGTATTTTTGCCCGTTTTTACCTGTGAGGTTGCCGGTCATCCAGTTCCCCGTATATAACTGAACACCCGGTTCTGTTGTATACATATCCATCACAATGCCGGTTTTGGGCGAAAAAAGATGAGCACAAAATGAAAGTTCATTTGCTTCCTTATTTAATATAAAGGTATGGTCGTATCCTTTTCCAAAACGAAGTTGTTCGAAATCATCATTAATGCGTTCGCCCACTTCATGCAGCGTCCGAAAGTCCATTGGCGTACCCTCCACCTTTTCTTTTGGTCCATATGGAATGGCTGTGCTGTCGGTCGGCAGGTAATAATCCGCATTGATTTCCAGCAGGTGGTCGCCGATGGAAGGATCGCCTGCCCCCGAAAGGTTAAAATACGAGTGATTGGTAAGGTTTAAAACAGTTGGTTTATCGGTAACTGCCTTATAAAGAATGAACAACTCATTTTCATCTGTTAACTGGCAAGCTACGGTCACATCCAAATTACCCGGAAACCCTTCTTCTCCGTCTGCTGACGAATAATCCAGCACAACCGTTTGACTATCAATTTGCCGCATATCCCAAACGACGGCATTGAATCCTTTCAGACCACCATGCAGATTGTTTGGACCGTTGTTGATTGCCAGTTTGTCGTATAAAACACCATCCAGCGTGAATTGACCCTTTGCAATCCGGTTGCCGTAGCGTCCGCATATGGCTCCGAAATAAGGCTCTTCCGAGGTCAGGTAGTCGTCAATTGAAGCATGACCGGTAACAACATCCGTAAGTATGCCGTTGCGGTCGGGAACCATGACAGATACGATTTTAGCTCCGTAATTCAAGATGGTAACTTCTGCACCGGCCTTGTTGGTAAGTACGCATAACCATGTTTCTTTTTCGTCGACTACCTGCTGGAAACTGGCAGTATTCAGTCCTGAAATTGTTTGCTGGTTTGTCATAAAAAAAATAATTTATTTGAATTAGAGTGTAAAAATACAGTTATTATTCAAATGATGTTTCAGTAGAAAAGATGTTTTAAAACATCTTTTCGGCAATGGATAAACTAAATTTCTGAATATCTACATGTTTAGTTGTCGGAGGAACACGTTAAATTCTTCGTGATTGCTTAGTCCGAATTTTTTCTTTAAACGATAACGAACCATATGAACGGACGATTGTTCAATTGAAAAACATTCAGAAACCTCTCCAATCTCCATGCCAATGGCAAAACACACGCAATATTTCAGATAGGGAACGGAAAGATTACCTTTGTAAATACTTTTGAGCGTTACGATAAATTGTCCGTCAATACGCTTTAACGCTTCAATGTATTCATCTTTTCCAGGTAGTTTTTTGTTGATTAATTTTATGATATCGTCTATAATCATCAGATTCAAAAGGTTTTCTTCTTTCATTTGTCTCTGTTGTTTTTCGTTATCAAGGTTAAATTCATTAATTATTTGTTTATACGCTTCAATTTGCTTCCTTAATGATTTGATCTCATTATGTAATTGTTCTATTTCGTCTTTTTCTGCATTTTTCAAGGCGAAACGGCGTTCAGCGTTTTTTCTTACCGTATGTAACCAAAAACAAAACAGGATAATTATAAGCCCAAAAAGTAAAATAACGGTAATGATAAAGTATTGCATGTTTTGCATCAATAAAATAATTATTTTCAGCCGACAAAAGTAGATAAAAAAAAGATATAAACAAACTGGAAATTTCTTTTTCAGAAGGCGCATCAATAAACGACACGTATAGATTTGTATAGAAAAAATGATTGTTATTGTATATTTTGGCTGAATCGAATAATTGGCATTTGTAGAGAGATATATAGCAAATTAATTTGAACTGCAACATATTTTTGCCGTCAAATTTCAAAGTTTTTAAACAAAATATAACCACGGGTGTATTTGATTTCAAAATAAATAGATTGAAAAGAGGAGGTGTTTTATGTGAAAGCGCCTCTTCTTTGTTTCACAGACATGTTTCTATATGTATTGCTGAAAGTTTCTTTTTTAGAAAAAAACTTGTACTTTTGTGACTGACTTTTATTCTAAAAAAAACTATCAGAATATGAAAACGAACAGAAGGGATTTTATTAAAACGATGGGAGGGTTTGCCTTATTTACTGTTGTACCCCGCCGGGTGCTTGGTAAGGGTTATATTGCTCCCAGCGACCAGTTGACAAAAGGGATTATAGGCGTAGGAGGTATGGGACGCGGACATTTGAATTATGCCGGCACGCGTTTGGTCGCTATTTGCGATGTGGATAAAAACCATTTGGCGTTGGGACAAGCGCTTGTATCCGATAAAATTGCCGGATACCGTGATTTTCGGGAGTTGATTATCGACCCGAATGTGGATATTGTTCATATTGCTACTCCCCCCCACTGGCATGGTATTATGTCGGTCGAAGCAGCGAAAGCAGGGAAGGACATCTGGTGCGAAAAGCCAATGACGCGTACCATCGGCGAAGGGAAACGTGTGATGGAAGCTATCAAACAATATGGCAATATCTTTCGACTGAACACCTGGTTCCGTTTTACGGATACGTTTTATGGTTTGGGTACGCCCGTAAAGCCGTTAAAAAAATTGGTGCGAAGCGGACTGCTTGGATGGCCGTTGAAAGTAACTGTCAGTGGATATACCGGGTTTGACTGGAAGTTTTTTTGGGTAGGTAAAGAATATTTGGAACCTGAAACGATACCCGATGAACTTGATTATGATATGTGGCTGGGCCCGGCCCCCTATAAGATGTACAATGCCCATCGTACCCATCAGACTTTTCGCGGATACTGGGATTATGATGGAGGCGGACTTGGCGATATGGGGCAACATTATATTGATCCCGTACAGTACCTACTTGGAAAAGATGAAACAAGTCCGGTAAAAGTAGAGGTTGACGCCCCGCAGCAACATCCTGACGCAGTCGGAACATGGCGCTCCATTATATATACGTATGAAGATGGCTGTCAGATCATTTTATGGGGAGGTGATTTCGGGAATCCCGATACGCCTTATATCGAGGGCCCAAACGGGAAAGTATTTAAAAATTTTGTGTGTGATATTCCAGGATGGCAAAAAAAATTGGCCGACTTTCCCGAACCGGCTATGCAACGTACCGATTACATGGATTGTGTCAGAACCCGCCAACCGTTTGCGCTAAATGAACGCAATGCTTTCCGGTCGGCTACCATCGTTAATATGGGCGTCGTGGCGTTACGCCTGAACCGAACGCTTCAGTTTGATCCTGTGAAACTGCAATTTATCAATGACGACGCGGCCAACAGGCTGATTGATCAGCCGATGAGAGCGCCATGGAATATTTAGATCAATTACGAATTACAAATTACGAATTACAAGTTGAAAGATGAAAAATAAAATATACAGTATATTAATTTGTGTATTAATCATATCTTCAGGCGTTATCACGGCGCAGACCCCGTCAACCCGTTCGGTTTCGACAATTATCGCCGGTGTGCTGGAACAGTTGCCTGCCCGGCAATCGGACCTGTATAACCGGTCGATGCAAGAGCTGATCGAAACGGGAACAGAAGGTGTAAGGCAACTCGCAAGTATGTTGAATGTACCGGGTAAGGGTGATAATTCGACTGTGGTATATGCACTGAACGGGATGGCTTATTTTGCATCTGGTGATGAAAACCTGAAAAATAAAATGGAACAGGCAGTTATCGCCACATTGGATGCAACAGACGATCCTGAAACAAAAGCTTTTCTTATAAGTCTGTTGTCAGTCACAGGTACTGATGCAAGCGTCAATAAGTTAGCACAATACCTGACGGATGATCGTTTGTGTAGTCCTGCAGCAAACGCCATCGTCTCCATTGGAGGCGAGGTAGCCGGTAAAACCTTACAAACGATGTTAATGAGGCGGATTGTCCGTTCTCCGGAATCGGAACGTTCGATTATTCAGGCATTGGGCAATGTGAAACCGGTTGCCGAAGGTACGGAAGCGTTACTTAAAACGATGATTAACACAGGCGACATCACAACAAAAGGAATTGTGTTAAAGGCATTGAGCAATACGGGCAGTAAACAATCGTTGTCCGATTTGGCAGCTGCGGCGGCTGCTACCGGATATCGGGCTGAGCCGGCTGATGCTAACGGAGCCTATGTCCGTTTAATAAAAAGGGTATATGAACAGGGCGACACAAAAGAAGCAACCGATGCTGCGCAAACCCTTATGAAAAATGCAACAAAAGCCGGTTCGTCACAAATACGGGCGGCAGTTTTGGAAATTCTTTTTTACAATCAGAAAGATATCCTTAAAACGCTTAAATCAGCCCTTAATGACGGCGATAAAGTATACCGGAACGCCGCATTAAAATTTATATCTGATTATGCAGATAAGGCGATCTACACAGAACTGATTAAGTCGTTGCCGAAAGCTAAAGCCGAAAAAAAGATTGACATTTTATACTGGATTGGAAATGAAGCGCAATATCCTGAAAAAAAACAAGTATTGAAAACAGTCGAAACAAGTATTGAAAAAACCGGTTTGCAGACGTTGACTCAGTTTATAAATGATCCTGACATCGAAGTGAAACAGGCAGCAATCATAGCATTGGGCGCAATCGGTCATCCGTCGACACTGCCTGCAATAACCGGTATACTTAAAAGCAAAGATAAGAGGATGCTTGACTGTGTAAAGCATGTGATCGTTTCTTTTCCAGGTGATATATTTCCTGATTTGACGAGAGGCGTCAGTCAAACTTCGGATGAAGGCAAGATTGTTATCATGGAAATATTATCCGGCCGTAAGGCAAATGCATATTTTACGCTGGTGCTGGATCAGACAAAAAGTTCGAATCAGGATGTTCAAAATGAAGCCTACAAAACCTTAAAAGACGTTGCTTCCGAAAAAGATTTTGTTGTGTTATGCGGGATGCTCGAAACGGCCCCGCCGTCATTTTTTATGCCTTTACAGCAGGCTGTCTCTTCTTCAATTGCTTCATTAACTCCTGAAAAACAGACGGAAATGATTGCAAACCGAATTTTGTTAGCGGGCGATGCAAAAAAATACCTGTATTATCCGGTTTTATCATCCACAAATGATCCGGCGGCATTAGAGATGCTTATATCACATTAGTTTCGAGCGATGCTTTGACTTGTGAAAACCGTCAACTTTTTTTACGAAAAGCAATGGAGGTAGCGAAGACAGACGGGCAAAAAGACAGGATTTTAAGGAAATCGAGTGACTGTTCTGCTGAACGGTGAATAAGTTGTAGATAAGAAGCAAAGTCTACTATCGTAATTTATATATCAAAGAATTGAAATAATTTTCATTTTTTTTGGATTTTATAAATATTAACCACTATCTTTGCACGGAATTTATATAAATGAAATAAAAATGAAAAAGATTTTGTTATTTGTAGCAGTAATCTGCTGTGTATTTGCAATGGAATCCTGCAAATCTAAAAGCAGTGCGTATAAAAATGCGTATGACCAGGCAATGGCAAATGATACGCATTGGGATGTAGAAGATGATGCCGAAGTATTAACTACTGAAGAAGTTTCTTACGAGTCAGTCAGGCAGGAGACTGTGAATGTTGTGCAAGGTGAAGATTTATCGGGATTAAAGCGGTATTCTGTTGTGATCGGCAGTTTTCAGAACAGAACAAATGCCTTTTCGTTAAAAGATCGAATGACATCCGAAGGATATAGGCCGATGGTCGCAGAAAACGATTTAGGGATGTTGCGCGTTATCATCGCCAGTTTCGACAACAGGGCTGATGCAGTCAGGGCACGCGATGCTTTTAAGGCGAAATATGCTCCCGGCTTCAAGGATGCCTGGCTGTTGGAACGCAGATATTAAGTTATAGTTACAAGTTTTAGTTACAGGTTGATTGTTTAATTTCTTGTAAATCGTATCATGTAACTTTTTGTACATCATGCAGATTGAACAAAATTACCTATTAACGCATCACAATACATTTCATCTTCCGGCTAAAACACGTTGGTTCGTGGAATATGAAAGTGCAGATGAATTATCCCGTATTTTACGGGATAATTTTTTTTTGGAAAATCGGTCACTGTCGATAGGAGAAGGCAGTAATTTATTGTTTATAAACGATTATGATGGAATCATTCTTCATTCTTGCATGAAGGGGATCGTCGTTACGGACGAAACATCCGATTCGGTATTGTTGCGGACAGGTTCGGGTGTGCATTGGGATGATGTTGTTGCATATGCCGTTTCAAAAGGGTGGGGAGGCATAGAAAACCTGTCGGATATACCCGGTACAGCCGGCGCCGCCGCCGTACAAAATATTGGCGCCTACGGCGTGGAAGTAAAAGATGTGATAGAAACGGTTGAGGCCTGTAATCAGCTGACCGGAAAGAAGCATGTGTTTTCCAAAGAAGCATGTCGTTACGGCTATCGACACAGTTATTTTAAAGAGCCGGATCATGATCCGTTTATTATCACCTCCATAAGTTTACGCTTGCAGAAAAATCCCCGGTTCAAACTGGATTACGGAAACCTGTCAGCCCTGCTGTTCGGACGCGCCATTACCTTGCAGTCTGTCCGCGACGCCGTAATCGAAGTGCGTCGCAGCAAACTACCGGAACCGCAAGTGTTAGGTAATGCAGGTAGTTTTTTCATGAACCCGGTGATCCCGCAAAAACAGTATGATGCGTTGAAAAGCCAGTTTTCGATGATTCCTTCGTATCCGGCGCCGGCAGGATTCGTAAAAATTCCGGCAGGATGGCTTATCGAACAATGCGGCTTCAAAGGAAAAAGAGAGGGTAATGTCGGCGTTTATGAAAAGCAGGCGTTAATCATAGTAAATCATGGCAACGCCACAGGCAATGAGATTGCCTCACTTGCCGCAAAAATCAGCCGCACGGTCAACGATACATTCGGCATCATGCTCACCCCCGAAGTGAAATACATTCAGTGATAAACATCTGTATATAAGTCTGATTTTCCACAGCATTTTATTTATATTTCAATATCAAGATTTACGCTCAACAGCGAGGGAAGGTGAAAAGAATTGCACACATCGCTTCCAGCTGCCTTTGATGTAGGCAATGGCCATGCCATAGTTTGTCACGGGGATGTTGGCGTCGATGGCCGTTTGTATACGATTGAGCAATTGCCTGCGGGTAATCATACATCCGCCGCACTGGATAACCAAAGCATATTCCCTGGCGGGACGCGGCGGTTCAGCCAATCCGGGAACGATGTCAAATTCGAGTTTTCGACCGGTGTATTCCTGAAGCCAGCGGGGGATTTTTACGCGACCGATATCGTCGCAGGTACTGTGATGGGTGCAGCTTTCCATGATTAATATCCGGTCGCCTTCCAGCAGCTTGTCAATATGGGGTGTACCTTTCAGATAGGCTTCAAAATGACCTTTCTGTCTGGCTAACAGGATACTGAAACTTGTCAGGGGGATTTCGGGAGGAATCAGTTTGTCGACTTTACCGAAAAGCTGGCTGTCGGTAATTGCCAAAGACGGAACAATATATGAGCGGCGCAAAAAATTTTCAACTTCCGTTTCTTTGAGCACAACCGCCATACAACTATAATCCAGCGCTTCGCGAATGGTCTGTACCTGCGGCAGAATCAAACGGCCTGCAGGCGCTTCGGAATCAATGGGGGTTACCAACAACACTAAATTACCTGCTTTTAGCAGGTCGCCGAATAGCGGCGGAAGTCGCTTCAAACGATCGGGTACATTTTTTTTTAGCAGTTGCAGCAGGGATTCGGGATTTTCCCCTGTTTTGGCCG
>Ga0082212_10006691_pt1 | contig 15413 bp, 12 predicted proteins | sample TergutNt197P3_FD_71548 | JGI IMG/M metagenome (GOLD analysis project Ga0082212, IMG submission 71548) | Neocapritermes taracua P3 segment gut microbial communities from Petit-Saut dam, French Guiana - Nt197 P3 | ecosystem: Host-associated > Arthropoda: Insects > Digestive system > Gut ...
TCATTTGGTAATGGTGCCGGAAGCAATGGTGTCACCGGATAGACTGCCTGACCGACCGACCGGAATGCCGTCGTATGAGGAACCTGATAGGAAGGATAGGCGACGTAGGATGCGACATACGGGGACTTTGCGCCCACGTATCCACCAGTGCCGGGCGTATGTTTTGCCGTTTTGGCATACTGAATTGTGTCCGGCAAAACAACGTGCGGAACCATCTCGTGCAAAACATTTGAAGCGTTCGCAACGCCAATACTTAGAGCAAGCAATCCACTCAATCCGACGGACAATGTTTTCTGCAATTTCTTTAGCATTTTTTCCCCTTATCTGGTCCTTACACAGCGACGGCATGGACGGAAAACGTCCCGCTTGTGGGTAAATCGTCTCGTTACCGAGCGGGAATTGACTGATGTGCCGTTTTTGAGGGTTTTTCTTATTATTACGTTCGGGTATTGCCGGATATACCTAATGTACCGATTGTTTTGAATGTTCCGGTTAGATAAAATGCGTAACATTTTGTGCTCCACCGAATGACCCGCTCGGTTCATCGAGGGGACACTATAGCAAAACTGCTCTTGCCTTCACCGGATAAAATCGGTATCCTCCGCTCGATGGCTCTTTTATTCAAGCGTTTTTCAGGCGTTTTCGTTTGTTGCTTGTTGCTGGGGAACACCAGTAGCATGGCGACGCAACCGCAGAACCTGCTCTACCGCAACGTACCGACAACAGTACAGCAGCGTCCGCAAGTTTCGGCTCCGCGGCAACAACCAGCACAGCGTATTTCCGTTCAGCAGCCGATTCCGCAAACAGGATGGACTGCCGCCGTTCCGCAGAGTCAATCCGGTACCGAATTGTACCAACCATGGAATTTGAGCGAATTTCCCATGCGTTCGCAGGACTCGGAATCTCCCTATCGGTTGGTGTCCGATTCGCAGCCGACCTCACAAAAAATATCGCCGCCGGCAGGTGCACTGGAACGTTTAATTCCCCAACCGAACTCACGTCCGGCAACCCGGGCAACCTCGGCAAGGACGCAAACAACCACTGCAAGTCAAGTGATGCCGATACTGGGCATCGGGCAGGCACTCCTCGACGAATTCCGACCGACCAACAACCGGAAATGGTCACAAAACCACGCCGTGTTACAAACGGCAGACATCAACGGCAATGTAGTAACGATTCGCAATGTCCGGTATTCGAGATATGAGACGGCAGAAAAATACACAACGCAGTATTACGATGCTACGTTCGATTTAGACGACATTCGGACAATTGATCTGGTTATGGTTCCGTTTCAAGGGCTTTCTCGAGTGGCGCACATTGAGTCAAGTTTCGGTTTCGCCGATGGTCGGCAAATAGGACTTTCCATTGAAGCGCGGTACGAAGAGGGAGAAAAGTATGATCCGGCAGCAGCAGGAATGAGGCAGTTTGAGTTGATCTATGTCTTTGCAGACGAGAGGGATATGATCCGGTTGGCAACGGATGTGTATAAGAATAACGTGCATGTGTACCGGTTGAATTTCGAACCGAAAGAAGTTCGGGTAATGTTTGTGGAAGCCTTGAGAAGGGCAAACAAATTAGCAACCGGACCGGAGTTTTATCATCCGCTCTCGAACAGTTGTGTAACGAATCTGATCAACCATATCAACGCGGGGCGACCGAACGCTGTTCCGAGAGGATACCGGACATTGATGCCAGGATTGCTGGACAATCACATGTACGACCTGAAATTGGTCAACACCTCTGCGAAAACGTTCAAGGAAGCAAAAGAAATGGCAAAAGTGAATTGGCTCGTCGAACGCTACGGCGACCTGGAATACTTCTCCGCTGGGATACGGCAAAATATGTATTAGCCGGTACGCCATTTCCCATTCTTTTCTGTGCCCTGTTCCCTTTTATCCGAAAATCAGGTATAATCGGAATCGTAGAGAATGGTTTCCCCCACTGGACGGCAAAAGAATGGACTCATTGGACAGACACCCCCCGCTGCTCACGGCACTATATCGAGCATATCTCCAAAATCACGATGCCCGGTCCTTTATCGAAAAGATCACGGAGTATTACAACGAAGCGTCGTTGATTCGTTTGACAGGCGCACTCTGCACGGAGACTCGCCGAGGAACCAGTCTTGCGCTCGGTTTTGTCGGTACTTACCAGGCAAACAACGCACTGGGATGCTTGCTGAAAGACCGCGACCGAAGCGTACGGTTGATAGCAGAAAGCAGTTTGAAGTCAGTGTGGTCCCGCGATGGTTCCGAAGAGCAACGGCAGGAACTCTATGCCGTCATGCGGCTCATTGCCGAACATCATTTCGGCGAAGCGGTGAGCCGGACAAACATTTTGCTCGACGACTGTCCACTCTATGTCGAAGCCAGAAATCAACGTGCCATTGCCTTGTTTGCCTTGCGGCAGTTCGAGAACGCCATTGAAGACAGCAAGATAGTGTTGGAGTTAAATCCGTACCATTTCGGAGCAGCCATCGGAATGGGGCACGCCCATCTTCAACTTCAAAACAGGGAAGAAGCGATTGAGTGTTTCCACAAGGCGTTGGCGATCAATCCGAATCTGGATACTATCCGCCGCCATTTGGAGCGGATTTCGCAAAGTTGGACGATCTAAAGAGTGGTAGGGCGACCGCAAAGCAGGTATAAGTATTCTGGTGAAAGCCCAACAACACGTGACCATGTCTCCACTACTCCAAACTCAACTCCGTGTCGTCAAACGCCGCTGGTGCTTGCTGGGATTTGCCGCCGGATTGATCGGCGCAACGAGCGTGACCATCCTGTTTCTCCTTTTTTACGGGTGGCTCGACCTCGTCTGGGAACTATCGCCGAGTGGACGAATGGGATTAACGGTGTCGGCGGCACTGCTCGGTGCTGTTTTTCTTGCAGTGTCACTCATCCGAACCGGCCAAAACGGACGGCTCTTTTCGTTGGCACAACGAGTTGACCGGGCTATGGGATTCGGCGGTGCCGTACTGACCGGTTGCGAATTGGAACAGTCCTATCGCTCCCAGACGGGGCGGACGGCGACCATGGCGCAGATGGCAGTGGAACATGCTGCACGACTAGCAGCGCGAACCGAACTGGCGCAAGCCGTCCCTGCCAAACAGGTACAGCACCGAGCGATTGTGTTACTGTCCCTCTTGGGTTTCATCGGACTGTTGATCTTAACGATGCCGGGAATGATGAAAACGCAATGGAACCGCTTCACGCATCCTTACGGCGACATTCCTCGGTTTTCCCATACAACGATTGAAATTAAAGCCCCCGAAAAGCAAGTCGTGTACGGCGACCCCCTCGACATCCGTGCCATCGTTCATGGTGATTCTGTCGATTCGGCAATGCTGGTTTTGGAAACCGCTGCTGGCGAAATCGAGACGCTACCGATGTTTCCCGAAGCGAATGCGTCTTGGCGGGCAAGCCTTGCTAGGGTCACTGAAAGTGCGCTCTATTACGTTCGGGTAGGACATGCTCGAAGCACGCGGCACTCGATTGAAGTCATAATGGTTCCCCGGATTGAAAATGTGCGGTTCCGTGTGACCCCGCCGTCTTATACACTCCTCCCCCCTTACGACGGACCACTGCCCAGCGAAGGCATTTCTGGATTACCGGGCACGAAAGTAGAAATACGTGCGACGAGCAACCGACCCTTGTCACGCGGAGAAATGACGATCTCGATGGGACAGAATAACTCCGGTGTTGTCATGACAATGCTTCCGACAACGACTGACGATACGGCTGAAAAAGCGGAAGTGTTCGGCGAGTTTGAAATTACTGATCACGGAAGATTTGAGTTGCAACTTTTCGATGTCGAAGGGTTGGGCTCGCGAGATCGGTTTTCGGGTGGCATTACATTGCTCCGAGACGAACGTCCTATGATTCGTATCATGCAACCTCCTGCCCGGTCACTGGCAACGCCAGCCGTAGTGCTGCCGGTTATGATTTATGCTGAAGACGATTACGGGATTTCACAAATCCAAATTTTCCGCAGTCTGAACGATTCCCGATTTATGCCGTCGAACCTTCCGCTTCCTCCGAGCGAATCGGCATCTTCGCCGCTTCGGAAGTTTCACGGGCAAGTCGAATTGCCGTTCGGGGACTACGGCGTGCAACCGGGGGATACCATCAAACTTTTTGCTCGTGTGTTGGATAATGATCCCGCCGACCCCAAGGGGGCGGAAAGTTCGGTGGTGGTCGTCGATATCATTTCGCAGGCGGAGTTCGAACAGATGACGCTGGCAAAGCAAGGGTTGGAAGTCATGCTTTCCCGGTATCGAGAAGCATTACGTCGTTTGGAAGCCGCAAAGGAAGAAGTGGAGCAACTGCTAGAAAAAATCCAACAACTCGATCCCAACGAACCGATTTCGGACGAGATCAATCAGGAATTGCAAAAATTGGCGGCGCGAATGCAAAAGGAGACCGAAGCGATTGGCAAACTTGCCCAGAATCCGTTGCCGTATGAGTTGGATAAACAACTTTCTGAAGAGTTGGAGAAGGCGGCAAAACTGGCAGAAGGTGCTGCTGAAAGCGTTGTGCAGATGTTGGAAATGTCCATGCGAAACAAAGATGCGCAAGAACGGCTGGAGGAAATCAGCAAGCGGTTAGGTACCGGAAAACAATCGTTCGAACAAGCGACGATGCCGCCGCTGGAACTGCTTGCAGCCATCATGCCGCTGAAAATGGCAGAAAACCGATTCGTGGAACTCGTCCGCCAGCAAAGAGATTTGGCAGACCGTCTCTCGTCGCTCCAGGGACAGGATCACGTCGATGACCCCACAATGAAAACAAGAATGCACGAGTTGGAAGAGGAACAGCGGTTCGTCGAGGAATCGCTCCACACGCTTTTGAAGGACATTGTTCGGCACGCAGAACTGTTGCCGGATCGGGAAGAGTTCACGGAGTTGCGCGAGAGTGCTCTGGATTTCTCCGACGCGGTCAAGAATAGCGGTGCAATGCCGGCAATGATTGTGGCACAGTCTGCGCTTGCTGAATACTTCGGTACGATGGGGCATGCCAAGGCAGAGGAAGCGGCGGAGAAACTCGAACAATTTCTCTCCCAGTGCGAAGGCATGGGACAGTGTGCTTCGGACTGCCTTCGTTTTCAACCCAATATGGGAAGTAGTTTGAATCAAACGCTCAACCAGTTGTTGAACAGCATGGGCATGGGAACCGGCAGTGGAAGCGGCATGGGGTCGGGTTTCGGAATCAATTCCCAGCGAGGCGGTCCCGATATCGGGCTGTACGGCATGCTGCCCGGCATGGGGTCATTTGCGGAGCGGCAAGACGGCGGAAAAAGTGGTGCTCAGGGCTTCGGAAGTGGGGAGGGGATCGGAGGCATGAATCCCGATGTTGAAGACGGTTACGAAGCCGCTACCGAAGGTTCTGTTGGTGGTACCAGTAGAGGGGCGATCCCGTTACGTTATCGGCAAGCCGTCGGGCGGTACTTTCAGCGGATTGTAGAAGATGTGAAATGATTTTCAATCCGAACAGAGCGAAATTGTGAAACAAAAGCGAATAATTCGGTAAAATTTTCGTATTCATTTCCCCTGCACACCTGACCCGTTGAAATTTCCCAAACAACTCTGAAATGGGGTAGAATTTCACGATTTTTATGCGATAATAGGGGTGCGGGGGGGCTTTTGCCCATTCCTTCTCCTTCCTTTTTTCTATGAAACGGTCAGCATTCACTTTGGTCGAATTACTGGTTGTCATCGCCGTCATTATCATGTTGGTTGCCATACTGATTCCGGCGGTGAGTGCGGCAAGAGAGTACGCGCGTCGAAACCAGTGCCTCTCTCAACAGCGCAGTCTGGTTTTGGCGGTGATTACGTATGACAAGGAAAGTGATGGTCTGCCGGGCTCTCTCGACCGACTCGGCACAACGCCCCTTCGCTCCTGGGTCGTTTCCATTCTGCCCTTGATCGGCGAACAAAAGCGGTATGATGCCCTTATGAGTGGACTGCCCCTTCCTCCCGAAGCCCTCGTGTCCCCGCCAGTTCTGCTTTGCCCTTCCGATAGTTCAGAAGGGGATGCGCGACTCAACTACGTTGTGAACTGTGGTCCCGCTGAATGGAATGCTGGCATTAATGGCGACAATGCCCCCTATTTTACCTTGTGTAGAGACCGCCGCCGTCCCAATCCGAGTGACCCATTAGACACCACCATTGATCTGACTTCCATCAATAAAAAGGTGAAAATCGAAGACATCCCCGATGGAGCAAGCAACACTATTTTGCTAACAGAAAATCTGGACGCAGGTGTTTGGTACCAAGACTGGAGAACTGCTCCCAATATTCCTAACGAGTTGCCTACGGGTATGGGCGTTCACACTCGGAACAAAAACACCGTAGCGAACCTTGGATTCATTTGGGCACCGCTTGCCGCATATCAACCCAACGCTACCGCCAATGGACCGGTGCCACGACCTTCATCAAAACATCCGAACGTGGTCATTGCTGCCTTCGCGGACGGCACCGCAAGGGCGATCAACAACGACATTTCGCAAAGAGAATGGTTGCGTGCCGTCTGCCCGGATGACGAAAAGGCGAGAGAACCATTCAATACCGGAGGACTAAACCTGCCTTAGCAGAGAGGAGTGTAGAGTGAGAAATTCAAGATAGAAGTGAAGAAAAGGAAATTGACGAACGACGTTTTCCCACTTTGCTCTCTATCTGCCTCCTAACTTCTGCTCCTTATGACTATGCTTTGTCCCTTTTGTCAACAGGACAATGACAAGGTTGCCGATTCGCGTCCCAGCGCAGATGGGTCGGTCGTGCGGCGGCGGCGTGAGTGTTGCGCCTGTGGGAGAAAGTTCACGACATACGAAAGAGTTGAGGCGACTCATGTCCGGGTGATCAAGCGGGACGGCTCGCGCGTTCCCTACGACCGGGAGAGACTCCAGCAAGGAATTGAGCGTGCTTGCTGGAAACGACAAGTCAGCGATGAACAAATCACGACGCTGATCACCCAGGTCGAACATGACATCAACAAGAGGTTTGAGTCCGAAGTCGAGAGTCGATACATTGGCGAGCAGGTGATGCACTATCTCGGTAAACTTGATCAAGTGGCGTACGTTCGGTTTGCGAGTGTCTATCGGCACTTTGAGAATGCGGGTGATTTCGCCAGGGAACTGCAACGAATGAGCCAGAATCCAGATATGTCCTCCCTTTCTTCGGAATTTGTGCCTCCAAAGAAACATTCACGGTTCCCAAATGGAAAATCGAGCCGATACAAGGAGGATGATACCGAGTTCCAGTTGCCGCGGAGCGAGGGTTAGGACTTTTCGGTCAACGAACCGATGAGAAACGCGCCCTTATGGGTTGGTCTCCTTTGAGGACTTATGGACACGACGAAAGAAGGCAAACCGGTGCGGTCAAGGGCGCGTCGTCTGTGTTGCAACCGTTCCAAAAGAACTACAATCTACTCCCATTCACAGTATTGAATCCATGTCGCGTTTCATTTTCACAATGTTGGTTTTTTTTGTCTTTTCCGCCACTTGTTTCGGTCAAGTGGCCAATCGTGGAACGAATGATAGGGTCATGCCGACGCACTATACCTTTGTTCCTCGCAATCTTTCACGAGCAGGGGATTATAAGTGGGTGGTTGTCCCGGCGACGAATCCGCGGCAGGCGCGGCTCGATGCCCAAACATACCACATCGGCTGGGACGCGGTAGATGCCATGGAGGGACAGTCAAGGGTGATGTACGAAGTCCTCTTGAAGAAACGTCCGCCGCGTGTGCCTGGCACAGCACCCGTTACAAGACCGATTCCGAAGGATCAACCGAACCGCCGTTAGAGCAAAGGACATCTCTATGGGGCGCATGGTGAGTTTGAAGTGTCCGAAACCCGTGCGCTGGGGGGGCGTGCTTGGGACGGGATTTTGGTACTTCGAGGCGAATTTCACCGGATTTCGGGCTGAATTTGAGGAAAATTTGCCGATAGTGGTTGACTTCCGCTCCGCAAGCGGATAAAGTGAGACCGTTAGAAGTTCCCTTGTACAATGACAAGTGGAGAATTTATGCAGCGGATCATGCTCAAATCGAAGATTCATCGTGCCGTCTTGACTGGCACGGACCTGCACTACGAAGGTAGTATCGCTATTGATCCGATTCTTCTCGAAGCGGCAGATATCCTACCGAACGAACAGGTTCATGTGTTGAACCTAAACAACGGCAACCGAATCACAACTTACGCCATCGAAGCCGAGCGAGGTTCTTGTACTGTGATGCTTAACGGTCCCGCCGCAAGGTCAGGGATCACCGGTGACATTGTTGTCATTGTAACGTATGCCAATGTCGATGCCGACGAACTCGCCGGGTACGCTCCAAAAATTGTGAAAGTCGATTCGCAAAATCGGCAAAAATTTCAGTAGTTTGGAACTATCCCGGAATAGCATTGGCGAATTTTCGCAAATGCGTATGGATTCTCTCTCGGTTTTCATGGAAAAATCATTGCGAGAAAATTCCAATCGTTGGCGGCAACGGAAACATACGATTGGGTCATGTTTGAAATCCACAAGCAACACCGTTTTTTCGTCATTTCCGTTCAGCCCTCCGAAGCCACTTGACGAGCATCATATAGAGTTTTTCTGGTTCTATCGGCTTTGCAATGTGATCGTCCATGCCTGCTTCCAGGCACAACTCCCGATCACTCGACATCGCGTTCGCGGTCATTGCTAAAATCGGAATGTTATTAAACTGCGGGTCGGCACGAATAGCCTGGGCAGCCTCAAACCCATCCATCTCCGGCATCTGAACATCCATTAAAACCAAATCGAATTGCTGCGTTTGGAGCAATTCAAGAGCGATACGTCCATTATCCGCCACTGTTGGTACGAATCCTTCAATTTTGAGCAATTCCGAAGCGACCATCTGATTGATTTTATTGTCTTCTGCTAACAGAATTTTTGCCCCTCGAACCGATTCGGGAATGTCGAAACCCTGTTTACTGGGGGATGCGTCTTGGCTGTCTAATGCTTTTTTATCACGAAGTAATTTTTTCTTGAGATCTGCTGTCATCGACATGACATTAAACAAATCTCCTGCAATCACAGGTTTTTTGAGAACGTGAGTCGAGTCCCTGATGCTCAACTCGTCAAGCACTGTTTCCAACTCCGGGTGTTCTGTAACAACACACACGGGCATTGGTTGCAGGCGTTTTTCAGACAGCATCGTATAGAGGGGAATAAAATCTCGCCGTAAATCTGAACAATCAAAGACGATAAAATCGACATCTGTGATTTTTCCAGAATCGAGGATTTTCTTGAATGCGGTCGGTTCTGCCGCCATTCGATAGACTTTCGCACGCAACAATTCGATGTAGTGCTGCATGGTTGCCTGCTCATGGGGGCAATCGCCAATCAGCAGGGCATCGGTTCGGATTTCTGTCGATGCATCAACCGTAACAATTTCACCTTCCAGCGGTATGCCGAATTGGGCAGTGAACGTAAAAGTAGAACCTTTTTTCAACTCACTTTGGCAAGTAATTTCACCGTGCATTGCCTCGACCAGTTTCTTGGATATGGCTAAACCGAGTCCTGTTCCGCCAAACTGACGTGTCGTTGCGACAGTGGCTTGGGCAAAGGGTTTAAACAATCCCTGCATTTGTTCGGGTGTCATGCCTACTCCCGTGTCCGATACAGAAAAACGGACAATAATGGACAAAGCGTCCATTTCGACGACTTCGATGTTCAGCCGAACCCCACCCTTATGGGTGAATTTGAGTGCGTTTGTTAACAAATTCAAAATGACCTGATGAAGCCGGACGGAATCCCCCATAACAGTCAGCGGCAATTCGTTATCGACGGTAACCTGTAGTTCAAGATTCTTCTCCCGGACGGGCACGGACACAATGGCAGTAACCTCGGAGAGCACCGACCCAATGGAGAATTCTCGATATTCCATGACCATCCGTTCCGCCTCAATTTTGGAGAAATCAAGAATATCGTTGATGAGACGCAAGAGGATATGTGCCGAACTCTGGGCTGTTTCAATGTATTCCGTTTGCTGTGCCGTCAAAGGAGTCAGAAGTGTCAGATGGGTCAAACCGATGATCGCATTCATCGGTGTCCGAATCTCATGACTCATGTTCGCAAGAAATGCGCTCTTTGCTTTCGTGGCGGCTTCGGCAAGTTCTTTGGCGGCTTTCAATTCTCTTTCAAGTCTTCGGCTTTGTGTAATATCGACTAACCAAACAATTTTTTCTGCTCCCGACTCATCAAAACAAAGGGTGTAGGCAAGCATTTCCTTGATGTCACCAGACCGGGCGCGAACCGTGATTGGAGCCCAAGAGACGATTTCGTTTTCATAGTTTGCGTCTACCGCTGCCTGATTGACGAAAAGTGAACTGAAAGTATCGCCGGTTTTGACACCGAGAAAATTGCCCATAAAGGGGGTGACGAATGTAAATCGGTCTTCCAACAGAATGGCAAAACAGATGGGACATGAACGAAGAATACTTGTAAGGCGATGTTGTTCGCTATCCAAACCATGCTGGGTTCGTCTGGTGTGCCGTAAATCTTGGAGGTAAGAGACGAAAAAAACACGACCGCCGTAGGAGTGCCGGAGACATGTTATTTCGACCGGAATCGTCTCGCCGTGGATGGTTTGATGTTGCCATTCAAAAATGATTTTCCCCTGAACTTCGGCGAGCGCAATCAGTTCCTTAAACAACTTTCGCGTGGAATATCCAGACGGCTGAATCGGCGGAGAGAGTTGTTCCCAGTAGTCGAAAACTTCGTGTCGCGCTTGGAGTCCAAAAAGTTGAGCCACGTTGTCGTTACACTCGATTCCATTTCCTTCGGAGTCCCAAACAATGTACCCAAGCGGCATCGTTTCTCTTATGAGTTGATCAACGATTAAGGGAGAAGAGTGAGAAAGATCGGGTGAATTGCCTGACATAACTGGTTCGCTACCAACGGATGAACGCCGCTCATTTTACCATGTGAAAAAGAGAAAACAAGCATGTGGAAAGGGGTAAGGGCTAACTGCCTGTTTGTTCCATTTTACCCAATTCCACAACGGGGCATGGTATGCCCTCGGACGGCAATAGAATACAAATCGAATTGATGGCAAGATGTGCGGCAAATGCAGTTTGAAGAAAGTGCAGTGCCCATTTTGCATCTCAGTTTTTGAATCCCGAAGAGGGGACCACCGGCGGTACCGGTACTCTCGTTCAACCTGCGATCTTACAAAATAAACTTACTCAAATCCTCATCCTTGCAGAGTTCGTCGATGCGCTCTCGGACGTACCCGGCATCGATGATGACCTTTTCCCCCGGTCGATCCGGTGCGTCAAAGCTCAACTCTTCCAGTAAACGTTCCATGATCGTGTACAACCGACGTGCACCGATGTTTTGCATCTTTTGGTTGATCGAAAATGCGTATCCTGCCAATGCGTCAACGCCGTCCGGTTCGAATTGCAATTCGACCTGTTCCGTCTGCATCAGCGCATAATACTGTTTCGTGAGGGAACCGTCCGGCTCCGTCAAAATACGGACAAAATCTTCCTTCGTCAAGTCTTTGAGTTCGACACGAATCGGGAACCGCCCCTGCAATTCCGGCATCAAATCGCTTGGATTAGATCGATGGAACGCTCCTGCCGCTATGAAAAGAACGTGATCTGTTCTGACGTAACCATATTTCGTTTGAACCGTTGTCCCTTCCACGATGGGGAGCAAATCACGCTGAACCCCTTGTCGGGAAACATCTGCCCCATGCTGCTTTTCGCTGGCAACAATTTTGTCGATTTCATCGATGAAGATGATCCCTAAGTTTTCCGCCAATTCGATAGCCGCTGATTGAATTTTCTCTTTGTTCAGCAAGTGGTCGCATTCCTGCTCAATCAGAAATTCACGGGCATCTTTGACATTCAACTTCCGCGTCGTTCGGTTTTTTGGGGCGATTTTCTCAAATATCTCCTGAAAATCCAATTCCATCGATTCCATGCCGGGCATATTGCTCATAATCATCGGCACTGCTCGCGTCTCTGTAACGATGTTCACTGTCTTTTCTTCCATCTGTCCTGCCTCGAGCATTTTTCGGATTTTCTCCCGATTCCGGTCGTGCCGAATCTTGCGGCTGAGTTCCGAATCGCTCAAATCTTCGGGATCAGTTTCTTCAATGCCTTCATCTTCGTCCTCTTCGGACTGTCTTCGCGCTCTGGCGGAAAGGGGGGGGAGGAGCATGTCCACCAACCGGTCGTTGGCACGTTTTTCGGCTTCCTCTTTGACCTTGTCTCGCTCAGCACTACGGATGATGCCGAGTGAATTCTCGACGAGTTCCCGCACCATGCTTTCGACATCGCGCCCGTAATAACCGACTTCGGTGTATTTTGTTGCCTCAATTTTGATGAAGGGTGCGCCCGTGAGCGTGGCGAGTCGTCGGGCGATTTCGGTCTTTCCGACACCGGTGGGACCGATCATCATAATGTTTTTCGGAGAAATTTCTTTTTTCATCGCCTCGCCTACCTGCTGTCGTCGCCAGCGGTTGCGTACTGCAATCGCCACGCTCCGCTTTGCCTCGTTTTGACCGACGATGTGTTTATCGAGTTCCGCTACAATTTGCCGGGGGGTAAGTTCCATAGACCTTTTAGTATAGCCCATTAAACCGAATGGACAAGAGCGCGGTCAGCACGGTAGGTGTGCAAGATAGCCAAAATATCGTCATTCCTGCGCAAGCAGGAATCTAGACGAGAAATTTTAACCCTGTTTCTCTGGACTCCCGTCTTCGCGGGAGTGACGAAAAAACGAACGTGCACATCTACTGGATTGTTCCCCTTGTTTTTTATGTTTTGGTCGGCTACAATCGGCACTCGTTGCTTTCCCTTGTACCATTGTTCATTATTTCGTGTCTGAATTCGTGCCTGACAAACTGACTCAAGAGAAAGAATTGCTCCGTGAAATCGCCTCTCGACCGCCACTGAGGAAAGCATGGGGATACTTCAAACTGTCTGGGCCAGGACTTTTTCAGACCGGTATGACCCTCGGTGCAGGGAGTGCCGCCGCATCCGTCGTTGCCGGTGCCTCCTTCGGCTACAAACTTCTCTGGGTACAACCCGTCGCAATGTTCCTCGGAATAATGATGTTTGCGGCGCTGGCGAATGTCGTGCTCACGACCAAAGAACGCCCCTACAAGGGATTCATGCGGGAATTGAGTCCCGCTGGATTCCTTGTCTTCCTCTGGGCTTTCGGAAGCGTCGTAGCATCAATCGTTTGGCACTTTCCGCAGTATGGTCTCGCTGCTGGTGCCGTGCGGAGTATTGTCCAAGAATTTGCCCCGCATTGGCAGTTGGTGCAAGACGGTACGACCCATTTCACGTTGCTCGGTTACGTTGTCAGTTTCATTGCCGGATTGCTTCTCTTGGCGATCAATGTTACGGTCGTTTTCAATTACGGTCGAGGTGGAATGGGTATCCGTGTCTATGAAAGATTTATGCACGGACTCATTTCACTCGTTTTACTGACGTTCCTGCTCGTCGTGGCAATGAATGTCCACAAAATCGAGTGGCTCGAAATGTTCAAAGGTTTCATCGGCTGGTATGGTATTCCGCAGCACGAAGACCCGGAGGAATATGCCAAGACTGTTACCATGGTATTGGGAATGATCGGGGCAGCAATCGGCATCAATATGACGTTTATGTATCCCTATTCATTGCTCAAAAAAGGCTGGGGGCCGGAACACCGAACGCTCGCCAAATGGGACCTTGGATTAGCACTGTTAGTACCGTTTGCTATCATTACATCGCTCGTCATGGTGGGAATGACCGTTTCTGGTATCTATGATATGTCGGATATTGTCAACAACACTATCAAACCGATTGATGCCGCCAAGGCACTGCAAACGGACTGGATTCCGTCGTGGGTTGCCACCGTCATTTTCTGTGGCGGATTGTTCGGAATGGCTTGCGGTGCCGTTGCCGCTCACATGACATGCTGCGGATTCGTGATGTGCGAAATGTTCGGCATGGAGCATACGAAATGGAATTTTCGCCTCTGTTCACTGACACCGTCGATTGGTTTCTTCGGCGTGGTCATCGGCTTGCCGCTCTGGTTTCCGATTGCCGCGTCGGCAATTTGTTTGACGGTACTACCGATTGCGTACCTGATATTTTTGATTATGAACAACAAGCGGTCGTACATCGGCGACGCCGTCGGTAAGGGTTGGAGGCGGATCGTGTTCAATACCTTACTGGTACTGGCTCTGCTGATGGCGACTATTGGTGCTTCCATACAGATCAAGATAAAAGTGATAGACAGCATCTTCCCCCCGACGGTGCAGCGGGTAGTTGAGGAAACAGTCGTTCAATGTGCAGCAAATGAAATGCGCTGAAAAAGTGCGGGGCATACGTTCCCGCGCGTGCGCTGATCTGCTATAATACTCGGCGTTCAGGTTCTTTCCAACAGTTTGCAAACACAATGCGTATTGGCGTTTTATGTAGTGGTGGGGATGCACCCGGTATGAATCCTTGTTTACGGTCCATCGTTCGGACTGCCTGTATCTGCGATATGGAAGTCTATGGGTTCCGGCGCGGCTTTGAAGGGATTCTCAACGAAGAGTTCTACCCCGGCGAAAATGGTTCTCCCATCATGGGGCTTCGCTCTGTTTCCGGTTTGTCGAAACTTGGCGGGACAATTCTGAATAGCAGTCGGTCAAAGCGGTTTCAGGAACCCGCTGGTATCAGACATGCGGTCAAAGTGTTGAAAAAATATGGCTTCGATGCCCTCGTTACCATTGGCGGAAACGGCACGCAAAGAGGCGCACTCGATCTGTGCAGTGCTTGGGAAGGTCAAGTCATCGGTATCCCCGGCACGATTGACAACGACTTGTATGGCACCGATTATACCATCGGTTTTGCGACAGCAGTGGATACTGCCGTCGAAGCGGTGGACAAACTTCGGGATACCGCCGGTAGCCATGACCTGATGTTTTTTGTCGAAGTGATGGGTCGGCACTGTGGGGATATTGCCCTTTCGACTGCAATCGCATCGGGAGCAGAAATCGCTTGTATTCCCGAAATCGAAGAAAAACCAGAAAAAATCGTCAAGGCATTGATAAAGATCAAGGAATCCGGCAAAAAGTCGGTGATGGCAATCGTCGCCGAAGGGGACGAGAGTGGCGGAGCGTTCGCGATACAGAAACTTCTCCAAGAAGCAGGCAATCCCTTTGAGAGTCGGGCAGTAGTTCTGGGACACGTCTTACGGGGTGGTTCACCGGTGGCAGCGGACAGAATCTTGGCATCGGAACTCGGTAACATGGCGGTCAGTGCGATCATTCAGGGGGAGTCAGGAAAGATGGTGGGAAAAATCAATAACAATCTGACTTTGACTCCGTTCGATGTGTGCGTTAACGAACATCGCAAAGTGGATATGGAGCAACTGCGGTTGTTGCAAGTTGTGGCGAGTTAAGGAGGCAAAG
>Ga0082212_10006693_pt1 | contig 15413 bp, 12 predicted proteins | sample TergutNt197P3_FD_71548 | JGI IMG/M metagenome (GOLD analysis project Ga0082212, IMG submission 71548) | Neocapritermes taracua P3 segment gut microbial communities from Petit-Saut dam, French Guiana - Nt197 P3 | ecosystem: Host-associated > Arthropoda: Insects > Digestive system > Gut ...
TGGCGGTGTCTAAAATGGGTAAGGATACAGTTTTTCTAAACAGGAGAGGTTCTCCATTGAGTCGCGAGATGGTGTTTTTGATGGTGAGGGAGCAGGCAAAGATTGCCGGAATAACCAAAACCATATCGCCCCACACCCTTCGCCACTCATTTGCCTCCCATCTATTGGAAAATGGAGCGGATTTGCGGATGATTCAGCAAATGTTGGGACACGAAAGCATTTTAACCACAGAAATATACACTCATTTGGACGCAGCTAAGTGGCAATCAACAATCTTGGCCTATCATCCCCGAAATGTACAATAATGGAACAAAGAGAAAGAGAAGTTTTTAAGGTAACAATAACAGGTTTTGTGATCAACCTCCTATTGACTGTTGGCAAAGTTATCGCAGGCGTTTTTGGAAGAAGTGCCGCCATGGTTGCAGATGGACTTCATTCTGCTACAGACCTCTTTACCGATATGATTGTGTTGTTTTTTGTTAAGATTTCTGTAAAGCCAAAAGATAAGAGTCACGATTATGGGCACGGAAAATTTGAAACGCTTGCTACAGTAATTATTGGTTTGGCTCTCTTTGGGGTAGGCATTGGCGTTATTTATAAGAGTATTTGGGCCATCTATGCTTCTTTTTCGGGAACGATCATCCAACAACCGGGTTTGATTGCTTTATGGGCTGCCGTAGTGTCGATTGTGATCAAAGAGTGGCTCTATATGTTTTCGGTAAGAAAAGGAAAACAACTCAACAGCCCTGCAACCATAGCCAATGCTTGGCATCACCGCTCCGATGCCTTCTCATCTATTGGCACCTTACTTGGCGTTGGAGGAGCTCGTTTTTTGGGGAGTAAGTGGCGGGTACTCGATCCCATTGCGGCATTTATTGTGGGGATTGTGATAATTTTTGTCTCTTATAAATTGATAATTAATGGTTTGAACGAATTGCTTGAAAAATCACTCTCCGAAGAAGAGGAACAGGAAATAGTTTCGACCATCACTAAAAACCCCATTATTGTTGATCCTCACAACCTAAAGACAAGGCGGATAGGCGCAAACATTGCCATTGAATTTCATATCAGGTTAGAACACTCTATGACCGTTTTGAGCGCACATGATGTGTGTGAAGATGTGGAGCGTTGCCTTAAGGAGAAGTATGGTCCAAAAACGCAGGTGATTGTTCATGTGGAACCGCTCAAAACTGCAACGTAAAGACACTCCCTTTCCCCACTTCACTTTGTACATAAATGGTTCCTTTGTGCATCAGCATAATTTGCTGACAAAGGCTGAGCCCTATGCCGTTGCCTCCGGACCGGCTGCTGAAGAAGGGGATAAAAATACGGTCTAAGGTATCAGGAGGGATGCCCTGACCGTTATCGATGACTTGAATTTGGACTTTTTGTTCATTATTGAGTTGGGCAGATAGTTTGATGTGCGGGTCTTTGCCCCCTTGAACTGCTTCAACTGCATTTGTCAACAGGTTGATCAACAGTTGTTCCATGAGGTTTGGATCGGCAACAAGGCTAAGGGTTGGGTCGTGTTGCGTGATGCTCAATCGGATGCCCTTTTGGAGCAATGTAGAAGCTAGTAGATGATGCAGGTTTTTCAAAAAAGGTGCTAAGAGGAGGGTTTCGGGTATGGGTTCTCCAATTTTTTTGAGGTTGCGGTAGGTTTTGGCAAAGCGAAGCAATCCTTTGCTCCTGCGTCCGATTGTTTCTATCCCTGTCCGGAGGTCTTGTAGCCACTCTTGACGGTTTGGCTCCGGTGGAGGTTCTTTGTCCAAGTGGCGCTTGAGCGTATCTGCTAAGGAAGATATGGGTGCTACCGAATTCATGATTTCGTGGGTCATTACGCTCAACAATTTTTGCCAAGCCTCTACCTCGTGCTCATTGAGTGTCCCGCTCACATTTTGCAAGGCAATCAGTCGGTAAGAATGGTTATCTATGATAAAATGAGCTGTTGATGTGAGCATTTTTTGAGATATGCCCTCGTGCGTCAGGTTAATGACCACAGGCGCGCCCGATTTCAACTTCTCCAAATCGGCAAAGAGGGTTGGGTTTCTTTTTTTTAAGGACCAAAAACTTTGGAGAAAGGGAATATGGAGGATTTTTTTTGCCGACTCATTTATCCACAGCAACTCGCCGGTTTGAGTACGGTAACAGAGGATGCCGGTGTCTATGATCTCCAACACCTTTTGCAGGTATTGATACTGCATCTCTTTTTCTACACTGAGGCGTTTTATGGCGCCGTTGATTCGGTTAAAATAGCGGCGAATGGTTCGGATCTCATGCGGTACGCCCTCTTCGTTCCACAGGTTGGAAAAATCAAGGTAGCATATAGATTCGGCACATTGCCCAAACTCTTTCAATATCCTAGTTTGAGATTTGTACATACTGACTACTATTCCAATAACAATCGGAAGCAAGAGTATCGCGAATGGGTACATTCCCTGCACACATAAAAAAGCGGCGGCACAGAGGGCTGCAAACAACAGAATAGTATTAAACACGATCTTCATCTTTGGATCACTCCTTGATGCCGTGCTTGAACAGCCGCCGATATAAGGCCGTTCTTGTGATTCCCAATTCTTTGGCAGCTTTTGAAACATTACCGCCGTGTCTTTCTATTGCCTGATGGATGGACTCTTTTTCCAACTCGGATAAACTCATTGGTGTTAAGGATTTGGATGTTTGTTCTACGTAAGAAAAGAGGAGATCGGTTGCCTGAATCGTTTCGGTCTCACTCATAATAACCGCCCGTTCCATCATGTATTGGAGTTCTCGAATATTGCCCGGAAAAGGGTATGATTTGAGTTTGGCAACGGCAGAGGAGGCTAAATGGAGATCTGTCTTAAAATATTTATTGGCATAGAGTTGCAAAAAATGTTTGGCCAATAAGAGCACATCGTCTCCCCTTTCTCGTAGAGGCGGAAGAATAATTTCAACAGTATTGATTCTGTACATGAGGTCTTTGCGAAACCTCAATCCATTGGAGAGCTCTGTGATGGGCAGGTTGGTGGCGCAGATCAGACGGATGTCAATGGGTACGGATTGGTTTTCTCCGATGGGTGTTACCGCTCTGTTTTGCAGCACCTGAAGAAGTTTTGATTGCTGTTGAAGCGTGATATTTCCGATCTCGTCTAAAAAGAGGCTTCCTCCGTGAGCTGCTTCAAAACGTCCGATCCTATCTTGGCGGGCATCTGTAAAAGAGCCTTTTTTGTGTCCAAAGAGTTCGCTTTCAAAGAGCGATTCGGTCAATGCCCCTACGTCAACCTTAATTAAAGCTTTGTCTGCCCGCAGCGATTGGCGATGAATGGCGTCTGCTACCAAATCTTTTCCCGTTCCGTTTTCTCCCAAAATCAATATATTGGCATCGGTAGGGGCTACTTTGGAAATCATCCGGTAGACCTGATGCATGGCTTTGGATTCTCCGATCATCACATAATCAGAATGTGGACGGCGGGTGGAGTGGGGCAGGACCTCTTCCAAGGTTTGGAGCAACTTCTCGTTTTGCCATGGCTTTACAATAAAGTCGGCAGCTCCCTCTTTGAGCGTCCGAACGGCCAACTCCACGCCTCCATACGCCGTAATCATAATCAGGGCGGAATGGGGAGCCTGATCCTTGATTTTCCTGAGCCAAAACAGCCCTTCGTTTCCCGTTTGGAGGGTGCTGCAAAAGTTCATATCCAGCAATATTGCCTCAAAGGATTGAAGGCTTAATAAAGAGGGAATCTGTTCGGGATTACGCACAGTAACCACTTCTTTTACTTTGCTCTTCAATAATAAGCGCAATGCCGTTAATACGTCCGGATCATCGTCAACAATGAGAATGCGGGCATCTTTGAGTATCATATTCACAGCACAAAGTTAACTATTTTTAGATCATTTTTCACAAAACATCTTTTTGTATCAAAAACGGACACAATTGTACGTTTTTGTTACAAACGTGCGGATTTAGATGAATGATAAGTGTATGATAATTAAAAATATATTATCTATGGCACTTTTATTGTCTCTGATCCATCAAGTTTTATAAAAAGATCAACACTATGCTTATCATCAAAAATCTCAAAAAAACCTATCGCACCACCCAAGTGGAAACCACCGCCCTGAACGGAGTCTCTATGGCGGTTAAAGAGGGTGAATTTGTCGCCATTATGGGTCCCTCAGGATGCGGAAAAACAACTTTATTAAACATCATCGGACTCTTAGATAGTCCCGACAGTGGCGATATATTCCTGAATCAGCAGGAGGTAGGACACCTGAACGAGCGCTGTCGTGCCGACATCCGCAAACGGAACATTGGATTTGTGTTTCAGAGTTTTAACTTGATTGACGACCTCACCGTTTTCGAAAATGTAGCACTTCCGCTTATCTATATGGGGGTGAAATCGGGAACTCGGAAAAAGCAAGTCAACGAAGTATTGGATAAAATGCAAATGATGCATCGCCGCAACCACTTTCCCCAACAGCTCTCCGGAGGGCAGCAACAGCGCGCTGCGCTGGCACGCGCTGTGGTCAATAACCCCAAACTGATCCTTGCCGATGAACCAACCGGAAACTTAGATTCCCGCAATGGACGGGAGGTAATGCAATTGTTGACTGCCTTAAACGAGCAGGGAACCACCATTGTGATGGTAACCCATAGCGAGCATGATGCCGGCTATGCCTTTCGCACTGTGCGTATGCTTGACGGACAGATGTTGATGGAGAATATTTTGGAAGACCGTAAGACTGTAAGACCGTAAGATTATGCTGTATCATTTGAAAATGACTTTTCGCGCCCTTAGGCGCCACAGTTTGTATTCTGTGATCAATGTTTTAGGGCTCTCCCTAAGTATGGCGGTAGTGGGTTTTATTGCCTTGTGGATCTACGGCGCGTTTACTTTTGACGCCTATCATGCCCATGCTAAGGATACCTATTTGATTACCTGCTCAGTAAAACGCCCTAGCGGCGCCGAAGAGTATAGAGAGCGGGTTACTTATGGGCTTGAAGTTGCGCTTGGTCAAATTCCGGATATTCTCCACACGGCCTTGTTGAGCTCTTCCGACGGTTTTTATACCGCCGTGGTTCATGATCAGCCCTATTTTATCCTTAATCGGGTATTTGTAAATGCCGACTGGTTTACCGTATTTGATTATACACTGTTGGAAGGATCGTTAGAACGTTTCGGAATAGATCCGTTTGGGATTGTGCTAACTGACTCCGAAGCACGCCGTTTTTTTGGAGAAGAAAAGGCGGTGGGAGAAGTTCTTATTATTGAAGAACAAATATTTACAGTAGAGGCAGTCGTAAAAGATCCTCCGCTGAATTCGAGCTTTAGGTATTCCATTATGCTTCCCATTGAGGCTCAGGGAATATCCTCTCCCTATTGGAAGCAATACAAATATGATACCAACTACTTTGATGCCTGCTTTTTCATCTTATTGTCAAAAAGTGCTAATAAAGAACACATTAGTCAATCTATAGATCAATATTTTAAAGAAAATGAAAGGCCGGCAACCACTTATTTACTTCCCCTCAAAAACATTCATTTTGATCAGCGAATCAATCGATCCGATTTTGCCCGTGGAAGCTTAAAAACCATTTATTTGCTTACTGTTCTGGCGGTATTATTATTGGTGGTAGCCTGTCTTAATTATATAAACCTCACGACCGCCAGGACCCATACACGGGCTAAGGAAATGGACATTAAAAAAATACTTGGTGCCAAACCTTGGATCCTTTTTGGTCAGTTGATGAGCGAAGCATTGTGTACCCATTTTTTGGCTATGCTCAGCGCACTATTGTTCATCACGTTGCTGATCCCCTCTTTGGAGCCGGTATTTCAATTATCCCTGATCTATTTGCGATCACCGGTATTGTGGTTAATATTTGTTGCAGTTCTATGCATAACAACCTTATTAAGTGGTATTTATCCAGCCATGATGCTGGGCTCGCTCAGGCCATTAATCGCCATTCGTGGGAGGGCCGTTTCTGGCGTGAAATCGGGAACAGTTCGCAGGATATTAATCGTTTTTCAGTTTGTAGTCTCGGCGGGCCTTATTTTAGGGGTGTTGGTGTTGTCAGGACAGATGAACTATATCCGCAACAGTGATCCCGGATACGACCGGAGTGACGTAGCCGCATTTAGCCTTCCTTTAGACAGAGAATGGAGTAGATTACAAATAATCAATACTTTGCAAAATATAAAACAACAATTGCAGGCTTATCCCTCTGTTCAATGCGTTTCCCTTGCTTCTTCGTCATCTGTTGCCTATATTGGTTATGCAATCAATTCGGGAGCCGATTGGGATGGTTACGATGACAGCGATAACCGCTATAAAGATTTTAAAGTTAGAATCGGCAGTATCAATGTGGATGCCGATTATATGCAAACATATAATCTTACCATGGTAGATGGGCGTTGGTTTGACGAGGCCAACAGCGCCGACAGACGTAATGTGGTGCTTAACGAAACCGCCATTCGGGAGCTTAACATCAAAGAACCATATATCGGACAACGTTTTTCGGTGTGGGGAACGCAGGGTCAAATTATTGGTATTGTTAAAGATTTTCATTTTAACAGTATGCACCACAAAATTGGGCCGTTGGTACTCTCAAATGCAGAAGATGGAAATCGATATGTAGTATTCAAATCCCTGCCCGGCAAAATGCAGGCCTCTATAGAAGCGGGAAAACAGGTGTGGAACAGTTTCTTCCCCGATGTGCCCTTCGAAATTATCTATACAGAAGAAGTGTTTGATAATTTGTATGCAGACGACGCAAAAATGGCCAAAATGGTTTCTCTATTCGGTCTGTTGTCGGTATTGATTTCCTGTCTGGGGCTGTTGGGTTTGATCACCTTTATGGCCGAAACAAGAAACAAAGAGATTGGCATCCGTAAAGTAATGGGAGCAAGTGTAGCAAGTGTTGTAAAACTACTCTCAAAAGAGTTCCTTGTTTTAGTTGGTATGGCCATGCTCATTGCCTTTCCATTGGCGAGTTACTGGTTAGAGCGAATGTTGCAGCATTATGCCTACCGCATTCAAATCAGTTGGTGGATGTTTGTGTTGGCGGGAGTGATTACGCTGATCATAACCCTGTTCTCCGTGGGCTGGCAGGCGATCCGCGCTGCTACCGAAAATCCGGTAAAATCAATCCAAACAGAATGATTAACAACTAATAAATAAACCATGAAAACCAAAAAATTTGTACTGCTTGTTGCGGCCTTGTGTGCGCAGCACGCCTTGCCGGCGCAACAGGAAAAACTACCCGTAATTAAAGCCAACTCCAATCAGGCGGAGATTAAGACGAACGGGGTATTGCATTCTATCTGGACCATTGTTCCTGAACTGCATCCCGATGTTTGGACCACTCGGGAAAAAGAGGTAACTTTTTGTACCGATGTAGACTCCATCTCCTTTACTATTAACCCCAGAGTTAAAAAAGAGTACGATTTTATCGTCCTGCTCAACGAGAAAGATTCTGCATTTACCCGCATCCAATATCAACGGGAGTCGCTGGATCCTAAAGATTTGATAGCGCTTGATTTTTATGCCATTATTCCCGTCAATAAACCCCAAAATTTTACGACAAAAGGGTTTAACCGAGGTTTTAGAGCATCGCTTTCTTACCCCATACCCTTGGGCAGATCGTGTTATTCCGTAGGGATCGGTATGGGGGTTGGCGTTTATAATTACTATCCCTCTCTGTTGGACAGGGACGTAAGCTACAAAAAAAACAAGATGACTTTGAAATACATAGATATTCCGCTTACCATAAATTACCGCTGCAGTAAAGGGTTATACTATTCGATAGGGGCAAAAGTCGATTTTCTCGTGAATTCATACACCAAGTATAAAGGCGCCGATGTTGTTTTTGGATCCGATAAAGAATTAAAATTCAAAAAGTACCATATACCGGATCTCTCTCCTGTTGCCTTTGGCCCCCTGCTGCGGATTGGATGGAAAAAACTGTCCATTTTTGCAACCTATTCGATTACACCTGTGTTTAACAGTAATGCAGGCAGCAAACTGAATCCGGTATGCGTGGGATTGTCGCTTGCTTTCGCAGACTAAGTCGGGACGCTCTTTTTTCAGTCGTCAACATCGGCGGTTTGTCGGTCGGGATGGCCGCTGCCCTCCTCATTATGGCGTGGGTGTATAACCAGTGGAGCTACGATCGCTTTTTTGCCAAAGACAAATACCTGTACAAGTTGTGGTGTTACGATCAGGAGGAGGGGAATTTTGACGCTGTAAGTACGGAGATCGGTCCTGCTATATTGGACGAGGTTGCCGGAATCATCAACATCTCCCGCTACGGGGAGAGCGAAATCCCCTTTAGCTATAACACCGATCGAGAACTAAAGTTTTCCCTCGAAGGTCGCCACGCTGTGGCAGCCACAGTTGATACCTGTTTTTTGCGGATGTTTGGTTTTAAGTTGTTGCGTGGAGACCTTGCTACCGTTTTTGCCGACCCCTTCTCCATGGTGGTTACCCAAAGGATAGCGCAAAATATATTCGGTGATCAGGATCCCATGGGGCAGACGGTTCCTGTTTTTCAAGGCGCCATAAACCTCAAAATTACAGGAGTTTTGGCTGATTTGCCGCCAAACACGGCATTCCGGTTCGACCTGTTGGTACCCTATAAAACCTTTTCTCTGAGCAGCGGATGGTACGGAAGATCAAGGAATAACCTCACTTTTGTAGAATTAGCGCCTCATGTAGATGTAAAAGAGGTGGATGCATCGATTCGGGAGATCATAAGCAAACATACCGGAGGTCATTCCCGAACCCAAACTTACCTGCAGCACATATCGGAATGGCATCTGTACAGTGAATTCGACAGGGGTATTTCGGTGGGAGGACGCATCAAAACGTTGCGGATGTACGGATGGATTGCCCTGTTGATTATGACGATCGCCTGCATCAACTTTATGAACCTCACTACCGCCCAAAGCGCCAAACGGGCCAAAGAGGCGCAGCTCCTAAAAGTGATTGGATTAACAAGATTTAAGCTGATTATAAGTTCCTTAAGAGAATCAATGCTCCTTACCGTATTAGCCGGCTTACTCGCTTTACTTTGGGTATCGATGGCGCTGCCTCTTTTCCATGCAATCGTGGGGGAGCAATTCCATTTAGCCCTTGGTAAAGTTGGTTTTTGGATCGCCTGGGGGCTCTTTACGGGGTTAACGGGCCTGTTGGCAGGCAGTTATCCATCCCTCTGTTTTGGAGGAGGGCTCAGGTTGGTTTCTCTGCGCAAAATATTGATTGTAATGCAATTTTCCTTTGCTGTCATCCTAATCACCGCTACCACAGTCATACAGCGTCAGCTTCAGTACGCCCGGGAGCGAGAGGTTGGCTACAATCCGACACGCTTAATCAGTGTAGAAGTAAACGACCATTCGCGCCCAACCTGTGGGCAGGTGCGCCGCGAACTCTTAACAACAGGAGTAGCCGAATCGGTATCGATCAATTTTGGATCGATGGTCGGCAGCGAGAGCAGGGTTACGGCTTTTGAATATTTGCGGTGGAGGGGGATGGACCCGGAGAACGCTGTTGTTTTTGAACGCAACTATGCGATGCAGGATTGGGCCGCAACGGCAGGCTTACAACTCGTCAAAGGACGAGATATTGACATCGCCAACCATCCTGGCGACTCCACAGCCATGTTGCTCAACGAGACCGCTGTACGGGTTATGGGCCTGCATGATCCCATAGGCGAAGTGATCCTTGGCGGGGGGGGTATCGAGTACCGCGTAGTCGGGGTAATCGGGGATTTTGTCTTAGAGTCGCCCTACGATCCTGTTCGCCCCATGGTTATTGAAGGACCGGCACGAGGCGCCTTTAACCACCTGATTATTAAATTGAGCGCAGACGGGAGTTTTGCGGAGCGGATGGAGCAGGCCAACAAGATATTCGAGCGGTACAATAATGGAGAAACCATGAATTATAAGATTATAGAGGAGGTATATCAATATCGTTTTGATCCGGAAAAACGGATCGGTTCGTTAGTAGGCTGGTTTGCCGCCCTTGCCGTCTTTATCTCCTGTTTGGGGTTGTTTGGCCTGAGCGCCTATATGGCCGAAGATCGCCGCAAGGAGATTGGCATTCGTAAGGCGCATGGGGCAACGATTCTAAACATGGTATCCTTGCTTTCGGGGGAATTTTTGGGTTTGGTCTCCCTGTCGTTAGCGATTGGATTGCCCACAGCTTGGTGGGTTATGAACCGGTGGTTGTCGGGATATGCCTATCGGACACGCATTCCATGGTGGCTGTTGGTTGGAGTGGCCGCATTGACCCTAGGTATCGCCGTGGCAACGGTTAGTTTTCATGCGGTCAGGGCGGCTCGGGCCAATCCGATAAAATCGATAAAGGTTGAATAAGTTTGCTACGGTGCTCGTATATTGACTGCCATTTCTAATGGGTCAAGTTTTTTATTATTTTTGTCGGTCATTAAATAGACAGTGTGTACAAAAATCAACTTTGACTTCTATCATGCATCGGGCGATGCCTTGGTTTTTTTGCATGGAAACGGCGAAGACAAGCGCATCTTTGATCCGCAAATTAAGTATTTTTTAAACGATTATAAAATTATTGCGATAGACACGAGGGGACACGGACAATCTGCCCGCGGAACAAAGCCGTTTACTTTTGATACTTTTGCAAACGACCTTTTTGCCGTGTTGGATGAGTTGCATATAGACAGGGCGCACCTGATCGGCTTTAGCGACGGAGCGATTACGGCCTTATATGCAGCCTTGATCCATCCCGAACGCATCCTTTCTATGGTTTTGATGGGCGCCAATTACAATACCCGTGGATTGAAATGGATGCCATACGTGTACATTCGTTTGGTATATGCGTGGTTATGGGTCGCTTCGTTGTGTGCGCCATCCAAACGCAAACAAAAAGAAGTTTGGGGATTGATGGTGCATCAACCCAACTTGACCTTAGAAGAGATCGGGCGGATTCGCGTACCGACTTTAGTGGTGACGGGCCAAAAAGATATGGTGCGTCAGCGTCAGAACGACGAGATCAGTCGGGCGATTACGGGCGCTCAACGATTGGTGATTCCGGGCGGCGATCATTTTTGGATCTTCAAGCGCCCTGATTTACTCAACCGCATCATCAGCGATTTTTTGAACGGAGGATAGTTATGTATGTTCAACTCTTTTGGTCTTTTTTTAAAATCGGCGCCTTTACCTTGGGCGGAGGGTATGCCATGATCCCCCTCTTTCAAAAGGAGGTAGTAGACAAAAAGAGGTGGTTGAAAGAGGAAGAATTTCTCGAAATGCTGGCTATTGCGCAATCCTCGCCCGGCCCGATTGCTTTAAATACGGCTATTTTTGTGGGGTACAAGACCAAAGGGGTAATGGGCAGTATTTGGGCGGGTTTGGGTATGGCCCTGCCTTCTTTTACGGCTATTTTGTTGATTGTCTATTTTTTTACCGATTATAAAGAGCAGCCCGGCGTAGAAAGGGTCTTTAAAGGCATCCGTCCGGCGGTGGTTGCCTTGATTGTGGCTCCCTTGTGGAAGATGAGCCGAACGGCGGGCATATCATGGCGCACTTTGTGGGTACCGATTGGGGTCGTTTTACTGATTGCGTTAGCGGGTATTTCTCCGGTTTATATTATATTGGGTACGCTTTTGACGGCGATACTGTCGGTTATTTTTGGAGGGGTAAAACGATGATTTACTGGCAACTCTTTGTTACTTTTTTAAAGGTTGGCGCTTTGGGGTTTGGCGGCGGGTATGCCATGCTCTCGTTGATTCAGTATGAGGTGGTAGAGCGGCATCAGTGGATCAGCGCGGCGGGTTTTACCGACATCGTAGCCATATCCCAGACTACCCCCGGCCCGATTGCCTTTAATACGGCTACCTATATTGGCTATACTGCCGCCGGCAACGCTTGGGGATCATTACTGGCCACGGTGGCGGTGTGCATCCCCGCATTTATCATCATGCTTACCATCTGTCGCTTTTTCTTTATGTTTAAAGATAATCCCTATATGCGGCGTATGTTGGATTTTATTAAACCGGTGGCCATTGGGTTGATTGGGGCGGCCGCGGTAATGCTCATGAACCGGCAAAATTTTACCGATTATAACAGTTTCCTTATTTTTGGCCTCGTGTTAACGGCGCAACTTTTCTTCAAAAAAGTGAGTCCGATTATGTTGATTATTTTGGCGGGGGTGGCGGGGTATTTTTTGTATTGATGAGTAACCATTTCCAAATTGGAATGACCTCAATTTTTTTGCCGTTTTCTATCCACGATGATGCTTGATTAAAGGTAATTATTTCGAGTCTGTCTATCCGGTAAACGTCCGATAATTTTAACAGAGCAGAAACTTCCCGTTGTCGGGTTGCGTGGTTTGCCATACTGTACGAAACCTGTATGGCTCTGTGTTCATTTGGGATAAAAAAATCAACTTCTACATTTTTATGGTAGAAAAACAACCCATCGCCGTACTTTTTTTTCAAATCAATGGCGACAAGGTTTTCTATCAATTTAGTTTCGGGGTCAATCAAAAAATTGTTTAACAGTCCGTTGTCAAAGAAATACCGTTTCTTAATCGTTTCCTTATCACTCAACTTGTCCGAATAGTTGGAAATACCAAACACCAAACAGGCATCGGTTAAATAGTGAAGGTAATCGGTTAGCGTGTTTCGCGAAATGGTGGTACCGGTACTGTCCACAATATTTTTGATCCGCGACAGGGACGAGGGTTGCATGACGCTTTCTGCAAGTTTTTTAACAAGTACGCGAATTGCGTTTTCGTTTCGGATTTCGTTCCGGGAAATAATATCGCCTAAAAGTATTTTTTGATATAATGAGTTGAGCCATCCTCGTTTATCAGTCATTGCAAAAATTTCCGCAAAACCTCCGTAATAAAAATAACTGTGAAACAACTTGAATACCTTTGTTTCGGTATTGGTATATTCCCAATTTTTGTTCAATACAATGCCGTGATATTGCAGGTATTCGCAAAAAGAAAATGGAAAAACTTCGTACGCAACATATCTCCCGCCAAGCGTAGTATATATGTCTTTACTAAGCATTTGGGCATTACTCCCCGTAATAAATACTCGATATTTTGCATCGGAGAGGCGGCGGGCAAACTTCTCCCATCCGTAAATATTTTGAATCTCATCAAGAAAAATAAACGGTTTTGCGTCAAACATTTCTTTGTAAGCGTCCAACAGCAAACCCAATTCTTCAGCTTTGATAGAGGCAATCCGTTCATCCTCAAAATTGATATAGAGCACTTCCTTGATAGAAATCTGTTTTGAGCAAACCAAATCCTGAATATGTTGATACATCAGGTATGATTTTCCTGCACGGCGCAACCCCACAAATACGTAATTTGCCGTTGACTCTAACTTAATGGGACGTTTCACGAGCCGTGTAGATGCAATTTCTTCCTGTTTTTCAATAATTAAGCGTTTAATAATTTCTTTGTCCATCTCTTGAGTCTTTGTGTAATTGACGACAAAGATAAAGATTATTGTTCAATATACCACGCGATAATTTTAATTTATTGTTCAATATATTAATCAATATTTGCTTTCTCCCGTTACAACGCAATCTCCACCCCCCTGTAAAAGTCTAAAATCTTAACCCGAAAGATAAAGTCGTATTTGGCCTGTACCTGTTCTGATCGACTCAAAAAGAGTTTGGTTTGGGCTTCGCTGTATTCGTAGGCCGATATCATCTGAAGTTGATAGCGCTCGTTGGCATAGTTAAAGGCCTCCAAACTGGCTTGACAGGCTGTTTCGGTGGCGGCGTACCGAGATTGAGCGGCTAAAGCGCTGCGGTAGGCCTGCTGAATTTCTTTGTGCAGGGTGATTTTGGCGTTGTCTAATTCCAGCGCCCGATTATTCCGGTTTAGTTGGGCGCTGCGCAGTTGGTTGCGGCTTTGAAAACGGCTAAAGATGGGAATGCTGATATTGAGGCCGATGGCTTCCCGCTGGTTGTTGGACAACTGGGACGAAAAGGAGGGCTGTTCGCCTTCAATGCCAAACAAATAATTAAATCCGTTGTTGTACGATACGCCCAAGTTTACAGAAGGGAGAAAATTGGATTTGGCCATCTGAATGCCCACTTCGCTGTTTTGCAGTCTATAGCCGGCTTCTTTAATCAGCGGCTTCTGCGCTAAGGCCGCCTCATATACCAATTCCGGATTTTGGATAATGGCGATCTCTACAAATGCAATATGTTCCGGCTCCAAAATGTCGAATGAGGCCTCATCGGGCAGGTTAAGGAGTTGGGCTAAGTTGAGCAAAGATTGGGCAAGGTCGTTTTGGGCATTCGTTTGGGATAGGTCTTCCCGCGCCAATTGGGCTTTGATGTCGTAGACTTGAGACAGGGGCGCTTTTCCCTCTTCTGCCATGACGATGGTGCGTTCTACCTGTTTGGCCGTCAGGGCGCGTTGCTCCTGACTCACTTTAAGGAGTTCTTTTTTAAAGAGTACCTCCAAATAGAAGGCCGCCACATTAAGCGACAGATTTTCTTTGGCCCGGTTAAGTCCTTCTACGGCAGCCTTGAGATTTAGTTCGCTGCTCTTGATTTCATTTGAAATACGCATACCGTTGTATACCGGAATTGAAGAATAGAGCGAAAAATTGGTTCCGGTAGATTTGTTTTGCTCGTAAATACCGGTAGCCATAGAGGGAGAGCGGCCAAAATTGATGCTCTGTCCGGCGCCTGCGCTTAAATCGGGAAGACGCCTGTTGCGGCTTGTATTGAGTTCGATTTCCGAATTTTCTACATTTAGCGCCTGTTGCTGAATCTCGATATTGTGCGCTACGGCGTACTCCATACATTGGGCCAACGTCCATTTTTGTTGGGATTGAGCGCTGATACAGATGCCGAGCGCCAAGATGATAAGGGAAAAACGAATGTTCATGACTTAGATTTTTTGGTTGCCGCGGATGTTCATTCCTTTGGTAATTCCCTCTTTTACTTCTATATGGATGCCGTCCGAAATACCGGTGTGGATCTGTGTTTTATCAAACACTTTTACCTTGGATAGCGTGTCGGTACATACATACACAAAAGTAGAGTCGCCGCTAAAAGAGAGGGTGCTTTCGGGGACGCGGAGTACGCTGTCGGCTTTCGCTACCACAATCTCGGCATTGGCGCTGTAGCCGGCGCGCACCGTTACGGAGTCGGGAATGGTGGCGGCAGCCTTGATTTCAAAGAGGATGGCGCCGTTTTCTTCTACCCCTTTTGGAGAGATGTATTCGAGCAGGGCGTCAAATTTTTGGTTGTTGATGGCGCCCACCACCAATTTAATGGGCATGCCGGTATGCACCCTGTCCACTTCGGTTTCGTCTATTTTCCCAATAAAAATCATATCATTCATATTGGCCACCGAAGCAATGGTGGTGCCGTCGTTAAAGGTATTGGATTGAATGACAGAATTTCCCACCTTAACAG
>Ga0082212_10006694_pt1 | contig 15412 bp, 12 predicted proteins | sample TergutNt197P3_FD_71548 | JGI IMG/M metagenome (GOLD analysis project Ga0082212, IMG submission 71548) | Neocapritermes taracua P3 segment gut microbial communities from Petit-Saut dam, French Guiana - Nt197 P3 | ecosystem: Host-associated > Arthropoda: Insects > Digestive system > Gut ...
ATTTTGTTTTATCGGTGACATAAGTGGGTGCAAAGTTGTTTTCTAAATCTACACCTATTTCATTCTTTGGCAAATCACGCACATGTCCCATAGAAGCTTTTACAGTGAATTTGTTGTCCAGGTATTTGCCTATTGTTTTCGCTTTTGCAGGCGATTCTACTATAATCAGTGGTTTTCCCATATTCTCCTCTTTGTAGCAGTCAACCCAATGATATCAGGGTATCGAGTGCAACCTGTGTAGATTGTTTACAGTTTATTAGCTTAAAATCGTAGTTTTTTTCGATAGTAAATCGGGGTTTTTCGAGTAGATTTCGAGTGTGGTATATATAGCGTGATCTTTGTATTCACCCACACTCATCATTTCTATTAGCTGTGGTAGTATCAGATCGTCTATCGGCACCTCTATTCTGCCACGAAACATCACAGCTATGGACATAAATCGTTCAAAAAAATCTATCTCAACTTCTCCAGACCTCACCCAAAATAGCAACAGATCAAAGGACTGTCTGCATATAACTTCTCTTTCTTCAAAGCTTTGCTGACGTAAATAATTTGAGCAGTCATTTTGTGGTGTAGGAGTGATCATTTGTATAGTCCTGTCTGAAAAAAAGTCGTCGCTAAGTATTCTTTGTATTTCCAAAAAATTCTTTGTTAAATCTATACTTATTTCTTTTTTCATAGCTGCTTCTTACAATGCCATCAGTTCTCTTTTCATCTTCGTGGGCAGCTTTTCCATAGCATAACGAAATGCTACGCGAGGCATCTTGCTGCGGTTCTCTTTTAGATATTCATACACTAAAGTCGGCTCTTTTTCTCCGTAAACCTTTAGCATCCAGCCGTAGCCTTTTTGCACCAGATCATGTTCATCATTCATCAGCAGATTCGCTATACCAAAGGGATTGATGCCTGCGTATTTATTCATCCTGATCAGGGGTATCAAGATCACAGCCGTTGCTCTTCGCACAGCAAATTCGTGATTTTTCGCCCATTTTACTACTTTGTCGGTCAGCTTTTTGTCTTTCTTTATTAGCTCAGAAAAGGCATGAGTGCAAAAATCATCACAGTCGTTCCAATCTCTGATATATTTCAAAAGCCAATTTTCAAATATATCAAATGTCTTGTCATTATACTGTTTACGCACCCGGTAGGCAAAGTCATAAGCTATCACATTTAGGCAATAATCTTTTTCTTTTAGTAGTGTCTCGCATATAGAAAGGACATTCTCTATGCCTTTGTCTTCGAGACCTTGAAAAGCTTTGGCAGAAAGTCTCCTGATATCTTGTAATTTCGGGTGACCCGCACTCGGTGTTCTTCCTATCTTTTTTAGACTATCTTGTAGTTTATTCACTATATCCATCTTCACTCCTACGGTATATTTTTTAGGTGAAGTCACTCTAAAATACGCAGGTTTTTTGTCAAGCATATTATTTTTTCTACCCCTCTACCGCTAGGCAGAGCTTGCAAAAGTCATTTTTTAGATTTAGAAAAAAAAACATCGCATTCAGACCCTTTCGGACGATTTCACTTGACAAAAAAGAGCTTATCAAAAAAGAATACACAGCAAAAAGGAGTTTTTATGTGGGTTTTATATGCTTTATTGGCAGCTGTTTTTGCTGCTCTGACAGGGATTTTAGCGAAGCTTGGCTTGAGGGAAGTAAATCCGAACCTCGCTACTGCCATACGCACAGTAGTTATCTTAGTCATGGCATGGCTGATAGTGTTTGTGACAGGTCGTCAGACGGAGATAGCGGGTATTTCGCAAAAGGGGTGGATATATTTAGTCTTGTCGGGGTTAGCTACCGGTCTATCTTGGTTGTTTTACTTTTATGCTCTGGAGATAGGTGATGCCAGCAAGGTCATACCTGTGGACAAATTTAGTGTGGTGATAGCTATCGTGCTGGCGTTTACAGTGCTGGGCGAACCTTTGACAGCCAAGACGGTCATCGGCGGGCTGCTAATCTCAGCAGGGACTTTTGCTTTGATTTTGTGACTTTTTTTCAGAATCATAAAATTATGCTTGACAAAAAACCCCCATTTTAGAAAATTGACGCTTGATATAGTTCGCTATGTCAAAATGTGATTTATGCGGTCCTGTAACTCAGCGGTAGAGTACCTGCCTTTTAAGCAGGGAGTCGATGATTCGAATTCATCCAGGATCACCATTCTTTTGGCAGTGAGACCCCATCGTCTAGCGGTTAGGACTCAAGATTTTCATTCTTGCAACCGGGGTTCGATTCCCCGTGGGGTCGCCAAATCATCATCGCCTGCGATATTTATATCTTTTGCTATATGACTCATTCGTCTAGCGGTTAGGACACCGGATTCTCAGTCCGGGAACAGGGGTTCGATTCCCCTATGGGTTACCACTTTATTACCTTCCTCACATCATTTTTCGCCGGGATTGTTGACTCTGCTACGACTGTCTTACAAAACATAAAACTTGACTAAAAAGCCGTGTTTTTTTTTATGGAAAAAGAGAGTAAAATATATGGAATATATGCCACGAGACACAGAAGTTAAATTCCTGAAAGGAGTAGGAGATTTTCGTGCGAAGCTTTTTGAAAATATGGGTATTTTAGCGGTGAATGACCTGCTGGAATACTTCCCGCGAGATTATCTACTGCACCAGACCGACGCTCAGATTCGGCATCTAAAAGTCGGGCAATTCGTTTCTATGAAATTGCAGGTTTACAATGTGCAAGAAGTGACCACAAAAAGCGGTAAAAAGCAACTAAAAGCCATCGTAACAGACCGCGAACATCGCCAGCTGGAATGTATGTGGTTTCGGTATGGAAAGTGGGTAACCAAGCTTCTGTCACCGGGAAACACGATACGCGTAACCGGGCATGTGTCGGAATACAATGGTAATCTGCAGCTGGCACATCCGCAGATAGAGGAAGAGAAAGAGGAGCTAAACCACGATTTTTGGGCTGATAGAAGCGTGTTGCCACTATATGCCCTAACCACTGGATTGACACAGAATATAGTTCGGAACGCTGTTTATGCAGCTTTTGCGCTGTTTCACCAAAACATAGACGAGACCTTGCCCGCAGATATTATAGAAAAATATCATTTTTTAGACAGGAAAACTGCTCTACAGAAAATGCACTTTACCTTGCAACCTGAATATATTCAACGTGTAAAAGCCCGATTCGTGTATGAAGAGTTCTTTTATCTGCAGATCATGATAGCTCGAAATACCCGTGATAAAGCCGATGTAATCAAGCAAAAACGGCATTTTTATTCTCACCAAAATCAGCTAGTGGAAACCCTAAAACAGAAGCTCCCCTTTACCCTGACAAATGCCCAAAAAAAAGTGATAAATGAGATTTATACTGATATGGTTTCTGAAAAGCCCATGAGTAGGCTACTGCAAGGTGATGTGGGAGCAGGGAAAACTATAGTAACCCTCTTTGCGATATTTTTAGCTATCGAAAACGGATATCAAACTGCTCTGATAGCACCCACAGAGATATTAGCAGAACAGCATTTTCACACTATATCGCAGCTAACCAAAGATATCGAAGGCGTCAATATCTGCCTGATAAAAGGTGGTGTCTCGAAGCAGAAAAAAGCCGATAAACAGGCTATCGCAGAGGGTAATATAAATATAGCTATCGGTACTCACGCCCTTTTCCAAAAGGATGTGGTGTTTGCGAGGCTTAGCCTGATAGTAATAGACGAACAGCATAGATTTGGCGTGGCACAACGCTCACAGCTCTCCACCAGGCACGGCTTCCCGGATTTGCTTTATCTTTCGGCAACCCCCATACCCCGTTCGCTCGCTATGACTGTGTTTGGAGATATGACCATCAGCTCCATAAATGAGCTGCCGCCCACCCGTAAACCTGTCAAAACTCAGCTAGTATACGGCAATCAAAAAAGTAAGATTTACACTCACCTGAGGGAAGAGCTCGAAAAGGGTAGGCAGATTTATTTCGTTTGTCCGCTGATAGAAGAGTCTGAAAAGATAGAGCTACAAGACGCAGAATCACTATATAAAGAGATACAAGAGACACTATTCCCGAGCTTTCCTTCGGCTATACTGCATGGACAGATGAAGGCAAAAGAAAAAGACGAGATCATGGCTTCATTCGTGTCGGGTCAGACCAAAATTCTGGTCTCAACCACTGTGATAGAAGTCGGCATAGACGTGCCAAATGCCTCAGTGATGGTGATAGAACACGCCGAAAGGTTTGGGCTGGCACAGCTACATCAGCTACGTGGCAGGGTGGGACGCGGTGCCGACCAAGCCTACTGCTACTTGATAGCTTATGCGATGAGTGAGATAGGTAAGGAAAGGCTACGCACTATGACCACTACCAATGACGGCTTTATCATAGCTGAAAAAGACCTGGAGCTGCGGGGACCGGGGGATATGTTTGGCACAGCACAATCAGGGCTTCCAGAGTTTAAATTTGCAAACTTGATAACCGATCAAGGATGGCTAAACACAGCCCGACAAGACGCTTTTTTGCTGATAGAAGACGACCCAGAGCTGGCTAAACCCGAAAACGATTTTACCAAAAAATATTACGACAGCTATGTGCTAAAAAAAGAAGCTATCGTGAAGTTTTGAACATCGTTCCGACATATCCGTCCGAAGGGCACAATATTTTTTCCCCGCTCCTATGGAGAGGGGTGGACTATAAATAGTGACAAGTTACAAAGGACAAATTACAACTCATTGGTATTTAGTCATTTGTAATTACCAACGAAGTTGGTGGACGGGGTGGTTAAAGTAGATGTGAATGATGTGTCTGCTTCGCAGAATGTGAAGGATGTTTTTAACCACCCCGTCCGCTGGCGCGTCCACCCCTCCAAAATTGGAGGGGAATAACACATCGTCCGCAACCCTATCAACTTTCAACGACGCGAAGCGTCCTCAACTGCACGAAGTGCTTTCATCCGTGCGGAGCATACCACATTTCTAATTTCTAATTTTTAAAAAACCCTTTTATCTTATCTACTATACTATTTCCTATATTCAAGTCTCTTTTGCTGTCAAATACTTTGAACTGCTCTAATATCTTTATCTCTTCGGCTGATAGGTTCGTGGGCGTAACGACCTTTATCTGCACATAAAAATCTCCTACCAATGCCGACTGAACTACTGGCAGTCCTTGTCCGCTGATCTTAAACATCTTGCCTGACTGCGTTCCAGCAGGTATTTTCAGCTTTATTTTTTTAGTGATAGTGGGGACTAACACCTCGTCTCCGAGTGCTGCTTGGGTAAAAGTGATGGGGTATTCACAAAAGAGGTTTGCTCCATCGCGCTTTAAGAAGTCATCTTCTTTTTCGCGGATTTCCACCAATATATCACCGGGCACGCCACCGCGAGGAGCAGCGTTTCCTTTCCCTTTTTCGCGGACATATTGCCCTTCCGCTACTCCTTTTGGGATATTTATATCCACGCTTTTAGATTGTGAGACCCTGCCTTCGCCGTTGCAAGCTGTGCACTTATTTTTAACGATAGTCCCTTCACCACGACAGCTGGGACAGGTGCTGACAGTCTGCATATTTCCGAATATAGACTGCCGAACCACTCGCACCTGACCGTGTCCACCGCACTGGGTGCATTTTGTGGTGATACCGTCCTTCGAGCCAGAGCCATTGCAAGTGGTGCAAGCGTCTTTGACATTTATCTTGATAGTCTTGGTTACACCTTCGTAGATTTCTTTTAAATTCAACGACAGCTCTATTCGCAGGTCTTCTCCGCGTGGCTGACCGCCGCCTCCACCACTGCGAAAGCTACCACCACCGCCGAAAAACTGAGAAAATATAGACTCAAAACCACCGAATATATCGCTAAAATCACCTTGGTGGGTGAAGTCTTCCCAGCGGAAACCTCCGCTACCAAAAGCCCCTTCCATACCAGCATGCCCGTATTGGTCATATCGCGCCCGCTTATCTTTGTCGCTTAGGACTTCGTAGGCTTCGCAAGCCTCTTTGAACTTCTCTTCGGCGTCTTTGTTGTCTTTGTTCTTGTCGGGGTGATACATCATAGCCAGCTTGCGATAAGCCTTCTTGATAGCATCGTCATCGGCGTTTTTCTCTATGCCGAGCACCTCATAATAATCTCTTTTTGCCATTTTATTCCTCTTTTTTCTTTATTTTTTGTAAAAAAGTTTTCACACCATATTTTAGATAAATTATCTTTATGGCGTTAAAAACTCCGATTATAGTCATAAATTTATATATATTGCTCTTGAAACCGGGGTTTATCGGGTATTTTAGAGCGTCTTTTGAAAAGTTTTTCAAAATATTTCTGTAAAGTAAATGATAGTGTTTGTTCCGATATTTTGCATTCACCGAAAGTAGCAAGGACAGTAGTTTGTGGGAGTTGTAAGGGGTAAAAGAGTCGATACCTATCGCAAAATCGGCTGTGAGTGCCTTTGCGAACCAGATGCCCTTGCTGTCCTCCCAATTGAACATATCCGCTGTGTTGTAGCCCATAAACTCACAGTGTTTATAAGCATCTGCCAGCCAGTAACTGTATAAAAGGTTCGGTGCACGATAGCCGGTGTATCCGCGAATACTCGTCAAAATTTCTGGTGTGATTCTATGCCTTATAGCATATTGGTTTTTTGCTATTTCGCTGATATTTCCATTTATATACAGATGGTCAGGGCGAAATTTAACCCGCTTGGGTATGTCTAAAGGGAAGTCCACGCTACCGGTCATATCTTCATACTCATCGAGACTTTCGATAACCTCAAAAGACTTGCCATACTGCTTTGACAGTAGAGTTGGGATAACTATATCCGGGTGTTTGCTGGTCATTTTTTTGTTTTTATAGACGAAATATTTGCTGTCTGTGTGCAGGCTCGCCATAAATAAAAGTCGGCTGTCATACCCGCTCGTGAGTGCTAAAAAAAGCTTTTTGCGTAGGCTAGCAGCTGTGATAAAGCCACGTAACATATCGCAGATTTGAGGCACTACATCGCTCATCTTGTGAGGTGTAAGCGGCACTGCAGGAAAATATCGGCATATTTGCTTGCGATTTATATCTGCATAATTATTTGGTAACAGGTGTTTTATGTTTTGAAAATGGGTAGTATTGCCTATAAATAACCTTTCTTTTGTGAATAATTTTGAGCCGTAAAAATCTATCAAATCCTTGTTTGTATGCGTGATGGGGTCTATAAACTCGCACAATAGCTTCGGCTGTGAACCGAATGCCTGAAAGTCTGCATCATAATAAATCTCCCGCGAAGAAGTGGCGTCGCCACAGATAATAAACTCCTCAGAGTCTCTATAAATCAAGATAAAATGCCCTGAGTAGTCTTCCATTTTCCGTAAGATACTTCTGTAGTCTGGGTAAGATAGTAGCACCTCAGCTATCTGTTGATTCGTGTTTTCAGGCGTTTGATAGTCATAGATAGAACCGAGTAGAGCCAGCTTTCGGTCGTTTTTCTCTACCACTGTGATATAGAGCTCCGAATGCACAAAAAGAGAGTAGCTACCAAACGCTATCTCCTGCATACTTGTGACCTTATTCGGCACATTTGTCAGCACAAACTGCTGACGATATTTTTCCAAATCTTTTATATTTTTCTCCTTGTGTTATTCCCCTCCAAATTTGGAGGGGTGTCAACTTGTTGACGGGGTGGTTTGAGGGTATTCATCCTTGCGAAGCACACCAACAATTCCCCTCCAAACTTGGAGGGGTGTCAACTTGTTGACGGGGTGGTTATATGATATCTATCTGTTCGAAGGACACCAAGTATTTCTAATTTAGCTTAACCACCCCGTCCGCTAGCGCGTCCTCCCCTCCAAGTTTGGAGGGGAATTTACGCACCGTCCACAGTACCTCAACGAGCGTAGCTCCTCAACGCACGCTTGCGTGCCTCAACTGCACGAAGTGCTCCCATCCGTCCGCAGGACGCCACATTTATAATTTATAATTTATAATTTATTTTTTATCCTCATCGACCACTTCGAAGTCTGCGTCTATCGGACCATCATTCTTTGGGGCTTCTCCACCGGGCTGAGCACCAAATCCACCCAGATCTTCTGGGTTTATGTTTGGTCCAGCACCGCCAGCTGCTTGCTGTTCTTGCATATTTTTGTAGATAATCTCGCCAAGCTTTTGTGCTTTGGTGGAAAGTGTCTTGATAGCCTCTTCGTATTCACTGGCAACTTTGCAAGATTCCAGCTTTTCTTTGGCTTCTTTGATAGCCTCTTCCACTTCCTTCTTTTCGTCTTCAGTTAGCTTGTCGCCGTATTCTGTTAGGCTTTTTTCGGTGTTAAAGATAAAGTTATCCAGTTCATTTTTCTTTTCTATCAGTTCTTTTTTCAGCTTGTCTTCGGCTGCGTGCAGCTCTGCTTCTTTCACCATTCTGTTTATCTCATCTTCGGAGATAGAGCCTGGTCTTTCTATCCTGATAGACTGCTCTTTGCCTGTGCCTTTGTCTTTTGCGCTGACATGCATGATACCATTTGCGTCTATATCAAATGTAACTTCTATCTGTGGCACGCCTCTAGGAGCGGGTGGAATACCGACTAGATCGAAGTTTCCCAGCACCTTGTTGTCGTCTGCCATCTGCCTTTCCCCTTGTAGCACGCGGATAGTCACAGCGGGTTGATTGTCGGCAGCGGTCGAGAACACTTGCGATTTTTTGGTCGGGATAGTGGTGTTCCTATCTATGATAGGTGTCCGCACGCCACCGAGGGTCTCCAGCCCAAGCGTAAGCGGGGTCACATCAAGCAACAAAATATCTTGTACAGCCTCGTCACCGCCTAATATACCGCCTTGCACAGCAGCACCTACGGCTACTACTTCATCAGGGTTCATGCTCAGGTTTGCCTTTTTTCCAAAGAATTTTTCGACAGCTTCTTGCACAGCAGGGATACGTGTGCTACCGCCAACCAGCAGTATCTCATTTATCTCGTTTGCCTTTAACTTCGCGTCTGTCAAAGCCTTTTTGCAAGGCTCTATGCTCCGCTTTACTAGATGATCTGTCAAGCGGTTAAAATCAGCTAATGTTAGGTCATAATTCAAATGCTTTGGACCAGATGCATTGGCAGTGATAAAAGGCAGATTTATATTTGTGGTTTGAGTTCCACTCAGCTCTATTTTTGCCTTTTCAGCTGCTTCTTTTAGCCTTTGCATAGCTTGTGAATCTTTGCTGAGGTCTATCTGTTCATCTTTTTTAAACTTGTCTATCAGCCAATCCATCACCACTTTGTCGAAGTCATCGCCGCCGAGGTGAGTGTCGCCATTGGTCGAAAGCACTTCCACCACGCCGTCTGCCACTTCTAATATAGATATGTCAAAAGTTCCGCCGCCGAGGTCATAAACAGCTACCTTTTCTGCTTTTGCTTTCTTGTTTTGTAGTCCATAAGCTAGAGCTGCTGCGGTCGGTTCGTTGATGATTCTTTTTACTTCGAGACCTGCTATCTTGCCTGCGTCTTTGGTTGACTGGCGTTGAGAGTCATTAAAGTAAGCAGGCACAGTGATGACGGCTTCTGTGATGGTCGTCCCGAGATAAGCTTCTGCTGTTTCCTTCATTTTTTTCAATATCATAGCTGATATTTCTTGGGGTGTAAAGTCTTTGTTTTCGGCATCTATATGCACCAGAACTTCGCCATTTGGGGCTGCTTTTACTTGATAGCCCACTATGCTGGTCTCTTCCCCCACTTCATTGATATTGCGTCCGATAAATCTTTTTATCGAATACACTGTGTTTTTGTGATTTGTGATGAGCTGCCGCTTTGCGACTTGCCCGACCAATCTTTCACCCTTTGCAAAACCGATAACCGAAGGAGTGGTGCGTGCTCCTTCTGCATTTTGTATCACTATCGGTTTGCCACCTTCCATTACAGACACACACGAATTAGTGGTGCCTAAGTCGATTCCTATAATCTTTCCCATTATAGTTTCCTCCATTTATTTTTTTTATTTAATTTTACTTTTCCCCGCTCCTTCGGAGAGGGGTGGCAACGCTTGCGTTGACGGGGTGTGGGATTACACATCCGTCCGCAGGACACCACCATTTCTAATTTATAATTTTTATTAACCACACCGTCCGCTGGCGCGTCCACCCCTCCAAATTGGAGGGGAATTGCACATCGTCCGTAACCAACCTTAATGGAGAGCGGGACGCTCTCCGCTACAAGCATCGTTCCCTACGAAAACTTAACCGCCCCGTCCGCTCGCGCGTCCACCCCTCCAGATTGGAGGGGAATTAACATCCGTGCGCAGGACACCTCATTTCTAATTTCTAATATCTAATTTAATCTATTTCCGTCTCTGGCTTTTCACCGTTGCTAACAGCTACTCGGCTAGGGCGAATCACTTTTTCGCCTATCATATAGCCGTTTTGGATAACCGCAACTATCTTGTTTTCAGGCAAATCCGAAGGCGTGTGGGCTAGGGCTTCGTGGAAATTTGGGTCAAACTCTTTTCCGCTGGCGTCTAACTTTATCACATCATTCTTTTTTAAAATGCCTTCTAACTGCTGAAATATCATATTGACACCTTTTGTAAAAGGTTCTATCGTTTTAGCGGTAACCTTAGTGGAAAGTGCTCTTTCAAAATTGTCGAGAACCTCACAAATATCCAGTATTATCTTTTCATTCGCATACTTTAGCCAGTCTTGCTTTTCTTTGAAAGAATTCTTGCGGTAGTTCTCAAATTCGGCAAGGGTTCGTAGCCATTTGTCCTTAAATTCAGCTATCTCTATCTCTGCCTGTTCCAAAGTCTTTTCTACTATATCAGGGTTTACATTTGTTTCGTCAGTCTCGACCTTTTTTGTCTTTTTCTCTTTCATTTTATATTTTCCTTTTGATTGTTTTATTTTTCATATCTAACCACAGCGCCTTGTTTTGTGGTCTCGGTGATAGTCCTTGCAATGTCCCGCACCTTGGGTATCAGCACTTTGTAATCCATACGGGCAGGTCCTATCACGCCTAAATAACCGGGTATGCCAAATATCTCATACCTGGCGTAAATGAGGGCAAAATCAGACCATTCGGGGTTTCCAAACTCCTCACCCATCACCACTTTCCAGTCAGCTGTGCCGATATTCTTTTGCATTATGTTCACCAGCATATCTTGTCTCTGCATCAGGTTCAAAAAAAGTATGATCAGGTCTTTGGCGTCAAATTCTGGTTGCTCTAAAAACTCTATATTGCTGTCGAAATGGATATAATAATTATTCATCTCTATCAAGGCATGATAAAACTCTTTGAAAAACAGCGACAGGAGCTTGTTGTCGGTGGTCCATTTTCCTGAAATCTCATCGATATATTTGTCTTGAATATCAAAGATTCTCATGCCTGCCAGCTCGTCATTTAGGTATCGCACAGCCACCTTCAGCTGTTGCTCTGATATCTCAAAATCAGGCTTTATCACCACAGTTTTGTCGAGCCCGGAGCTTAGACTAACCACAAAAAGCAATTTTGAACCACCTATCTTGAACACATCCAGCTTCTGCATAGTGTCGCAAGCTATCTCTGGTTCTGCCACGAAGGTCAGCATATCGGTCTCTTTTGCCAGCAACTGCTTTATATAGTGTAGCACCAATGTAATATCGCGGTAATTGTTCACCAAAATACCTTTTAAAAAATCTATCTTGTCATACTGTGCACCTGCTATCTCATCGGAAACTAAATCTATATAGTGTCGATACCCTGCTAAAGTGGGTATCCTGGCAGCCGATGTGTAAGGCTGATAAATAAATCCTTTTTGCTCAAGCTTCATCAGCTCATTGCGAATCGTAGCACTGCTAACCTTACTCGTCTTCTTCTCACAGATTGCCTTTGATGACACCGGAACTCGCGTCTTGATATACTCTTCTATCAAGTCTATCAACGCCAAATTCTCCCTTTTTAAATCGCTTTTCATATTTTTTAGCACTCCCTTTCTGATACTGCTATTTCTTAGCTTTTACTTATATAACAAGATTTTTAGCAAAGTGTTACATAGTTTGCTAAAAAATTTTTATTTTTTTTTGAGAAGGTGTGTAACTGATTGTTGGGCAATATGATAGAAATTGGAAATTAGAAATTAGAAATTAGAAATGTGGTGTGCTTCGCACGGATGAATATAGTCCAAACCACCCCGTCCGCTGGCGCGTCCACCCCTCCAAATTAATACGAAAATAAATTAAGATGCCCTTCGGACAGATAAGATTCCCACACCCCGTCAGGCTAGCGCCTGCCACCCCTCTCCACAGGAGCGGGGAAAATTGCGACCCGTCTAAAACCCCTTATTTTCATTATCTGCGGTGAAAACTTTTTTATGTGGCGTTGGATGGAAATTTCTGGATTCTTCGCTCCGCTCTGAATGACGGCGAGAGGTTGTAGATGGTGCGAAGCAGCCTCAACCTTCAACGACAAGCTTGCTTGTCCTCAATGAGCGAAGCTCCTCAACGCACGCTTGCGTGCCTCAACTGCACGAAGTGCTTTCATCCGTGCGGAGCACACCTCTATTTATAATTTATAATTTATAATTTATAATTTGCCCAGAGCTACGCTTTTATAAATTTCCAAATATCCTTTGGTGTCACTTTTTTGCCATATAGGAGCAGACCCATTCGGTATATTTTACCTGATAGCCAAGTGCAGCAAAAGAATGACACTATCAGGATAGAGCCAGACAGTGCCACTTGCCACAGGGGGATGTTAAAAGGAATACGGGCGGTCATAATGATCGGCGAACTAAATGGTATCATGGATCCCCATATCGCTAGCTTGCTATGTGGATTGTCTATCACATGTATCATCATAAATAGTGAACTCATGATCATCAGGGATATCAGAAAGGTATAAGACTGTGTTTGATTATTGTCATCTGCCAAAGATCCAGTGCAAGCAAAAAGGGTGGAATAGAGCAGATACCCAAATATAAAGTAAAAGAAAACCGACCCTACCAAGAGTGGTAAGTTTAGCACAGCGCTTGGGTTCTCGACAAAATCTATGAGTGATTGTGCTAATCCTTGATTGGCTTGCATGTGGGTGGTTAGGTCTGGCATATCAGCTGGGGAATTTAGTGCCGGGAAGGCAAAAAAGACCAATGCAAAGATTAGGATTAAACCGCAAATAATCCATATTAGCAATTGCGTGATAGCCACCGCACCTATCCCAAGTATCTTGCCTATCATTAGTTCAAAAGGTCTGATGGAGGACACCAGAATTTCCACGATACGATTTTTCTTTTCATCCACCACACTACCGCATATCATATTTCCGTAGCCAAAGATCACAAAATACATCATCATAGCCATCAGATATCCCATTAATAAAGATATTTTGGCACTTCCCTTTTTTTCGACTCCTTTGGAAATCACGGCTGACTCTATATGCACACGAGCTTTTAGCTTGTCTATCACTGCTTTGTCGATACCTTCCCGCAAAAATCTCTCGTTTTCTATGATACGGTTCATTTCGCTTTCCAAAGCCGCTATAGAGGTCACTCCTATCTGCTTTTTGGCAATGAGTCTGAACTCCCCTAAATATTGCAGGTCGAAGTCTGGTATATGCAGTATAGCGTCAAAACTATCTCCTAAACTCCCCTTGTGTAGCTCTAAATCTCCCTCTATAAATTTCATAAGCAAATTGCTGTTACCCTCTATTTTATCGGTAAATAGGTTTGATTCGTCTAGCACAGCGACTGTGGTGACACCGCTTTTGGTCATCGCCATGATAAAGGGCAACGAAAACATGAGCAACATACCGATAGGTATCAAAAGGGTGGTGATGATAAAGGTCTTTGTCTTGACCACAGCTATATATTCTCTTTTTATGACGGCACTAATCTTGTTCATGGTCTCCCTCCTTTTGCACTTGCGCGATAAATATCTCACTTAGGCTCGGTAATACTTCTATAAATGACACCACTTCTATCCGCTCTAATATTGACTTTAGCAGAACATTTGCACTAGTGTTGCGGGTTAAATCTCGGATGGTTAAAACGCAATCTTTATTACTAATCACCTCATAATCTCCGGTGCTAGACAGGTTGCAATCGCCTGTGTATTGTATCTGGTAGATGTTTTTTTTGAACCTATTTTTTATCTCATCTATCCTGCCTTCCAAAATGATTTCCCCTTTGTTTATCAGGGCAATATTTTGGCAAAACTCCTCGACCTGATCCATTCTATGGGTCGAAAAGATGATAGTTTTCCCCCGTTGTTGTAGCTCAAGTATCTCATTTTGGAGCTTCAAGCTGTTTATCGGGTCCAGCCCTGTAAAGGGTTCATCTAATATGATCAAGCTTGGCTCGTAAAATATACTCCCCACGAATTGCACTAACTGCTGCATACCTTTCGAGAGTTCGCGTGCCTTTTTTTGTAGCCAGCCGTCTATCTCGAGTTTTTTGCTGTAAAAGTTTATCTTTTCGCGGGCTTCTTTCTTACTGAGTCCTTTTATTCTGCCGAAAAACATCAGTTGATCGAATATCTTCATAGTCGGATACAGACCTCGTTCTTCAGGCAGGTAACCGATAATTCTTGAGATTTCGGCAAAGTTATTATTGCTTTTGCCGTTTAACACAAAGCTACCCTGGTCGGGCATGGTGATACCGGTCAGGATACGAATCAAGCTAGTTTTGCCGGCACCGTTTGGTCCCAGCAAACCGAATATCGACCCTGCCTCTATCTCTAAGCTAATGTCTTGCAAGGCTATTACCTTTTCATAAGCCTTGTGGACATTTGTTATTTTTAAAACTTTTTCCATATATACTTCTTTTTATTTTTTTTTTCGTAGAGAAGACGCCATTTTTTCCCCGTCCCTCCGGGAAGGGGTGTCAGACGTGTCATTGCGAGCTTGCGTGGCAACCGACGGGGCAGGTGAATGTGATGAGCCCACACCTTGTCCGCCAACTTCGTTGGAAATTACAAATGACAAAACACCAATGACTTGTAATTTGTCACTCGTCATTAGTAATTTTTATATAGTCCACCCCTCCAAATTGGAGGGGAATTGTCAGTGTGCTTCGCACGGATATAAATATGGAGAGTGAGGACGCTCTCCGCTACTAGCATAGTTATATTTTCATTGTCTGTAGTGGAAACTTTTTCTGATTTCTTTTACCCACTCGATAACTTCTTCATCAGTAACCTCATCAGTTCCCTCTGAATTTTCAGCTATAAAGTCTTGAAATTTGTTTATAACTTGTATTAAGGTTAGTCTCATACTACTGCTATTTTCCAACATATATCGTTTGGTCTCTATTCGGTCCAACAGACACTATCTTGATAGGGGTTTCGAGTAGAGACTCTAATGTCAACACATATTGCTTTGCGTTTTCTGGCAAATCATTCCATTTCTTGCAAGAAGAGATATCATCTTTCCAGCCGGGTAATTCTATATAAATAGGTTTTATGTTAGCAAGCAATGATGTATCAGCGGGGAACTCATTTTCTTGGTACTGTTTTTTATGATAGCCATAGTCGTAGCCTGTGCA
>Ga0082212_10006695_pt1 | contig 15410 bp, 4 predicted proteins | sample TergutNt197P3_FD_71548 | JGI IMG/M metagenome (GOLD analysis project Ga0082212, IMG submission 71548) | Neocapritermes taracua P3 segment gut microbial communities from Petit-Saut dam, French Guiana - Nt197 P3 | ecosystem: Host-associated > Arthropoda: Insects > Digestive system > Gut ...
AAGATCACCCGGGCGGAAGCTGTAGCCATTATCAATAGAATGCTGGGCAGAGTACTTGCTAAGAACAATGTACCCCAAAGCTTGTATCATATATACCCCGACCTAACCACATCCCACTGGGCCTTCGCCGATATGATCGAGGCGTCGGTAAGTCATGAATATGAATGGGAAGACGGAACTGAAATCTGGATTGGTTGGAAATAAGCAAAACCTGATGGAAAGCACAATAAGGAGTCTGGATAAACCCGGCTCCTTATTTTGATAATTTTAGTAAATCTAGGGGTTATTCCCCTTGACGTAGGTTATAATAGAATATTATGCCGCAATAAACAGAAAAGGGATGATTAAATGCAAACTAGAAAATTACACCACTCTGCTAAAAAATTAATAGCGATTTTATTGGCTTTATTTGTAATTTTTTCTCTATTCCCTGCTTTTCCCCTGATAAGCCGGGCCCAAATGTCTGTTCTGCAAAAGACGGAGGCTAATGTTGTCTGGGTAACCCCCGGTTCTTTTCACTATACCGCCCTGGATGATGAGGGGCGGGTCTGGACCTGGGCACAGGCCGGGTATACCGCAGAAATTGGCCGCGCTACCGGAACCGGCTATGCCCCTATCGGGGAAGGCGGGCAGGTAACTGAAACTATTTATGGCACGGCCTTGCCCTTTATAGTCCAGATCAGCTCTTCTTTCCGCAATTCCTATTGCCTGGACCGCGACGGTAATATTTGGTCCTGGGGCAACAGCTCTGCCGGTTCCTTATGCCGCAGCGGAGCCGCCAACCGTCCCGGCAAAGTCGATATGCCGGGGGAAGTGCGGGCAAAATGGATCGGGGCCGGATATTATGGCTGTAAATTTATTGATACTGAAGGTAATCTCTGGGTTTTTGGCTCCGGGTCACAAAACAGTTTGGGGACAGGCAATACCACCAATGTAACTACAATGCCGGTCATGCTGACAACAGACCAGGACAGCAACCCTCTGCCGACCAACTTTGTAATGGTAGAATCATCCGATTATATTGATACTGCTATTGCCCTGGCAATTACAGAGGATGGCAGGTTATATACTTGGGGCGGAACTTCCGGTGTCAACGGAACCGGATATACCGGTACGGTACGGCCCAAATATATCGGAACTTATAATACGGGAACTATCGGCAGTGAAGTTAGGAGCCTGACCTGCGGCAACGGCTCCATGGGCTTTTTGACCTATGGAGGAGATGCCTACAGCTGGGGCGTAAATAATAATGTTGAAGGCTACGGGCGTTTAGGGCAGGGTTCCAGTACCAGTGTGCAGATGCCTACCAGAATAGCAAATGTTACCATTGGCAGTCCCGCCGGTAATACCCCATCCCCCCGATTCGTCAGTTTCAGCATATATGCCTGGTCTTCCAGCGCCGTTGACGAAAACGGTGTCATTTATGGCGCGGGCTTTAACAGGAGCAGCAAACATGCCGGTCTGAGCAGTACGCTTAACTACTTGACAGCATTTACGCCAACCTTTATCACCGCAGCATGGAAACCAAGAATTTTTATTGTCTCGGAAGGGTATCAGGGGACGCAATGGATTGATGTCTATGGTAACTGCTATGCCCGGGGGACAGGCAATGCCCCCGGAGGAGGAACCACTAGCGAGCCCTGGGCGCACTTTTATGGAACAGGGGTATCTTTATTTACCAAACTTGACAGCATTCCCCCCAATGATGAAAAACGCTATACCGAAACGCCGAGAACTACCCTGACAATGGAAGTCAACCGGCCGGCGGATGAGATCAGATATGTAATTCTTTATCCGGATGATTCGGAAACCTATACGGATGGCGAACGTTTTTACGATAAATCCTTCTTTGAATTCGAGGAGCCCTATCATAATAAAAATACGGATCCCCAACTGCTGCTTTCTCCCAACTATGATAAATGGGAAAGCCGCTATTATGCCAACCCTAAAATTTCCGAGGCTATTTTTGAGGCTATTTTCGCCCTCAAGTCCAGCGATAACAGGGGTTATATGAATCCTGTCGGCGGCAGCTCCCAGATATTTGAAAAACAGAACCTGCTGGATGGCAATTGCATTGTTTGGGTTCAATCCAGAAACTCTGCCGGAACCACCCGGATGATTTATCAGGTCAATAATTTTTACACCCCGGCCAGGGTCTGGGTAAGGGGCGTTATGGCCGATAATCCCGCCAAAGTGCTTTATAGTCCCCAGCTTGTACCGGGACTTTATGGAATACCGCTTAACCGGGACAAGACGGAGCTAGCTTTTCCTGCCGGTATTGAAGCAGCTTTGGGCTGGGATGTGGTTCAGCCTAATTCCCTCACCGACCCGATGCTTTGGCCCGCCTGGAACTACTATATGCTTGACCCGGCCGGACAAACCGACTTGGAAGCCGTCCCTGATTCTTTTGGCGTTCACCACCGCGAAGATCCTGCCAAAGAGGTAATTATGGACAGCTTTGATAAGCTGGTCACCAGTCCCACTGGTGCGACAACGGTTACCTTTAGCTATAAAAAGGATCCTGATATGTGGGCAAACGCAAACCTTATCTATGTCTATGAAGACGGTACCCCGGTTCCGGAACTTGTCGAAGAAATTCTGGAGTTTATGGTACCCATAGCTCCGGCACGTTTGAGCGATCTTGATCCCTTTATCCCACCGGAATCAGCGGATGAGAGCGACTCGGCGATCGGTTATTTTGTCGGGCCTGTCTATACCCCGTTTGTCTATACACTTTCCACCTTCCCCGATGATTTTAACCCGGCCCTTGTGACCAATGATACCATAACCGTATATATCATTTATAAGCAGGGATTAAAGGCTGTTACCGAAAGCTACTACGAGGTAATAGAAGGTGTTCAATATCCTATCCCCAATAATGAGAGTCTATTTTCTCTTAAAAATGCTTTCGAGACAGGTTCCGATGTTCTGCGCAACGGACCGCGTATCTCCCATCAAATCCTTTTTGGTTATGAGCTTTGGCAGGAAGATGCCATAGGTGATCCGCAATATGTAGAGACAGTCCTCTTCGACTGGGTATCGCCCGATCCTCTTCTCAGCGGCAGCTATGAGCGGGTTCCCGCCGAGATAGAGGATATCGAAGACAATTGGGAGATCCACTGGCTCTATTATCCGGGGGAGGTTGTGCCCGATGAATTTGCGGCTACAGTCAGCATAAATTGGCTGGGCCGGCGGGCCGACGGTACCACCAGCTATCTAAAAACTACAACGGTTTTGGATTTGGCCGGAACAATAAAGATCTTTACGGAAGATAAAGCAAGCCATCTGGCAGAACCGCTAAAATGGTTACTCTCGCCACTGGTAAAATATTCCACCTATTCGCCTCCCGGTAACAGCTCACCGACGGCCTCTATTACCTTCGAAGTCGGAACATCGAAAAATGTCTATTTTTGGTATAATGCTGATTTTAATGAAAACGAGATCGCCGATGAGGACGAATATATTACGATCAAATACCGTCTCTACGGCGACGACCTAACCGAGCTGCAGGCAGACAGCCTGGTTCAGCCCTTCCTTTTGGGCGAAACCTATTATGCGCCCGCTGCGTTGATTGCAGGCTATCATGCCGTCGGCTGGACCGCAGGTGAATATGATGAGCTGATGAGTGATAGTGAGCTGAATTTAATAAATTTCCTGGACGAGTATCTGAGTGTTAACTTCGAAACCGATGCCCTGGGTGGTAACGGTCAGGTGATGACTTTTATTTATAAAAAAGTAGCGGCGCCGATCACGGTTCGGTTCAGGGCGGTCACCTATGCGGGAACAACTATAGATATGCCGCCCCAGCTTTTGACCGGTTTGGTCGGTCAGGATGTTACCATCTTTGTAGTAGATCCCCTAATTGATAATCCTCTCTGGCTTTTTGACCCGGTACGCTCAAATTTACCTGTCGGTGATCTCTATCTTCTTGCTGAAGAACCCCAGGAATATCTGGTATATTATAGAGAAAACCTGGACTACAGCATCACCAGGGTAATTGCCCTCTCGACAGATGATAAACTAAATTTCGAGCATAGTATCAGCAAGCTGCCCTCGGAAGTCCCTTACTCCATTACGGCAGATATAATCCCCAATTATATTGTTACTGGATATGCCCTTTATGATGAATATGACGCCTTGCTCGCCGCAGGTGAAGAGGATACGGTGACGGTCGATCCTGCTTTGGGTAATCATACCCTGGTTTTCACCTATGTCAGCCTGGATACCACAGTCTATATCAAATGTATGGGCCCGGACGATGAAGTGCTTGCTACCTTTGTCAGGGAAAATGCCCGGATCGGGGAAAAATATGCGGTGATCGCACCTTATCTGGATTATTATGCCCTGGACGACGATTTGGTAAAAACTATCGACCCGGTTCTTTCAGGAACCAATGTTATTACTTTCCTCTACGACCATCCTGCCAGTGTTACTTTCGAGCTCTTTGAAACGGGCGGGATCATACCCTTAAAACGGATCAATATCAGCGAAGCCGGGACCTATAGCGTAGGTGATCTTGAAGACGAGCTCAGCATAGTTTACTATACCTTCAATCAAGATGAAACAACCCTCAATGGTGGCCCGACCCTACCCTTAGATATTACCGGCACTATCATCACAGAGGGAGAGGTTTATCAGTTCTATTTCGACAAAATCCTGGTACCCGTGGTAATTACCCGGGTAGACACACTCAGCGCCTCGATTGCACCTGATCTTTTGACCTATTTTGATGATGCTGCCAACTGGCAGCGGGCCGGGGAAATGGCCGAGCTGACAACCATGGATGTTCTGGGCTGGACCTTGGCGGAAGCCGCTACCAAGTCCGTTTATATCGACCCGGCCAGCACGGAAGAAGAACCGCAGGTGGTAGAATTCCGTTATAGCCAAAATCTGCTCGGGAACGTAGATGTCCAATATAAATATATGGATGAATCCGAAACGGAGCAAACTCTCTATGAATATACTGTTTCCGCCCAGGTGGGAAGCACCTTCGAGGTAACAGTGGATCCTGATGCCTTCCCCGGTTTCGAATTGGCTGAGGATGAGCCGGAATCCCAAATCATTGTGGTCTTGGATACGACTGTATACGGCAATAAAAACGAGATTGTCTTTTGGTTTACCGACTTGCGAAAAACCGTAACGGTCAAAAGCGATATCTCCGCCCTGGTAGCTATAGAATCCAAAGAAAAGGTACCAAGCGGGACAAGCCTTACCATACTTCCTCCCAGCAAAACCGGTTATGTACCGGTAGCCTACAGCATCAACGGAGCTGCGTCAATTGATATCGGCCCCGGCTTCAGCGGCTATTCGGTGACAGTTACCGGCGATTTGGAAGTAAAATTTTTCTACAAAACCATCCATGAAGTAGAAGAGGAAAATTATTCCTATGCCACGATCAGGGGCGAAGATTCCGGCGGGGTGCAGCTTTACAGTTATGTTAAACGGATCGCCAATACCGATCTGCCTTATACCCTGACCGACGGCCGGGATGTCTTTGCGGTGCCGGGTTACACCCTGGATCCCGGGCAGGATCATCTGGTGACAGGCGCCGGAACCTATACCTTCACCTATACCAGTACCGAGGGTACGGTTATGATCACTCTGCTGGAAGAGGGCAGCGGCAATCTGGTGGGGGCAGGCAGCTTTTATGCGGCAGCCACCATCGGCCAGCCTTTCAGCTATCATGCTCCTCATGTGGCCGGCTACAAGCTGCTTACACCAAGCAGTATCGGGATCATCAGCACTGTTTTGCCCGGCGGGGCCAGTGAAATCGTCTTTGAATATGTGAGAATAAGCAGCAAGGTTACTATTGTCTATAAAGAAGACGATACTTCCGGCCGGATCATCCGGGTGATGGAGGTAGAAAGCCCCGTCACCGGGACGGGCAATATTGTCCTCACCCCGGATTTGGACGATCCCGAATTCTATACAGCTAACCAGGATTCCGTTAGCTATGACTTTGACGGTATGGACGCTGTGGAAGTGGAAGCCTATTACACCAAAGATCTGGTAGATATTCCCATTACAGCCATAGACGATTTGACTTTAGCCACCGATCCGCCCTTGGGAGTTCAGTCTCCCCTTCCCGATCAGCGTAAGGGCGAGGTTACGACAGTGACGGCCCCGGCCATAGCCACCTATTCCGTGATCGGCGGCAGCAGCCGCCTGGTGATCGCCCTGGGCGCCGCCGAGATTTTCCGCTATCGCAGCACTACCGAAGGCGGGGTCATGGTCAATGTCTATGCGGGCAGCAAAATCGGGCCGATTATCCAGAGTTATGTGATCCCGGCTGCCATAGGAGAAACGGTAACGGTCGATCCGGCAACCGTCAGCATCGCCGGTTACACCTATAATGGCGTTCATGCCGATAACCGTCTCAGCTGGCGCCTCGGAGATCCGGATCTGGGTGACGGCGCCGATATCCGGGTCATTATGACCGATATCCGGGTCACCCTCAGGATCAATACCAAGCTGGGCGCGGCGGCGGCGACTTTAAACAGCAGCGAATTGCTGGCTGCTCCCTACAACAGAACAGTATCTGCCCCCTATGTCAGCGGCTGGGTCGTTGTTGGCTATCAGATCAACAGCGATGCCCCGGTGATGAGCGGTACTGTGACCACGGTAACTCTGACCGGGATCGCGGCAAGCACGACAAATATTACCTTCTTTTATATCACCGAGGAAGAATATATCAGCGGTAAATTTATCACCCTGACAGTGGAGGGAAGATCCGGGGCTACGGTATTGTACAGCTATAATAAGCTTGTGCTCAAGGGCGCCACCCCGGTCACCCTGACCGTACCCGAGGATGTCTTTGCAGTACCCGGTTATGTTCTGGAAGCGGGCCAAACCTATAGCCTGACCCCCGACGCCAACCAAACCGTCCGTTTTGAATATGTGACCCTGGCCACCACGGTCCGGATCCGGCTGGCGGATGCTATGGATGCGGATATAACCCCCGGCTTTGAGGTAGCAGCCGAAACCGGGAGCACCTTCAGCTACAATGCTCCCAACCTGCCCGGCTATTATCTGACCGACCTCAGCAGCATCGGCACAGTCGATCCGGTTCTGGCCGGCGGGGCCAGTGAAATCATCTTCCACTATGCCCCGATAGTTTCCCTGGTTACTATCATAGCCAAAGAAAATGATACCAACGGAAGAATTATCAAAGTGGTGGAAGTCCCGGCTCCCAGTACCGGGACCAACAACTATCCGGCCCCCGATCTTTCCGCCGATTTCTATACCCCCCTGGCCAGCCCCAATCAAGTGAGCATTACCTGGGACGGGATCAATGCGGCCGGCGGCGAAGCCTATTACAGCAAGGATTTGATCAGCGTAACCGTCAACAAGCTCAATTATAGCACCAGCCTACCCATCGAGGCGGCAGGAACAGTGAGCGGCTTGCGCCGGGGCGAAGCGGCGACGATAACAGCTCCCGGGCTGGCGGATTGGGTACTGGTCAGTTCCCTCAGTCAAACGGTAATAGCCGACAGCGGCGCGGCGGTGGATTTCTCCTATCGCACCCTGGCCACCAATGAGGTACAGGTGAAGACCGTGGAGGAAGGCACGGGCATTATCCTCCAAAGCTATGTCTTAAGCGGTACGGTAGGCGAACCCCTCACGGTCAAAGCCCCGGCCATTTTAGGCTGGCTCCTGACCGGCGCCGACACTGCTGAACCCCTGATCGGTACTGACCGGGAAGTGATCTTTGAATACGAAAAGAATGTGGCAACTATCACGGTGCACAAGTTCCATTTGGCCAGTTCAACTGAAATTGAAGCGCCGGCAACGGTGGAAGTAGCCAAGGGCGGCGATATCACGATTTATGCCCCTCATCTTGAGGGCTATGTGATCACCGATCTCGGCAGCAGTATAACTATGAGCAAAGTCGTGACCGATGTTGAAGTCAGCTTCTTCTATCAGACTATAGCGGAAGTGGCACCGGAACACCTGGTGACCGTCACCGTGATCGGCCAAAGCGGTACCACCAAGTTGTATAGCTATGAAATGCTCTATCCCAAAAACAGCGGAACTGTAAATATCCCGGCCTTTGAACTCAGCGCCTATCTTTTGACAGATCCCACCCCACAGCCGGTCGATATCCTGGAAGTTAATAAATCGGTATTCTTTAACTATGAATCGCTGGCAACTACGGTAAAAATCCGGATGCTGGATGAGGAGGATCATAATGTAGCTCCGGCTTTTGATGTAGGGGCTGAGGTTGGATCGGCTTTCACCTACAATGCACCGGATGTTGCCGGCTATTATCTGTTGCCGGACAAAAGCAGCATCGGAACAGTAGAACCTGTGGTTGCAGACGGCGTCAGTGAAATCATCTTCCGCTATGCCAGGATCACCAGCAAACTGACTGTAGTCGCCAGAGAAAATGATACTTTTGGCCGTGTCATCAGGATAGTTGAAATAGCAGATCCCATAGAAGGCCCCCATGATTACGATGCCCCGGATCTGAGTGAAGACTTTTATACACCGCTGGCCCACCCCAATATAGTAAGTATAGACTGGGATGGCATCAACACTATGTTTGGTGAAGCCTATTATAGTAAAGATCTGGTGGATATCGAAATAAACAAAGAGCACTTCATAACTTCAGATCCGATCGGAAGCCCTGATTATCTGCGTGATCAGCGTAAAGGGGAAGCGGTGAGAGTAGGTGCGCCGGATGTTGCAGATATGGCTTTGGTTGGCAATACCACTTTGACTGTTATTGCCGATGGCTTAAGCTCCGCAACCTTCCGCTATCGCGATATTGCCGATGACGAAGTGGTAATAAAAGCCATAGATAAGCCCAACAATCTGACCCTGCTAAACTATAGTATGAGCGGCACAGTTGGGGATACCTTCTTTGTAAACGCCCCGGTTCTGCTGGGTTGGCTATTGGCTGATGACGAAAGAAAAAGCGCTGCTTTAGGCACGAACAAAGAACTCCGCTTTGAATATCTGAAGAACGTGGTAGAGGTAACGGTCAATATCCTTCACATCAGCGGCTACCCCCTGATGCCGGCGACAGTTGTGGAAGTACCCAGGGGCGGCAATTATACGGCCTATGCTCCTCATATCACCGGCTATATGATTGAAGGCAAGAGTAAGGAAATATTTGCCAATATAATTAGTAACGTTGAAGTTACTTTTGAGTACAAGATACCACTTGAGGATTTTGCCACAGTTATCATCCACTATTTAAATACTGCGACAAATGCTCTTATTATGAGTACAGACCCCATTGAAGAAGTATTTTTTGTGGGTCAGCACTTCGACTCTGTGAAGGTAGCGCCGGTTACCTTTGATGCCAACGACCGCAGATGGGAGCTGGATACCACCAAGACGACCCGGATCACCCTGGCGGCAGGCAATAATGAGGCGAATGCCTATTATACGGACAAAGGTCCCGTTGGCGGCGGCGGTGGCGGCGGTAAAACCCCGGCTTCCCTTATTGTGCGGGCTAAAGATGTCAAAACCGGCGATTATATCTACGAGCAGATACTCCCCGTTTATATCGGAGACAGGCACACCATAAACGCACCGGTAATCGAAAGCTACACCCTGGATGCCAGTTCCTCTCCCAGTCAAACTATCACTATCACTTTAAAAGAACATGTTGTAATATTTAACTACAACTATACCGGTGATAAGAGCGGGGCGCCATTTGTCAGCGACAATATCAGGGATATATTAGAAGTAGATAATCATGTCCCCTATCTCAGCGGTTACCCTGATAAAACAGTACGTCCGGATATCGGCATTACCCGGGCCGAGGTAGCCATGATCTTCTGGCGGCTCGTAAAAAGCCCTGCCAAAAACGATGCTTTAAACGGCAGCTTCAGCGATCTCAAGAATGATGTCTGGTACACTCAGGCAATCAATTATTTGGCCAAGATAAATATCTTAAAGGGCTATCCCGATGGCGCCTTTAAACCTTCTCAAATTATTACCCGGGCAGAGCTTACGGCAATTGTATCCCGTTTTGACGATCTGGTGAGTGGTACCGAAAATCCATTCTCTGATCTAAAAACAAGTCATTGGGCTCATGACTATATCATGTCGGCCTATTACAAAGGTTGGGTCAATGGCTATCCGAGCGGAATATTTTTACCGGATCAGCAAATCACAAGAGCAGAAGCAGTAACTGTCATCAACCGGATGCTTGGCCGGATACTTGATAAAAGCAATGTACCGGGAATCTTAAATAACACCTATCCTGATTTGTCTACCGTTTATTGGGCCTTTGCTGCCATAATTGAGGCTTCGATAGCCCACGAGTATGAATGGGAAGAGGAAACTGAGATCTGGACAAGCTGGTAAAGCGGCTTTGCCCCAAAGAGGTAGGGATTAGGAGTTAGGGGTTAGGAGTTAGGAGTTAGGAACTAAGCTCTCAAATTCGAACAAAAAAAGTCACAATATACACTTTATCTTTGGTTTTACCTGCAAGGATGTAGACTTAGAATGATGCATAAAATAATTAGACACGGATTTTAAGGATTTTAACGGATTTTCGCTGTTGACTGAGGATATGATGAACTTAGGTGCTGTTGTTTGAGGAAAAACAAAAAATAATTCAATGCCTTTTATAATAAAAAAAATCCGTGCTAATCCGTTTAAATCTGCGTAAATCCGTGTCCAATTTGTTTTTATTGCTTTTCCAGTTTATCTGGGGTAGGAGTTAGGAGTTAGGAGTTAGGAGTTAGGAGTTACTCCCGAAATTCTGTGCAAAATGGCAAAGTTTTCGTACTGCTGTGTTTCTGTTCCCACTCAACACTCCGGCTTGTCCGGGTTTGGGAGAAGAGGCTAGAAAAAACAACTTGCTTTATATTAACGCTTTTTTCGCAAAAGGTACTAAGGAGGGCGCTAAATGCGCCCTCTATAAATATGTTCTACTCCCTACCCCAGATTAACCGGAAAAGTATCCTTACAGGTCCGGTCCACCCGTCATCCCGGGCTTGACCCGGGATCCCCTGTTGGTTTCTGAAAATGACATGTATATTGTGACTTTTTTTGTTCTAATTTGAGAGTTTAGTGCCTAAACCCTTGCGGCAAAGTCGTTTTGTTGAGAATTGTGTAGAAATATAAAATTTTTCATCGAATATTGACATATGATGCGAAAAATAGTATAATAAGGGAGAACTGGTTTTAAAGGAGGCGAGAGACACTTTACCTGAACAATATTTTGCAATAGCTGTTTAAAACTTTTTTAACAATTATAGACGAAAATGTCAAAAAAACGCTTTTATTAATTTGAAAGGATTATTAAAATATTAAGGAGGTATTTACAATGCTAAAACCAAATGGGAAAAAACTAACTTCGAGCTTACTAATTCTGTTTATGTTGCTAAGTTTGTTTCCCGCAAGCATTCTTGCTGATCCTGCAGCAGAATACTTTGACACCGTGATTGTTCTTGATGACCCGGTTGAGGAAGATCTTGACACCGCAATGATTCCTGATGACCTCATAGTAGAAGAAGATCTTGGCACCGCAATGATTCCTGATGACCTCATAGTAGAAGAAGATCTTGACACCGCAATGATTCCTGACGACCTCATAGTAGAAGAAGATAGTGACATCGTAATGATTCCTGGCGACCTCATAGCAGAAGAAGACAGTAACCCCATCGAAACCATAGCCAGCGCCCCCAGCAGCTCCGATATCTGGACTGTTACTTTTGACTCTGCCGGCGGAACCACCAAAAAAGCCATCAAGGTCAACGATGGCAATACAGCCGTAAAACCAACCGACCCCACCAAGACCGGATTTGCTTTTGACGGCTGGTTCCTTAAGGACAGTGATGAACTTTTTGATTTCGACACCCCGGTCACCGAGAACATCACCCTTAAGGCCCAATGGTCCACAGCTATACTCACCATTGAATTTGATACCGCAGACGGCACCCCGATAGACCCCGTTTATGTTGAATACGGAGCAAAAGTGGCAAAACCGGCCGACCCGGAAAGAGAAGGTTACACCTTTGCCGGCTGGCTCAAAGGCACTACTACATATAATTTCAACACCGCTGTCAAAACCAGTTTCACCCTAAAGGCCAAATGGACTGCCATCTCCTATACCGTCAAATTCGACTCTGCCGGCGGCACTTCCAAATCCTCCGCCAAGGTCAATCACGGGAATAAAGTCACCAAACCCAGTAATCCGACCAAGGCCGGATTCACTTTTGAAGGCTGGTTCCTGGCAGACAGTGACGATCCTTATGATTTTAATACCCCTGTTACCGAAAGTTTCACCCTCAAGGCTGGGTGGAGCGATACTATCTGCATCATTGAATTCAACACTGCAGACGGTACCCCGATAGATTCCGTTGAAGTAGCATACGGCGCCAAACTGGAAAGACCCGAGGATCCGGAAAGAGACGGTTATACTTTTGCCGGCTGGCTCAAAGGCACCACCACCTATAATTTCAACACAGCTGTCAAAACCAGCTTCACTCTGAAGGCCAAATGGACTGCCATTACCTATACCGTCAAATATGACTCCAACGGCGGAACGGTCAAAGCCTCTGCCAAGGTCAATGAAGGAAGCGCTGCTAAAAAACCGACAAATCCGACCAGAATCGGATATACTTTTGAGGGCTGGTATCTGGATGATACTGACGAGCTTTATGATTTCGATACCCCTGTTTATGAGAATATAATCCTGATGGCTCAGTGGAGCCGGAAGTATTTTGAAATCAAGTTTGACACCGGCGAAGGTACCGAAATAGATCCCGTCACAGTAGAATACGGGCAAAAGATCGAAAGACCTGAAGATCCGGAGAGGGATGGATATACCTTTGGCGGTTGGTATAAAGGCCTTCTGATCTACAACTTCGGCTCCCCTGTTACTTCCGAGTTCACTATAAAGGCTAAATGGAATCCCATTACCTATACCGTCACTTTTGATGCAAACGGCGGTACTGCCAGGGTTCCCGCCAAGGTCAACGAAGGCAATAAGGTTTCCAAACCAACTAATCCGGTCAAGCCCGGATACACTTTTGAGGGCTGGTACCTGGATGGAACCGACGAGCTTTATGATTTCAGCACCCCTGTTTATGAGAATATAATCCTTGAGGCAAAGTGGACACAAAAGTTATATGATATCGCTTTCGATACCGCAGGCGGCAGCCCCACAATAGATACTGTTACCTTGGAATATGGGCAAAAGCTTGTCAGGCCCGAGGATCCCGAAAGAGAAGGCTATACCTTTGTCTGCTGGATGAAAGGCGTTTTGCCCTACAGTTTTACCCTGCCTGTTACAGAAAGCTTCACCCTGAAGGCCAAATGGAACCCCATCGTCTATTTAGTCACCTATGATACTCAAGGCGCCATCCCCAGGCTTCCCGTTGCGGTCAAACATGGTGAGCTGGTTACCAGACCAACCAACCCCACCAGGATCGGTTACACCTTTGATGGCTGGTTCTTAAGCGGCAGTGACACACCTTACGATTTTAGAACACCTCTTACCAGCAGTATTACTCTTTCGGCCCGCTGGACAAAGAAATAATGCGTCTTCGGCCGCAAGAAGTCAGAATGTTGGTATGTTTTCGCTCCGCGAAAACTATTGAAGTAAACAACTTGTTTTTTGTTGATGCTACTTTGGAGTAAGTGGCTATGAGGGAGTCGGGTTTACTCCGGCTCCCTTTTTTATGTTTTGTTTGGACAAAATAAATGGAAATAATTTCCATTTAAAATAATTTTTAACTATTTAGACATAAAATTAAAAAAACCGCTTTATATAACTGAAAGGCTTTTTTTGTTAAACTCTCGTTCATCATAAAGCAACCCGGACCTGCCGCAGAATAAGCAGCAGGCCCGGGTTGTTTAATAAGGTTGTTTAATAAGGTTGTTTAATAAGGTTGTTTAATAAGGTTTAATTGGTTTAATTGCGGTATTGACATGCAGCCGGCCAAATCCTATAATAGTATCAGATAAGCTTATTTGTAAAGAAAGGACTTTCCATGCCAAAAAAAACAAAGAAAAAACTGCTCCCGGGGTTGATGATTATTGTGATGCTTTTAGGACTATTTCCCGTGAATGCTTATGCCGGCTCTAATTCAGAAGAGCTTTATGCCAAATTTATGTCAAATCAAATTCTCCTTGATGAGATAAATGAAGATATAGCTAAATCATTGGATAAAGCGGCTGATATGAAGGCAAAAGGCAACTTGCCAAGTGTTAAGATAGCCTTTGGCATCAAAGTCAATTCTTATTATTTATTGAAAGGCTTAGTAAACGGGATCAATATCCCCTTGGTATTGAAGATAAACGGTATTGAGAAGCTGAACAAGGCTATGTTTGCAGAACATAAATACTCTGCCTTTCCCTTTGGCAGCCTGATTTTTAATAATGGAATAATGAATGGCAGTAATACAGTTAATAAAACCAGTCTACCTTCACAATCCTTGGAAGCACAGATTGCCGCTCAGGAATATATTATTTATTCTGCAAGCGCCATCCAAGGGCTTTTGAGCTTGGTTACCGCAGCAGAAACTGAAGATACTGAAGCACTTGAAGATTCCGATTCGACCCGGCTGCCTCCTATCTTAAAAGGCTTAAAAGGATTTCTGGAATTTGATTTGGATGTAGTGAATGAAAAAAGAAGCAACATGGATGATCTTTTGGGACCGGACATGGTAAATATGGGAAAGCTTATTAAATCCAAACGAAGCGTCAAAGATGTAATAAACAAAATAGACACCGACAGAGCTAATAATTATTTGATTGAAACCAGAAACACTTTATTTGGCGGTCAGACAAATGTCGACAACCTGGCCCGCATCCTGAATTATGCCGAAAGCATAATGTCCGAGGATGCCCTTAAAAAATATCAGGCTTTAAAAGACACACCCGGAAGCAGTCTCAAAACCTTGCTGCAGTATTTTAAAGAGGACATTGACAACTGTATTGAAGCATTGCAGCTGGCAGAACAGTTTGACCAAACCCCCAAACCCTTGCTGGGAGACTTGAAAATCAGCAATATTATCAGAGAAAACATCATAACCACTTTGCCTGTCCTGATCAACGAACAACTGGAATCACAACTTTCAGGCCTGGGGAGTTTGGGCGCCGGGAAAATAATAACTGATATGATAACCCCTTTGATCCAAAGCTCTGATGTTTCCTCGACTATCAGAATCTTACAACACATCTCAGATTCGCTTGCAGGCTTGATTATTACTGTTAATAATATAGGAGGGCTGTTGGGAATTAGGAATTAGGAACTAAGCGCTCAAATTCGAACAAAAAAAGTCACAAAATACACCTCATCTCTTGATTGACCTGCAAGGATATAGATTCAAAATGATGAATGAAATAATTAGACACTGATTTTCGCAGATTTTAACGGATTTTCGCTGTTGTCTTTAGGATATGAGAAACTTAGGTGCTGTTGCTTTGAAGAAAAGATAAAA